>JACDJB010000114.1_pt1 | contig 115215 bp, 125 predicted proteins | sample 7454121 | NCBI WGS metagenome assembly JACDJB01 (sample SAMN14253290, study PRJNA609438) | sludge metagenome | isolation source: sludge after 25d culture with pyrite | collected 2018-12-20
ATACGTGATTATAATAAAGGCGAGTAAAAATACGATCAATAAACTGCTGTAAAGCAAGGTAAGTCGATTGCGAATGTGAAGAAACATGCTATGCCTCCAATTTATAACCGATGCCACGAACATTATGGATCAATTTCCGCTCACCCTGTCGGTCAATCTTTTTGCGGAGTAGACGGACAAACGCATCTAGGTTGTTATTCGTCACCTCGGCATCATATCCCCAGATCCGGTCAATAATCAAATCCCTTGGAATCACCTGTCCGCGGTTACGCATCAATAGCTCTAGTAACTGAAACTCTTTCGGAGTGAGGTAAATCTCTGTTCCCTTACGGTAGACGGTTCGCTTTGCAATATGGAGCTCAAGATCATTTACTGTAACGACCTCCTCCTGAAGTATCTTACTCGTTCTTCTCCCCAATGCACGAATACGAGCAAATAACTCCTCAAAAGCAAATGGCTTGACCAAATAATCGTCTGCTCCCGCATCTAGCCCAGCCACACGATCATCAAGTGCATCCTTGGCAGTAAGCATTAAAATCGCCCCTTGGTACGCCGAATCTCGCAGCTTACGGCAAACACTGACCCCACTTTCATATGGCATCATCCAGTCGAGGATGACTACATCATACGTAGAGCTAAGAGCATAGTTAAATGCATCTTTGCCATTGGTTATCCAATCAACAGAATATCGTTCTTTTTTCAGCATATGGACAATGAGCTTCCCCAAGCGTTCATCATCCTCGGCAAGTAAGATCTTCATCACTTACCCTCCCATATTTCCATAATACAACTGTACATCATACACTGTATGTATCAAAACTGAAAAAATAGTGAAAAAGCCCGTAACTCCTAATAGAGACTACGGGCTAAAATGACAGATTGATGTTTTTTATCTAGAGTAGATGTACCAGGCCATTATTGTAGCTTTCTTTTTTGCATTAACAATTCTTCAATGGCTTCTTCATCCAAGCCTTCATTACCTCTATTTCTCTCCGCGAGGGAATCATAAAATTCCTCTAAAATCACTTCTTTTTGCCACGCCATTTGTTCCAAATGATTCATATTGTTCACCACCATCTCATTTTTTAGAAAAGACAGATTTCTTTCTACCTTTATTATAGTCTGTTACATTTGCAAAGATTTTAAACATTTGTAAACATTGTGTGAATTATTTCACGGAAATATAAATTTTCATCAACAAAATAAAAACAGCCCAAAAACTGGGCTGTATCTTACAAATATTCATTATGAGCATTATGCCTTTGAATGGAGTATCCCTAGTGAGCTACCCATCAGAACCATATCTCCTACTTTTAAAGAGTCATCCGGAGTAAATGTACCTTCTTCCATAACGAGTACGACAGTTGAACCAAATTCAAAATACGCTAGCTCCTCCCCACGCACGAGTTCATCCGAGTGTAAGTCTACATATTGTATGCTACTCACATTCATTGCTCCTACTTTTACTACAGCAATCTCACCATAGGTATGCTCGATAAATGTAGTGAGACGTTCATTACGGCTTAGGACTTTGGAAATATGCAGAAGTGACTTTTCGTGAACCGGATACACCTTGCCAGCCACATGCTCCTTCTCTACAATTCTCCCTGTTACAGGAGAGTGGATGCGATGATAATCAGTCGGACTTAGGTATAAAATGTAATAAAAGCCGTTCTGATATTTAATCATACGTGGATTATCATGCAATAGCTCCTTGATACTGTAGTCCTGACCCTTAATATTGTATAAACGGTCCGCTTCTACTTTACCCATGCCCATTATCCGAGCATCAACTGGTGAAACTAAGCTGCTTTCATTCGTATCAATCGGACGCGCATCTTTTTTGAGGCGACGTGTAAAAAAGTCATTCAATGATTGATATTGCGTAATCTCTTTCTCTGCAAGCGCTACCTCTATATGATACGCTTTAGCAAATTTCGGTATTAAGAATCGGCTTGCCTTTGATTTAGCAAAGCGACCTACAATCTTGGCGACGAATTTACGTGATGATAATTCGGTAAGTAAACGGAATAATGCAAGCCTCACCCAGTGATCCCCTTTCGAACAAAAATAATAGTTAGATAGATTCAATAGTACAACTGTTATAATAGCTTTGCTAATTCTAAACTAAGTGTCAACTGATATCAAGCTCGAATACATCTAGGGTTATGTTTATTTCCTTTTCACCGTTTGCTTAATGATTTGATGAACAAATACGGCAAAACCAGTGGCTAGTACCCCTTGAACAAATGAATCGGGTGTAAATCCGAGCATCAGGAAGGATAAGCTCACTCCGATACCAAGAAGTATCCAAATAATGATCCAATCGGGAACAGCGGGTGTTTTCTTTAAGAAGGTACCTAAAATCCATAGCGCAATTACGACTACCATCATTTTATCGAGTAAGTAGGTCTGAATTACATCAATCAAACTATATTCCATGTGTATCACAATCCTCCTCTTATTTGGAAAAGGGGATTATAACTGTTACTTCAAAAATTTATAATAATCTCCTTTCTACACTATCTTATTTAGCAAACTCATAAACTGCTTGTACTCTAGTCTCGATCCAATGCCCGATAGTGAATCGCCTCAGCGAGGTGATGAGGATGAATTCTCTTTTCTCCTTCTAAATCAGCGATTGTCCGTGCCACCTTAATAATCCTTGCATGAGCTCGTGCCGATAGGCCCATCTCTTCGAATGCAGTACGTAGAATACTCATCCCCTCTTTATCTAATTTGCAAAAATCAGCAATTTCCTTTGCTCCCATTTGAGAATTGAATAATAGATTCCGTTTCTGCAAGCGGTCCTTTTGTATCGCGATCGCTCGTTCGACACGCCTACGAATGACTTCCGAAGATTCGGGTACTTCCTCTGAATGTACGGTATCGAAATGAACACGTGGGACTTCAATATGTATATCTATACGGTCCAAAAGAGGACCTGAGATTTTATTACGGTAGCGATGAACCTGTGTGGAGCTACAGCTACAAACACGCTCTCCATCAGGGAAGTTATAGTATCCACAAGGACATGGATTTATTGAGCCAAGCAGGAGAAATTGTGCTGGGAACGTAAGTGTGCCTTTGGCACGACCAATCGTGACAGTTCCATCCTCTAGCGGTTGACGCAGTACCTCAAGCGTACTACGTGTAAACTCGGGCATCTCGTCCAAAAATAAGACACCCCGATGAGCTAGTGAAACTTCTCCTGGTTTCGGATGTGAGCCCCCACCGATAAATCCAATTGTAGAGATCGTATGATGTGGTGCGCGAAAAGGTCGATGATAAACGAGTGTTCCACGTTCATGTAGATAGCCTGCTATACTATATATTTTGGTTACTTCTAATGATTCTTCAGTTGTAAGTGGTGGTAGGATGGAGGGTAATCTACGTGCAAGCATCGTCTTACCTGAGCCAGGCGGACCAATCATGAGGACATTATGAAAACCCGCCGCGGCTACCTCGAGAGCACGTTTTACCTGAAACTGTCCCTTGACCTCGGAAAAATCAGGATAATCGTGCTCTGGAACTGGTGCAGGTTCTATAATTTCTATTTCTACATCTTCTGTACGAGGAGTGATTAAGTAATCTACTACTTCCTTGAGATGATTTACAGAAAAGATGGGAATATCGATCAATCTACCCTCATCCTGATTCTCCTTTGGTAGAATCACGAGTTCAAAGCCAGCCTCCTTTGCTGCGATCAGCATGGCAAGAACTCCTTTTGCTGGACGCACGGTTCCTTCTAACGAGAGCTCACCAATAAAGAGAATCTTGCTCATATCAATCTCTGTTTTGATATGGCCACCGGCATATAATATTCCGATAGCAACAGGTAGATCAAGCGATGAGCCTTCTTTTTTCATATCTGCTGGTGCTAGATTGGTAGTGATGCGCTGCATCGGAAATTGAAATCCACTATTCTTGATCGCTGAACGAACACGTTCACGTGATTCGCGGATGGCGCTATCTGGCAAACCCACTAGATCAAAAGCAGGTAGCCCATTACTCAGATCTACCTCGACCTCGATAATGTATCCATCTATTCCATAAACCGTAGCACTAAATACACGTGCAAACATAAAAAATCTCCTCCCTCCTATCTACATAATTCGTGAATAGGGAGGTAAATCCTGCATATTTTGTTAAAATTCCGATAGTGATTTATATTAGACAATGACATGACAAAAAACCACTTGATAAACGAGAAAATAGTCGAAAATGCTCTACTCGAATCGTCCATAACATCTTATACTAGTAGTAGCACAAATAGAGAGAGGATTAAAACAATTGAAAGCACTTCAACGGACTCTACGTTCTCTTCTACTTCCTATATCTATTACACTTATTGCATTTATCGCTAGTATTTTAAAAAAGGAGCTTCCCTTAGCATATGTTATATTAGCGCCTACAATTACTTATTCTCTGTTAGTGATCGGAATGTTACTATCCATTTGGTTTAATCGAAGCCGATCATTCTTTTTGTTGATCATCATTAGCTTAACACTCTTTTTCCTGGTAGATTTTAATCCAACATTGCTAGACTATGACCAATATATCCATATACTTTATCCTTTTATGTCAATATTACTTCCTATCAATATTCTCATTTTTTCCTTTCACAAAGAGAAAGGTATATTTTCTCAGTGGGGATTTCTTCGCTTTGGAATCATCGTGTTTCAAATATTCTTTATAGCCTCTAACCTTATCTATAGAAATGATGAGTTGATCAGAGGTATTGGCGTAAGGATTTTACCTTGGGATCTATCCATCTTTACACCACTTCCTCAATTGTCGATCCTTTTCTTTTTAGTAAGCTTACTGATTATCGTCTGGAAAAAGAAAGCTTGGACAACGAACTTGGACAAAGCATTCTTTGGTGTCACGATCTTACTCGCATTTTCGCTTCATTATTTAGGTGACAGCCTTGCAATAAGAATTTACATTACTTTTGCGGCAATATTATTTATCATTGCATTAATTCAGGATGCATACCGTATGGCTTATATGGATGAACTTACAGGGATACCAGGTCGGCGAGCTTTAAAAGAGGAGCTTATGAAGTTAACATCTACCTATACAATCGCCATGCTCGATGTGGATCATTTCAAGAAATTCAATGACACTCATGGTCATGATGTCGGTGATGAGGTTCTTAAATTGGTAGCCTCTTGCTTAAGAGATGTTAATGGAGGGGGCAAAGCGTATCGCTATGGAGGAGAGGAATTTACCATACTCTTTCCTAATAAAAAATTAGTAGAAGCGATTCCGCATCTCGAAGAGTTAAGAGAGCGACTTTCCAAAACTGGCTTAGTAAAAAATAGATCAAAACAGAATTCAAACTCTAATACAAACGGAAAGAAAGCTACTCTTTATATAACTGCGAGTATTGGTGTAGCGGAAAACTCCGAAAAACACAACACTCCCGATGATGTAATCGTTGCAGCAGATAAAGCACTATATCGAGCCAAAAAGAAAGGTAGAAATCAAGTGAGTAAATAGAAATCCCCCGTCAAAAAGAATGAGACGGGGGATGTTTAATTACCTTTTGAGATATCGCTCCTTGATGATGCTACGGTGATGGAGTTCATGTCCAGCGATAAAGTAGGCGATACTTCTTGGAGTAGCTGGATAATTATTTGCGGTTCCGCGACGGACCCATGCTTCATTCGTTAGACTGCGAAACAGTGTCAAGGTTGCACGACGTACAGCTCTAAAGTCATCTAGCAGTTCTTGTAGTGATTGCTTATCAAAAGCAGCAGAATGTACATATGATTTTTCATTAAATCCGGCGAGTGGAGTAGCATCTCCTCTAGCAATACGTAATAAGCGATAGCTAATAATACGTTCGGTATCAGCTAGATGACCGATTACCTCCTTGAGGCTCCATTTCCCTTGAGCATAACGATCATTCGCCTCTTCTTCCGTTACATTTTGTAACAAGGCAATCGTGTCGTCTAGTTGAGATTCCAAGATTTGTTGCAGATCCCCCTCTGGAACAAGCGCCAGATAGCTCTCATAGTAAGGAGCATATTCATCTTGATTTGGACGTGCTAACATTTATATCTCCACCTTTCACATTAGGTTTAATATGAATATCAGGAACCTGGGCCTCTCATAATAAATTGAACCAACTCTAGCTCCTTTTCTCGATCCCAATTTTCATGAGAACCGAATAAAACATCACTCACTTCAAAACTGATAAGTACAGATGCGGATAAGAGAATCACACTCATTGGAGGCAAATCAATAATCTGCCCATGCTGCTGGTAGTGTTGAACAATTTTCTTCAGACAAGTCAATCGATCCTCCTTTCTACTGAAATGACGAATAGATCATATTTTCCGATGCTTACGTAATGCTAGAACATTAGCTACCATAAAGAACAGCGAGAAGCCAAGAAGAACATAGACATCGGCCGCAATATCCTCCCAACCCTTTCCACGAATCATAATGTTTCGCAGAGCATCAGCACCATATGTAAGCGGCATAATAACACTTATTTTTTGAAGCCATACATTCATTGTATCCATGTTGAATAGTCCAGAAAAGAAAACCTGCGGTACTATGACCAACGGAATGAACTGGATCATCTGAAATTCATTATTGGCATATGCGGATAAAAATGTGCCTAGCGTCAGTGCAGTCAATGATAGGAGCATTGTGATCAGCAATACATTCCAGAATGAACCGACCATCATAATATCGAGGATCTCAATGGCAAACCATGCGATCAAGGTGGCTTGGATCATCGTAAAAATACCAAATCCTATAATATATCCCGTTACGATTTCCCAACGACGTAATGGCGTAGCGAGTAATCGTTCTAGAGTACCACCCGTGCGCTCTCTAAGAAATGCAACACCTGCGATCAAAAATACAAAAAAGAAGGCAAAATAACCAATTAAAACGGGACCAAAGTTATCAAAGGCTGCCATATCAGCAGAGCCATGCAAATAGGTTATTTCTGATGACATTGGTGATTCCGATAGATTGAAGCCGAAAATCGCTTTTTGAAGTAATAATATCGTTGATTTATTTATCGTTGGATCACTACCTTCTAGCATAATGATCGGCTCTAGTTCTTTAAACGAAAGAATTGCATCTATTTCCATCTTCTCTAATGCTTGTTCTGCTTCTTCAAAGCTAGAATAAGGAGTGATGATTGCTTTTTCATCCTCTAATAAAGCTGTGATGGGGTCAGGAATAGCTACTGTACCTAAGTGCGGGTGATACTCCTGTCCATCAAAGACAAGTGACATCAGCCACAATATGAGCATTGGAGCGACAAACATCAGTGCTAAAGTTCGTTTATCACGAAAAAACTGTCTTAGTATCCGTAATATTAATGCTCTAATTCTCATACTCTAGCACCTCCATATGTGAGAAATGCCTCTTCTAAAGTGCTCGCATTTGTTTTTTCCTTTAATTCTCTTGGCGTACCCATTGCAATTAAGCTTCCTTCACGAAGCATGCCAAGTCGATGGCACTTTTCTGCTTCATCCATCACATGGGTGGTTACTACAATAGTCGTACCCTTTTTACTGATCTTTTCGAGTTCATTCCAGATCGATTGGCGAAGAACGGGATCTATGCCTACTGTAGGCTCATCTAGCAATAATACCTCAGGCTCATGAAGCAGCGAGACCGCAAGTGATAATCTCCTCTTCATTCCACCCGAATATTGATGTACTGGCTTTTTTAAATGATCATGCAAATTGACCAATTGCATGACCTCACTGATTCTGTTCTTTCGGTCCGCTCCCCTTAAACCAAATAATGCAGCAAAAAACTCAAGATTCTCTAGAGCGGTTAGCTCAGCATACAGCGCGTCGGATTGCGCCATATAGCCAACCCTCTGCATCATCGATAGACGTGGCATTTGTTGACCTAGTAAAATAATTTCACCACTCGTTGCGATATCAATTCCTGAAATCAGCTTAACTAAAGTGGTCTTACCCGATCCTGAGGGGCCTAACAGTCCAAATATTTCTGATCGGTTCACATTAAGTGTAATATCACGCACAATTTGATGTTTGCCAATGCTTCGGTTTACTAGCAGTAACTGAAGTGCTAGCCCATTCTCCATCTTTTCATTCCTTTCGCATAAACAATGAGTGATTACTCACTATTTATTTTATTGCGGAAAATATTCCCTGTAAAGTAGACGCTCACTCTTATGATATACGAAAAAGCACCAGTACATATAATCGTACCGATGCAGAATCATTGTCAATTTACATAATAAATACCTTTGCATTATCTACAGGTTTAGAAGGCACAAGAGTTTGTTAATATGTAGTCACTATCCAATTCGAGGTAGATCCATTCGTTGAGCTAAATCGTTCTCCTCAGCTATATGAAGCTTGGCACCTAAAGAAGTGAATTTGCCAACGATATCATCAAAACCACGTTCCATATGCTCAATATCATAGATCCGTGTGATTCCCTCGCTCATCATTGCTGCGATCAGCAAGGAAAACCCAGCTCGCACATCAGTTGCATGTACATCAGCACCAACAAGAGAATGAGCACCACTAATAAATGCAGTTGCATTTCGTTTCTCGATCTGAGCACCCATTCGCGCTAGATACGGCAGATGCGAAAAACGATTGGGGTAGATCTGCTCCGTAATAATACTTTTGCCATTGGCTCGTAGCATCAGAGCAGTAAGAGGTTGCTGTAAATCCGTCGCAAAGCTGGGATACATTCCCGTACGAACGCGTGTAGCGCGAAGCTTTTGCGTACCTGAAACTTTGATTGCATCGTCACTAATCGTAAATTGGGCATTCATTTCTTTTAATTTATGTAGTAAAGAGCTAAGATGCTCAGGAATGATCTCCTCGACTACAAGCTCTCCATCTGTGGCTAATCCTGCAATAATATACGTGCCTGCAATTAAGCGATCAGGAATGACTGTATGCTTACATCCAGTGAGCGCATCTACACCGCGAATACGAATATGCTCTGTACCTGCACCTACGATCTTGGCCCCCATCTTATTTAATAGATTACAAAGATCTACAACCTCAGGATCACGTGCAGCATTGTAAATATTCGTTTCACCTTTAGCGAGCACTGCAGCCATAATTACATTCATCGTAGCCCCAGAGGTAATCACATCAAAATAGATTGAGTTACCGATTAACTCATCCGCCTCCAAGATCAGTCCGTCCTTAACCTCTTTGATCATAACACCTAAAGCACGTAAGCCCTTGAGATGCTGATCAATCGGACGACTGCCAAAATTATCGCCACCAGGTAGCCCAATAAACATTCGGCCTAATCGAGCGAGCGTCGCTCCAATAAAGTAATAAGAGGCACGATACTTCATCGCCTTGTCTTTCGTAATCGGATGATGATCTAGGTGACTAGCATGAATCTGCCACTGGTCACCATGACGAATATATGTAACTCCTAGATCATCAAAGATGGACGCAATCACATCCACATCAGAAATGATCGGAACATTAGCTATATGGACAGGCTGATCCGTTAATAACGCAGCAGGCAACAGTGCTAATGCACTATTTTTTGCCCCCTGCACCGAGATAGAACCATGTAGTTTTGTTTTGCCAATAACCTCTAAATAACGCATAGTGTAATTCCTCAGTTTCTCAATAATCAACTAGAATGTCTATTCATTATAACGAATAAAGCAAGTCTCGTATAGCATTGGTAATTATTAAGCAGTAGTAGCAATGTCTTCTTTATTTTGTGACATTGTTCCATTTTTATGCAACTGATGTACTCTCGTGATAAAGTAAAGAGCAAGAAGCATAAAGAAGACCGAAGCAATAAACATCATCCGATTACCGAATAAGTCCATAAATAAACCGATCGTCGAAGGACCAACCATTTGTGATAATGAGGAAAATAAATAGTATATTCCTGTATAGAGACCTATTTTGGCATCTGTCGTCATATCAACAACCATAGGATATGAATGAATATTGATCAAAGCCCATGACATACCACCGATCAAAAGGAAGATTTGTGTCATTAATATACTTTTGGCAAAAAAGATAGCTATAAATACAAGTGATAAAACGAGTAAGCCGATTTGAATCGTCCGTGTTCTCCCCCACTTCTTGGCTAAAAATCCACTCGGAATGGCAAATAGAATAAAAGTTAAACTAAACAAACCGAGTAAAAATGTTGCATCTCCTTCAGAGAGATTGTAGGTCTCAAAGCCAAAGGTCGTAAATTGAGCCTCAACACCACTATAGCCCACAAACCAAAAGAATATTGCAAGAAGTAGAAAAAGCATTGTTCGGTTCTTATTCGTCAGGATCTGTTTAACCCCACGAAACACCTCAAATAAGGGCATATCATCCTTTTGAATCACTGCTCTACTTTGCTCTGGAATGATACGTTTACTAACAAGAACGAGAATGATAATAACAAACAGCATAAGCCCGCCAGCGATATAAAATGGAAGAGGTTTATTAACATCATACAGCTTGGCAAGCACTAAAAATGCAATCAAGCTACCAATGCCACCCATGAAATTAATGATCCCATTCGCCTGACTACGGTAATTTGATGGTGTAACGTCTGGCATCAATGAGACGGTAGGTGAGCGAAATAAAGTCATAGAAAGTAAGAATCCCATAGCAAAAGCGATCAATGTCCAAAGGTTAAGAAAGTTAGGTAAGACAAAAAGGAAAATCGCAGCTAAGGGCATTCCGATCATGAGAAACGGTAGTCGTTTACCGAATGAGGTATTGATCCGATCACTCCATGCTCCAATGATCGGTAACAAAAATAGATTGGCTAGATTATCCATACCCATTATCGCTCCACGTGTTGCTTTTGATTCAATGAATTCTCCTAACATCAACGGCATTAAGCCATTGTATAAGCTCCAAGCAACAGAGATGATAAAAAAACCTAACCCAATTACTAAGATTTGACCATAAGAAAATTGCCTCATTGCTTCACTCTCCCTTTAGTTTTCTCATTCGTAATGGATGGTTGGTGATCACTGCATCGACACCGATTGCAATCATCCGCTTTAAATCATCAATTTTATCTACTGTATACGGACGCACGTTCATGCCTACTTGATGTGCGCCATGAACAATCTCTGGGACTGCACCATAAAAATATGGATGAAGTGCACGAATGCCTAATGGTAGCGCATAGTTCCAAGGCTCATATATGCCCGCTACATACAATATCGCTGTCTCAATATCCGGAGCGAGCTTCGCCATTTTCACAACGCTATAATGATTGAATGATGAAAAGGTTACTCGATTTTCCATGCCATACTGACGTACGAGGCGAATAGCGGCTTCTTCCATGCCTGTATAAGGTATCACACCATTTTTGAGTTCAATATTTAGCTCTAGATTCGTAAGTGCTAGTAGCTCTAAGACCTGAGTGAGTAATGGGATCTGTTCAAATTCATATCCGTTTTTAAAATGCGCAGCGGCATTTAATCGCTTTAGCTGATCATATGTATGTGTAGCAACGAGCCCCTTGCCATTAGTGGTTCGATGTAGTTTTTCATCATGTATAACCACCAATTGACCATCTGCACTCATTTGGATATCTAGCTCAATTCCATCTGCTCCCTGTTCAATCGCGAGCTTAAAAGCTGCCATCGTATTCTCAGGTGAATGAGCGGATGACCCGCGATGGGCATAAATTTTTGGAAAACGCAAATAAACCCCTCCTTTACTATCTAAACAGATTCGTAAAAGGTGGAGTGAATTCCTTTATTTATTTGTAAATATTTCATTTAATTTGTATTAACGAGCAGCCTTCCAGCAGCATCCACTGTAATGCTATATTTTTACATATATCAGTGATATCATGAACTGTAAAATGTTGGATTTCGGGGGAGCGACGTCATGAAAAAGTTATTACTTCTAAGTCTTTTATTTTTGATAACTGGATGTAGTGAGCAAAACCTAGTAACTATAATCGAAGCGAGCGAAATAGAGTTGCCTGAACAGGCATATTTACTAGATACTGTAATGGATGACCACTTAGGAGATGAGGAAGATACTGTATGGGCTGACCTGACAGGGGATGGCATTGAGGAAGAAATCTTGATGTATATCACCCCTTCTCCTTTCGATGAAGAAACCGGAGAAGCAACTATGTGGGAACATCTTCATCTATGGCATTTAATCGTTAAAGAGGGTGAAAAAACATACACACTTTTTAATGACAACGTAAGAGGGACGTTAAGTTTTTGGGTTACTGAAACTCCCGAAACACGGCTTTTATTAGTTGATCAAAGTGGGGTTCAATTGATTGTGTACGAGTTTAAGTATAATAATGGCGTTTTTGAGAGAAGCACTTTAGTAGACACTGATATAACTTGGAAACGTTCACAAATAGAATGGTAACCTCTAAAAAGCATTCTCAATATGGTTAATTTGGGGCTCAGGTGTAAAGTGCACATCAATAACATCAAAGCGCACAAGACGATCATACCATTGTTTTTGTGCGAGAAATGATTGTGCAACCTGACGGACCTTGGTCTGCTTCTGCCAATTCACCGATTCTGCTCCCGTACCATAGCTGAGACTGCTTTTAGAGCGAACCTCCACAAAAATCACTGTTGCATCCTTTTCACAAATAATATCGATTTCACCCAAACGAACTCGATAGTTGCGAAACAGGATGCGGTAACCTTTTTCCCTTAAAAATTTGGCCGCTTCTTCTTCCCCTGCTTTACCCAATCGTTTGCGTTCATGCGTCATTTTTTAGTTTCCTCGCCTTCGCATCTAATCGATAAACAAGGCTTAATACCTCAGCAACTACACGGTATAGATCTGGAGGGATCTGACTATCAACCTCAATTTTAGAGAGAACTTGTACTAATGATGAATCTTCTTGCAGCGGGACACCGTGAGCCTTCGCCCTTTCGATGATCTGCTCTGCAACCTCACCGCTTCCCTTGGCGATTACGCGAGGAGCCTGCTCGAGCTCGGGTTGGTAGCGTAGTGCAACAGCTTTTTTTTGAACATAGGTTGGTTCTTTCATATACGTAAATCCACCCCTCGATAGCTTGTGCTCTGCACTGGCAAGATAGAACTAGCCTGCTGCTCAGCGATTGGTATAGGAAGTACTCTAATAGAAGATAAATGGTACTCTTGTCCTAGCATCGCTTCACTCCACTCCTCACGATACTCCTCGATCCATTCCTTTACGAATGGGTAATCATTATAGATTTGAATACTCATGATCCGATTGGTAATTTGGATATCGATCATTGTCTGCTCCAATGTATCCAAATCGAGATGAAAGAAAAGGCGACAGTTTTCATGATCAATCGCTTCTTTACCTTTCTTTCGTCCTTCGACATGGATAAAGCTCGGTTCGGCTTTTTGCATATGTGGAAGTGGAATTTGGAAAACAAAAGAGTTCCACGGGGTATTCCCGTCATTGACCATTAGGAGCTGTTGTCCCGTAATTGAACGTATGCCTTGATCGATCGCTTCGCGCAAGGCAGGTGATAGATGATCCATTGCTCTTAATTCAAGTAGAACTCCCTTAAGCTGTTGTAAGTGTTCAGGCTGGATCGTAGCGTGAGCATCAGAAGACGCAAAAACATTTCTAGAAAGGAGTGTTTGTTCATAATCAATACCTAGAAGTTTAAAGAACTTGAAGAGTCCATTATCTTGAGTAGCTGGTGCCTTATGCTCGCTCGTAATTTCAATAGGAACGTTCGTGTTAGTCGTCGTTTGTTCTATTTTCCCCATTTGCGATGGTTGAGTTTGGGAACTTATTACCTGAGATTCTGCTTGTACATGTTGGGTCTGAGGGAGCGTTTGCTGCTGAGCCATTGTTGAAGTACCTGAGCTATGGTTAGTTGTCGTCATTGATTGCGGGCGCACTACCTGGGCTAAATGTGCATTTGCTGCTTGCCAGATCAGTGCAACACGCTGAAGAAGCGGCTGAGCCTGTTTGTTCTCGTGTGCATGTTGACTAAGTTGATTCGCTATCTCCCCTAAAGACCTACCAAAAAATGCGGCCTCCAATGATCGAATCACTTCATTCGTCATCGATAGTCCACGTTGATGTGCCAATTGTAAAAGCTGAATTGTCCGATCGGGTGTGGTAGATTTTTTTAATAGATCAAGTACGCGACCTAGCTCCGCCGTTTTGAGAGGAAGTCCTGAATCAACCATTAATTGGAGGCTTTGAATATTGATGCGATCCGCTTTTATACCTAATCCACGTAGTAAGCCTTCTATTGCAGATTTTTCCGTTAGATCCGCAGTAGTAGCTGTTGGAAATCCTGTATCAGAACGTGGGGTATCCACCACTTTTAGGGTGATCGGATTGCTTTTGGGCAACACTTGTAACCACGCCTGTTGTCCGACTTCAAGCGGGGCATTTAGCTGTGCATACAGGGTTGTTCCGGCTAATTGTACCTGAACCATTTGGTTGGGATATGCTTTTATAATGGTTCCCCGAAATACTTGGCCAGGCTCTAGCTCTATTTGTTGTTGCGGTGTAGCAACCGGACGTAATCCATTAATCACTCTACCAAGTAAGTGAGAGGCAAACATCGAATATCCCTACTTTCTATTCTAGACCCATTCCTTTACACCTGCAAAAGTACGACGATGATGCTCAGTTACACCGTAACGAGCGATTGCTTCTAAATGCTCCTTGGTACCATATCCCATATGTCGATCAAATCCATATTGTGGATACTCGGTAGCAATCTTGCTCATAATATGATCACGCGTTACCTTAGCAATTACGGATGCAGCTGCGATGGATACACTTTTGTGATCACCACCAATAATTGCTTCCTGCCGAATATTGGTTTGTAGTGAAAGTGCATCCACCAATAAATAATCCGGAGCAGGTGTTAGTTGTTCTATAGCTGCATCCATCGCTTTATATGTAGCTTGTAAAATATTAATCTGATCTATCATTTCCGTGGAAATGATAGCAATACCAATGGCAATCGCCTTTTCCCTAATAATCTGATTATAGGATTCTCGCATTTGTTTACTTAATTGCTTGGAATCATTCAGTCCAGGAAGATAGAAATCATCCGGCAATATAACAGCAGCACTAACAATCGGTCCTGCTAGCGGTCCTCTTCCGACTTCATCTACTCCTGCGATCAAGCCAATCCCTTGGTTATACAACCTACGCTCATTCATACTCATTTCCTGCCATAACTGCTCCTGTTGCTCAACCAAGGAGCGTTTACGATGTATGCGTTCCAAGAGGGCAATAACGCCACTACGTTTCTCTTGTAATAGATTTGTATATTCTGGTTCTGGTGGCAAATAATCCACTGATTCTAACCATTCTTTTATTTCTTTTATCGACTTATTGCTAAAATTCATTAATATTTTTCTCCTACTTAGCTAAGGCTATCTGTTTTGGTTTGATCATCTTCCATGTCTTTTGGCAAATCTCTAGGATCCTCTAAAGAAAATGGCCCCAACTTACCTGTACGTAGCTCGCGTAAAATAATCTCTGCAGCCTTGTCATAATCGACATGACCGCCACTCACTAAACACCCACGTTTGCGACCTATGAGCTCTAATAGCTCGATTTTGTCTTCTGGTAGTTCATCAATTTTATAACGCTCACTGATACGTTCCGAATAGTGAACCTTAAAATAATCGACTACGAAACTAGCGATATCCACCAGGTCGAGAATTTCATCCTTAATCGCTCCGGTAGCCGCCAAACGATAGCCTACGGCTTGATCCTCAAACTTAGGCCATAATATTCCTGGTGTATCAAGTAACTCCAAGCGATCACCACTTTTAATCCACTTTTGCGCTTTGGTAATTCCAGGACGATCACCCGTTTGTGCGACATTTTTCTTCGCAAGGCGATTGATCAGTGAGGATTTTCCCACATTAGGAATACCTAAGATCATGGCACGGACATTCCTAGGTAGTAATCCTTTAGAAGCGCGCTTTTCTTGCATCTCTACAACCAGTTCCATACACAGGTCTGCGATTTTATGTACTCCACTTCCATTTAGTGAATCAACCGGGTGAGCGTGTATGCCTTGCTCCGCAAAATACTCAACCCACGCTTTTGTTACGTCATTATCAGCCAGGTCTTTTTTATTAAGCAAAATAAGACGCGGTTTGTTTTTGATAATCTCATCAATCATCGGATTGCGTGATGACAATGGGACACGTGCATCTAATAGTTCTATGACAACATCAATTAAAGATAATTTTTCTTCTACCTGTCTCCGTGCCTTCGCCATATGACCCGGAAACCATTGAATGTTCATCTATATGTATCCTCCTACCTATTTTAACAGTCGGAATGTATTGATTGGCCAAACGGAGAGATCCGCACGCCCAACTACTCGATCTAAAGAAATCGATTTTAAAATTCGACTGTCTGTACTATTGCGCCGGTTATCCCCCAGTACATAAATTGCATTCTCTGGCACCGACTCAACAACGAAGTCTTGCGTAAAAACATTACCTTCTACCTGATACCAGTAATCTTTATTTGCCTGCAAATAAGACTCCTCGACAAGCTCACCATTGACATAAAGCTGATCATCCTTCATCTCAATACGATCGCCAGCAACCCCAATCACGCGTTTTATATAATCCTTTTTCTCTGTAGCATGAAAAATCACAATGTCCCCTCGTTTTGGTTCACTAAAACGATAAACAATTTTGTTGACAATCAAAAACTCACCGTCTTTTAAGGTGGACATCATCGACTCACCATCTACAATCGTTGGTGAAAAGAAGAAGGTACGGATGACGATTGCTAAAATAACCGCTATCCCAATAGCCTTGGTCCAATCCCATATTTCCTTACCTAGATCTGTCTTCTTGTCTATTGGTCCATTCACTTCCGATGCTTGCTGGTCCTTTTCCACTACCTCTCCCTCCCTTTCTATGTAAGAATACATACTTAGTATATACAAAAAAAGGACTTGAATGAACAAGCCCTTTTCCTTAGTTTACTATTTACGACGAATTTCTTTAATACGAGCCGCTTTACCAGTAAGCTTACGTAGGTAATAAAGTTTTGCTCTACGTACCTTACCTTGACGTACGACCTCGATTCGATCAACTTTAGGCGAGTTAAGTGGGAATGTTCTTTCAACACCTACACCATAAGAAATCTTACGGACAGTAAACGTTTCACTAATTCCACCACCATTGCGCTTAATAACTACGCCTTCAAAAATCTGAATACGCTCACGTTGGCCCTCAACAACCTTAACGTGTACTTTAACAGTATCTCCAGCACGGAAATCAGGAAGATTGCTCTTCAACTGGTCTTTAGTAATTTCACGAAGTAAATTCATAATAATACCCTCCTTCCTCACAAGACGTTCATAACTTTCTTAGAAGCAGAGGAACGCCGTACTCCAAACAACACAGTGGTAATTGTATCATACATATATCTTGACTTCAATCATTTTTAGTTATTTCTTATCATTCCCACGGAGAATTGCGTCAAACAGTTTTTGTTCCAACTTGCTTAATGATCGGGTCTGCAATAAATCGGGTCTGCGAGTATACGTACGATACAGGGATTGCTGTAGACGCCAATCCTCAATATTACGATGATGCCCAGACATAAGTATATCTGGCACTTTCCAGCCATTATACTCGGCGGGTCGGGTATATTGTGGGTATTCAAGTAGCCCATCATAAAACGAGTCGGTAACCGCTGACTCCTCATTTCCAAGTACACCTTTTTGTAGGCGAACGATACTGTCGATCATCGCCATTGCAGCGATCTCTCCCCCAGTCAGGACAAAATCTCCGAGTGAAAGTTCATCAGTGACTAAATGTTCACGAATACGCTCGTCGTAGCCTTCATAATGACCACAAATAAAGATCAAAGCCTCTTCGCGAGAAAGCTCCTTTGCCACCTCTTGATCAAATCGTTTCCCTTGTGGTGTAGTCAGTATTACCCTCGGCTTTCGTTTGCTTTTGTCCTGGTGTAGCCATTCGGTAAATGAGTCTCTACCACCCATAATCTCTTGTAGACCAAGATAGATGGGCTCCACCTGCAATACCATACCGCCACCGCCTCCAAAAGGATAATCATCGACAGTGTTATGTTTATTGGTGGAGTACTCGCGAAAATTATGTAATTCAACCGAAACCAAGCCTTTCTCAATTGCTTTGGCGAATATACTTGAACCAAATACTCCGCCAAACATCTCTGGAAAAAGCGTTAATATATGTAGTTTCATCATTACTCCATTCCTTCTAGCAGGTGGACAATCACTTTGTTCTCTACAATATCTACTTTTTTAATACATGGCTCAATATATGGTAAGAGCAGATCTGGCTTTTTCTCTCGTTTTACAACCCAGACATCATTGGCTCCTGGTTGCATAATCTCTTTTACCGTACCAATCTTATCGCCCTCCTCGCTCCAGACCTCGAGACCGATAATCTGATCGAAATAATATTCGCCTTCAGGAAGTTCTTGACGATCTTCAGCAATAATCTTGAGTATGGAGCCTTTAAGCTTCTCAACATCGTTGATGGAGTTATAGCCTTCAAAGGAGAGTAATTGAAACTGCTTGTGGGGGCGATGTGTTTTAATCACCATCTGTAATGGAACATTTACACCTTCCGGAAATAGGTATAGTCTCTTGCCAGGCTGGAATCTCTCCTCAATAAAATCAGTGGTCGAAATGACACGCACTTCACCCTTGATCCCCTGTGTATTCACAATTTTGCCCACATTATAGTACTTCTCGGTCATACTGTCACTCCCAATTCAAACTCTGATTATTCCTTTTAGAGGTATTATGATCCTAAACCGTAAAAAAACAAGCAGTAGGGGTAGCCAACATCTGACTACCCCCTGCTCATGAATAAGACTATACGATTTCAAGCATTACACGTTTGTTTTCCTTCACTGCAGCTGCAGATAAGACAGTTCTAAAGGATTTGGCGATTCGTCCTTGCTTGCCAATGATCTTTCCCATATCACTAGGGTGAACTGAAAGCTCATATACTACGGCTTTTTCTCCAGCCACAACGTTTACACGAACTTCTTCTGGGTGATCAACTAACGCTTTGGCAATCATTTCAACTAATTCCTTCATCCCATAGCCTCCCTTATGTTAGAGGTACAAAAAATTACTCAGCTTTTTTTCCGTTTTTAGCCTCATGAACCTTTTTCATAATACCTGCTTTGGAGAAAAGATTACGAACAGTTTCAGTTGGTTGTGCACCTGTTAGAATCCATTTTAATGCTTTTTCTTCATCGATTTTTACTTCTGCAGGTTGAGCAATTGGGTTATAAGTTCCGATTTCTTCGATGAAACGTCCATCACGAGGTGAACGAGAATCAGCTACTACCAAACGGTAGAACGGTTTTTGTTTAGATCCCATACGCTTTAAACGAATTTTTACTGCCATGTTAAATAGCCTCCTTGGTTGTTTACCACATTAATTTTTTTAAGGTTGTTCAAAAAGCTCCCCTTTGATCACGAAGTAATTCAAGATGTAATTCGACATCGAATATTGAACTCACCCTCGCACTCCGGTGCTCATGTATTTCTATATACACTCCGCTCCTCGTTCTTCGGGATTCGTTCAATCCTCTTGGTGCTGAAAACGGACCTTTTTGAACTCGTATTTCAGTTAAAATTTTGGCATATTAAAGGGAAGTCGCATCTTTCCTGCTTTTCCTGCTTTGCCTTTTTTTCCTTTGGTCATTCCGGTCATCTGCTTCATCATCTTTTTCATATCTTCAAATTGCTTTAGCATACGATTTACATCGTTGACTGTAGTACCACTACCTGTTGCAATTCGTATTCTGCGCTTTGCATTGATGATTTGTGGATTTTGCTTTTCTGCCTTGGTCATCGATTGAATAATCGCCTCGACGCGCGTGATTTGCTTTTCATCCACATTGAGGTTTTTAATCTTATTCATGCCAGGAATCATCTTGAGAATATCTTCAAGCGAACCGAGCTTACGAATTTGACTTAATTGCTCCAAGAAGTCATCCAAGGTAAATTCCGCCTTGCGGAGCTTCTTCTCGAGCTCAGCCGCTTTCTCTGCATCGACCTGTGATTGTGCCTTTTCGATTAAGGTAAGCACGTCTCCCATACCTAGAATACGACTTGCCATACGATCAGGATGGAAGGGCTCTAGTGCGTCTAGCTTTTCCCCCATCGCTGCGAACTTGATTGGGCAGCCTGTAACCGACTTTACTGAAAGTGCGGCACCACCACGTGTATCACCATCTAATTTGGTTAATACAACCCCGCTAAGTTCAAGCTGTTGGTTGAAGCTATCCGCTACATTGACCGCGTCTTGGCCCGTCATTGCATCGACAACAAGTAGGATCTCCTGAGGCTTGGCAACTGCTCGAATTTCTTTGAGCTCATCCATCAGCTTTTCATCGATATGAAGTCGTCCAGCCGTATCGATCAAGACAGTATCTAGGTGCTGATCATTGGCATGCTGAATCGCTTGACGAGCAATCTCGACAGGACTAATCTCATTACCGAGCGAAAAGACAGGTGCATTGATTTGTTCGCCGAGTACTTGAAGCTGTTTGATTGCAGCAGGTCGGTAAATGTCACAGGCTACGAGCAATGGCTTGCGATTTTGCTTTTGCAAGTGCATTGCCAGCTTTCCTGTAGTTGTTGTTTTACCCGCACCTTGCAAACCAACCATCATAATAACGGTTGGTCTTTGCGATAAATCCAGCTTTGCCTGAGTTCCACCCATCAATGCGGTTAATTCTTCGTTAACAACCTTGATCACTTGCTGTGCAGGGTTGAGGTTTTTAAGAACTTCAATTCCGACAGCACGTTCTTTGACCTTGGTGACTAAGTCCTTAACCACCTTGAAGTTAACGTCAGCTTCTAACAATGCTAGGCGAACTTCACGCATTGCTTCATTTACGTCAGCTTCACTTACCTTGCCTTTACCACGTAAACGCTTGAAGGCATCCTGGAGACGATTAGTAAGGTTTTCAAATGCCACAGCTTAGCCTCCTAATCCAATTCCCTCAATTGCTTGAGGAGTTGTAGTCCTTTTTCATACTCAAGTTTACATCTATCATCGCAAGCTTTGCTTAGCAACACTTGATGAATCTGTTCAAGCAACTGTTCTCTACGCTCCGATTTGCTAAATAATTGTAGCTTCTCTTCGAAGAGCTCTAATTGGGCTTCCGCTCGTCGAATTTGGTCATAGACCGCCTGCCGACTTACTTTAACCTCCTCAGCAATCTCGCCAAGTGTAAGATCATCTAGATAGTAGAGCTGCATATATTGCTGTTGTTTTTCAGTGAGCAACATCCCATAACGATCAAAAAGAATGTTCATCCGCGTCGCTTTTTCCAGCATAGATAACCTCCGACAAGGTTACAACTTGACACCTTTATATATTACTGATAGCTGCATAGGATGTCAAGCATTTTTCTTGTCAGGTAAATTATTTGGTGATCCTCTTTTGATGATCCTCTATTAAAGGAAGGAATCTCATTGGTTAAGGCGAATAGAACTTATGTACATATATTAACACATGAGGTGATATGAGATGAAGCTTAGAAGTGAAATGGATCCAGCATACACATGGGATTTAAGTGATCTCTTTGCCACAGAGCAAGAGTGGGAAGGTAGTATGGAAGAAATTCGTGCACTAGTTGAAAAAGTAGCACAATACAAGGGTATAGTTATTCATTCAGTAGAGAATCTCTATCAGTCTTTGCAAAAAGTAGATCAGATCGGGATCATGTTCTCACAAGTCGGCCGCTATGCGAGTATGATTCTTGATACAGATCTCAACGACACTTCAGCTAAAGCAAGAGCGGAACGAGTCGAATCACTTAATACTTGGGCACAAGGATTGCTTTCATTCTACGAGCCAGAATTGGCACAGCTAGATGAACAGCAATTTGCAGCCTATTTAGAACAAGAGCAGGGGCTTAGCGTCTATCAACATAAATTCGAAAAGATGTTTCGTATGAAAGATCATATACTCACCCCTGAGATGGAGGATTTACTCTCCAAGATGAACGTATTAGGAAGTTCATTTGCAAAGGTATACCGTGACATCTCAAGTAATGATCTCCAATTTCCTGAGGTTGATGGCGAAGACGGTCAAAAGATTCTCGCCAATGAGGCGAGCTACCGCAAATCGATGAATAGCAGCAATCGCCAGGTGCGCGAAAATGTTTTCCGCGGTATCCTCTCAACCTATGGTTCACATGTGAACTCCTTTACATCTACCTATTTGGGTGCGGTCAAGCATAATGTATATGTGGCGAAGGCGAGAAACTATCCGTCTGCGCGTGCAGCAGCTGTAGGACGCAACTTCATTCCCGAATCGGTGTATGACAATTTGGTAGAGACAGCACGTAACGGAGCTCATCATCTCCATAAATATATCGAACTGCGCAAGCGCGTTCTCGGCTTAGACGAGATTCACTTCTATGATCTCTTTACACCAATCATCAAAGGTAGCGAAAAAACATATACGTATGAAGAAGCACAGGAAATGATCATCGAAGCATTATCTGTACTTGGTGAGGATTATGTAGAATTATTGCGTACCTGCTTCAGTAATCGCTGGCTGGATGTATATCCGAATAAAGGTAAGAGGTCAGGAGCCTATGCAACAGGCGCTTATGGTGCGCATCCCTATTCCCTACTCAATTTCACAGGGACCTTAGACGATGTGTTTACGATGGCCCATGAGCTCGGGCATATCATGCACCGCTACTACAGTGTCGAGAATCAACCATTCGTCAACGCGAATTATACGATTTTTACGGCTGAGGTTGCCTCTACTGTAAATGAAAACTTATTACTTCATTATTTATTGCAGCGTAGTACTGATAATAACGAAAGAGCTTTATTGCTATCTGAGCAGTTGGATAAGATTCGTTCTACTTTCTTCCGTCAAACGTTCTTTGCTGATTTTGAGAAGCAAGTGCATCAATTGGTAGAATCCGATCAGCCTGTTACACCAGCTGCCTTATGTGATCTCTATGAGGAGCTCGTGCGCCTCTATCACGGACCGAACTTGGTCGTTGATGAGGAGCTACGCTACGAGTGGTGCCGTATCCCACATTTCTACATGAACTTCTATGTTTATCAATATGCTACAGGACTCTCTGCAGCAATCAGCTTAGCGAACCAGATCTTAACAGAAGGTGAACCAGCAGTAGAGAGATATCGCCACTTCTTGACGACAGGTGGTTCTGACTACTCAATCAATCTATTGAAAAATGCAGGCGTAGATATGTCTACACCACAGCCGATTCTAGACCTGCTAGCTAATTTTGAGAAGAACATGAAGGAATTAGAAAGCCTGCTTAAATAAAACTCTATGACCAAAATAAATCCTCTCGGTATTTGATACTGAGAGGATTTCACTTTTTTTATTCTATTCATCTCGAAAAACGATACCACACTTCGGACAAGTGGAGCTATCAATAGAAATTCGCGAATTACAAGCTGGGCATACAGCTTTTACTAGATTTTGATCCCTTTCATCGACACTAATGTCAATGTTAGATTTTATATTTTCTAACTTATGGTCTATGCTCCGTAGAAGAGTTACAAGCTCGGAATCATTAATTGCAGATTTAACCACCCAATACAAAAGAAATAAAACAATAAAAACAAAGAAAATCCACGCAACTAAACTAAAGAAAGCCTCCACTATCAAATGCACCCCTCTTTAAATACAAAACACATCCATAGATATAATCATTATGAAATCAAAGCGCTTAATGCTAATTCTAACTCACTAAATCGAAATGGATATCCCATCTCTATAAATCTCTGAGGGATTGCATTTGTCCCATCCAAAGCTAGGCTAGGGTCCGCTCGCATGATCAAATATGCTCCGATCCATGCAATTGGTGCTGGTGCAGGCGGTGCCCAGCCTTTGCCCATCGCTTTTCGTAATGTTTGCATAAAAACTTTATTCGTAGTTGGATGAGGTGCAGTAGCATTATAGATCCCTTGCATATCTTCATTTTCTATAGCGAGTAAAAACATCTCGGTTAAATCAGCAATATGAATCCAACTGATCATCTGCTTCCCACTACCCACCGTTCCACCTAAGTACAGTTTTGTTAATTTCATAAGTGGTTCTAATGCTCCACCATTGTTACCGAGCACAAAACCGATCCGCAATACAACCTGCCGCGTGTTAGGTAATGAAGTAGCTAGAAAAGCCTGTTCCCATAGCTTAACTACATCGGCTAAAAAACCATTTCCTAATGGCGATGACTCATCACATGGCTCCGTCGTGTCACCATAAATACCCACAGCACTCGCCTGAATAAATACTTTAGGTGGATTTGTACACCGAGCAACCGCTTCATGCAATACTTCGACCGAATCAAGTCGTGATGAGAGGATCTCCTCCCGCACCTTGCGAGTATAAATCGCATTAATACTCCGTCCAGTAAAATTGATTAATGCATCGCTTCCATCAATTTCATTCGTCCATTGATCCAGATGCCTTCCGTCCCATTGGACAAAGCGAATACCATTCTCAATAGTGGATGGTCTACGTGACAGTACAACGACCTCATATCTAGGATCTAGTAAGTCGCTAGATAATGCAGATCCTAGAAAACCTGATCCTCCTGCAATAACAACCTTTTTCGCCATTACATTACACCTCCAAGCCAGTTTGGCATACACTCTATCAATTTCTATAATTATACATAATTAACCAATAGAACTCCATAAATAAAAGGACCATTATTTGTAATGATCCTTATACTAAACTTCCTTTTAGCACTGTAACAGCTTGGCCTAATAGTAGAATCCGATTCCCCTCAATCGAAACCTTCAACGATCCACCTCTAGCGGAAAGCTGAGCAGCGTTGAAATGTTCCTTATCTAGCTTGCGTTGCCAATATGGGGCTAAACAGCAATGAGCCGATCCAGTTACGGGATCTTCGGGAATCCCTTCGGACGGGAAGAAACAACGTGACACGAAGTCATATTCATCGTTATTGGCACGACTTGTAACCAGGATCCCTCTAGCCCCAAGCTTTTCTAACAATTGGAAATCTGGTTTAAGTGAGCGAATGACCTCTTCATTCTCTACCTCTACCAAATAATCAAATCGGTTATAGCCAACATAAAGCATATCGACACCAAGAGCTTGAGCTAATAGCTCAGGAGGATCACATTGCTCCTCTGGCTCGGACGGAAAGTTTAGTTCAATCCAATCTCCCTTCTTAACAGCTGTTAGTGCTCCACTTCGCGTGAAGAAACGGAGCTTTTGTGTTGGGTCCTCTGCTCCTGTCTCCCATAGTATATGTGCACTCGCCAAAGTAGCATGTCCACAAAGGTTGATTTCGACAGTAGGAGTGAACCAGCGTAGAGAATAGCCATCATGCTCCTTATATAAGAAGGCCGTCTCCGATAGATTCATTTCACTCGCCACTTTTTGCATCCATTCATCATCTTTTATCTCATTCAATATACAAACAGCCGCGGGATTCCCACTAAACGGCTTGTCCGTAAATGCATCTACAATATAGATCTGCATACGATCTCCTCCTACTGTCCATTAGCTAAAACTCATGAAAAACATAACAATCCCAATAATCACAGCTATAATTCCACCAAGTACTTGCATACCAAGAGCTAGATCACTCGGTTCTGCACTTTTAAACTTCCAGCCAACAGACAAATACCAACCCGTCCGAGGTTTGATGATACTCAACACTCCTAAAGCTATGAAAAGTAGAGCTATGAATCCCATTAGATTACCTCCTGATTCAATTACATTATTTTACGTATTGAATCGGTAATAGTTTCGAAATAGATGAATTAGTCAAAAAAATTAGCAAGCCGTTCCGCAATGGCTTGCTTTCGTTCTAAATTATCTCATAATTAATCTACGGAGGTTCTACCACTATAACGATGCGTATGTGGTGTCCGACCATTTACTGTAGTGACTCCCTCGAAATAATGAAAATGCCCCCCACCTTGTAATGGGATCGCTGGACCCGTATTTCCTCGAATTACATGAGTATGGCCGTCATTAAACGAAGTTACCGTGTGGTATGCATGTGTATGCTGTACACCACTGGGGGCAGGCTCAGTAGTGCCTGCGTACGTATGATGATGTCCTACATCAACTGAGGTTACACCCGAGAAATTATGCACATGCAGTTGCCTTCCATCCCATGAGATCAGATACATATCATGTGTATGCTCACCATCTCCATGAGCATTCTCTGCATCCACTATAAAACCGACTACAGGTATTTCCACCAACCTCTCCTCCTTGTTAGTACTCACATCTCAATAACGATCTAAGACTTTGATTGTACTAGATTAGACTATGCATGATTATTATTAAACGTAACTGGAAGAGGTAAAGAGAAGGACGATAAGCTATCTCAAAGAGGAATTTACATTAATAGAGAGAATATTTTTACTACAATAGATTCGGGAGGGGTTAGTATGTGCGATACAATGGTTGCTTTAGGTAATGCAACAAAAGACGGGAGTGTGCTCTTTGCCAAAAATAGTGATCGACAACCGAATGAACCACATGTAATCATTCGAATACCTCGCAAAAAGCACCCAGCAAACGAGAAATTGCAATGTACATATATCGAAATCGATCAGGTAGAAGAGACGTACTCAGTGTTATTACTCAAGCCCTCATGGATCTGGGGAGCAGAGATGGGTTCTAATGAGTATGGACTTACGATCGGAAATGAAGCTGTTTTTACTAAGGAGAAGTATACGAAAACGGGGTTACTCGGAATGGATCTCCTCAGACTTGCACTTGAAAGATGCAAGACGAGTGAAGAGGCGGTAGATTTGATCACTAAGCTCATTGATACTTATGGTCAAGGAGGGAACTGTGGTTATGAAAAATCATTCACCTATCATAACTCATTTCTCATCGCAGATCTAAATAGTGCCTGGGTATTAGAGACTGCTGGCGATTATTGGGCTGCGGAGCAGGTAAAAGATGTACGGAGCATCTCTAACGGGCTCACGATCGGCTCGTCATTTGATAAAGCTCATCCCCGCCTTATTGATCACGCAATCGAAAAAGGCTGGTGCAAAAATAAAGAAGACTTTCACTTTGCGCGATGCTATTCTGATCCACTTTTTACTCATTTCAGCCGATCAAAGGATCGCAAAAACTGTTCTACTACGATTCTCGAAAGCAATAAAGGTGCTATTACAACGAGTACAATGAAGGAAATTTTGCGCAGTCATACTCCTGAGTTTGAGGGTAAGCAATTTACACAACCCTCACTTCACAGCGTTTGTATGCATGGAGGCGGGCTAATTGGCGATCACACCACAGGTAGCTATATTGTCTCCTTACATCCAAATTTATCAACTCATTGGGTTACAGCCAGCTCTACCCCGTGCATCTCGATCTTTAAGCCACTCTGGTTCTTAGACGATACAACAGATTCATTTCCTTTTCATGAAGAGGAACAAGATCGAGCGATTCAATATTGGCGCAAGCGAGAGCAGCTTCACCGACTCCGTATCGAGAATCGTTTGCCTCATTTTGAACAGTATTTAGTGGAAAAGGAGGAGCTTGAGCAAAAAATTGATTTGGCTATAGCAGCTATTGATCCTACTTATATCGACATAACAGAATTACAAAGATTAAGAGATTGGGCATGGGAGGAAGAGAATCAGCTCATCATCAAAACACTGGCGAACAAAAAAGACTCCGCTGCTAAAATTGCAGGAAGTCTCATACATCGAACATATTGGAAAAAGAAAAATATAAAAATATTTTGAGCTATGGTTGTTTTGCTAGAGACTGTGTAAAATGCTGCCTTACATCAGAAATCAAATACAATGATCCGGTCACTACGATCAAATCATTTGGCTGATATAGGTTTGATGCTATATCAATTGCCTCTAACCATGATGATTCTCGGAAAATAGAGAGCTCTGACTTTTTATTCGGCGATTCTTCAATATAGCTTCTGATGGCTTGAGAATCTAGCTTCTTTCTAAATGATGGTTCTGTGATGACGATCGTATCAGCAATTTGAATAAGTGGGTCTATAAATGACTTATAATCCTTTGTATCTAACATTCCCAATACTAGATGCAGCTTTTCATATTTATATATATCTCGTAATGCCACACTAAGTGCTCTTGCTCCTTCGGGGTTATGTGCACCATCGAGAAGTATTCTCGGGTTTTTCTGGATTATTTCAAGTCGACCTGGCCAAAAGGCATTCAGCAATCCTTGGCGCAAGCTGTCCTCGCTAACATCTACGATTCCCTTTGATTTCAACACTTCTATACACATAATTGCTGTAGAAGCATTTTTAATTTGATGAGATCCATTCATCGAAATGTTTACATGATTGTAATGCATTCCTCCACTAGCGAAATCGAACCTTTGCTGATCTATCGTCGAGTCAATAATTTGATAAGAAAACTGTTGATCGATTACATATAAATCCGATTCAGTTTCCTGACATTTCTCTGAAATTATTTGAACCGCACGATCATCTGAGGCAGAACAGATTACAGGAACTCCTGCTTTAATAATACCCGCCTTTTCGAATGCGATATTTTCGATCGTGTCACCTAGGATATTCATGTGATCCATGCTCACCGTAGTAATAACCGATATTAGCGGGTCCACTACATTGGTTGAATCGATTCTTCCACCTAATCCAGCTTCTAATACAACCAAATCTACATTCTGTTCCGTAAAATATAGAAAAGCCATGCATGTAGCAATATCAAACATACTCGGATGACCTAAATGAGTGGTTGCGATTTGATCCACGAAAGGCCTTATGGTATTAATAAGACGTAAAACATCCGCTTCGGAAATATCTATGCTATTTATCTTAATCCGATTTGTAAATTTATCGATATGGGGAGAAGTAAACATCCCAACATTATAATTACTTTGGATCAGCACTCCGGAAATAAAAACACATGTCGATCCCTTTCCGTTTGATCCTGCAACATGGATACATTTGAGACCTTTTTCCGGGTTACCGACATACTCTAGCAGCTTCTGAATTCGTAATAATCCTGGTTTTTCACCTACGGGCATAATCCCCTCTATCCACGCAACTGCTTCTTCATAACTTGTAAAAGCCATATAGTTCCTCCGTTAATGTGAGCACAAAATGATCTGAAATTAGTTCTTTAATAGTAGCACATGATTTTTATTCGATGCAATTCGCTTGGCTCTACACAACAATATCTCCATCTCATCCTTTCGTATTAGAGGATCTTTCGCCCCTGCGATCTTCGTAGCGCAAGTATTGTAATATCGAGGATGCTGTTAAGTAGCGAAGCGGTTCAGGTGGAAGTGGTGTGAGTCTACGATTGATCATAAAAAATTCCGTTCGCTCCGATTGCTCTCCCAATAAGAGTTCCGCCAATGTGAGCCCATTGTAATTCGTCAATGATACACCATGCCCCATGCACCCCATACTATAAAGTATATTAGGTCCTAGATTCCCAATCACAGGAACAAGGTCCAACGTGGCAGAAATCGGCCCACCCCATTGATGTGTAAACTGAATCCCCTTTAACTGTGGGAATGTTTTCAGAACGGTTTCTTTTAAAGCAGCAAAGGTCTCATCACTGCGATCACGATTAAGTGGACTACCATAATAGTATAATGCGTTACTCCCGCCAAAAATAAGACGGTTATCCTTCGTCATGCGATAATAGTGTAGTAGATTTCGTCCATCCTCAATTCCTACGCGCTTTTGCCAACCGATGTCACTTAGCTGTTGATCATTTAACGGCTCTGTAGCAACGATATACGTATAAATGGGCATCTGTTTGGAATTGAGCTTTTTATGAAAAGAGGAATACGCATTGATCGCAAAGAGGATCTTCTCAGCATGAATACTTCCGTGTTCTGTGATCACATCAGATCGCTCCAATTGAACATCCACTACCCGCGTTCGTTCATAAATTTTAACACCTAATTGTTCAGCCTTTTGAGCCAAGCCCCAAGCCAATTTGGCGGGATGTAGGATCGCACATTGCTCATCAAAACGTGCTCCTAAATATGTTGGTGAATTGACGAGTTCCCTTGTCTCATTGGCATCGAGCCAGCTAAGCTTTGTCAGCCCTGCAGCTTCAGCTAGCTTCATCTCCTTCTCCAAATGCTTGAGCTGCTGTGGATTCGTCGCAACCGTGATCATACCTTCACGTTGATAGTCACAGTCGATCTCATAACGGTGAATCATCTCGTCAAGATAATCGACCGCCTGCATCATATAATCATCTGCTTCCTTGACCCTTTGCTTATTATAGCGCAATGCTGTCAGTTCCATTGTGATCCCAAAGAGCCGCATTGAAAAACCACCATTACGACCACTAGCACCATAACCCGGAATACCCGCTTCAACAATTACGACCTCTAGTGATGGATCCTTTTCCTTTAAATGAATTGCTGTAGACAAGCCTGTAAATCCAGCGCCAATAATGCAAATGTCGGCTTTGATATTCTCTTCTAGCCTCTCGCGCTTGATATATTCCCCCGCTGATTTTAGCCAGTAACTCTTCTCACGAAAATCCTCCATATAATTCCCCTCCATACATTGACAATATTCCGATTATTTTATTTATTCTCGATACATTGTAATAATCCTTTAAAACACAAAAAACACCACAATTATCGGATTTGTGGTGCTTGCGTAGTCCAAAACATAGGTTTTTACTAGTCATTCCTACCTTTTTCAGCTTGTATATTTCCTTTGATAAACTGCAAATATAGGCGAACGATGTTAATATCCGAATTGAGACTTAGTGTTCTACTGCCAACGACATCCTCGATTTCGTTAAATAGAAATTGCCCATTCTTATCAAAAACAAAATCTATTCCGACAAGACCAAAGTCAAAATGTGAAATGATCTTATTCACCAATGCGGATTCAGTATCATTTAGCTCGTATAGCCTTGATCTACCACCCAATGAATGATTGGCTCGAAAATCGCTTTCAGAATACCGTAATACTGCCGCGATGATCTGCTTACCTATGACGAATACGCGCACATCCTTTCCAGCTTGTCCTGCAAGCTTTTGCAGAATGACCTCTCGGTTTGGTAGGCGCGAACAAATATCCTCTAAATTTGCATCAGAGTCAATGAAAAAGACCTCACCCCCGCCTCTACCCGACACCGTTTTGAGCACAAATGGATAGTCCAAAGCTACTTGATCTGGGGTTTCAAGTAAAATATTCGTATGACTCACATGGGTTTCGAGCATGGGGATCCCTAATGAGGCTAAATATTGATGGGTTAAGGCTTTATTATTGCATAGCAAAGAGACTTCCGACGAATTAAAGGTCTTGATTCCCATAAACTCAAGATGCTTGGTTAAGGTGAAATCAATCGTACGGATGATCGCAAAATCAGGTCTATCTAACTCTGTATGTTGATGAAAAACACTTAACTTCTCTGAGTTCATGACTAAAGACAGCTCTTCTTTACAGAGCAAAGTTAGGTTCAAGTCCAAATCTGCCGCTTCCTCAAGCATCCACTTAATATATTCTTGATTACGCTCCATATCAGGTCCACTGTAAATAAGCCATCCTGTTAGCATTTAACCACCTATGAGTTCCTTTTTGATATATGCCATCATATAGTCCGCCGCATTAATGCCCGTACTTTTATGTAGGTTTATGATATGTGCATTTGAATTCACTTCACATAAAATCGGTTCCCCATGCTCGCCAAACAGGAGATCCACTCCAGCAAAATCACAGCCGACCAGCTTGGCAGATTTGATCGCTAACTCCGCTTGTTCAGCTGTTGGTGTATGTGGATAAGGTGTAGCTCCGACACCATTATTGGCCCGGAAGTCATTTTCAGATACCCTCTTCATGCATGCTATAACCTCATCACCGACGACTTGTAGTCGCAAGTCTACACCATGACTCGAACGGATATATTGTTGAAAGACGAAAGGCTTTTCATTAATCTCAATAATTTTATCGATAAATTCCTGCTTATCATGTACGAGATATACCTGTGATCCAAAGGATCCAAACGCCTCTTTGATCACCATTGGGAATCCAAGCTCATCGATCACCTGATCATAATAAGAAAAATCTTGTACACCAGACCATTGATAGATTTTGGGTGCGATGATCGTTTTTGGCATCGGGATATTGTGATTGCTTAGCACCTGATAGGTTAGACATTTGTCATCACAGACTTCGATCGCTCTCGCAGAATTAAATAGCCGAATCCCCATCATTTCTAATTGTCTTGCGAGATAAAGGTCCTTGTCCCAAAAAAGCACAAAATCAGGGGTAGCTAGATCCTTCTCTCCAATTAAATGCGACTTGCCATCAATGATGGAAGCGAATAAACTATTATTTTTCACGATCATTACATCGATATCTTGTTTGGTAGCGCTTTGCTGAAATATTTCTGCATGCGTCAAAAATTTATCGCCTAAATTACCATTATAAACAACCCAACCCTGTAGCCTCATATATCTCGCCTTCCTTGTGAATTTAAATAGCGTATGTCATAATGCAGTAAATATATAATATCATACATAAACTCAACATAATAAATAGACTTCACTGCTAAAGTTGCAGGAAGTCCTGATCACATTATAATGTTATGCCTTACATAGATTTGCTTACTACACACATTTCAATTGAAACAATTCTAATTTAGCAACCGAAGGATTAAAATGTGTTTTTCACAAAATCAAAGAATTCATATGGATCAAGTTTCATTTGTATATTTGGCTTTTTTAATCCAATATATAAGTTAGTAATTGGATTTTGGTATTGGATTTTTCTGCAAGTTAAGTTCTCGGAACTTACACCTGGTGCTAGTATAGTTTTATGGACAGCTTCTAGTTAACTCTCTATCATAATAGATATGAGAGGAAGTGTCCGAATTGAAACGAAAAACGAATTACAACAACGAGTTCAAGAAGACGGTGGTTGAACTCTATCACACTGGTAGCAAGGACGAGTGCGTTAAGTAGCGAATATGGCGTGTCAGAAGTGACCATCTACAAATGGATTAAAGCATTGACTCCAGTTAGTGAGGAGGCAGGAAGCCTTACCCCTCAAGATATTGCTGCGATTCAGAAAGAAAATCTCCGTATGAAACAGGAGATTGAAATCTTAAAAAAGCTATGGCCATATTCGCCAAAAAGTAACCGACAACGAGCTAATCGATTTAATTCATGATCAAAAAGAGAACTACCCGATTCAAGTGATGTGCGAGGTACTTGGCGTTCCAAGAAGCACCTATTATCAATCCTTTGAAGATACCGAGTCGAATCGCGATCGTGAGAATAAGAAACTCACCGAAGAAATTAAGCAGATTCATAAGGGGAGTAAATCTCGTTATGGCGCTCCTAAGATTCATCAATCCCTTCTTAAGAAGGGATTCGTGGCGAGCCTAAAGCGTGTGCAACGACTCATGAAGAAAGCAGAAATCCAGTCGATCATCGTGAAGAAATTCCGTCCTCAAAGTAGTAAAGGAACCGTTGTAGAACGTACGAATCATCTTGAACAAGACTTTACAACAACCACCATCAATCAGAAATGGGTGGCGGATATTACCTATATTCACACTCTTAGGGATGGCTGGTGTTACTTAGCATCTGTTTTAGACCTGCACTCCAAGAAGATCGTCGGTTACTCTTTCTCTCGTTCTATGACAACGGAGTTGGTACTCCAAGCTCTACATAATGCAGTAACTACACAAGATCCCGAACCTGGTCTCATCTTACACACAGATCTAGGCACACAATACACAAGTGAAGCATTTGAAAATGCAGCGAAAGAGTATGGCATAACGCAATCTTTTAGTAGAAAAGGCTGCCCGTATGATAACGCTTGTATTGAATCGTTCCATGCTATCTTAAAGAAAGAAGAAGTGCACCAAGTGAAGTATCTTAACTTTGAATCAGCAAAACTCGCCTTGTTCCAATATATTGAGGGTTGGTTCAATCGCAAATGCATTCATGGTCAATTAGGTTACCGAACACCTCAAGAGGTTGAAGATCAAGTACGTAAGTCAGCTTAACGAGTTAACTTTTTTCTGTCCAAAATATTGACCTAGATCCAGAGTTATAGTCTCATTTAAATTATTAAATGAAAATTCCGGGGATATTATCGGGATTTATTGGTTAATAGATCTTTGCATGATGGTTACTTTAAAATATCGATAAAAACATATGGGTCTATTTTTATATCTATAATAGGATCCTTCATCCCAATGAATAACTTTGTAATTGGATTTTGATATTGAGCTTCCCTACATATAAGATGTTCATATAATACGTCGTACGAACAACGAGCATTATATAAACTTACATTAAAAATTTGATCTTCTAAAATTAATTGATTTCTATTAGAAACTGAATGAAATATCTGGTTGCCCCCTTGATCAATAACCTTAATAGTTATACTATTAAAATTCATTGAAATACTCCACAATTGATCATGAATATATATTGGGTAAAATAACAAGTAATTTGTCCTAATTCTTTTTCGATCTTCAACTGTCGTATCATTATAAGCTGGTCCAATAATATAATCATTAATTCTTGTCATATTAATTTCTAGTACAATTGTTACATCATTAGAATTGGAGACCTTCTTTTCATTGATGATATAATCATTATCTGCAACATTGAAAATGAATCTATTTTCAAGTGCCTGTTCTATAGTAACTGATTTTAACTTTTCAAATGATTCTCGTTCAATATTTTTATCTATTATGTATAAATGTAATAATGGGGTAATAGCAATTAATAATGTTATAATATTTGACATAGAAAAGATTGATAGAAATGAAACTCTATTAAAGTGAAATTTGATTCTTTTAAAGTTATTAAAATAAAAATAAATTATTGCAAAAACACATATAGTATAAATAGCTAATACAAAAATAAATCCTCCATACATTTCAGGTTGAGAAAAAAATGCATCTCGAAATAGAATAAGAGTGTGTAAGATTATAGTAACAATAAAGATAGTTATTTTATTTTTTGTAAACAAATTTAGCATATAAACTCACCTCTGGGGGTAATTAGTAAATAATATTATATATAGGCATAGGCGTTCCTGAACGGAACGCCTATATATTTTATTGCAGCCACTCTAATACCTTATTTAATGCATCTTTATACTTGTATATCCCATTATGCCATACTTGTGATTCTAAACCAAAGAAGATTAATTTTTCTTCCATATTTATCTCAATATTAGGAGACCAAACTTTATATTTATATCCTAAGCCACTATTTAAAGTAACCCAACCATCACTGTTGTATGTTGGAGGATTCCGCCATTCATATTCCGTTCTTATTTGTACACTAAATGTTGTGGTTGAGGGGTTATAATCTAAGTGCTTTGCGACGTAGCTAGTAATAAATTTTAGAGCTTGATCCTCATAATCGCTACCGTCTTTTGGAGACCATATAATACTACTTGTATTTTTTTTGAAGAAACTTCGAGTTACTTCTTCAGATATAAATGGTAGTGGAATAGATTTTATTCTTATGTGTATTGGTGCACCAATGAGTGCATAATATTTAGTTTTATTATCTCCTTTATTAATATGTTCAAGGAATCCTATCTTGTCTCCGTTTATACTGCATCCCTCATATACACAGTGACCAGGGGATAACATTTTTCTTGCAGTCATTGGATCTAAATTACCTAAATAAGCTATTCCAGCTCCTCCCCAATGAGGAGTAGCCATAGTAATAAGTTTATCTACTTCAGCGACTGGTGGTATTAACTTGAAATATGAAGATAAGGGATCACTTGATAACTCAATGTATGACCTAGCTACTAATCCTCCCATACTATGCACAATAAGATTAATTTTGGGCTTGTCTGATCCCTCGAAAAAAGTAATATTGTAAACTCACCTAGTTGTTAGCCTCCGCGATCTTCTTTAACTCCTCATTGCGAGCCTCTATGAATCGCTTCATGTAGTATTTCAACACAAAGTGATCTGCTATCCAACCAAGTGGGCCTAATGGTGCTGCGAAGTCGAGAGTGTCTTTAAGGATCGTTCCACCTTCTACTTCAATGAATTCATGAATATGCTTGAGTCGCTTAAACGCACCTCTTTGCATTTCATCGACAAAGAGATATGGTCGATTGTACTCTGTGATCTTTGAGGTCAGACGTTGGCGAATGCCAAAATGAGTAGCTTCAAAAGTAACGGTCTCACCATAGTTGATCATACCAGTAGTAACCCCTGCTACTGCCTTTTCACGTGTGTGCTTCCAGACAGTTTGGGTGTGAATATCAATATCTCGAGCTAAGTCAAAGCATTTCTCGATTGGGGCGGCTACAAAAGTCTCTACAGATATTAGTACTGGCATACATGCTTCACCTTCAATGAATTATGATTTACTCGAGGAATCAAGTCGTATAGATTTTGTTTTAAAATAACTAGGTTGTAGTTGAAGTAACCATCTTGATTGGGAAAAAGAATACAGCAACAACGCAAACCATATAAAGCTAAAACTAATGAGATGCAGCTTGGAAAACGCTTCTCCATATATAAAAACTCCGAGGAGTAATGTCATCGTTGGTGTCATATATTGAATAAATCCTATAGTTGATAGATTCGCATGCTTTGTTGCTAAGGCAAACCAAATGAGAGGCAATAACGTTATTATTCCAGAGAGCAAAAATAATACATTCATTTGCAATGATACTACACCAAATGACCCGATCCCTTTCATTTGTAAATACACAAGATAGGAAATTGCGATAGGCATTACAAAGAGCGTTTCCATAAAAAGCCCAATATTCACTTGAAACTTGGTCAGTTTTTTACTCAAACCATAAAGTCCAAAGGTAATAGCCAAAGATAAAGCTACCCACGGCACCTGACCGAACTGTACCGTTGACACAACTACTCCTATAAATGCGAAGAACAGAGCCATTAGCTGCCAAAAATTGAGCTTTTCCTTGAGCACAATCATACCTAGAAAAATACTTAAAAGTGGATTGATATAGTAACCTAGGCTTGTTTCAAGGATGTGATTGGCATTAACTGCCCATATATATATAAACCAATTGGCACTGATCAATACAGAACTAATAAGTGCTGGAATCCACGATGAGCGATTTGACAATACACGTTTTAACTCCTGCCACTGTCCAGAAGAAATCACAATCAGTGTAACAATTACAAACGACCATAGTATCCGGTGAGCAAGAATTTCTAGAGCTGGAACCGAATTGAGTGTCTTCCAAAAAATTGGAAAGGCACCCCATGTGAGGAAAGCCAAAATTGCATACCAAACTCCTATACTCTGATTACTTTTCTTCTGAAGTGGGCTCTTATTCATCGTTATCCTCTATTCGTATTTAGTAATTACCTAATCTAAGAATAATCGAATTTGCAAAGTTTATCTATTAAAAGATCGCATTTTGGGGAAAGCATAGAAAAAGCGACCCCGAATCTATCAGTAAAGGGCCGCTTTATGTTATAAGAAAACTTAATTACTTCGATTATTTTTGAAACAATGGGATTAGGTATCTACTCCTTTCTTGAGAAACCAGCATAGGAGGATAGTTAGAAGTACATATATCCCTACTACGATCACCAAGGTGATGATTCTTTCTTGATCTGTTCCATCAGCAAACATTGCAGGTCCTAAACCGAAAATAGTTACTAATAAATATAAGATCATATTCCATCACAGGATTTTTTAAACGGATATTATATTATTTATTAGCAAAGCAAGCGATTAGACGTTGGTTGATTTGTTCTTCATTTAAATTCTCAAAGAGCTTGGCAGCAACCACCATATCATACAATCGCTCCATCGGCTCACGACCATCCGCTTTCTTTGCTTTCGCATCGTTTTTGAGGATTTCCCATGTTTGTTTAACAAAGCTACGTGGATCGAGATCTTGTTTTTTAAAGAATGATTGTAATTGCTCAACTTGATCGAGGAATTCGTTACCGAAGCGTTTCTCGACCTTACCTTGTAGCAACGCGATTTCGATCTCATACATCGGTCTTTCCTTGCCTTTGTCTTTACCAATCCACGGGGTTTCCAAAATAAACGGTAGATGACGTGTTTTCTCGTGGTGAACAATCGAGTTAATCGCATCAAATCCGATCCATCCCGACCCTATCGGTGAATGACGGTCCTTGCCTGCACCGCGGTTATTTTTACTATCATTGATATGCACAACCGCTAGGCGATCAAGTCCAACAACTCGATCAAACTTTTCGATTACACCATCTAGGTCATTCACAATGTCATAGCCGGCATCATGGATATGGCATGTATCCATACATACAGTTATTCTCTCATTATGATGCACTTTCTCAATAATCGCCGCGATTTCTTCGAAGCTACGTCCCATTTCTGTCCCTTTACCCGCCATCGTCTCAAGCGCGATATTGACACCTGTATCCTTGATGCCGTCTAATACTTCATTTAGACCTTCAGCGATACGCGCAATACCGAACTCAGCATCTTTCTCTGTATATGCTCCTGGATGGAGAACGATGTTTTTCACACCGATATAGTTTGTCCGATGTATTTCTTCCTGCAAAAAGCGCACAGCTAATTCAAATGTATCCGGTTTATACGATCCCAAGTTAATGATATAAGGAGCGTGGACGACAATTTCCGAAATGCCATTTTTCTCCATGACCTCTTTACCTTCAGGTACGAATTGATCTTCAATTGGCTTGCGGCGCGTATTTTGTGGCGCACCTGTATAGATCATAAATGTACTTGATCCATATCCTACAGCTTCTTCAGCTGCATTTTTTAATCCAGTTCCAGAAAATGATACGTGAGACCCGATTTTTAGCATATATAACCCCTCCTCTACTCAATGGAAGATACCTTCAACCTTCCTACAGTATACAATTACATATGATAATAATATAGTTCTAAAGTTTACTCTGCATAGAAGTTATCATGGTTTCTGAGCTTTCCAGATAAATCTATATTCTTTTATACCAATTCTTCCGTTGACCGTATGCTTTTGAATCAATTCTTCCAATTCTGTTCGCAAATCTGGGTTAGTATAATCAGGATTGCCTGGAATCGCTGAAATAAACTTTACAAATTCGATTTCATTCGGAAAATAAATCATTGCATCATGAAATTCTTCAATTTCGATATTAATGAACCCATTCGTATGTAATCGCTCTTTAACTACATCTAATGCACCTGAATGAATGCCGAATACGGTGCCACCTGAGCTTAATATTCTACTATGATTCAGTATAGATGTAGGTCCTCTACGATCATAAATTAGGTCAAACTGTTCCTCATGAAATGGTAATTCGGTTTTGGTGCTTCCGTGCACGAATTGCACATTATTCATTTGAGCTTCTTTGAGAATAGATTCTGCAATCTTGATCAGCTCGATGGAATTATCAAAGCCGATGATCGATTTAGCATAGTGAGACATCTCTATCGTAAATTCTCCATGTCCGCAACCCGCATCTAATACCGAATGAAATCTCGGTAGCATTTCTATGAGTCTCTCTTTGAAAACCTGCTCTCCTGAAATTCCTTCTACAGTAAATACTGCATTACTTTTGTACCCGCCATTTCTCCTCGCGATCAAGTTGTACCACTCAACACTCATAAATGAACCTCCATAATGGTTACTTACTTATAGATGGTATCCATTGTAATTCATCAGGCAATTCTTTCTCGTTCACCCATGCGTCCACGATCTGGTTAAACAAATTCGGATCAAACAAAGGTAGGCCATGTCCAACACGAGGTATGACAATCCCCTTTGCATCAGGATGGCTCTTTACAACTTCATAGGCTGATTTGAGCATGATCCCCTATTCTTTTTTCCCTACGGTTACCAATATTTTAGCATGCGAGTTTCTAAAGTCGTTTGGTATTAAAAATGACATATTTTCCTCTAACACTCGAACCATAGCCTCTGGCGCCATCTGACTACTTTCTCAAAAGTACGTTTCAAAATCGTCCTCACCTATATATAATTGCTTTGCTTGTAATTTAGCAAACCAACGTTTTTTAGCTAAGCTCATGGTTAGTTTTACTGTTGGTTTGATGACAAACTGTGCAAATGACATTGGTCGAACGAGAGCACTATTGATCACAGCATAATCTACTAAATCCGAAGACATACTTAATAGTTTAATAACTACTTGCGCACCTAAGGAGAATCCCGTTATGATCACTTTCTTCCCTTGTGCTTTCTCGCGTATCAAATCTATGGCTTGCGCTGCACTATTTTCGATAGAGAATGGAATTTCTTTACTCAACCCATGATCTGGCAAATCAGGTACATTACAATGATAGTGATTACTAAAATACTGTACCTGCTTGTCCCACATCCAACTACTCACTCCACCCCCGTGTAAAAATACGAGAAGCGGAGCGTCTAAATTACCCTTTTCTTTATAGAATAACTTCATGTATAGCAATCCTCCTAGATGTATCTAAACCACTCTACTTAAGAGATGGTAAAGCAACATCAATGCCTGTAACCACATCTAATATCACTTTTTTCTACCTTGACGACCATATCCATATTCAAACTACCTACAATAACAATATCTGACATGAATGGTTCCTCCAATAGTATTTCTCTATCTCTTAAACAATTATATCCTAGTAAATTATAGTGGTAAAAATAAGTGAACTGTAAATATAGTTGCAAAAATCAGTGCCATTACGAGATGAAACTTCCTGCGAAAGCCTGATGCTCTTTTATGTCTACGGTATCCACCAATTAATGTGAGTATTAGTAAAATGATTCCTAAGTAACCTGTAATCATCTTTGGATGCAGATAGGAAATGTACTTTCCCATCTGTGTTAGCATGATCCCAGCATGAATGAGGATTAAAGAAGTGCCAATCGTTGCAATATGAATATGTGCCTTCATCATTTTCCGAGACCATTTGGCTAGTGTAACCTTGATTTTTCTCTGTTTGGACTTTCGAATGACAAGAAAGATAAAGTACATATTCACATTTACAATGAAAAACAAAATAGCAAGTTGGGAAAAAAACTTGCCTGCAGTGGTTAATGTAGAGAGGTGCGTGTCCGAAAGCCATATGTATAGAGCGGAGCCAATCAAAAAAAGAATATTCAACGTAAGCCAAATATAATAAGGCATACTGTATCTCCTAAATTATTTAATCTGTAAAACCATTATACCAAGAATAAAAAACAAAATCCCATGATATTCCATCACAGGATAAAGAAATGATATAGTGGCTTTCACCTTGTGATATCATCTAATAGACCTGACATTACTCCGGCTCTTCTAATAATTTGAATTCTCTCTACTCTACCTTCAATCGCTGTAATCATATCAAGCGCTGTTCTAATATTCATGATTACATATCCTGTCTTTTCAAAACCATCTGGCATGTCTACAAATTTGTCCACTTTGGCTAAGTAATATATGGTGTAGGTATCCGTTTCTTTCCAATACCAACTAGCAAACGGAATACGCTCTTCATGTAAAATCAATCCAGTTTCTTCTAGTGCCTCCCGATCCAATCCTTCTTGAATGGACTCACCAGCTTCAAGTCTTCCACCAATCGTGGTTAGTACCTTCTCCTCTTCATCCCATACCATCATGATATTTCCCTTGTCCAAGATTGGAACACAGTGTACCCCTGCAATAGGTTTATCAGTTGGTAGATCATTAATGAACTTTAGCACTTTTATACACTCCCGAAATTATCATTTAATTCCTTTTATTTTATTTTATTATTACTCTACCATCATTACCTTCAGCCCAATCTAGTATAAACCTTGCTTGGTTCGGGTTAAGAGGGTGTGGTAACTCTGATCTATGAAAAAACTGATGGTCTAGACTTTCTTCTCCAAACTGCTTTAATTGACCTTGATAATCCTTACAAATAAAGATAATTTGTACACTGTATACTTTATCGCCATTTGGATATTCTTTTGATCCACTTGGGCCAGAGTAGATCCCAAATAAATCAAGCTTGTCCACTATTAACCCTGTTTCTTCTAAAACCTCTCTCTTTACAGTTTCCTCAAAAGTTTCATTAATTTCCATCACACCACCAGGAATACACCAATTATTTTGATCTTTCCTTCGTTGTAACAGTATTCTTCCTTCCTGATCTTCAATAATAGCACCACAACCGACGGTAAAAAGTGTTTCATGTCCAATCATTTGTCTCATTGTTTGTACATAATCATTCATTAAGCAATCTCCATTCCATAATCTATTCCGATATAATTATTCCCCAAATCAAATGTATCGATTATATTATTATACTAAATTTAAACAAAAAATCCCATTATATATAATCACAGGAACCCAATATGGTATAATTAGGGATCAAAATAGAATAGGCTCACTCTCTATTCTTCGGAAAGGGGGTGATGCCATGACAATATTTGAATCGCTGTCTTTAATGATTGCATTCGGGTTACTCATTGTAACCATATTGTCTTTCCACAAAAGGAAATAGACTGCCCTTGAGCTTCCCAGCTTAGCAGTCTATTTCACAACTCAGAAATGAGCCGATCCCCAAGAGGGAATCTCTATTGTGTAGGCCGTAAGTGTTCGCGCACTTGCGGTCTTTTACATATTATGCTATTTCTATTTCTAATATACACAATTCTATTTAGTTAATCAACTCAATTGATATTTTCTTCTAGTTGATAATGACTAGTATCTCCATGTAAGAGGATATTAACCTTATCTTTATCTATTTCAATTTTACAGAGACAGGCTGGATGAATATAGGGTGGGTTCCAAATATCATTCATAGCTCGACCCTCAAAATGAGCCATTAAAAGCTTTACAACTACTGTATGAGTTACAATGAGAGTGGATTTCCCCTTATGTTCTGAGATGATCGAATTCAGTATGGTTAGGGCTCTCTTCTTAACATCCATAAATGTTTCACTATTATTTATTTTAAACTGGTCAGGTCGATTCCAAAAGTTCTCGTTCTGCTCTGGATTGCTCTCCTTTGCTTCCTCATGTGTTAACCCTTCCCATTCGCCTAAGTTTATCTCCATTAAGTCATCATTTTTTACGATATCCGTCTTTCGATGATTACGTATATATTCAGCTGTATGATAGGCTCGATCACTAGAACTAGAATAGATGTAATCAATTCTTTCATCTTTGAGCGCTTCACCTAACCATTGAGCCTGCTGCTTACCCAACTCCGTCAATGGCGAGTCATGATGTCCCTGCAGCCTCTTTTGAATATTCCATTCTGTTTGACCATGTCTCACGATATATATCGTGGTAACTTCATTATGTTGATGTAATTTTTGTTTTAGCCATAAGCTGATTTTGTTCTTTATCTCTTCGTCCACCCAATATGTTAATGCTCTTAACTCTCCTAGCTCTTCAACCAAATCTCGTATAAAAGATGTCCCTAGATAGTATCCCAATCGATTGTAACCATAATATTGTCCACCGGATAAGCGAAACCACTCACGTTCTTTTTCGAACGTCCAATCAGAGCTATCTACTAAAAAGCTTTGAGCAATTCGATTACTTTTTTCTTTATAGAACTGTAGCCACTCTGCGCCGTTATCATCGTAAGAATAATACGTCGATTCATCTTGATCATCATTGACGATCTGCTGGGATATATAAGTTGCTACACCTTCGCGATATAAAGAAATCATACCGTTTGTCCAATCTACTTGACGCCAATTCATTCTCGCTTGATCAGACAAAGCATTGTGATAAATATGACCAATTTCATGCGCAACTATGATTCGTAAGTGATCTGGATTGGGCGAGAGTTTCTCGACAGCAAAATAGACTTGTCCGATAATCTTGCGTTCCACAAAAGCGTTGGATCCAAATCCACCAACAAGTAAGTTAAATTGCAAATCTAGGTCAAATCCAAAGTGCTTTGTGAAAGCCTGCATGATCTCTTCGATAATCTTAGGTAGTTGAGTTGCAACCGATTTAATATCTTCCATCTTAACTGCATATCGTTCAATCGCTAAATTTAGTCGCTCTTCCGTTCGTTGGCAATGATTCGGAAAGTACTCACGAAATACGTCTGGATATGTACTATAATACTGCTCTAAAGTTGCTATATCTAAGTTTTGGCTATCCGTAGCTAATTCAAAAAAAGTAACAGTTGTATCTAATAGTTTCATTGCAACCTCCGTTTAAGCAATTTGATAATCTACTCTACCTTTAGATTCAAATCCTTTTCCCATAATCTCTCGACACTTATTAATTCACTTTCATAAAAAGTGAGTTTATAGATGTCAGGCATGTCTTACAGAGAATAAGCTAATCAATTTTGATCACCACTCTAGGTTACAAAGATATTACATTGATTTGTACGAAAGAGTTTAAATATTAATACGTTTTTGGGGAAAATTTGATTCATTTATAAACATTCAAACAAAAAATCCCATGATATTCCATCATGAGATTCTTCACTCTCTATTCCCTCGGAAAGGGGGTGATGCCATGACAGTATTTGAAGCAATCTCATTAATGATCGCTTTCAGTCTACTCATCGTAGCTGTACTGTCCTTTCAAAAGCGAAAGTAGATCACCCTTGGGCATCACAACCTAAGTGATCTACTTTCTATTCTTGAGCCGATCCCCTAGAGGGAATCACTATTGTGTAAACCGTAAGTGTTAGCGCACTTGCGGTCTTTTACATATTATGCTATTTCTAATTCCAATATACACAAATCTATATGTTCTTGCAACTAACTACTTCAAGTCAAATCATAGGTCTCAACTCCATTAATCAAACGACTATTTAACTTATTTGCTACTTCAGTGTAGCCTTTGTAAAGTGGTTTGTCGTGATTATAACCCTAATTCAATTTACATTATAAATCTTTCTATTGAAACTAGTTTTTCTTGCGGCAAATTGTTTATTGAAGGATCAAAAATAATTTCTTCCAAACTTATATTTAGAATATAATCCCTGACCCACTCTATTTCCTCAAATGTTAAACCGTAGCGTAACATTAAGATCTCTTTATCGTCATCTGTGCCATACTTAATATAGTTAGCCAATCTTAATGCTCTTTCATCTATTGTCTTTACATAGTACTGATAAAATATTGCAAAAAAAATATCACTTAGTTTAAAGCTAATTAGCTTATCAAGGTAGTCGTATGTATCAAACACAATCCTATCATAGTCAACATCTTTTGCCTTCGTTCCTTTGGGATAAAGGCTATAGTTACTCAGATTAATGTTTGGCAAATCATCATAGCCTCGAATAAATCTTGCATCTAACCTAGCAGCATGGTCTTCATAAACTCGTTTCTGAATAAGTGTTGTTGCGTTTTTGGAATCCTTCTCCAATAATCTTCGTTCTAGGACTCGAGCAGCAAACGCATAACGAATCCAACAGATCTCCTTGAAAGTTTTGCAGTGGACTTTCCAAATAAGGATTTTTACTGCAGTATTTAGGACACTTTCTTCTCCATTTGATAGTTCTCGCCCATTCAAATAATGCCTGTAAAGCAGAACAAAATTTTTATAAAATTCTAGTTCATAATTTGTATCTTTATTGATAGCATCTAGTGCAATGAGTTGCCCATCTTCAAACATAGATTCTAAAATATTGTTTATTAGACTATCTATAGCGCCGTCATTAAGCCTATTTAACTCAGCATTTGATAGGTTGAATTCATCCGAAAACTCACCCGTTTTTATTGCTTCCTTAAATTCTTTAAAATCTAGATCTTCTTCTCCCTCGTCTGTATCTAGTAAAGAAATACTGCTCAAAACCTCTTCTTGCAACATTACTTTTCTAAAATTACTCATATTATTAGTCTTGACCACAACGCTTCCGTAATCAAATTTTAATGAGTTAGTAGATCGTCCAGCTCTTCCTATAAGGTTTTTCATAGATAGTGTACGACTAGCTTCAAATGTATTAAGGTAAACAACATCAAATGGCATATTGATGCCTTGTTCGAGTGTAGAGGTAGCAAAACATATTTTACAGTAGCCCTTTTGAGTAAAGTTCTCTAAAATTAGTCTAGCTTGTAATGGTAATGATCCGTGATGTATAACTATACCACACTTAAGCATCTCTAGCATATTTGAACGATAGTATGAATCATTAGCTCCTATATAATGTTTCAATTGGTCTATGAGATTCAACGCTTCAGTCTCTCTAATGGGAGGACAAGCATCTAAATACTTAGCAAATTTATTAAAAACAGATTTATTGTAAATACTGGCTTTTGTAGTATATATCAATATACTCCCACCATTTCTAATAGCTTCCACAAGAGGGTCGAACTCACTTTTTTTCTTATTTATCCCCATAATCGTCCTATCTATTCCGAAATGGAAATATTCATTACCATCATGTGCAAAAAATATTTGTCCAACATTTTTTTGCCTATATTGAAGAGCCATGGACTCATTCATATCAAAATCATTTTTATGCAGTTGAGCATCTGGATTAGCGATAAAAGGATGTGCAAAGACACATTTTGCTTTAGGAAATGCCTTCTGAATCCTTCGTACAATACTATCAAAATAAAGCCCTCTAACCGATTCCTCATCACTCAACTGAGCTTCATCAAACAAAACAAGTTCGATATTTAGGCTATCTTTGAATTTAAAAAGCTCCTTTGCCCTTTCCGGTGTTAAAATAAAAACACTCCTATTTACATGCTTAGTGTTAATTAAATCAACAAATGTAAGCACATTTACAGTTTTATCTTTTATTAAATTACATACTTTGTCATAGTATTCATTGATAAGTGCTCTTGATGGTACAATAATAACTATATCATTATTAGACCCTTCAATAATATTTCTAAACACAAAAGATTTCCCAGTACTAGTTGGTGCAGAAAAACTAAAATTTTTATTTTTACTAATTTGTTGCACAATATTTGCTTGAACAGGTGTGTAACTGAATTGATATTTTTCTTTAATGTATTCCCCATATATACTGAATACTGTACTTTGTAAGGTTGTTGCACTGGGTTTTTTATAGAAAACACCCATAACTTCTAAAACCTCATTTTGTTTATTCTGAAAATATTCAGGTGCGAAAATACTTAAATATGATAAAATTTCCAAAATTGTAGTGGAGATCGGACCATCAGTAAACATCTTTCTAATTGCAAATTCATAAATCTCATCTAAATGATCCTGTGAAATAATTTTTTTAATAATCTCGTTCATAAGTTCACCGCCACCAATACAATTTCTTCGTACGCTAAAAGCACCTTGAAATTTTCATTTCTGGTAATATTAGTAATTAAAATGTCTGTAGACGTTGTTTTTGCTGAAAATCCTATTGCAAATCCCTTAGTCCCTTGTTCAGCTTTTTGTAATGCTGTTTGAGCTACAAGGTCTCTAAGATCAGGAATATCTTTAAGATCTTTTTTATCACGAATAAATTCAACCACTTGTTGTAGCCCCGAACCATACGCATTTTGGTTACTCAAATACTTAGCTTCTCCGAATATTAATGTTTCAGCTTCATTTTGAGTATGAAAATCAAAACCAGGATTACCAGATACTTGTTTGCTATATAATTCAGCTAGAGGTACATCTAAGTATTCTAGTTCATTCACAATTGCAATTCTTGATAAATCAGACACAACATATTCACCAGCATCACTAGAAACGCTATCCGTAGATGAAGCAATTAGTTTTTCAGTGATATCGACTATTGTTGGTAACGCCCTTTCTCTAAAACTCTCACGAATGAAGTTAGCATCAAAACTACTTAACCATGAAAGGTCCGAAATTCTATTAATAATATCAGTTAAAGTTACTTGTAAATCAATTGGCTCCAGACGAATAAACGTAACTCTATTATGATCAACATTATTAATTTTTATAATTTCAATTATTCTCATATTTATCACCCTCAAAACAATAAAATTTTAAAAATATTCAGCAATAAACAATCTTTATTACAAACGGCATATTACATATTGGCTAAAACCAGCAATAAAGTCTCTATTAATAATATAATCAAACTTTATAAATTCAACGAATAACTATTCATTAATTAGTATTAACAACAAATTTATCCATCTCTATTGTAATAATAGAATATAAGAAAAATTAAGTCAATTTTCCCCATAAAAATACCAGAGCCCATCGACTCTGGTATTTTCGATCAATATATTATTCTTTTAATTATACAACTCATCCAATTCCTGCTTCACAAACTCCATCAAATCCTTGACCATATCCTCAGAGAAATCGAATTTAATTCCTGCAGCAGCGTAGACTTCTGGTAGAGGCTTGGAGCTTCCTAGTGATAATGCGCGCTTGTAGTTTTCCATTGTAGCCTTTGGATTTTCTTTGTACTGCTTATACATTTGTAATGCACCGAGTTGAGCGATTACATAATCGATGTAGTAGAATGGCACTTCAAAAATGTGAAGCTGACGGCGCCAGCGGTTGGTTAGTTCATTTTCATAGCCACTCCAATCCTCGTAGTGATGGGAGAGAGATGTAGCCAATTCTTTGAACTTAGCATTTCTTTCTTCCACGGTATGTGTCGGATTCTCATACATCCAGTGTTGGAATTGATCGACAACGACTCCCCATGGAAGGAATTTGACAACTCCCTCAAGTTGTTCACGCTTGGCACGCTTGAAGTCCGCCTCATCCTTGTAGAAATGAGCCCAGTCGTTCATTGTGAAGAATTCCATACTCATACTCGCGAGCTCTGCCGATTCCATCGGTGTGTCCTTGTATTCAGCGATCGGTATATCTTTTTTGTAATAGTTATGGATGCAGTGACCCATTTCATGTACCATCGTGTTGAGATCATCTTGATTGCTCGCCGCATTCATAAAGATGAAGGAAAGCCCAGACACAGGTAATGATGAACAGAATCCACCTGGAGACTTCGCTTTACGACTTTCAAGATCGAGCATCCCGCGCTCATTCATCGTATCTATGAGATCCCCGAACGCTGGATCGAGCTTGTTCAGTATGTAGGAAGTCCCTTTAATCAATTCATCTACATTTGCAAACGGCTTGAGCGGTTGTTGTCCTGCTGGTACTGCATTTACATCCCATGGACGGTAGTGATCAACACCGATTTCTTGCTGATGGCGTTTCTCGATTTCATCCTTGAGCGGAACTACATACTTTTGTACTGCTCTCGCTAATTGATGGCAATCCTCTGGAGTGTAATCGAAGCGCTCATATTTCTTAAACATATAATCGCGATAGTTTGCAAGATTCGCATTCTCTGCCTTCTTGTGACGAATTTGAAGCAACTCATCCATAATCGCTTCGAGGTCATCTTTGCGAGCCGATAGTTGCTCTTGGATGAGGTGAAAAGCCTTTTCTCGAACCGCACGATCTGGGTCCTTAGAATACACCTGCATCTGGCTCAACGTCTTTTCTTCGCCGTCCCAATGAACCATAATACTTCCTGTAATCTCGAAGTACTTAGTACTTAAACGATCCTCTTCTACCTCTAATGGAATATTTTCTTCTCGGAATAATTCAATAGAGTTTTTCTTGCTCTTGATCAATTGAGCGTAATAATCTGGATCAAGTTGATCACGAAACGGACTCTCATAAAATCGTTGATCGATTTTAGCCTGAAAGGTTTTGAACATCGGCCAAATTACCTGTTGATCATGCTCAAATTTTCGTTTGGCTTCTTCATCATCGTTTTTACATTGGAAGTCAATATAGTGTCCAGATAGTGCTTCACTGGTTGCTGCGATGAGCTTCGTTTGCTCATGTAACCAATTCTCCAAATCTGTAACAGAGTTGATTGGTTGTTCTAGTAGTTCATTTAACCGCTTTTCTAGTGCAACTGTATCCTCGAAGGAAATCAATTCTTCATAAAACTTTCCCATAAATAATCCCTCCCTTATAATATCTATTTTAGAATATCACAAAGGAGGGTAGACCAATAGTTTTTATTATCTTTCTTCTCTTCTCGTAGTCAGATCGTTTCGTTTTTCCTATTGTTCAAGTAAGTTTCAAATACTAAATCATAATTGACTGTGTCATATTATCCTTCTACATACTCTTGATCGTCTTCTCCATCTAAGAAATCGGCGAACAATGCACCTACATATTTCTCGGGATCAAAGGCCATGAGATCGGTCATCTTCTCACCTAATCCCACAAATTTTACTGGGATATTGAGTTCATTACGAATCGCTACGACGATACCACCCTTGGCAGTTCCATCGAGCTTGGTGAGGACAAGCCCAGATACCTTAGCAACTTCTTGGAAAGTTTTTGCCTGAACAAGTGCATTTTGACCTGTTGTCGCATCGAGGACAAGTAGTACCTCATGTGGTCCATCTGAGATCTCTCGCTCAATCACACGATAGATTTTATTTAATTCTTGCATGAGATTGGCTTTATTTTGTAAACGTCCCGCGGTATCGCAAAGCAAGATATCAGCACCCGTTTTTTTCGCTTCTTCAATCGCATCGAAAACTACTGCTGCTGGATCACTGTTTGCTTCCTTCTTTACTACCGGAACACCGACACGATCTCCCCATACTTCGAGCTGTTCAATCGCTCCGGCACGAAACGTATCCCCTGCAGCGAGCAATACCTTTTTGCCTTCTTCCTTGAACTTATGTGCAATTTTACCAATGGTGGTCGTTTTCCCTACACCATTCACTCCGACGAACAGGATCACGCTTAAGCCATTTGGATTGAGTTGCAAGGAAAGATCCTCATTATCCTTGCGTAGTAGGTTGGTTAATTGCTCCGCTAATATCGGTTGTAGCTCATAGCCATTCGTAATCTTCTTTTCCTTTACCTCTTTACGCAAGCGCTCTGTGAGCTCCATGACGGTGTGGACACCGACATCGGCACCGATTAGAATTTCTTCTAATTCCTCAAAGAATTCATCATCGATCTTGCGCGACTTGATCAATTGCCCGATTTTATCTACAACGGCTGAACGCGTTTTACTTAAACCATCTGTAAAGGTTTTGGTAACTGCTTCTGTTGTTTTCGTAAAGGTTTCTTTTAGCTTCTTAAAAAAACTCACTTATTCCACTCCTTTTTTACACCTAACTCTGAGGATCTTGATGTTTGTTATACCACTACTTGCGATTTTTTCTTGTCAAAGTCATCGAGCTTTACAGATACGAGCTTACTTACACCTGAGCCCTCCATTGTCACGCCATAAAGTACATCCGCACCTTCCATAGTACCTTTACGATGTGTTATGACGATAAATTGTGTCTCAGCACTAAATTCCTTGAGATAGCTGGCAAAGCGATAGACGTTGGCTTCATCTAATGCTGCCTCTACCTCGTCAAGTACGCAGAACGGTACAGGACGCACACGCAGAATCGCAAAGAGCAAGGCAATCGCCGTAAGTGCACGCTCTCCTCCGGATAGGAGTGCTAGATTCTGTAGCTTCTTGCCAGGAGGCTGTGCCACGATCTCGATTCCTGTATCGAGCAGCTGATCGGGATCGGTCAGGATCAGATCCGCTCGACCACCACCAAAAAGCTGAGAAAAGACTATACGGAATTGCTGACTGATTTGCTCAAAGGACTCGATGAAGCGCTTCTTCATTTCTTGATCCATCTCGTGAATGACTTGGTATAGAGAGATTCTCGCTTCTTTGAGATCCTCACTCTGAAGCGTGAGGAATTCATGACGTTCCTTGAGGCGGTCATATTCCTCAATCGCACCGACATTCACATCACCAAGTACAGTGATATCACGCTTTAAGCGGAAAACGTCTTGTCGAACCAAAGTGACATCCTCATCACTAGGTGCCGGATGCTCCATCTTGGCGGCTTCAAATGTAAGCTCATACTCCTCACGTAGCTTATCAAGGAAGTTATCCAATTCTACCTCAAAGCGGTTCTCTTTTACCACTTCCTTGTGTAATTGATCCTCCACTTGACGTAGCTGCTTACGATACTCCTTCGTTCCGTTTTCCAGCTCCTCCATCTCGACATGGATGCGGTTGCGCTCACTTCGTTTTTGCTCGATCTGTTGTGTAGTATCGTTTTTGGTGTTACGTTGCTTTTCAAGCTCCTCTTTATAAGCGGCTTCCATAGTCTCTCTTTCAGCAAGCAAGGCAAATAGCTGCTGCAGCTCTTGATCGAGGAGATTTCGCTCTGCTTCATTCTCCTTCATCTCAGCACGAAGACGCTCAATGCTCTCATCCTTGCTATCGAGCATCTGGCGCGCTTCTGCGAGTGCGATCTTGATATTCGTAATATTGGTAGACATCTCTGCCTTCGTGCTCTCTTGATCCTTTTTATTTTGATTTGCGAGCTCGATGGCCAGCTTCATCGCAGCCTCATCACGCTCTAGCTTTTGCAGGCGCTCCTCTACCTGGCTGAATTCTGCTTCATTTTGCTTCATATCTTCTCGTAAGAGCTGTTGCTCCTGCTGCAAGAAGGTGAGTCGTTGCTCCTGATTTTTATATTCTGTTTGCTCACGGGTAAGCATTTGCTTGAGCTCCTGCTCCTGCTGGCGTAGGCTTTCACCCTGCATACGTAATTCTTCTAATTGGATCGTGATCGCCTGTTCCCGTTCATGGAGCACACGTTCTTGCTGGAGATATCCGTTTAGTTCTTGGTCGATCTGTTTCCAATCTGCTTCTAACTCCTCGATAGCTCTTCCTCTGCCGAGCAGATTATTGCTCTTTTGCTTGATCGCTCCACCGGTCATCGATCCTCCTGGATTGACGATGTCGCCATCTAGTGTAACGATGCGATAGCGATGTCCGATGAGCCGAGCAACGCGATTGGCGATTTCTAAATCATTTGCGATTACCACAGAGCCGAGTAGATTCTCGATTACCGCACGATACGTATCAGCAAAGCTGATGAGATCAGAGGCTAGCCCATATACACCTTTTTCCTGTAGAAGTAGCCTCTCATCGGCTGTAGATGGTCGCCTGCTCTTCATTACGGATAAAGGTAGGAATGTAGCTCGACCGAGATTATGCTGCTTCAAAAAGTGTATCGCTGCTCGTCCTGTTTCCTCATCCTCGACGACCACATTTTGCAGTGCATTTCCAAGCGCAATCTCGATAGCGATCTCGTAATTTTTGGGCACAGTGATCAATTCAGCAACAGCGCCATGTATGCCCCTTAGCTTTGTATCTCGTGCTTTTAATACTTCTTTTACACCCTGATTAAAGCCCGCAAAATCAGCCTGCATTTCTTTGAGAATTTCCATGCGCGAGCCTAATTGATCCCGATGTTTTTCCTTTTGTCTTCGTAGACTCGCGAGCTTAGCTTGCTCTTCCTTGAGAGAGTGCTGCTCCTGACTTTTTGCACGGTAGTGATTTAGCGCTTGCTCAATTTCGCTGTCGAGCAGACTAAGCTGCTGCTGATATTGCTCGACTTCCTTTAGAAGGCTTGCACAGCGATCTGTCTGCTGTTTTATCTCCTCTGCCGTACGGGCCTTCTTTTGTTCACCCGCATAACGCCTTTGCTCGATATTTTTTTGTTCATTACGAGCAGCTGCCACCTCACCTAAGAGGTCGATATAGTCACTCTTTAGTTGTTCGAGATCACCTTCGAGGCGCATGGCGAGCCCATCGAATCGTTCTTCTTCCTCTTGCAATTCCTTTTTACGTGCTTCGAGCGCTCTTTGGAGCTGCTCGCGTTCTTGGTTCTGTTTCTCAAACTGCTGATTCAGCTCCTCACGCTTTTGGAGCAGTCGTTCCATTTTGGCAGCCGATGCAGCTCGATTTTCGTTGGCGTTTTTTTCACGCTCTTCGAGTACCTTTAATTCTCCCTCGAGCTTTTCCAGCTGCTGCACATTTCCTAATAATAGCTGTTGCTGCTCCTCAAGCTCTTGATCGAGACGATTGATCTGCCAGCGCTTTTCCTCGATCTTGGCATCGCGGCTGTTTACTTCTACCGAGAGATTCATTTGTAATTGCTCTAGATCCTTAACCTTTTGCTGGCTTTCCTGCCATTGTGCATGGATCAATTCGATATTATATACGTAGAGCCCGATCTCAAGGTTTTTCAGCTTCTCGCGGAGCTCCTTATAGCTGCGTGCCTTCTTAGCCTGCTCATGTAATGGATCGATCTGTTCTTCGATTTCGTTGATGATATCGGAGATCCGAATGAGATTGGTCTCGGTTTCATCAAGCTTCTTCTCCGCTTCACGTTTTCTCGCTTTATACTTGACAATTCCTGCTGCCTCTTCGAATATTCCGCGGCGTTCCTCGGATTTATTGGAGAGTACCTCTTCGATTTTACCTTGACCGATGATCGAATAAGCCTCTTTACCAAGTCCTGTATCCATAAAAAGCTCTGTAATATCCTTTAAACGGCATTGACTCTTGTTAATAAAATACTCACTATCACCTGATCGATAGAGCCTACGAGTAACCGTTACTTCGGTGAAATCGATCGGGAGTGTAGCACTAGCGTTATCCAAAGTCAAAGAGACCTCGCTATAGTTGACCGCTTTACGTGAGTCACTACCAGCAAAGATCACATCCTCCATCTTCGCACCGCGCAATGATTTGGCACTTTGCTCACCGAGTACCCATCGCACAGCATCTGCTATATTACTTTTTCCACTCCCATTGGGACCTACTACCGCAGTTACGCCGGTTGGAAACTCCAATTCGGTTCGATCGGCAAATGATTTAAAACCGGCGATCTCTACTCTTTTTAAATACAATTAGTTTCCCCCTTACCTTCGATCAGCACTACTTAATATATTTACTATTAGAACCCGCAAACCCTTCTTTATTGTCTATGTAGTGAGAAAACTTGGCCTACTATAAGCCAAGTTTCCTATACGTATTATGAATGAGTCAAGCCCAGTTTTTTTAGAGCCTCTTCTGCAGCTCTTTGCTCAGCCTCTTTCTTGGATCGCCCTACTCCGATGCCAATGCAGCTTCCATTGAGATGAACTTCAGAGACGAATTCGCGATTATGCGCAGGACCTCGTTCTTCGGCAATTACATATTGTAGCTCACCGCTATTATCCTGTTGAATCGCCTCTTGGAGCATGCTCTTATGATCCTTCACTGAAGTGATCTCACCACGCTCGATTTTTGGAATGATATAGCGGTCAAAGAACTTCTTTACCACTTCTAGACCCTGGTCAAGATACAGAGCACCAACAAATGCCTCAAATACATCAGCAAGCAATGCTGGACGTGTTCTCCCACCTGTTAATTCCTCACCTTTGCCTAGAAGTATATATGTCCCAAAGTGTAAACTTTCAGCAAAAGTTACGAGCGAGGGCTCACAAACAATCGTTGCCCTAAGCTTGGTCATCTCTCCTTCAGAAAGTGCAGGCTGTTTTTGAAAAAGGTATTGGGAGATGGTAATCTGTAATACTGCATCTCCCAAAAATTCCAGTCGTTCATTGTCCTGATCGGCTTTACGCTGATGCTCATTCACGTAGGAGGAGTGAGTGAAGGCCTGCGTTAAGAGGCTTTCATTCTTAAAAAAGATGTTCAATTTTGATTGTAATTCTGCAAAACTCAAGCTTCACACCACCTAATAAGAGCCATTACACTTCAAAGGACTTTATAATTAGAGAAGCATTATGTCCGCCAAAGCCAAGGGAATTGGACATCGTTACACGTACTGGCTGTTTGCGTGCTTCATTTGGTACATAATCGAGATCACATTCAGGATCAGGCGTCTCATAGTTGATAGTTGGAGGGATGATGCCATCACGAATTGCCAAAGCGCATATCACCGCTTCCACACCTCCAGCAGCTCCGAGTAGATGCCCAGTCATCGATTTTGTTGAGCTTACCGCTAGTTTATATGCGTGATCACCAAATACACTCTTGATAGCCATCGTTTCAAATTTATCATTATAATCAGTAGAAGTCCCATGTGCATTAATATAATTTATCTCAGTAGGGTCAAGTCCTGCATCACGAAGTGCCTCAGCCATTGCGCGTGCAGCACCTTCTCCCTCTGGTGCTGGTGCAGTTAGATGATATGCATCTCCGCTCATACCATAGCCTACAACCTCAGCGATGATGTTTGCACCTCTTTTTTGTGCATGCTCTAATGATTCGAGAATGACCACTCCTGCGCCCTCACCCATGACAAAACCATCACGATTTAGATCAAATGGGCGACTTGCCTTTTGTGGTTCATCATTATTCGTAGACAATGCCTTCATATTGCCAAACCCAGCAAATGCAAGTGGTGAAATCGTCGCTTCACTACCACCAGCAATCATCACATCCGCATGGCCGCGGCGAATGATCTCCGTAGCATCACCAATCGAATGCGTACCTGTCGCACAAGCTGAAACTGCTGCACTGTTAGGTCCCTTTGCACCTGTATGGATCGATACCAAGCCTGAAGCCATGTTAGCGATCATCATCGGGATCATAAAGGGACTTACTCGACGTGGTCCCTTCTCCAACAACGTCTTATGGTTTTCTTCAAGCGTGATGAGTCCACCGATTCCAGAGCCGATGTAGACACCAACACGATTGGCATTGGTCTTCTCAATATCAAGGTTCGCATTGGAAACCGCCTGTTTAGAAGCAGCGATCGCAAAATGAACAAAGCGATCCATCCGACGAACTTCCTTGCGATCGATATAATCTTCAGGATTAAAATTTTTTACCTCTCCAGCAATACGCGTACTATATTCACTTGTATCAAAGGCCGTTACAGTATCGATACCAGATACACCCGTTGTAACATTGTTCCAAAAAGTAGGTATATCATTTCCGACTGGGGAAATCACCCCTACACCAGTTATAACGACTCGAGTTCTCATAAATTCACTCCTTATAAGGGAAGGGTGGAGAAGGAAAATCAAAATCGATCCCTTCTCCCACAATTTGATGAAGCTGTATTGACTACGATTACTGACGGGATTTTATGTAATTGATAACGTCCCCAACGGTTGCAATTTTCTCCGCTTCTTCATCAGCGATTTCAATATCAAATTCATCTTCTAATTCCATAACTAATTCAACTAAATCAAGGGAGTCTGCACCCAAATCATCTTTAAATGATGCTTCCATAGTCACAGCTGCTTCGTCTACATTAAGACGATCTGCGATCATGCTCTTGATTTTTGCAAAGAGTTCATCTGCCAAAGCCTTCACCTCCTCTCAAGGATTATACTACATTACCATTCCACCATCTACATGAATTACTTGTCCTGTAATATACTCTGCATCACCGGAAGCCAGGAAGCGAACAGCACGCGCTACATCCGCTGGCTGACCAAGACGCGCAAGTGGAATTGCCTTCATTAGTTCTTCTCGAATATTTTCACCGAGGACATCGGTCATATCGGTTTCAATAAATCCCGGGGCAATCGCATTAACTGTAATCCCGCGCGAAGCGAGCTCCTTAGCTGTTGATTTGGTCAAGCCAATTACTCCCGCCTTGGCTGCTACATAGTTTGCCTGTCCCGCATTCCCCATTACACCTACAACGGAGGAAATATTGATGATGCGCCCACTACGTTGCTTCATCATCGGACGGGTTACTGCCTTGATACAGTTGAAAACTCCTTTTAGGTTGATGTCAATTACCTGATCCCAATCTTCTTCCTTCATTCGCATAATGAGGTTATCACGCGTAATCCCGGCGTTATTTACAAGTATATCCAGTTTGCCGAATGTATCAAGTACTTGTCCTACCATCTGCTCGACTTCTTCACTACTCGCTACATTCGCTCGAATAGCGAGGCTACGTCTATCGAGCCTTTCAATTTCTGCTACTACCTCGAGTGCCTTTGCTTCATTACCACTATAATTGATCGCGACATCGGCACCTGCTTCGGCTAACACCAATGCAATCGCACGACCAATGCCACGTGATCCGCCTGTAACTAAAGCTACCTTATCCTTCAACACTACTATTCTCCTCCTTCCATTCTTCAACCCATTGATTTAGAGCAGCGAGACTTGAGATTGATCGTGTGGAAACGCTACGATCAATTTTTTTCACCAGCCCAGATAGAACAGAACCAGAGCCAATTTCGATAAATGTGGTTACACCTGCTGCTATTAATGCTTGAATCGAATCCTCCCATAAAACAGGTGATGATACTTGTTGGATGAGTGCATCTACCATGTCTTCCTTGTTCGTAATCGGTTGAGCGGTGACGTTAGCGATCACAGGGATCGTTGGATTTGAAAATCCTTGATACGAACGGAGCTCTGCTGCCATTTTGTCTGCTGCAGGCTTCATTAATGAGGAGTGGAAGGGACCACTTACTGTAAGTGGGATGACACGTTTTGCACCCGCTGTTTTGGCACGAGCACCTGCTTCTTCAACGCCCTCTTTACTTCCCGAGATCACTATTTGACCAGGACAGTTTAGGTTTGCTAGCTCAACGACCTTACCTTCGGCTGAAACAGCAGCACAAACCTCTGCTAGAGCAAGGCGATCCATTCCTAAGACTGCGGACATTGCACCGAGTCCTGCGGGAACTGCCTCCTCCATATATGCCCCACGCTTGCGAACGAGTTCTACCCCTTTGGCAAAGGAAAGTGCACCCGCTGCATAAAATGCGGTATATTCGCCCAAGCTATGTCCTGCCACAAAATCCGGGGTGATTCCAATGCGTTCGCGAACGACGCTAAGAATCGCTGCACTTGTTGTAAATAAAGCAGGCTGTGTATTATACGTAAGCCTTAGCTCCTCCTCCGGACCAGCGAAGCAAAGCTGTGATAATTTATAGCCTAAAACCTCATCTGCCTCAGCAAAAATATTACGAGCAGATGCCTCTTGCTCATAAAACTCCCGCCCCATGCCCACCTCTTGTGAGCCCTGACCAGGGAATAAGAATGCAATTTTACTCATCCTATTTTTTCTCCTTTGTACTCCACTTAATGACAGTAGATGCCCATGTAAGCCCGCCACCAAATCCTACGAGTAAAAGATTGCTTCCTTCTTGGATGCGTCCATCCGTTACGGCCTCATCAAGTGCAACTGGAATTGATGCTGAAGACATATTGCCAAAGCGATCGAGATTAATAACCACTTTATCCTCTGATAGACCCAAGCGCTCTACTGCAGCGTCTATGATGCGGCGATTTGCCTGATGGGGTACAAGAAAATCAATATCCTCTTTATTCATACCCGCTTTTTCTATGGCTTCATCTGTTGCTGTATTCATGACACGTACCGCGAACTTGAATACCTCACGACCGTTCATATATATAAAGTGCTGTTTATTTTCAATTGTTTCAAGCGAAGCTGGGAGTCTTGATCCTCCTGCTTTTTGATTCAAATGTACGCCACCAGAGCCATCTGCTCCTAGAACAAAGGATTGAAATCCTCGACCATCCTCTACAGGGCCTAATACGGCAGCTCCTGCTCCATCACCAAAAAGAACACATGTATTGCGATCTTCCCAATCGGTAATCTTCGATAAGGACTCTACACCTACTACCAAAACATAACGATACATTCCCGATTCAATAAACTTAGACCCTGTGGCCAACCCATATATAAATCCAGTACAAGCAGCAGATACGTCTAATGCTGCAGATCGGATCGCACCTAAGCGATCCTGAAGGATACAGGCTGTCGAGGGAAACATCGTATCTGGGGTTACAGTTGCTACTAAAATTAAGTCGATTTGATCTGGTGTTAATCCAGCTTTTTTAATTGCCTTTACACTCGCTTCATAAGCCATGTCAGATGAGGCCTGATCAGGACGAGCTACTCGACGCTCGCGAATACCCGTGCGGCTCACAATCCACTCATCTGTCGTATCGACCATTGTTTCGAGCTCCTTATTTGTAAGGACACGCTCAGGTAAATACGATCCGGTTGCCAAAATTCCAACTGCTGTTTTACTCATGTTAGATCACTCCGCATCTGTTATATGTTGGCTTATCATCTCGGTAACATCTTGTTCGATATAGGTTCTTGCCTTGTCGATCGCATTAACAATCGCACGGGCATCAGAGCTCCCATGCGCTTTAAATACAGCACCATTTAAACCTAAGAGCGGAGAGCCTCCATACTCTTTGTAGTCCAATCGATCCTTAATTCCTCGTAAAGAGCCCATGAGCATTCCTGCTGCGATCTTATTCTTAAGTGAGGAGGTCATTGCCTCTTTTAGAAACTTAAAGATGACCTGTGCTGTTCCTTCCATCGTTTTAAGGAGCACATTCCCCGTAAAACCATCACACACGGCTACATCACAAACACCAAAAGGAATATCCCTAGGCTCTACATTACCGATAAAATTAATGGGCGCATTTTGCAATAGAGGATAGGTTTCTTTTGTGAGTTCATTCCCCTTTTTCTCCTCTGCACCAATATTAACTAGACCTACTCTAGGGTTTTGAATTCCCATCACCTGTTTTGCATATAGGCTACCAATGATCGCATATTGATATAGATGATTCGCCTTGGCATCGACATTGGCGCCTACATCTAGTACCAACACACCATTACTTCCAGCAGTAGGGAATATTGGGGAGAGTGCAGGACGCTCAATTCCTTTGATTCTACCTACGATTAGGAGTCCCGCAGTCATTAGTGCTCCTGTATTACCTGCAGAAATAAAGGCATCTGCCTCTCCTTTTTTCACGAGATTTGCGGCAACAACCATTGAGGAGTCCTTTTTGGAACGGACCGCCCTGACTGGCTCTTCATCTGTAGCTATTACTTCTGTTGTATGGTGAATATGTATACGCTCGTGAGTATTAGGCAGATATGACCGAATGGCTGCTTCATCTCCTACTAGGATGACCTGCAGATCTTGCCACTTCTTGACCGCTTCACTTGCTCCTTCGACAATCGCTTGTGGAGCATGATCGCCACCCATTGCATCGATTGCTATTCTCAAATCAGTTCCTCCTTATACAAATTAGATCCTAGTCGATCGGATTGCCATATATACGGAATGTTCCTGTAAAAACGAGTTCATCTTTGACAAAGGTCTCAACCTCAACCGTATTCATTCCTTTTTCTCCATCACTTACTACCTTCGCCTTCGCGATTAACCGTTCACCGATACGTACAGGACGTATAAAGCGAATGGATGCATGTGCGGTGAGTGCTACTTCTGCATTGGTAAGTGCAACCGCCAACGAATTTGCCTGAGCAAAAATCGCATGGCCGCGAGCGATTTTGGTGCTCGAAAAAACATGCTCCTCACCAATTGTAAATATCGAAATCCCAGACTCATCTAGACGTAGATCTATGATTTCTCCGATCACGTCTTCCTTTTTGAGAGAACGCACTTTATCAAAGTTCTTCTCGGCTACCTGTTTAATACGCTCGCGTAGTTCAGGAATGCCGAGCTCCATTCGATCCAAACGAATCGTCTGGATACTTACTTTGAATTTAGAAGCAAGCTCTTCATCATTGAGAAAGGGGTTTTCTAGCAATATAGATGTTAACTCTTCTTGTCTTTTTTTCTTTGGTACTCCTCTAATTGTCCCCACCCCTACTCCATCATTTAGTACCTGGTTCTAAAATCAAGTATATAGAAATAAACGCTATGTTGCAAGAAAAAAAGCCACTCTATTTGAGTGACTTTATTCTAATGCTCATTTTTATCCCTCTTTCTCAAGTAATTCAATTCGATTACCAAAAGGGTCGTAAATAGAGAACCGTTTTACTCCGGGAATGGGGATATCCTCTTTAATTTCTACACCACTATTCGTTAAATAATCCCTTACTCTATTCAAATCTTCCACTTCAAAAGCAGGATGACGTTTTGATTTTTCCAAGCCCATATGTTCTATGCCAATATGAAGCTCAATGCCTGCGATCTCATACCACATTCCTCCGTTAATCATGAGAGAATTTGGTTTGGGAATCTCTTTCAAACCGAGTACATCACTGTAGAATGCACGCGTCCTCTTCTCTTCACCCATAGGAATACATAATTGTACATGATCCAGCCTTTTAAAATGAATCACATTTAGTCCTCCTTTCCACTCACATAAATTTCACTGAGTGAAACTACCTTCCGTTCTGTGAACATAAATTAAAAATACCATATTTATCTAATTCATACAATATCCATTTAAGAAAAAATAAAAAGAACAAGTACCTACTACGGTCTTGTTCTCTTATATCTCGGATTAAGTATGCTGTTATTATTTCTCAACAACTACTTCACCTTTATATTGTCCACATGCTGGACATACGCGGTGAGAAATTTTTAATTCTCCGCAAGAAGGGCATGCTACCATTCCAGGTACTCTTAATTTAAAATGCGTACGGCGCATTCTCTTACGAGTCTTAGAAGTTCTTCTTTGAGGTACTGCCATTTATTCCACCTCCTTAAAAAAATACACACTCAGTTTTGATCACAAAGTAATTCAATAATGTGAGCTTTTCTTCAAACTTACTTTCGAATTACTAATCTTGATTGAATAACTTGGCCAAATCTGCAAGTCGGGGATCAATGCGCTCTGTATTACAGTTACATTGATGCTCATTGAGATTGCACCCACAGTGCGAGCATAAGCCTTTGCACTCTTGACTACAAATCGGTATATAGGGTAAGGCCAAGAAAATCTCTTCTTTACAATAGGGTATCAGATCAAATGATTCCTCAGAAATCCGATGAATCTCATCCTCATCTTCTTCCTTTACTACTGCTTCGTTCTCTTTCAAAAACCGCTCTTGAAAAGGAACATTAAAGGACTCCTGAAAATGCTCTAAGCAACGTCCACAGGCAAAGCTAGCTTCAAATTGGCAGTTACCAATGACTTCAACCAATCCAGCTGTATAACGTGCTTCACCACTAAACTCTACTATAGAAAAGTCCAATACATCTTGGTTTTCATCCATCACTTCAGGAAAAGGAAAGGAGAAATGAATCTTCTTTGCATGACCCTTTAATATTTCAAGTTCTTCAAAAATAATGTGCATCAGATTCACCTCAGACAACAAATTGTATTATAACGAAGTTTTCGGACCTTTGTCAACCTATTCTCTTGGCAGGTTTGAAAGAAAACTCATTGCATCCTCGATCGTTGTAACAGGGATCACCCTGATCCTAAGCCCTTTATCCGTTGCCGACTGCAATGCCTCACGATAATTAGATGTAGCTGAGCCATCATCAGGTGCTAAAAAAAATTCAGCCCCTGCTCTTTCGGCTGCTACTACCTTATGCTTGGCACCGCCAATCGGGCCGACCTTTCCATCCATATCCATCGTACCTGTTCCTGCAATTCGGTGTCCATTCGTAATATCATCCTTGGTAAGCTGATTGATGAGTTCCAATGTAAACATCAATCCCGCAGATGGACCTCCAATATTTTCTGTCTCAAATTTCACTTCCTTTGACGGTTTGATCTCGAGCTTCGTCTCTGGAGAGAGAATACCCACACCCATACGATTTACCCCTTCAGTTGTTTGGTATTGCTCGGGAAATGGAAGTGCTTCGATCTCTAGCTCCAAGCTGGTGTCTCCTCGAACGACTTTTAGTATAGAAGTCTCTCCTTCAATCTTACCTTTAAAGGCTTGAATGAGTTCCTCACCTGTTTTAATCGGTTTATGATCGACCTCAACTACACGATCTCCAGACTTTAGCAGCTTTTCTGCTGGCATCCCAGGGATAAAATGTCTGAGAACCGCCCCTTCTTCCCTGATCTCAATCGGTACCCTAGCTTGTTTGAATGCAACTATAATCGCTTTTTGCTGAGAAGTGACCATATTCTCTCGTTGACGTGCAAAATATTCTTCATCGGTCTCGTTATGAGCTTTAACTTGGTTTAATTTCAAGAGTTCCATACTCGGATTTACCTGGGCATAGAGGTATTCCCATATGTTCGTTCTGTTTAAACTAATTGTGGTCATCAACAAGGCGCCTTGTTCATCCTCGTAAGCACTTTCAACCTCAATAATAGGAGCTAATTCGATCGCACTACCTGGCATAGAGTAGAAAAAGGGAAGCTCTATTTTCATCCCTAATAAAACGAACGTCGCTACTAATAATAGTCGAAAAGCGATCTTAGTCCTTTGCCCCATATTAACCCTCCCAGCTCTCGATTAACTGTTGAATTTGCGATACCATAGTCCGAGCGCTCTCCTCACCTTGATTGATCAACCAGTCTGCTCGCTCAAATTGCGTAATACCATGGTTACCTACGTCCGGTCGAATTAATACATCTGGCTGTATCCCTCGATGCTTACTAGTCTCTCTCTCCATAATATCAAGTGTCTGAGAAATGACATCAAAGATCGTACGCACCTCACGATTGAGTTCAGCTGGACCGACATCGACCGCCAATACAATATCTGCTCCCATCCCTCTAACGACACTAATTGGTACACGATCTACTACCGCTCCATCGACCAGCAGCTTTCCCTCATGTTCTACAGGCTCGAATATCCCGGGAATGGAAATGCTCGCGCGCACTGCCGTATCAATGGGTCCCTCTCTAAAAATCACGCGTTCTCCAGAGATCAAATCCGTAGCAACGACCGCTGTCGGTATCACCAGATCTTCTAAGTTTTTCCCATGTGTTAGTAAACGAACCACCTCTTTGATCAGAGACCCTCGAATTAGACCACGCTTTGGTACTACTAAGTCAATGAGGTTTTTCTTTTTGAGATGGCCGACTAATTTGCCTAATAGATCAATATTTATACCATTGGCATATAAAACACCAACGAAACTCCCCATGCTTGTTCCTGCTATATAATCAATGGGAATTTGGTACTCTTGTAGCACCTTTAATACTCCAATATGAGCATAACCTCTCGCTCCACCTGATCCTAATGCCAAACCAATTTTAGGACGTGTCATAGTCCCACCACCCCGTTCTTCTCTATCTGTCTAACGACGTATCAGAAAGTAATTACTGCATATTTTACCATAATTCATAAACATTCGGTACTCTACGCTTTGGTCTAATTACTCCCTATGGCTTGTATATATAAAAGAAGAGTGAATGGGGGGAAATCGATGAAACATTCGCAGTTTATTTTTAGTATTTTTCTTGGATTCGTCTCTTTTGTAATCGTAATTAGCTTCATACTACAACCTGATCAAATTTTTACAGCCTCCTTAAGAGGACTAAAAATATGGTGGGACATCGTCTTTCCAGCATTACTCCCCTTCGTTATTGTTTCCGAATTGATGATGGGCGTTGGCCTTGCCCATTTTTTAGGCGTTTTATTAGAGCCGATCATGCGCCCGTTGTTTAATGTCCCTGGTTCCGGCGCTTTTGCATTGACGATGGGATTTGCTTCTGGATATCCAGTTGGTGCTAAACTAACAGTACGACTCCGAGAGCAAAACATGGTTACACGTAGTGAAGGAGAACGCCTCGTCTCATTTGCTAGCTCTTCAGATCCACTATTTATGTTTGGCGCTGTTGCTGTCGGTTTCTTCCATGATGTATCATTAGGTATACTATTAGCGACCGTGCACTACCTCAGTAGTATCATCATTGGAGTCATGATGCGTTTTCACGACCGCAAAGGAGAGACTACCTATTACAAACCCGAAGGAAGATCAATCCTAAGGCGCGCACTAAAAGCTATGCATGATGCAAGACTCCAAGACGGACGTACGATTGGTAAGCTCATGGGGGATTCCGTCTCTTCTGCTATACAAACATTGTTACTCGTTGGTGGATTGATCATCATATTTTCTGTGCTAATGACGATCTTTACTTTTATCCATGTTACAACACTTCTAAGTCATTTATTTGCACTCATTCTATTTATATTTGGTCTACCAGTGGAGTTAAATAGTGCATTAATTAATGGTCTATTTGAAGTAACTTTAGGAGCACAGGGTGCATCACTTGTTGGCACGAGCACTGAGCTCGTAGATCGAGTAGCGATTGCTAGTGCGATCCTAGCTTGGGGCGGCTTATCTGTTCACGCGCAGATTGCTAGTATATTATCTACTACTGATATTCGCTATCGTCCCTATTTATATGCCCGAATCATTCATACCTTCATCGCTGCATTGCTCACTTTTGTAGTATGGGAGTATCTCGCACAATCATCTATGGCTCTACCTACATTCCTTTACCAAATCCCAAATCCTTATTCTTGGCAGATGTGGGGAGGGGTCATATTCTTTCTTTTCCGAACATTACTGCTCATAGGATTTTTAATCCTACTCTCTATAATCCTGTCACTACTAAAGAAAATTGTACGTATGATATTCCCGAAGAGAGCTTGATATCACTTTACAAAGGAGATTATAAATGGAGCGACTACGATATCCGTTTGACGTTCTTAGCTGGGACAAAACCCCAAAGGAGATTTACGAAAAGGCAAGGAAAATTCACATTGCTGGTGGACATATCCTCACAACGTCTAGTGGCAAAAAATATGGAATGATCAGCGCTGGTCCTATGCCAAATCCGGGCTACAGCATCAAAATCGTCAATGTTGAGGATGGAAGTAATGGTCCCGTTGTTACAATCCGAATTCAACCGCCAAGACCTGATGAAGTACTTATCCAAGTAATTTCTTACCCATATTTGATCGGTAAGATCGCTCAGGATACAGAGACTATTACTGTGCATGGGCTACCAAAGAGTACATTAGAGTATATATAATGATGAACTCTAATTATGGTCATGATATAATAGGACTAAAAAATCGAGGTATATTCATATGGCAGAAAATATGATGACTCTTTACGACGCTTTGGGCGGAGAAGAAACGATCGGGCATCTCGTAGACGCATTTTATAAACGTGTTGCAAAGCACCCAGATCTCATCCCCATCTTTCCAGAGGATTTAACAGAAACGCGTAATAAACAATTTATGTTTCTTACCCAATATTTCGGTGGACCTACCCTCTACTCAGACGTTCATGGGCATCCTATGATGCGGATGAGACATATGCAATTTCCAATCACTCCGATTCGGAGAGATGCTTGGCTTAGCTGCATGCGTGGAGCAATGGATGAAATTGGACTATCAGGAGTCGTTCGTGAACAAGCATATGCGCGTCTTGCGATGACGGCAAACTATATGATGAATACCGATGATGAGCAATAATTCACTATAACAAATCCCTATTGAAGATCTTCAATAGGGATTTGTTATGTGCTCACATTACTATTTATCATTCTTTTCCTTAGCCTCTGCTTCAGCCATCTTCTGAACGAGAATATGTGGTGGCATATGCATAATTTGTTCTACAGGTACATTAAGCTTTTCTGCCAGCTTTAGTGCTGTTTCTATTGATATTGGGTTAGGGCGCAAATGATCATCTCCTACATAAGGGTTTTAAATTATATTAACATATTTCTGCTATTACACTACGGCTTCGTATCCGCTTCGAGATCAAATTGACTCGCAAAGCGTATTCTTTCAACGATCGTTGGGTGCGTATAGATGAGTATACGCACAAGAGCAGGGGGATTCGGATGAGAGAGACCCTCTGCAGATAGCTTTTGGAATGTACGTACAGCTGCATCAGAATCACCTGTCATCTCTAAGGCATATACATCAGAGCTATGCTCAAAGAAACGAGACACGACATTAGAGATCGGCGAGCTGATAAACGTTAATATAGAAACCATTAGTAGGATCAAAGGATAGATCGCAAAATCATGTTTTTCTTTGATGTCAAATCGCTCCCCCATTCGCTCTATAATGCGGTCTAATACTTTATGCAATATCCAAAAGAATATAAAGGATGAGACTATGCTAAAAGCTAATAACCAGTAGATGTGCTTCTTTACGTAATGAGCCATCTCATGCGCCGTAACAAAAAGCACCTCATCACGATCAAGCTTTTGTAAGGTCGTATCCCAGAGCACAATACGAGCAGATGAGCCAATACCCGTAACATAAGCATTCATTGCATTTGTTTTTGCTGACATATTCACTTCATACACCTGATCAGCAGGAATATTTGCCACTGCGGCTAAGGCAAGAATCTCCCCTTTTAACTCTACATCCTGCAGTGGTATAAATTCATTAAAGAGCGGGGCGATAATGATAGGCTGAATAAAATATAAGAAGACAGTAAACGGTATCGTAAGTAACCAAGCATAGATCCACCATCGCCTCGTTCGCTTGATTAACCAAAAGAGGACCCCAATTGTGATGATCGTAAAAAATAGATTAAGCCAGTAGGATTTGATAAAGTCCTGTGTCCAAGAATGTAGCGATTGTGTAGTGATACCGTATTTATGACCGAGATAAAAGCTAAGCAAATCGAGCGGTAGGAATAATAGAGTTGTAACTAAAGTAAATAGCAACATAAAGAAAAAGAAACGAAGGATCGACCAGCGAAAAACAACCTCTATCCATTTTTGAAAACGTGCAGAAACACCTAGTATAAGGATTAAAAAATAGATCAACCACTCATAGGGTAGTTTCAGAAAATATAGAATGTAACGGATACGGGAGTAATCCTCCGCTTGTTCAAGTTGTTGGGCGGTCATATATGTAGATGGATCAACTACACCATTACGCTCTTCCTCTGGAACTTGTAAATCTACATTTTGCAAATAGAGGATCATTAGTGAAAAGACTACTAATACCAAAAGTAATGCTCCCCATAATCGTTTCCGATTTATTTTACCCAATGTTTACACCTCCTGTCCTAGTTACCCCATTCTATGTAAAAAAACAAAAAACCATTCTTGAACCCGCTCAAACAGGTAGAATGGCTACTAAATTTCTATGTATTTCACATATTAGGGGGTTCAGCTTCAAAGAAGCGATTCAGCTCTGCAATCGCCCTTTCACCATCATTTCCATGGGCGATTAGCGTGATCGTATCATTTTTGATCAATCTAAGTGAATAAACTCCCAGCGAGCTTTTGAGATTCACCTGTTTATTTCCTTTACGAATATGGATTTCAGATTGATAACCATTGGCTACCGATACAATGGTTGCAATATCGTTTGTCCGTAATGGACGGCTAACCACTACCTCTTTCTGAAAAAACATAGTACCTCCCCCTTTTCACCTTTATCTAAATATTCTTATTATTATACAATAGCATTCATTCCATTACTACATCGCGCATTTTACTCTGGATTTTGACTCGTACCCAGAAGAAATTTATAAATAGTAAAGCTGATGTAAAAATAAATGCAGCTTCGATTTGAATCAGATCAGCGATAAAGGCACAAGTAATCGGCCCTAGCATATTCCCAATAAAAGCCATACTACTTGAATAACCGTAGGTCCTACTTTCCATTCCCTTTGGCGCAAAGAAACGAATCAGTGTATTAACAGAAGGCATAAGTCCACCAATAAAGAGTCCGAGTAAAAAACGTAGGATGACCAAAGTCCAAATTGACTGCGCAAAAGCAATTGGCAAAGTGATGAGAGCAGTACCTAATAAAGAAAATAACAATATGTTCTGACTGCCAAAACGATCGCCTAATCGTCCTAATATGGGAGAGGCAAATATATTAGCAACTCCTGTAGCAGACGCAACCAAACCTGCAAAGAATGCCACATAGGTTGGCTCCTGTAATATATCCATAACGTAAAGCGATAGAAGAGGTGCCGTACCCATAACTGCAAACTGCACCATTAGGCCTGTACCAAACAAAGCGAGCATCGGTCCGCTCGCCGTGATTTTTTTCCAATCCTTAATATAACCCTCGCCCGTTTTCTCCTTGGGATTCGGTTTATTAATCTCACGTACCATGAATAAGGCTAATACACCTGCTAATAATAACATAGCCCCAGTCACGATAAAAATAAGTCGAAAACCAATAAAATTAGCCAATATCCCGCCAATCGCTGGACCCAAAATTGTTCCTGCTACTCCACCAGATTGTAAAACCCCAAGGGCAAAGCCTGCTCGCTCCTTGGGAGTGTTCGTTGAAACTAATGCTATAGAAGCTGGTATAAAGCCAGCAATAATACCATTTAACATCCGTAAACCAAGTAGTTGTAACGGAGAGGAGACAAATCCCATGAGACCTGTAATGATCGCCATACCAAAGGCAGATCGTAACAGCATCACCTTACGACCAATTCGGTCAGCTAAATTGCCCCAAATAGGAGCAAAAATGAGTGCAGTAAAGAAATTAGCACCAAATATGAGACCAGCCCACAGACTAAGATTCTCGTCACTTTGCACACCTAAATCCTGCTGTAAATAGAGAGGGAGAAACGGTAGAATTAAGCTCATACCACCCTGTACCATGAATGTTGCAAACCATAAAATAATGAGATTTCTCTTCCAAACTTCCATCCCTGCTGTCATCTCCTTCGCTACACTCATTATATATTTCGTGTAACGAAATTCAATAGATAATTACTCTTATTTCTTGATTTCACCCATTATTTTTTGAATATCATCTCTACCAATTCTAATTTCGTCATCCGTTAGCTCATGATCTCCATAGCGTAGCTTTTCATATATAGAGGAAGCTTTTTCTGATATTCGAACGTGCTGATGGAGCTGTTGCACAGTCATAGTGTCACTTTTCCATATTCCCTTTTTCCGTAGGAGCTTGAGCAGTAGTCGATATTCCTTGCGAAGGAGATGCTCCTCTCGTCCTGTATAGGGTTTAAATATTCCCCTTAGCTTATCACGCCATGAAGAATGCTGATCCTCGGGGGGATTCGAAGCTTGAACAATGATCGGATCGTGTTGGGAACGATCTACAACTTCCTTTCTTCTCTTCACCTGTTTACGAACATATTGATAAAATTTATAGAGAATTAAAGCAATCACTACAGCGGTTAAAGTATATAACACGATGTTCCAAATCAAGGTTGTCGTTGGGCTCAAACTAATATCTTCAAGCTTTAAATGTTCTTCTCTTCCCCATATTAGGTCACTCTCATCCTCGGGCGCTTCTGCCTTTAACTGAGCTAAACTTCTTTGTATCCAAGGTATTATAGAAAAGACCACAGTTACAATTGGTGTAAGAATCGCTTTAATTAGCCAGCCAACAAGGGGAAACACATTAGATAAGGCTAGCAAAACTACAATACTTCCGAGCGAGAGCACAGCTAGTGCTCCCCAAACCCAGGCATTATAAATTCCCCACTGTTTCAAAAAGCCTATATTCATTAGATGACGATCATGCTGACTTAGTTGAGTGGTCACAATTCCTATCATCGTAATTAGAAATGAAAGTATAAAGAAGCCAGTAAGATTTGATACTTCAACAGCCTCAATCTTAAAAAAATAACTAAAAATAAAGATTATACCGAAAAGGATCATAATCGACATTAATAGAAAGATAAATTCTCGTGGACCGATTCCCTCTACAATTTTCTTTAACGAAAACCACGTGACCCCAACTACGAGAATTGCAACAGTACCAAAATAATCATAAAGTAAATATCCAACAAAAGCCCCTGATATTACTGCAACGATGAACCATATATGCCTTTGTGAAGCTGCTAAATAGGGTAGTGGTAGGAGCACAATCCAAGCTGTAATCATCAACCAAAAAATTGCACCTTCTGGTAAAAGGGGGACCTCTAGCCTTCGAAAAAATAAATGTAGTGCGTTAAGCCAAAAGAGAGATTGAACTGAAATATAGAGTGCGCCGGTGAGTAGTGCTACCCAACGATTGTTATTAAGCATGCTGTACTCTCCTCTCTTTTTCTGAAGCATAGGTCCAACGCGAAATTGTTGGACGTTCCAAAGAAGAGTCTATCAAATATACTTCAAATCCTTGTTTTAGCAAATGATTGAGCTCGATCATCATCTTATCATCACAAAATGATGTGATGACTACAGCTAATGCCCCATTTGGATAACGCTGTCGTACTGTAGATAATGCTAATGTAAAAGGCGTTGCATGATAGTGAGAAAAACGCGCCAGTATCTCCAATATTTTACGATAATGATTTCTTCCGGAGCTCGAGGGAATCTCAAATGCCCGCATTCCCTTACCCATTTGAGCATTGGAAAAAAACGATAGCCTTAAGTCCTTTTGCAAGCTTTCTCTAGCAATTCTCGAAACTATCGATAGAGTACGCTCAAAGAGCTCGCGATCAATATTCCAGGTATAATCCGATGTAAGTAAATTAGCAATTACACAAATATCACCATGGGCAGTAAAGTCAAACTGTTTCGTATAGGGGCTTTGTAGCTTTGCGCTTGTTTTAAAGTCGATACGATTAAATGTATCACCAGCTTGATAGGGTCTAGATCCTACAGGGAAAAAGATATCATCATGGATCCAACGTCGTACGATCGTCTCTCCCTGCGGCATTCGATGTGTCTTAGCAAACCCTTGCAATTCGATCTCTTCTGGATAAACCAATAACTCTTCATAAATATAAATATCCTTTTCCATCTCATCCAATCCAAATGGGTCTTGCGCTCTTAGTCGTATCCCTTTAAAGGAATAGACCCCTCGCTGGAAAGCAGTTAGCTTGATTGGAATGCGACGCATTTCTTTGATCCCTAAATTAAACCTACCCTGGTAATTTTGAAATAATCCTGTTGCATTCTTTACATTGATCTGGAGATAATCACTTTCTAGCTTACATTGCTCCCAAAAATCAAATGATACAACTAACCCGAAAACCGGAATTCTACCCCTGTTTTCAAGAATCAATTCGCCCTCGACATGTTCATCAGGAAACACTCGATTATGATGTAGCTTAATCGTTCCAGTTAGATGCTTGGTTGCATAAACCCTCCACCATCTAAGCGCCGTTAGAGTTAATAACACGAAGATAGCAAAACCAGCAAAAAAGGGATTGGACGTTCTAGCTGACATGACAAAGAAAAAGATTGATGAAATTAGAACAATCTCATATCGTTTCATCAAACTCTCTCCAACGGCACTGCAACGGTATCTAAAATCTCATTAAGAAGATCTTCTTCCGAGTACTTTAACGAAGCTTCAATTGTAAGTATGATCCTATGAGCTAGAACACGTGAAGCAATTAGACGAATATCATCTGGAGTTACGAAATTCCGCCCATTGATGTAAGCATAGGCTTGGGCAGCACGCATTAACGCTAGTGTTCCTCGGGGACTCACACCCACTTCAATCAGCTGATGATTGCGCGTTTTATCTATTATGTTTAGTAAATATGTCTCTACATCCTCATTGATATGCACAGCACGCACTTCTATTTGAATAGCAATAATATCCTCTGCAGAGAGAATTGTCTCGACTTCGTTCATAGGAGTTCCCACTTTAAAATTTCTCATGATGTTGCGTTCTTCTTCGAGCTTGGGATATCCAATTGATAGTTTCATAACAAAGCGGTCCATTTGTGCCTCTGGTAACGGAAACGTTCCTTGCGACTCGACCGGATTCTGTGTCGCTATTACAAAAAAGGGTGCAGGTAATGCCTTTGTATCCCCTTCTACTGTAACCTGACGCTCCTCCATAGCCTCTAATAAACTTGACTGTGTGCGAGGTGTCGCTCGATTGATTTCATCTGCGAGCAAAACCTGTGTATGTATCGGACCTTGGCGAAATTCGAAATCGCCACTCTTTTGATTATAAAATTGAATTCCTACTACATCTGAAGGTAATAGATCTGGTGTAAATTGAATACGTTTAAATGTACAACCTAATGCACGGGACAAGCTTCGAGCTAGCATAGTCTTCCCTGTTCCAGGAACGTCCTCTAACAAAACATGTCCATTACTAAATAATGCTGTTAGAAGCATGTCGATCTCCTGACTCTTTCCAATAATTACCTTACAAATATTCTCTCTCGTAGCTTGAATTAATTTCTGATAATTCCCCACACTTATTCCTCCATTATTTCCAGAATTTTTAATATTCACTAACAATTACGTATCTATCTTCATAATAGTTTCTAAAATTAGACAAATCAACTTATATGTACTTTAAATTCCCCTAAGTGAAACAAAAATGACCAGTCAATCGTTTATAGTAGTAGAGCGTTGTGTATAGGAGGCAATCATTTTGACATATATTAAATCAGCGATACCTATATTGATTATAGTGGTCGCACTTATAGGATGTACTTTATTTCAAAAAGAAGTACCCCAAGTGCAACTTCCTGTAGATTCCCCTAATTCAAGTGAATCCACAACAATTGGTGGTACAAATGATCCCACGCAACATCCTAATGGGAATCCTGTGAATAGTAGCAGTTCGTCGCAGCTTGATTGGCAGCTCGAATTTCGTGGTGACCCGGGCATCTATCTACAAAACCATACAACACATTTACCAGCAGAAAAGCTTATTTTCACCGCTACTTTCACCCAAGAGATGGAGCACGCCTCTGTAGAAAAAGCCTTTCAAGAAAATCTCATTAATAATGACTTCCCTGATAAAAGTGATGTCGTACCTACACTGGATTTTAAGTGGCTCAATCCACTTCAAGTAGAGATTACATTCAACGGAGCAGACTTAACCACCCAAACATATCGTTATACTCTCTCGGCACAGGGAGCATTTAATAAAGATAAAAGTTTACAGCTAATCGAAGAAAAGTTTCTTTCCTTCGATATATATCCGAATAAAACTTTATATGGGATCGATCCATATGGTAGGGTATCAAAACCAACTGCCAAAATCCCATATTCCTTATTCCCTTTATCGCAAAGCCCAGATGGGCAACAGCTCATCTTGGGTAGGGCAAACTATCTTGAAACCGATGCAGGTTACTTACAGTATCTTTTTGATATCCCTAGCAAAAAGATCAAAAAAATTCTCAACGCATATCCGTTTTGGGGAAATGATGAGAAATTGTATTTGCTTAATGACAATAGCTTAGTGCGTTTAGGTGATGAGGAGGAGCAATGGGTCGAGTTTGGAGAGTATCCGTATATTCATGGCTGGAGCATTTCACTCGATCAAAAATATGAAATTTACTTACTTAGTAAGGATCTCGATCCTGATAAAACAAAAGTTTCAATTATGGTAAAGGACTTGATTACAAATCAAACGGAAACATATGAAGATCAAGTTCCTATGAATGTTCTAAATTCAATTAACAAAAAAATCATTCACTTTAAAATTCAATGGATCAATAACAATAAGCAAATTTACCTCAAAACCTATTCAGAATATGGTGATCAAAAATATTACATTTTCGACCTAGAAAGCAGAGAGTTATCGGAAGCCCCTGAGTTTTTACATGTTGCTAACAATTGGTCTCCTTCGTGGTCAATGGATCAGAAATATGTTGCAATACCTCCAAATGAAAAACAAAGTGGAATATTTGATACCAATGGGAATTTAGTATACGAATGGAATCCTTTGTATATACCAGGAAGTACATTATATTGGCATCCAAATAAACATATTGTCGCTTATAAAACGATTACTACTGACTCGGATTATATCGTTCAGTACGACCTCTACAATGGTGAAATCACCCTAACGGAGGGCGATTATACTATATTGGGCTGGAAAACAGATGGTGCTTCACTACAGGTGTCCAAGTAATAATTCAACCCCCTAGAGCAGCTTATTAGCACGCCCTAGGGGGTTTCTACATTCATCTATAATCCTACTTGATAGTTAAATTCTTTCGAACGATCCTGTTTTTCATTTTGATATTCTGTTGGTATTTCGTGGCGATAGGATGGTTCTACATTAGTCACAAAGTTTAATCGTTTCATATGTCCCATTGTCTCATCTAATTGGTCAGCATCTACATAAAGTACTACATACTTATAACGCTTAGAAACAAAATGTATATTGCCAAAGCGTTTGAGATGGCGCACTGTACGAATACTATTAACCCATACGGCCACTCCAACTCTTCTTCTCATATTCAATTTCTCCTTCAAGCATGTCAATAGCTACTAACAAGCAAAATAGTATGATCTTTAACCACAACTGCTACAGCCTCCATGGCCACATCCACCTGAACCACAGCCTTTACTATTAAAGAATGGATTGGTGCCTGGTACTTTGATATCCTCAGAGATTGGATCAGCCAAGAGCTGGCTAATCTCATATAGTAGGTCTTCTAACTGTTTTTCCGCCTCTTTAAAGCGGGCAATTACTGGATACTGCTCGATGTTTCGCTTCGTTTCAAATACTTCTCTCCGAAAACGTAAATAATCTGGATGATACTTGCCAAAACGAGCCACTTCTTCATACAAGCTTTTTTTATGGTTAAAATCCTTAATCAGGATCGCTACCTCTGGATCAGTCTCCATCTCATGTTTGCTAGAGCGATATGCTTCTGCAATATCGGACTTAGCGATCATAGCTGATAAAGTTTCTGTTTGCACAATTACTTCAGCCATGTCTAATTGAGCCACGTGAACCCTCCTTTCCCACTTATATTTATCTATTGTACCATGAAATGTAATTATGAATATGGTAAATGTACTGCCATCTCCTTAATCTCTTTTAACGAAACCCATTCATCATTCGATATCGGCTCTATGCTTGGTCTTACAAACCGTAGCATCATATCTCCACCTATGTGATTTAACTCGACGGGACTTACGCGTTGGACTTCTGTGTCATCAGTGAGACGAAGACTAAGCTGCAGATGATTTTGTTGTGCACGTTTTAGCAAATCGATCATCGATGACGGATGATAGGAGCGGAACGTATTCACCCATGTCTTCGGGATCGAACGAATACCTGGGAAGGTCTCCTCCCATTCCGGATAAACATTTTCTACTTTCGTGGCAGTTTGTATCATTGTTTTTAATATAGGGCTCGCTGCATACACTATCTTTTTTTCATCTTCGCCAAAAGTAATCAATCTCTTCATCGGAGTATAGCCCGCCTGTTCTAACACCTCTCTAAATTCCATCAGCTTCTCGCGCCTCACAATAAGATGTTTACTAGATAGAGGCTGAACAATAAATGGAACAAAAATCGGTTGATTTATTAACTCGCTGAGCAAGCTTTCATCCTGACATTCAAGCACTGTTAGGTCTAGAAATTGTAGCTTAGTGTATTGATGAATCCAATTCCGGATCATAATTTGCACATTTTCAGGGATGTTTGATGTTATTGAAGTAAGAAAGGAAAAAATTCTTTCCTCATTCCATCCTACCTCAACCGCTCTTTCAATCGAGCTCTTACTAATTTCATATGTAGCCATCTGATCTCGCTGGATCAAATCAGCAAACTCCCCAATTTTCCAGAGTATGGATATAGGCATCGTCATAGGAAGCAGTATTTGCAAATTTGATTGGATATAACCACGAGTCTCTCCTTCAACTAGAGGAGTTGGTCTCACAATCCACCACATGCCTTCTACTTCCGTCAAGGTGATTAGGCCAAAGGATTGAAGCATGTGGATTAGATCTAGAGAGGTAATATGATGGTATTGCGATGAGTCACGTCTAAGCTGTTGTAAAAAATCAAGGTAACTTTGCCATCTGGCCCATTTTCCAAAAGGTTGTAAGTAGAGCCAATCTAATAGAAGCTGCATTTCAATCGAATAGAAAGTAGAGAGGCGCTTACGAAAATAATTCCACAAATAATCAATCCGCTCCACTTCAGTATAAAGAAGCCAGTCTGTAACCTGCTCATCTCGTATTACTAATTGATCCTCACATTCACCGATCAAATCAAAATAAATAGCAAAATCCAAATAAAGCGCTAACCCCTTGGAGTACAGATTACTTCCATCAAATCGAAGCGGTAGCTTATCAGTTGCAGCAATAGTATCTGGTATAAGTGTCTCTAAGTGCATAAGCTGTCTTTTATGTACTGAACCTTTTTGGGTTAATTGTAGGGGGTTAAAACGAATATATTGCAGCAGTTTCCATAAGTCTTCATAAAATATTACCTGCTGATAATCAGCCCCCCCAATGCTCTGCTCAAAATGATTCTGCTGTAGTAAAAAAAGCTGAAGAAACTGTCCCCGCAAATCACTAGGGATAAAGTAAGCTACTTCTCCAAAATAACGACGATGAGTATATATCAATCCCTTTTGTCGTAACAAAGTCAAACCAACCAAAGCTTCGCCCACAGATAAGCGAGCAACTTCATGAATCGAAGAAAAGGATAGATGGCTGTTGGAGCTGTGAATTAGAAATGCAATCATCACTCTTTGCTCGCTGTTACCCATTTTCCCCCATAGCTCGTTCAAATAGACGATGTCAAGTAAAAAAGAGAGCGTGCTTCCTTCCTCCGATGTAATCGAATACAATGGATGATGTTCCAATATTTTTTGTAATGTATGTGTTGACAGGGATTCTACACAATCTAACAGGTTCAATCTGCTATTCCTCCAACAACTCATATGTATGTAGGACTACTAGTTCCACGAGACTACTGAAATGTCCTTTTATATGTGAGTTAATTATTGCATTTACCTGTGCCCTTGCCTACAGCTCGTGCATAAGCTGTAGTTGATAACCTATATAGGAGGGCACTAATGATGTACTTTTCTCACCGTAAGTTTTATTATCCATTTGCGGGCCCATTTGATCCCTGCCCCCCCATGCGTGTAAAAAGCTATTCCACTCCACCCAATCTCTATGTAGAATATCAGCCACCCGACCTACCCCAATACTCACCTGATGAAGCATTATTTAGAGGGACGTTATGGCCATTATTCTATGATCCCTATTGTGATCCGCCAAAGGGGGTTAGGTAATGGACGAGACGAAGCAATTACCTGAATTATACTATGAATTACTCACCGAGATCCAAAAGATTGACTTCATACTTGTGGAATTAAATCTATATCTCGACACCCATCCAGATGATGTTAATGCAATCAACCAATTCAACTTCAACAGTATGAAGTCAAAGCAATTAAAGGAGGAATTCGAGGCGCACTTCGGTCCATTGCAGCATTTCGGGAATAGCTATTCTAATTATCCATGGAGTTGGTCTACTACACCGTGGCCATGGCAGGTGTAAACAAGGTAACACATTCGATGATTTTATTTTGTAGCAATATCGATTAGAATATGATTTAAATACACGATAAAGGGAAGATAGCCATGTGTGGACGCTTTACCCTCTATACGGATTTTGATCATATTTTGGACTACTATGAGATTGAGCACCCAATCAATTTCGTATTTCATCCACGCTACAACATCGCTCCTACACAACAACTATTAGCGATCATTAATGATGGTAAACATAATATTGCTGGATTTCTAAAGTGGGGATTGATCCCTTCTTGGGCAAAGGACGAAAAAAATTCTGCAAAATTGATTAATGCACGTGCAGAAACCTTGCTCGAAAAACCCTCTTTCCGCCAGCTTATACAGCGCAAACGCTGTATCATCCCTGCAGACGGTATCTATGAGTGGAAGCAAACGGAGCAAGGCAAGCAACCAATGCGGATCGTGATGAACAATCAAGCAGTTTTTAGTATGGCTGGGCTCTATGATACATGGATAGCGCCTGATGGAACAAAGGTTTCCACATGTACGATCATCACTACTCGACCGAATCGCTTAATCGAGACGATTCATGATCGCATGCCTGTGATTTTACAAAAAAAAGATGAGTCGCTATGGCTCGATCGCAGGCATAATAATATGACGGATATTCTTGCGCTCCTCACCCCATATGATGCGGAATCCATGAGTGCTTATCCTGTGTCCCCAATGGTAGGAAATATTCGTAATGACTCCCCAGAATGTGTTAACAGCCTAGTCGATTGACTAGGCTGTTTTTTATCTCATTGATCAGATCAATGAAGGCTGATAGCTATCTGTAGGTGCTTCGGTCGATTTCCGACCAACACTTGATAAGAAACTACATTCTTGGAAGGCAAAATGCGAGCATGTTGAGCATTGATTATGATTGATCTGCTTAATCGCGTACGGAATTGCATCTTTTAAGTCTGTAAAGAAATTGTCCTCACCAATTAACTCATACAATGCGGAGTTTTTTAGCACATCAAGTGGTTGTGGCTGGATTCCAGTAATAATGATCTTGCCGTGATGATGTGTAACATGCTCAACAAGACTAAGGAGGTTACTTTCACCTGTCGCATCCATCATCGGTACATGGCTCATTTTTAAGATTAATACCTTTGGCCGTTGCTGAATACGTTCGAGAATCGACATCTCAAAGAGCTGTGCAACCCCAAAGAACAACGGTCCTTCAACTGTAAAGATATTAACTTGTGGACAATCATGGCCAGCACGAACCACTTCAGCACTGAGCTTCGCTTCGGGTACACTATGGTCAGGTAGAACCTTGGCTACTTTTAGTAGATCACTCATTCTCTTAACAAATAGGACGAAAGCAAGCACAAAACCAACCTGTACGGCAATAGTTAAGTTGATTAACACTGTCAATAAAAATGTAGCAACTAAAACAGTAGCATCACTCTTGGTCGTTTTTAAAATATGGACAAACTCTCTTCGTTCACTCATATTCCAAGCGACCAACATTAGAATTGGCGCCATAGCCGCTAATGGAATATGTGATGCAAATTGGGCAAGGGCCAAAATGATCACAAGTACGACGATACTATGAAATACTCCTGATAAGGGTGAAGTAGCACCGCTTTTAATATTGGTTGCAGTACGAGCAAGTGCTCCAGTTGCAGGAATTCCACCGAAGAACGGAACAATGATGTTGGCAGCACCCTGTGCCATGAGCTCGCGATTACTATTATGTCTTGTCCCTGACATCCCATCTGCTACGACACAGGAGAGTAGGGATTCAATCGCCCCTAAAGCCGCGATAATAAGTGCTGGTTGTAGCATGAGAGATATACGCTCCCAGCTTAGGTCAATCAACGAAAAAGTAGGGAGCGACTGCGGGATCCCACCATACACTGACCCGATTGTAGCAACCTCACTAGGAAAAAAGAAAAAGGCAATCATTGTTGCACCGAACAATCCTACTAAAGCACCTGGCAAGCGCGGAAGAAAACGTGGAGTTAATAGGATTAACGTAAAGCTAATAAGTGCAATCAAGATCGCGTATAGATTTACACTATTTAGATTCAGAACGATCTCACTAATATTTTGATGAAAATACTCATGCTTCTTGATCCCATCAAGACCTAAAAAATTAGATAGTTGTCCACTAAATATCAAAACAGCAATCCCAGAAGTGAAACCGATTACAACCGGCCGTGGAATGTATTTGATCAATGTACCAAATCGAAAAAGTCCGAATAAAAAGAGAAATATCCCCGCAAGAAAACCGGCAATCAACAAGTTTTCAAAGCCATACTGCATTACAATCGCAAATAATAGAGGTACGAAAGCTCCCGTTGGACCTGCAATTTGAAACCTAGAACCACCAAATAACGAAACGATGATCCCAGCAATAATTGTAGTATAAAGACCATTCTCAGGCTTAGCTCCAGAGGCAATAGCAAACGCCATCCCTAATGGAATGGCGATAATACCCACAATAATCCCTGAAACTAAATCCTTTTTAATATTACCAATGGTGTAACCATGAAAATGATTGCGAAAGATACGCACACCCACTCATTCCCTTCTACATGAAAAGTACTTTTACTCTCATCAGAAGGCTTACGTGGTTAGCTGTCGGATTCGGACACTATGAAATGCCCTACTTGTTTCCAAGATTCACCCCAAGTGCATTACGCACACGATGGTTCCCCCGCTCCCTTTGTAAAAGGGACTCAGCATTCAAGATTTTTTAATATTCTTTTCTTTAATACATTATTGCCTTTACTACATATAGTATATGCCTTATCACCACTTTTTGTAAAGGGTATCATTTACCGTATTTATTTATGTTCTGTATCCTTGCCCACTTCCACTGCATACGATGTAGTGGAATACCTAGTTTACGAGGAGTGAGCTACAGCGTGTGGATCTATGAAAAGAAACTACAATACCCTGTACGAGTAAGTAAGTGTGATCCTAAATTGGCGAGGTATCTGATCGAACAATATGGTGGAGCGGATGGAGAATTAGCAGCAGCTCTCCGTTATCTAAATCAACGCTATACAATTCCCGATAAGGTTATTGGTTTATTAACAGATATTGGAACAGAAGAGTTTGCCCATCTTGAAATGATTGCGACGATGGTCTACAAGTTAACTAAAGATGCTACACCAGAACAGATGGAAGCCGCAGGATTAGGTGCCCATTATGCAAATCACAATCGTGCACTATTTTACGAAAATGCAGGTGGTGTACCTTGGACAGCTACTTATATTCAAGCTAAGGGAGACCCTATCGCGGACCTTTATGAGGATATTGCTGCAGAGGAAAAAGCGCGGGCAACTTACCAATGGCTGATCGACTTGACGGATGATGTGGATATTCAGGATAGCCTTAAGTTTCTGCGTGAACGAGAAATCATCCACGCGCAACGATTCAAGGAAGCTGTAGAAATGTTAAAAGAAGAGAAAGAACGTCAAAAATTCTTCTAAATAACCCACAAAAGAGAAACTCACTTTTGTGGGTTTTACTCATTCTCCAAGGTTTTTATCGTTATTTCTCGCTGATACTTCAATTGTAAATTCCTGTTTGATTCCGTAGGTTTTGTTATCATGATGTGCGAGTTCTACTAATACGGTATGCTTTCCCGGAGTGAGTGAAGGGTACACATAGGCGCCTTTATGAATTTTCGCTATTTTATTACCGTCTATATAGAGCTGAATATGCCCTTCACCATAGACTGGTTTTCCGTCAGTCTTTTCTGCATGTAATCCAAAGTGCTTTAATTGAAACTCCAGAAACAGCTTACTCCCCTTTACCATATGCCGCACTTCCATTTCTGGAGTGGGCGCAACCGCTGATACAGAATTTTTATGTCCTTCTTTAATATTGAGTAGGCTAAAACCAATCCAGCCTATAAAAGCAAATATAAAGAAAACATAGGCCATCCGAATCCACCTTTTTTGCCGTCTCGGCATCTGGGAACACCTACCTCTTTTTATCATAGCTTTTGTAGGTGCTCTCCATTTCATTCAAAGGTTATCTTTTTTGAGTTAAAACTTTAAATGTATCACCCATTCCACCGGGAGTGATCAATTGGAGAATAGCTCGATTCTGCTTGGCGATTGGGTTAAATGGATCGGGATCTTGGTGTCCCTGAAGCTGTTCAAGAATCTTTTCCTGTAATAGCCATTCTCTTTGCGTTGCATAAGAAATGAGCTTATTTCCATGGGACTCTCCCCATGAGATCAGATCGTCAAAATGGACATGTGTCGTTAAGTCGATCTCACCTGGATGCTTATAGTAATCGGTAACATGCCGATGGTTATAGTAGCCCATTAGAGTTCCATCCTTTCGTTCTGGGCGAAGCAGTTCATCCGAACGCCAACCATAATCGACTGTAAAAATATATCCATTGTCAAGAAGCTTAGATAATTCTGTATAAAGTTTCTTTGCAACAAAAGATATTTCAAATTGATAGCCTATTGGCAGTTTAATATCGTTTTCTGATAAATAGTCTACTAGCTCTTTCCTTTCTAAAGAAATCCAGCTCTCAACTAACCTCTCATCCTTTGCTTCTACCCAGCATTCAAATAATCCATCTAATGTCCTTTTTACACGTTCCACCGGAAGAGCGTCAAAGAGTTCATTAGAAAAAATTAAGGTAGGCTTTCCCTTTTTAGCTTGATGTATATCATTTAATTGATCAAACCATAAAATATGATCTTGATGCTCAGCTAGTTTTTCACTTTGGAGCTGCTTATGATATCCACTCTGTTCATTCATATAATAATAGATTCGTTCATAATAGTGAGGATAGCTTTGCTTAAAATCATCTAAAACAGCTTTAGCAAAGTCACCATTTCCTCCACCAACCTCAAGTATTACTAATGGTGATGAGGGTTGATCGAGTAAATCCAATTGATGCCATGCATAAATAAAATGCCTTGCCCACATTACGCCATAAACGACGCCTACAGAGCTACTTGTATAAAAATCACCTTCGCGACCAATCTTTTGCCGGTCCCGATTATAGTATCCCCACTCTGGGTGATACAAAGCGAGTGACATGTATTCTGCAAAAGGAATGCGTTTGTTTGGATGCGATAGTATCCACGTCAAAATTTCATCTTTGAGCATATTTTCCACTACTTTCTTTATTATTTAACTTTACACTATTGACATAGTGTAAATGGTTTCTTATTATGAAAGTGTAAAGAATAACCTCCCCCAATACAACCTTCCCCCCAGAAGGTTGTTTTTTTCATTTTTTCACAAAAAAGTGATACATCTATTCCCATAAATCTATTATAATAGACTAATGTAATAAATAATAAAAAAAATTAAGATGAGCTTTATTGAGAGGAGAAACAAAATGTTTAAAAAACGAGTTTTACTTACTGCGCTTATAATGATTCTTACTATGGCCCTAATTGCTGGCTGTGGTACGGGAAGTAAAAAAGCTGCAAACCAATTACTACAGGATTCATTTATTAAAGCAAGTGAAATAAAAAGTGCATCAATTGATGGTGTAATTGAACTAGATTTAGAACTGTCCAATGACCTGTTGGACGCATTAGCACCTGACGAGAAAATGATCTTAGAGTCAATTAAGAATGCCAAAATTAGCTATAAGGGCAATTATCAACTTGACCCAATTCAATATGAACTAACGTTTTCAGTCGATATTCCTTTCGATGGCATGAAGATGCAATTTGATGTTCCAATGTTGATGACAGCAGATAAAGCGTGGATCAAGATTCCGAGCTTGCCTGTTCCAGGAATGGACCAATTTGCTGGTAAGTTTTTGGAGCTCGATTTCAATCAATTAGCTGAGCTTAGCGGTGAAACGGTCCCTACAATGGGTGAAAATATTCAAGCATATACTAAATTATCTAATGATATCACCCCTGTGTTCTTCAAGCACTTTGAAGAAAGCTATTTTAGTAAAGTAGATGTTAAAAATCTTACTCTAACAAACAATGCAGTTGCTAAGGAAGCAGTGGAATTTAAAATCACACAAGAACAACTAAAACCTTTAATTACCACTTTCGTTGAAAAAGTTTTACCGGATATGTTAGAGATTATGTCTAAAGAAGAATATGCGAAGCTTTTAGGCTTAACCCCTGAAATGGTAGCTGAAGCGAAGCAAGAGCTAACGGTTACACCTGCTGAATTAGATGAAGTATTAGCAGATATCGAAAAAGTTTTAAGTAACCTAACCGTTTCTGCGATTTTTGCAATCGATAAAGACGGCTTTATGCCACAGCAATCTATTTCGATTACTGGAACTATTACAGCTCCTGATGAGCCTGGAACAGTAAAATTCAACTTAAAAATGGTAGCAAACAGCTCTAAAATCAATGAAAAAGTAACGTTTGAAAATAGCTTTCCTCCATCCCCAGTAATTCCTTTTGAGGAGCTTATGTACATGGGAATGGGTATGGGATTTGAAGATGAATTTGGAGATATGGATTGGTCTGAAGAAGACTTCACTTCAGATTTTGATGCAGAGGTATTCGCACTTCATGAGGAATTATTCGCTCAACCATGGTTTATTGCAAATGAAGAATTAATCGATGAGTTAGCGAATAACGATATGGAGTTTTACTTTGATCTAATGGATGCTGAAGTTCTTCGTTCACTCATTGATGATGCAGAATACCGCGTAGAATTTTTTGCATATTACGGTGTAGAACTAGTAGAGTAGAAAATACTCTAAGAAGGTGATTAATTTGCGTAAATGTTTTTGGCAACAGCCAAAAATAATAGTTGTCACCTCCATGGTCCTTCTGCTCGCTATCTTCCCGCTATACGAGAGCAATAGCGAGCAGAAGCCTAGTGAAAATGAGATCCTGCAGCATTACTTAACGATTCATGAAATAGAAAAAGAATTAGAGCGTGTTACCTTTGAGGAAAAGAGTTTACAAAAAGAAATAGTCGAAATCTCACACTTGATTTCCAAACAACAAGAACAGATTAGCAGCCATAAGGAACGTGCTGCTAATATTGCTAGGACATACTATATGGGAGATCGTTATGATCTCCTTATTTTACTATTTAGTACTACAGACTTGCATGAATTTTTACAGGTATATGATTTGGCCTCCTACCTATTTGAGAAGGATCAAGAGGATCTCCATGCGTTTCATAAGCAAGTTGAACAACTTCGAGCACTCCTAGCACAAAAAGAACAGCAAATCAATGATCTCGATATTTTACAAAAGCATTTGCTCGCACAACAAATCTTTTTTCAACAGCTTGATAGCGAATTAAGCTTAATGATGGCAGGGCTTTCCGATCAAGAAAGAATAAAACTCCTACATCTACAACTGATTTCCAATTGGGAGGAGCGGGGTTTACCTGCCTTTGATCTCCTCTTAAGGCTACTCTCTAAATCGATGTCAGGAGTTGCTGAGGAAGTTAAGGATAAGGTAACATTTTCACTATCAGGTGCGCAGCTAACGATTACGGATCAAGAATTTACCTCATATATTCAAAAACAGAATGAACTGTTCAGTGATTTTAGAATCAGCTTTGAACAGGACTCATTGACCTTTTTCGGTACATATGATGATATTGTACTCACTTTGTCCGGTAGCTATCAGCTAGAATCAGATGAACTAGTTCGGTTTCAAATTGAGCAACTCAAATACAATGGCTTTATTCTCCCGCTAACAACTTCAAAAGCATTAGAACAGGAGTATGACCTTGGTATCTACCCTCGTCAGATTAACGATCGATTACGCATAAAAAAAGTTTTAATCGAAGATGGAGAATTAAAGATATTATTTACATTGCAGCTCTAAAAAAACTCCGCTATCACATGGATTCATAGCGGAGTTTTTTTTGCCTATAAAATTATTGAGATCCTTTGGAATCACCTAATGTTGCCATAGATTCAACATGTTTATTGATTCTGTCTAAATAACGCTCCATATTTTTGTAATCATTGGCGCCTAGCAGATCATCATTTTGTTCTTCTAAAGATTTTGCAAGTGGTACTACCCGGAATTGCGTTTTACCATCACCTTTATAGCGTTGGACCCATGTAGGAGTGTTACTAATTTCTGCAATTTCTACTGTACCCTCGGGAAAATGTTTGCGAAGTGTCAGCCCAAATATGAGTCCCAAATTACGCTCCTCTCCCACCTGTGCGGAAATAAAATTGCCCATTGAATAGATTACAACGCCTTTATAACGGCTACCATCCCCATCCTCGATCTCAATAACTTCATATGGCTGTACGACATGTGGATGACTACCAAGAATTATATCCGCACCAGCCCGAACTAAATTATGAGCTAGATTGATTTGTTCTTTATTGGGCTTTAATTGGTATTCAACACCAAAGTGGAGACTAACAGCAACTACATCTGCACCGAGCTCTCTTGCTCGAGTAATATCATTCATAATCCGATCTTCATCAATCAAATTTACTAAGTATTCCTTACCATCAGGGATTGGAATACCATTGGTTCCGTATGTATATGCTATAATCGCTAGCTTGATTTCATTTTTTTCGATAATGAGGATTTCGTTGTTTTCCTCTATGCTCCGTGCGGTACCATGTGTCGCAATCCCACGTTCTTCTAAGGCTTCACGAGTACGAATCACGCCAGTTTCTTTTCGATCTAGCGTGTGATTATTAGCATGTGTGAGAACATTAAAACCTGCTCCTTGAAGAGCATCAAGAATCTCAGAGGGTGCATTAAACATTGGATATCCTGTAAACCTAAGATCCGCTCCTGATATGGTCGTTTCCAAATTACCAATCACCCAATCACCCTGAGCCAAAACATCCTTTATCGCACTAAAAAAATGATCATAATTGTATGATTTCGTATTAGGATTGTAGCCAGCGTCTATTTGCCAATCATGCATCATAATATCGCCGACCGCTAATAAAGTAGCTTCTGTTGTATAAGGCTCTATTTCAGGTTCATTGGTTTGCATAGGTTCAAATGCAATTTCAACCGTCTTAGGTTCACTAGCATTATTTTCCTCAATCAGAGGCAAGCTTTCGTTATTTTGACTACACCCCGCAAATATCCACATCATTAGACCAATTGCCACAAAATATATGAACTGTCGTTTCACCATTTCATTTTCCCCCTTCTGCCATGTAATCTTAGCTTTAGCAGTTTTCTATAGTTCGATTACAGATCCTTTAAATAAGGATTCCACTTTTTCTCATCCAAAATCGTGCTTTTCGCCCCATGTCCGGGATAAAGAGTCGTCTCATCTGGTAGTGTTAGTAGCTTATCAATAATTGAAGACATCAATTGACTATAGCTACCCTCGCGTAAATCCGTTCTTCCAATCCCATTATTGAACAATGTATCGCCACAGATAACGAGGTTATCAATATAGTAAGATAAACTTCCTGGTGAATGACCTGGAGTATGTAACAGTTGCAGAGTAAATTCCCCAATTTGCAACTCACCCTCCTTATCAAGGATTACATCTGCAGGGTTACACTCGATTGGTGGCACAAATTGAGTCCACGGAGGTACTCCTGAACCATTTAGTAGTGGATCGCTCAACCAACTGTTTTCTCGTGTATGTACATATACAGGAGCCCCTGTTTGTTTGCGTATTTGCTCCAAACCACCAATATGATCAAAATGTGTGTGTGTCAATAGAATGCCTTCAATTTGGATATGCTGCTCTCGAATAAACTCCATCACCTTATTCGATTTGGCTCCAGGATCAAAAAATAATCCTTTGTTATTGTCATTAACGAGTAAATATCCATTGGTTCCTACAGGACCAAGCGCAAATGTATGAATCTGCATTTAAACCACTCCTTATCAACATCATAGATGACTACATGAATGCCCGTTTTTATGGATAAACTAAGTTTCAATTCAACAACAAGGTAGGTGTGACAGATGAGAACCTCACTAATGATAATTCTTATCTTGTTAATGTGCTTAGGTGTAGCTTGTAATCAAGTTAATCGAAATGATACCAATAATATTGAACGCACTTCATTTGGAACTCGGGATTCAGATCATCAGGATATCGCTGATCGCCTCGTAAGAATCGCACTAGAGGACCCTAACGTAATTGATGCAACTGCTGTAGTATTGGGCAAATTCGCGGTTGTTGGCATTGATTTACCCGCAAAACTTGATTCAACAGGTACGGGGTCAATTAAATATTCTGTTGCTCAGGCATTAAAAAAGGATCCAAAAGGAGCCAATGCTATTGTAACCTCTGATCCAGATACATTGCAACGACTACGAGAGATGGCAGCATCAATCCGAGCAGGTCAACCCATTAAAGGGATAGCTGATGAGTTAGCAGACATCGTTAACCGCCTAATACCACAATTCCCCAATAGTGTTCGAGATCGAGTAGAACCAAATCAACCGAAGCCAAGTAATATTCAACGCATTCCAACCCATTAAAGTATGCTAATAATCAAGAAGGCATAAGTCGAAATGACTTATGCCTTTAATGCTTGTAATACCTCAATATCCAGCTTTTGCGCTAACTCTTGATTCATTGATTTCACATATGTTGGTTCTTGTGCAATTTCTGCTCCGTAAAACATCACATCACGTACTGTATCTATTTTGACCTCGATCATCGCTAGCTTTATTGATATTCCCTCCATCGCATCCTCAACCACTTGTGCCTTGCCACTGATCGTATAAACGGAACCAGCAGTAAATAATGTAAGATTCACCTGAGGATCCGTCTTAATATTGTCTACGATTCGAGATTTATGCCCTACAGCAAAGCGCACTGTAGTCGTATCGATTGCATTTACCCACGAAATCGCATTAACATTTGGTCCATGGGTTTCATGGTCGATCGTTGCTAATAAAACAAAGCACTCATTTTGAAGCAAATTGAACATATTGTCGTTTAATTCTGTGATAGCATTTTGAGCCATTTTACTTACCCCTTTCTTAAGCATCTGTGAAGTTTAGTGTAATAGTACTGCTCATAATCTAAGTACCATAGAGGATAATAACCATATATGTATAGCAAAGGTGGTTAAATTAATGTATAGTAATGAACAAGAATTAACAAACCAACAAGAACTGATTATACAACTTGAAGCAAGCCTACAAAAACTAACAGCAATGGAGAGCCGCATCGAACGTTGGGCTGTTTTTTTGGAGAAAGCCAAAATTGATGATTTATTACATAACTACGCCAATCCTAGGCGTTTAATCTTTGTAAATATTCTTGCAGGTCTAGCGCGTGGACTTGGACTCACGATCGGAACTGCTCTCATCCTCGCAATGTTGGGTTATGTGCTTAATCAGTTTATTAGCTTACCCATTATCGGTGAATATATCGCCAATTTACTTGATACGATTCATATCAATCGCCAATATTAAGGAGAACAATTCATGAAAACCAAATGCTGTTTATGTGATACATACGAAGAAATTGATCCAAATAGCCAATTAGCCAAAAGATATCGTAACCATCCTCTAAAAACACATCTCTGCTCAAGCTGCAACGAGCGTATCAAACAGAAGACTCTTGCACGCTTAGCTAAGCATACCCATGAGGAAGAAGCTACTCAGCATCAGTAATACAGGGATCATTAAACTTTGGCTCTTTCTCAATATTATCCAATAAAATATCTATAGCTTCACGATCAAACATCTGTTTCTTTTTTTTACCATCATGGATATAGCTAACGCTATACATGGTCTCGTCCTTTTCAATAGCTTTAATTTCGACCGCATGGTCATCATGTAGCATCGTTGAAAAAAATTGGTATGTCTCTTGTGCGGCTTGATCAGTTGGCCGCGCTTCTACGACTACCTTGATCTGTAACCAGTTAAATAAAGCATCATTTAACTTCATTTGCTTTGTTTCCTTTCTCATCTGTTTCTTCCACGTAGCGGACTCTACGAATGCGAACTGCTACCATAAGTAGGGTCGCTACAATGAGAGCAGGGATGATTGGTAACCCAAAAGCGACAAATATCACCAATGGATAGCAACCAACCACTAAAATAATATATACAATCAGCTTCTTAAGTATTGGTAATGGTCTTTCGAAGCCTAGTTTGTATACAATGATCATCAGAATGGATATTATTGCATATCGAACCCATCCGTTATTATATAAAGCGAGTAATTGATCATAATCCACCCTATTTCCCCCCTACCACTATTGCAATTCGTACACATCCTACTTTACCTTTTTCCTATTAAAAGAGCAACTTTGAGAAAGCTCGAATTGAATAACCAATATTTAAGGGTTTACTCAGGGTTACTAGCATTGTACAATTTCACTTAGACAAATATTTTAATAGAAAGGGGTGGGAGCATGATTATACTCACCTTTATACTTTTTGTATTACTTTTTTTAGGTTTACGTAAGGCTTATCAAAATACTTTTAAAGTAGAAATTCGTCATGTTGAAATATCGGTGAATCGTCTTTCAGATAAAGAAATTCGCATTCTTCATTTGTCGGACATGCACTTTGAGAACCTATCAATCACTCCTACCATGCTCTATGAACAGGTCAAGGATTATGAATTTGATCTGATTGCCATTACCGGTGACCAAATTGAACGCAAGAAAAATATAGCCCCATTCATGGAATATATTACTAAGCTTAAAGAAATCCATGCACCTCTCGGTATATATGTCACCTTTGGAAATCATGACTATATTATGCGTAAGGAAAATCTGCAGCTTTTCCGCAAAACGCTTGAGGATCATGGCTGTAAAGTTATGCAAAATGAAAACATAACAATTGAACTCAATGATACTAAGCTAAATATTATCGGGATTGATGATCACAGTACACGCCGTAGTGACATTGACAAATCCTATGCAGGTATCGAAGCTGGAATCAATCTCGTTTTAACACATGATCCTAATGTGGTATTAAAAATGAAGCATATTGAATTTGATTATCTATTATCTGGTCATTTCCATGGAGGGCAGATTCACTGGCCAAAGCCTTATCATCTAAATAAAATGGGAAAACTCGCCCGTATGAAGATTATCAGGGGGCTACATTATCTTGAGGGGAAGCCTTATTATATCAGTGAAGGATTAGGACAAACCGGTGTTAACATTCGCACTGGCTCCCGCCCAGAGATCGCAATTCATACGCTTAAGGGCTTAAGAGTCGAAGAACAACAATTATCCACAGCTATTTAACAAAAACCACGTTATCACCTATAAATGTGATGACGTGGTTTTTTCGTTTTTTATACAAACTATTTTTTACCTACTTATCTCCTTTTTACTTCTACGCCCACTTCTTTTTCAAGTGGTCGAATGGTAGCAGCAACATCCTCGCCACCATGCCCTTCGACTTGGGCTCGTCCAATCATTGCTTCAGATACAGCTCCTAAGCGCAAAGGAACACCTAGTTGCTCAGCCATAGAAGTCGCTAGTTTCATATCCTTGTATAAGAGGTTAATACTAAAACGTTGTGCAAAATCCCGATCTTGAATGAGATCGATTGTGCGGTCGATCATAAAGCTATGTCCGGTACTTACCTTGAGGATATCATGAAGTACGTGGGGATCAATTTCTGCCTTTTCACCTAATACAAACGCCTCACTAAGTGCAGCAGTATGAACTCCTACGAGCAGGTTATTGATCAGCTTAGCGACGCTACCACTTCCAGTCGAGCCAACGAGTACAATCTTTCTCCCCATCGCTTCGAAAACCGGATACGCTATATTAAAAATCTCCTCTTCCCCACCGCACATGATCGTAAGTGTTCCTGCTTCAGCACCCATAGGGCCACCGCTGATCGGTGCATCTAAAAAGGAAATGCCTCTTTCAATTGCGGCTGCATTGATTTTATGATTTAACTCTGGACTAACAGTGCTATGATCTGCCAAAATCAAGCCATCATGTGCTCCCGCCAATAATCCGTTCTCGCCAAAATAAATCTCTTCTACTGAATCTGGCATCGGTAAACATGTGAGAGCAATATCTACCATACTCGCCAAATCCTTTGCACTACTGGCCTCTTTGGCACCCAAGCTACAGGCTTCTTCGATCGGCCCTCTACTTCTACTCACAACCCATACTTCAAAACCCGCCTTTAGAAGGTTTTTTGTCATGGGTAAGCCCATGGTCCCGAGTCCAACAAATCCTACTTTCATCTTGTTCCACTCCTTATGCAAATTGTTCAAAAGCTCCGTTATGATCAAATATACTTTGACTCAATTCTCTATTTGAATGTATCACTTTCGCAATAAAAAACAAGCCATGATTTACATGGCTTAGGGATATTGTACGATCTACATTTCCACGATTAGCATCTCACGTCGGAGCTTCTTTAGTCGTTTCTTTGATGCTTCGATTTCGTCTTTATTATCTTCGTCGATCATCGCAGCTAAATTCGATAGCTCTTCGTCGATCTCTATACGTAAAATAGGAATTCGCTCTTCGACATCATGTAGTTGAAAAGCCTCCATCACACGTTCAATCGTAACTGATTCAGCTCGATCTAATAATACCTTTTTACGATTTCCATTAACCTGTGTGATTCGGATCGCTTCACCAAATTCAATTTGATGAACGACAGTAGAATCCGGTCCGACCAGCTTCATAACAGCATGTCCACGTAAGTTAGTAACTAACTCTTGAAAAAGCTCAGCGGATTGCTGATCGGAAAAACGGATTTGCTTGGAACGTAATTTATAGGAGTCACCTAATTTTTTGAACACGAATTGTGTTTCTTGATCGTTGTGTTGAATGGATAATACGAGTTTTTTTCCCTCATCCTCATATTCATAGCTAACGGATCTCTTTTCTAGTTCATGTAGAAATTGTGTAACTTGATCACTCGATATATGAAGATCAACCTCACTAAATTCTAAAACATATGTTAGCATCTAGATCCCTCCCTTTAGCCGTTCCATTATATTAGAAAAATTATGAAATATATTTTGTAAATTCAAACTATTTTGTAGTTCTAATTTTACTATGGTTTTTACTACTTTATCAATAAGAAAAATAATACAAAAGAGGGTTTGAATCGACGTTATCGGAAGAGAGTCTCCAATTCATGAGTCAATTTGATGTAAAAAACGTCGATTTATGATACTTTAGAAATAGAATTTTTTTTGGGGAGGTTTCGTTATGAACTTTGTTGGATTTTCACAAAGCGATTTTGATATATTTTTAATTCCAGGACTTGAGGCTCGGATGAAAGTACTTATAGATCAGCTACGACCTAAATTGGATCATATAGGACGCGAGATCGCCCCTACATTGTCTACAATTTACGGTGAAGAATTTTATCCACATGTAGCCAAGCATGCCAGACGCACGATCAATCCTCCAAATGACACATGGGTAGCATGGGCTAACGATAAGCGTGGGTACAAAAAACATCCCCACTTGCAAGTAGGGATGTGGTCAACGCACCTCTTTATATGGTTTGCGCTCATATATGAATCACCTATGAAAGAAGCCTATGCTACATCAATGCTAAAAAAGCTCGATCAAATTTACGACATCGTTCCTGCAGACTTTGAATGGTCATGGGATCATATGCAACCGGGAACTACGAGCCACGGCGATATGACTAAAGAAGAATTAGAGCACCAATTAAGAAGAGTGCAAACGATCAAGAAAGCTGAGTTACTCTGCGGGGTAACGATCCCCAGTGATGATCCGATTCTAACAGATGATAAAGCACTGATAGTTAAGATTTCTCACACCTTCACACAGCTACAACCACTGTACATGATTAACCGTCACGTATAATGACATTATGGAAGCCCTTAGACTGGTTATATTGTCTAAGGGCTTTTCTCATTTAGCTTTTGATAGGGTCGGTCTTTTTAGCAGTTCCGCACAGTATTCAATGATGTCTTTTCTACGTACAATGCCTATAAATGTTCCATGATCATCAACTACAGGTACAAAGTTTTGGTCAAGAGAGAGATTGATCAAATCGCCCATGTCAGCATCGATATTAACAGCTTGATTTTGTTTATGCTGCTCGACCTCTTCTAATTTTACATGATGCGTGTTCTCAAAGCTTAACCCAGGTGTATTTTTGATCTTCCACAGTAGATCACCCTCGGTAATGGTTCCTACATAACGGCCTTCATGATTGACTAGCGGTACAGCAGAATAACGATGGTACTCCATACGCTCTAATGCTTGACGCATTGTTGAACGAGGAGATAAAAAGATAACCTCATCCTTGGGCAGTAAAAAGAATGCAATATTCATCTATATTCATCCTCTCCATGGTGCTCACTCACATTATACTATACGACCATATGGAAATGTAAGGTTCATTCATTTTTCTTAAACCATAAATTGTGAAAATCAATTAGTCCACGAGCATGCCCGTCAATGCCTTTTATGTAAGACGGATATTGTAGAACTTGCTTCTCATCGTAGAGGAATAGGACTGAAAAATGGGCTTTAAGTAATTCATTTATGTTAATCATTATCTTGAATCGTTCTTCTTGAATTGGTTCAGCAGCGATAATTTTATAGAATTCCTCAACTGTAGTGGATAATTCATGATTCATATGTAATTTAATCACGCTATTATCATGAAGGACCGCTTTTAAAAAATTCAGTTCTTCATCAGCCTCTTGAAAATCACCTTTAAGCAAAAGATCCGCTTCTCGAATCACATCTGATTTGATTAATTGACTAGCACGTAGGCTTTTGATCTCTATGTGGATTCCCACTTCTCTACATTTTGCTTGAATCCACTCAGCATCTGCTATCAACTCTGGCCGTTTAAAAGTATAGAGTATGATCGGTTCACCACAGTATTCAATATCCTCAAATGTGTTTACCTTCTCATTATGTTCTCCTTGTGTAAATAAATTCGTTTTTGTAAAATAGCCATCGGCCACACAATTACGGTTCCCGCCTAATTCTTGTATCATTTTGCGACGATCAATCGCATTACAAATTGCTTCACGCAGCCTTCGATTTTGAAGTGGTCCACCCTTTGATAAATTGAAGGAAATATATTGTAACAACGTTTTCGGTGATTCTAATCTAAGAGATGAAGCCTCTTTTTCATTTTGATGATCCACTAAAGAAAGACTTACATGGGGAAATATCCACATCTCGATTCGATCTAAAAGTGGGCATCCCTTGAAATGGTTAGTAAAAGCCTCGAGTGTGAACATTACCTGATCATTACGCACCACTTTATAAGGACCGGTTCCCATTGGATAATGTGCTAGATTTTCTTTCGGATTTTGATATAGATCAAATGGAATGATTGAAGCAGGTGGGAGACTTAAAAATCGCAAAAAGAAGTGATTGGGAGAAGCAAGTGTAATACGAATGGCATGCTCCCTCACCTGTTTCAGCTCTATTATTTCTGAAAACATCCAGCGATATGGAGAGCCAACAAGTGGATCAAGTATTCGCTGAAAGGTAAACAATATATCACGTGCAGTCAGTTCTCTACCATGGTGAAAAAGGACATGCTTACGTAAATAAAATGTCCAGATTAATCCTTGTTCATCACTTTCCCAGTAATGCGCTAAATGTGGTTCAATTTCATGTGTTTCTACGTTAACTCGAACTAAGCAATCAAAAATCTCCCTAACCATATTGTAATCTTTGGCTAGAAAAACATATGCTGGATCTAGTATCTGAAATGAAGATCCAGTTGTAAAACGCAGAAGATCAATTTCACGATTCTTTTGTATTTCTACTTGATATCCAAGATGATCATACACATTCTGAATGAATTGCTCCTTATATTCGGTAGAAACAGACTGAACTCTTTGCAATGCACTATCTAGATTTCCTTCATAAATAGCATCCATAGCATTTACGTATAAAATATAGTCCCATTTATGCAAAAGCCGTAGTACTGAAGTATTCCCTCGTCCTAACCCCGAAACCCACTGGATCCATCCTTTGTTAATCATCTGTTTCAAGAGTAAACGTACATTTTGCTTAGAACAGTCAAATAACTCCGCTAGCTGATCAAGCGTAACTTTTATTTCTTTTCCGAGTTCAACTACCGAAAAATGCTGATAGAGCTTGGAATAGTAATCCATCAATTTCATTTCTGATCCTCACCTTAAAAGGTAAAATAAATTGTACATAAAGTTATTATTTTTAATTTCCTTTTTTCAAGATACCATAGTGGTAATGAGAAGCATAGATAGGAGTGTATAAAATGGAATTTTTCCGCGCATCACTTACAACTACTATAGAAATACTACGTAGTGGAGAATTAAACCTATTGGAGTATGTCGAGGAACTCTGCTCACGGATTGAAGCAAATGAAACGGAACTCCAATCACTTCTTCCCGAGGAAGATCGAGGTGGTCGACTTTTACAAGAAGCTAAAGCCTTATTGGATAAATACCCAACACCTGAGAATCGCCCCACGTTATTTGGGATTCCTGTCGGGATCAAGGATTTATATAATGTAGATGGTTTTCCTACTCAAGCAGGATCTTCACTGCCTGCGGAACTATTCACTGGTCCAGAGGCGAATATAGTGAAAGCCCTACGTTCTGCAGGTGCATTAATATTGGGAAAAACAGCGATGGATGAGTTTGCCTATGCAGAGCCTTCACCAACCAAAAACCCCTATAATCTGATGCATACTCCCGGTGGTTCGAGTAGTGGTTCCGCAGCTGCTGTAGCAGTTGGTCTCACTCCACTTGCTATAGGTACACAAACAAGTAGGTCAGTAACCGCACCTGCTTCCTTCTGTGGAGTCGTTGGTTATAAGCCTAGTTACGGTCGATTACCGATCGAAGGAGCAGTATTGCTATCTAATTCATTAGATACAGTCGGATTATTTACTCAAGATATCACGAGCATGAATGATGCAGCTAGAGCATTGATGGAGGATTGGCAGCTGTATCAGCCAACAAATAAGCCAGTGATTGGTGTACCTGAAGGAAAATTTATAAGCTTTATGATGGAGGATACTCGGGAAGTTTTTGAGCGACAGTTGAATTTATTAGAAAAGGCAGGGGTTCAAGTCGTACGAGTAGCGATGCCATGGGAAGAAATCATTGATGAACTCTACCCAATGTGTATAAAGCTCCTTTGCGGGGAAATGGCTGAAATCCATCAACATTGGGTTCAGGAATATGAAGCGCTATATCGCCCAATGACATTAAGAGGTATTCGTTATGGAGAGGATATTACGCAAGATGAATTAAGTATGCTTCGCAAAAAACAAACCTCTTTACGTGAGGAACTCGAAAAAACCATGCAATTGCAAGGGATCGATCTATGGGTTTGCCCCTCTCAGGCAGCTACCGCTCCCGAGGGATATTCTCAAACAGGTTGGGGAGGTATGACGATTCCATGGTCATTTGCGGGGATGCCTACCATTAACCTACCTGCTGCGATGATCAATGGATTGCCACTAGGATTCCAATGTATTGGTTTCTTTGGCAAGGATGAACAGCTGCTTGCCCATTCAAAGCAAATCTTCGAGGTTATAAATATCTCATAACTATGTACTCACATCAGCAAATATGTAAAGACCTTTCTATCGAAGGTCTTTTTTGCATTACATTCATTTATTATAGATTCAAGGCTTTAAAATCGAACTTTTATTAGCTTTTACGCTGCAAAATGTAATAAAATAAAGTCATATCATAAAAGGGCAGGTGTATGAAACTGACTACACATAAGCACTTACTATTTGACTCACAAATAGGAAGGAAAAAGCCTGAAACGATCATAAAAAAGGAAAACAGTTGCCCATTTTGCGATCGTAACAACCTAGAAGATATTATCGATCAAGAAGACTCGATGATCTTATTGAAAAATAAGTTCCCAGTATTAAAGGAAACTTTGCAAACGGTATTAGTTGAGACCGATCAATGTCAATCAGACTTATCTAATTATCCAAAAGAACATCTCTATAGATTGCTTAGGTTTGGTATCAAAAATTGGTTTGAAATGATCGATAGCAGAGAATTTACTTCCGTTTCTTTTTTTCGCAATTATGGTCCATTATCTGGTGGGTCAATTGCTCACCCCCACTCACAAATCGTAGCTTTTCATAATTACGACTATTTAGAAAAGATTAATAAACAGGATTTTGTTGGACTTATCATCGATCAGAGTAATAGCGTTGAATTGAATATCTCTACCCAGCCTAGGGTCGGATTTTATGAGTTTAATGTCATCTTAAAGGATGTGGATGCCATACCACGCTTTGCTGACTACATCCAAATGGTTGCTCATTATATATTAAACCGCTTTATTTTTCGTTGTAGTAGCTATAATGTGTTTTACTATAATTTTGAGGATTCGATTATTGCCAAGATCGTACCTCGATTTGTGACCTCACCATTGTATATTGGTTACTCCATCCCGCAAGTACCTAATAATCTAGAAGACGTGCTTGAAGACTTTACCAAGAAGTACATGTAAGCTCAAAATGCATCTCATATTGCCAAACCCCACCGAAACAGCATCTCGGCGGGGTTCATTTATGACTAGTGATAAGGGGCTAGAAGCTGTTTTCGTTGTTCGACAGTAATGGTGAGGTCAACATCGGTTGGCGGGATCTCTTGTGCTCCCAATATTTCCTCGTGATACGCTTTACGGCCCTCTTGCTGATATATAACTCCTGTAACGAGGCTTGCATGCTGATCAATATAGTGAAGTGCTTCTATATGGCTCTGTGGCTTGAAGTCCTCTTGCTGTGAAAGCTTGACCAACTTTTCCTTGAACCAATCATATGTGTTTACCTTATTAAAGGTAACACATGGCGAGAAGGCATTGACCAAGGCAAAGCCCTTATGCCGTATCGCTGCTTCAAAGATCTCTGTCATCTCTTTAACATCACCCGAGAAAGCTTGTGCAACAAAGCTAGCACCCTGCGCCAACGCAAGATGGAGTGGCCGAATCGGTTCTTCAGCCGCTCCCGCAGGTGTCGTTTTGGACTTGAATCCCTTGGCACTCGTTGGCGATGTCTGTCCGGTGGTTAGACCGTAAATATTGTTATCCATCACAATATAGGTAAAGTCGACATTACGACGAATTGCATGAATGAAATGTCCTATACCAATGCCGTATCCGTCACCATCTCCACCTGCAGCAATAACGGTGAGTTTATGATTGGCGATCTTGACCCCTTGTGCAATCGGAAGTGAGCGTCCATGCAAACCATGAAAACCATAAGAACCAAAATGCTGTGAGAGCTTTCCCGAACAACCGATTCCAGTCGAGAGCACAACCTCTTCAGGTCGTAACCCTATATTGGCTACAGCCCTTTGCAATGATGCGAGTACTGTATAATCCCCACAGCCTGGGCACCATGTCGGATTCTCACTTACGCGAAAATCCTTCATTGTAATCGCTGTTTCTGTCATCGCGCTATTACACCCTCTTTCGTCTCAACAGCATGAAGAATCTCAGCTATTGTAAAAGGATTGCCATCATACTTGAGCTGTACTTCCAAGCGTCCATGGAAACCTACTTCTTGCAAAATGAGGTTCGCCAATTGCCCTGTACCGTTATTCTCAATCACCATAATACGTGATGCACGTTCCATGATTACCGTTACACGATCCTTTGGAAAAGGCTTGAGCTGTTTGATGATCAACATAGCCGCACTTCGGCCCTGCTGCTGTAGCTGTTCGATCACTTCGATCAACTGACTGCGAACGGAGCCGAAACCAATGAGCAACAGCTGGGCATCCACATCTCCTGCATATTCTAAAGCGAACTCAGCCAGATCAAATCCGACCAGTTTTAGCATCCGCTTCTCAAACATCGCCTTACGTAATGTAGGCTCCTCAATCTCTACCCCACCCTCATCATGCTCGTTACTTAATGCAACATAACGACCATTACGCTGTCCTGGGATCGATCGTGGGGAGATCCCATTCTCTACATTGAGATTGTAGCGTTTGTACTGCCCCTTCTCGTATTGATCAAGTTCCTCTTGTGTAACGAGAAAACGCTGCTCCACCTGATATTGATCGATATTGAGTGAGTCGGATGATTTCTTGGACATCCCCAAGAACAGATCGCTACCAACGATCACTGGGCATTGGTACTCTTCCGCTAGATGAAAGGCACGATGAGCAAATATGAGGCATTCCTCAATCGTACTCGGTGCTAGTACAATACGTGGAATCTCACCATGCGAGCCATACAGCATCTCATTGAGATCCGATTGCTCCGTTTTAGTTGGCAATCCCGTTGCAGGACCACCGCGTTGCACATCAAAAATAACTAATGGGGTCTCCGTCATACCAGACAGTCCGAGTGCCTCCATCATCAAAGATAACCCTGGTCCCGATGTAGAGGTAGCAGCTCGTACCCCTGCGTAGTTCGCTCCAATTGCCATAATACAAGCCGCGATCTCGTCCTCCATCTGTACTACTCTTCCCCCATACTGAGGGAGATGATGGAGCATCCAATACATAATCTCTGTAGCAGGTGTAATCGGATAGGCAGATAAGTACCTACAACCACCCAATAACGAGCCCAAGCCCGTCATCTCATTTCCTGAAACTAAATACAGATCAGTGCTCACAGGCTGTGGTAATGGATAGGATTTATTAAATTGTTCCTTGTAATAATCAAAGCCCTTTTGAAACGCTTCACGATTCAGCGCTACTACCTTTTCCCCTTTTTTAGCAAACAGTTCTTCAAGTACAGTGTCAAAGTCCTTTGGTTCTAAGCCTAGAGCCGCAGCACTTGCTCCACAGGCCACCATATTTTTTATAATTTCATTTCCGAGCTCTTTTGCCATAGTAGTGATCGGAATAGGTGCCATGATGGGCGTTTTATCTGCTAAAGGATGCATCTCCTTTTTGCTGGAGTCATAGATCACGATACTGTCATTGTGGAGCTCATACCAGTTCTCTTCAATCGTACGCTGGTCAAATGCGAGTAAAATATCCAATTGATCACCTTGATAATCAACTGAACGATCCCTGACCCGAATCTTGTAATTCGTATGACCACCTTTAATCAACGACATAAATTGACGATAGGCGAATATAAAGTGACCTTTACGGTTTAATACCTTTGCTAGGATCTCACCCGTACTATCGATCCCCTCACCCTGCTCGCCACCAACCTTCCACGTGCGTTCCTGAACCACCAAATCACCTCATTCTTAACAAGTCAGAAATAGGTTACCCTGACGTAGAAATAATTATGAAAGGATTGCTTGACTCATGATTCAAGGAATATAAAGGGTTTTACAATGTTACAAAGAATACAATATTGGAGCTGTATTAGAAGTATAATTCAGGAAATGAGAAGAAGTTTGAAAATGAATTGGGGCAATTAAAAAAGGACGATTAAGTACAGATAAAAAATCTAGAATTACACCTTACTCTTCTTTAATATTGCACTTCTGTAACATATTTTCGACCAAGGATTCTTAAACCTAAAAATGTAATGATCTGGTAAACATCGAAAGGAAAACTCAAGAAATGATTGATAGAAACATGAAACAATAAACCATTTGGTATTTTTCATAAATTAATTCATCAAAAAAGGGTTGCGGTAATCACCCTATTCTAATATATTATAAATCCGATTGTGTGCATCTTTTGTCTCACTTATCATCCGTTCAAACAAATCAGCAACTGTAGGAGTATCATAGATCAAGCCTACTCCCTGTCCTGCCCAACCGAAGCCTTCTTCCCATTTGCCATCATAGATGAACTTGCGGTTGCTCTCACCGCTGATGTACTCCTTCAATCCATCATATCCTACCTCTTGCTCCTCAAGGTTTAGGATTTTGTCGGTGAAGGGGTTTTTTAATGTTCTTGCTGGTGCCCCTATAGAACGCTTGATCACGACGGTGTCATTCTCACTCGCATTGAGTATCGCTTGCTTATACACCTCATGTGCATGTACACATTCCTGTGTCGCAATAAAACGTGTTCCCATTTCGATTCCTTCTGCTCCGAGCGCGAGTGCCGCGACTAATCCTTTACCATCCACAATTCCTCCACTTGCGATCACAGGGATTTGTACCGACTGTACAACCTTCGGGATCAGGACAAATGTACCGATATCATCTCTACCTAGATGACCTCCCCCTTCTTGTCCTACCACCATCACCGCATCTGCTCCGAGTTCCTCTGCCTTCTGTGCTTGGCGGGTCGCTGCGACGAGTACGAGCTTCTTTACATTCGTCCCCTCGAGCAAGTCAAAAAACGGTTTCGGATTGCCCCCGGTAACCGATACAATCTCCACTCCCTCTTCTAGTGCCGCTTCGACCATATGTTCATATGGTCTTCCGTGTTGTCCGATCGCAAAGTTCACTGAGAATGGCGCCGTCGTGAGCTGTTTTACCTTGCGAATTTCTTCTCTTAGTTTGTCTGGTGAGGAAAGGGACATGGCCGTAATTTGTCCTAAACCACCCGCATTGGATACAGCTGCAGCAAGCTCAGAATACGCTAGATAAGCAAGTCCCCCTTGAATAATCGGATACTGAATTCCTAATAGTTCTGTCACTCTTGTCTTCAAAACTATTCCTCCTCATTTTGCACAAAATAAATATGTGTTTTCTCATTGCATTTAGGGTGAAATCTGATATACTCAATTCTGTTTTATATTTTTATATGTAAAGGGGGCATGGCCCAAATGAATCCACAGGAACGTACACCTTTATTTACTGGAGTTGTAGAGCATGCAAAGCAAAATCCAGTACAGTTCCATATTCCCGGTCATAAAAAGGGACAAGGGATGGATCCAGAATTTCGCCAATTTATCGGTGAGAATGCATTATCGATTGATCTCATCAATATTGGGCCACTCGATGATCTTCACGCACCCCACGGGATGATCAAGGAGGCACAGAGCTTGGCCGCACAAGCTTTCGGTGCAGATCACACATTCTTCTCCGTTCAGGGGACGAGTGGAGCGATCATGACGATGGTCATCAGCGTCTGTCAACCTGGAGATAAGATCATTGTACCACGTAATGTGCATAAATCGGTATTGTCAGCGATCATCTTTGCAGGTGCCGTACCCGTATTTATTCATCCCGTCATGGATACAACCTTTGGGATCGCGCATGGAATTACGACCTCTGCAGTTCGTACCGCATTGGAGAAGCATCCTGATGCCAAAGCTGTTTTGGTCATTAATCCAACTTATTTTGGAGTCGTAGCCAATTTGCGCGAAATCGTCGAGTTAGCGCATAGCTACAACATCCCTGTGCTTGTTGATGAAGCGCATGGTGCACACATTCATTTTCACCCAGACCTACCTGAATCGGCAATGGAGGCTGGAGCTGATATGTCTGCCACGAGCCTACATAAGCTCGGTGGATCGATGACGCAGAGCTCGATCTTGAACGTAAAAGGAAATTTGGTCTCACCTACTAGAGTTCAAGCGGTCATCTCGATGCTGACCACCACTTCAACTTCTTATATATTATTAGCCTCTCTAGATACGGCGAGAAGACAGCTCGCCTTGCACGGGAAAGAGATGCTCGCTCAGACAATTCGACTAGCGAATCAAGCACGAAATCAAATTAATCAGATCCCAGGGCTTTACTGCATGGGGCAAGAAATCGTTGGTAGTGAAGCCACTTATGCGCTCGATCCTACCAAGCTTACGATTCATGTGAGCGAGCTTGGATTATCAGGCTATCAGGTCGAAAAGTGGCTTCGAGAGAAATACCAAATTGAAGTAGAGATGAGTGATCTTTATAATATTCTCTGTATCATTACATTCGGTGATCGCGAAAAGGAGATTCAGCTATTAATCAGCGCGCTGCAAAAGCTATCTCAAGAGCATTATAATAATCAATCGATTACTAAAGTTCCAATTTATTTACCCGAGATCCCAGTTCTATCTCTTTTGCCACGAACTGCCTTTTATTCCGAGGTAGAACGTGTACCATTGAAGGAAGCCGCAGGCAGAACGATTGCTGAATTTATTATGGTCTACCCACCGGGAATACCTATACTCATGCCTGGCGAAATCATCACACAAGAAAACATCCGCTATATTTATGAAAACGTGGAGTCTGGATTACCTGTATTAGGCCCAGAAGATACGACGCTCGAGTATGTAAAAGTAATCATAAAACACTCTGCCATTCAGGGCTAACAAAAAAACGGCTCTCTCTAACAAATAGGGAGGCCGTTTACATTTATAGCATCACATTAATCTTGATCTTGAGCTTCATGCTCACATTGCTCTTTACACTTACCAAATAGTACGGTCGTTTTCTCATACTCAAAATGATCGATAATTTTGTTACAGCATTGGCATACAATTGTCCCCAACTATAAGCCCTCCTCATCCAAATTAATGCACATCATTAATGGATAAACCCGAAATATGTTCCATACTATTATGGTATTAGTATGTTATAAATTTGTCAATAAGGACAAGTAGAAAAATAATTAGTACTCCGTAATATGTGCATGGGCTGGGAAGTAGTTGCGAAAAAAATGGATCAAGCCATCTGCCTCATCATCATGTGATATGTTAAACGTTTCCTTGATCCACTCTTTATTAGACGAATCAAAACTGTTGATGAGATGTATTCTTCCAGATTGCATGTCAATGACTAATGGATTCCCAAAAAAACGGTTCGTATAAACAATGCCAAAATCATAGCGAGCATGCTCTGAATGAAATCCGACAAAGCAAACCTCTGTCATTTCCGTATGTTCATACATGCCTTCAAATTGAAACAAATAAAGCCCTCCTTCTTGTAAATTTTATTATCGGAATAGTTTAGAAGAGATTCGCACAGAGTAAAATTAACCCGTAATCGATGAACAATGCTATACAATTGTGGATGAGTTGCGGGAATACATGAGTGAGGTGTGGAGCATGGATAGCAAAAATATGAATGATCAAAATACGGATCCAGATGATTTTTTAGTGAATTGGGGTGAGTCAGCTTCACCTGAGGAATTTGCGGGAGATTCTATGACCGATGACGTATTGCCTAGTAATGATGTAGAGGACAATCTTGATTTTAGATCTTCGTTACCGTTAGGCTACCCCTTTCTTCATCCTATGCATGATGCTTCATTAGATGTCTATGAAAATCCTGAAAAAACTGAAGATTGAGAAAAACACCAGATCACTTAAATTGCTTTGGCGCTTAGGCTATAATGAACATATAAAATTACTGACCTAGGAGTGCCAGAGGGAATTTATGAAGCCGATTTTGATTAAAGTCTGTCAAAGCAATGAAAGTGCCAAATACAAAGAACAACTAGTAAATATGATCTCACAATATGAGAAGGTAGAACTCGTCGTTGAACATTGTTTAAATCGGTGTAGCTTCTGTGATGATACTCCATATGTACTGATTAACAATGGCGTTGAGTTTGGTGATGATATTTCGGAGTTATTGGAGAATATTGAGGATACGATCGCAAGTCAGCGTAAAAAATAGCTCCTCTAATCGAATGCAATTACCCCGCCTTGCTAAGACGGGGTAATACTGTATCTTAGGTTATTCGAATTTAATTCTCGTTAATCCTGTGCTAAAGAAGATGACGGAAAACATACCCAGCATTAATGATGATAGACCTAAATTAGATAAGTTAAGACTGCCACCTACAATCTCCTGAAATCCTGAAATCGCCCAGCTTTGCGGAACACCTTTGGCGAGCATTTGCATAAATTGTGGTGTGATCTCAAGTGGCCAGTACACCCCACCAATCATACAGGTGCTCACAATAACTATGGCACTTAGTGCACCCGCTTGTTGACGACTACGAACAAGCCCAGCCATCATCAAACCAAAACCAACAATCGTAATGATTAGTAGTGACGCAAATGGAATCAGATACAGTAAATTTCCCCAGTTCACACCAAAAAAGAGTGACATCGCAAGCATCAGAATCCCAAATTGAATCCATCCCACTAGGAAAAAGCTCAGTAAATATCCTATGAGAATCTCTATTTTACGAGCAGGTGTAGTAAGGATCCTTGACCAAGTACCCTCTCGTCGTTCCTCTAAAATAGAGCTAGCAGCTGTAGAGATCCCAAACATCATGAACATAATTGTAAATCCAAGTGAGCTTAAATCTACATAACGAAAGTTCGCTCCCGTTTGTTGATGTGCTTGTTGTATCATCTCTATGTTACCAGTGCCAGTAATCGAGGTAGTCAATTGGGTAAAAGCCGCTGGATGTACATCCTTTACAGTCGAATAAGAAGTGCTTAGCATTCTCCCAATTCCCTCAACAATCGGAACGAGAGCCATATACTCACCGCTTTTTTGTTGAACCATGATCGTAAAAAGTGGTTTGTTAGCCTCGATCAGTGAAAGCAACTGATCCTCGATAATCACTGCACCGATTACCTGTCTCTCCTTTACCTGCTGCTCTGCTTCTTTACGCTCCATAGTTAGCCATACATATTGCTGATTTTCTGTGAGCAAGCGCTTTACTTCATCAGTAATCGCCTCTCCTCCGCCTACAAGAGCAACATGAGGTCTATTTTTCACCTGATCATCTGAGAGCAAGGAGCCAAAGATAGCAGTAAAAAGTAAAGGCATTACCAACATCATAACCCATACAGATGGATGTTTAAAAAACTGACGCAATCGAGCGCTACTAATCGCGAGAATCTTACGCATATTTGATCCTCCCCTCAGCACTGAGCTTTAGCCAACCTAGTGCCATAAAGAGAGCACCAATACCAAGGAGCACTATTCCGGAAACCCAGATTTCGCTAAAAGCGGAGCCTGTCATCAGATCTAAAAAGCTTTGAAGAGCTAATGCGTTAGGAAGTACTTTTGCTGCCTGGTTTAACCAATCTGGATATATATGCAGAGGAACCATGCTGCCACCTAAAGCTGCCATGATCTGTACGGTGATTATGCCGGCATTTTCGAGAACCTTGCTCTTGTTGATAAATGAGCCGAGTAATACACCAAGACCACTCGCACCAACAACATAAGCAAATGCGATGAAGAGAACCCCTATACCTGAATCTCCCCAGTCAACACCAAATATATAATGTGTTCCCAGTATGATGACCGCCATTTGTAAGCCACATTTAAATAATAATCCCACCAGCTTACCTAGGATGTAATCAGCATGCTTCATATTGGTAAGTAATAGCCGATTCATTACTGGATCTTCTTTTTCCTCGATAATGGCTCCCACACCATTTACTACAGCTATTAGTAAGAACATAACTCCCATACCTACTGCGTAGTATTGAAATGCATTTACGACCTTGGAAGTTGCATGTATCCCTTGCTCAGAAATATATGAATGACCCTCTTCAATTTGACTCATTTTACTTGTGATCGACTCTGTTATATGACCCATTAATTGTTCCATCGGAATGCTCGCATTGACAGGATCATTGATCAGCTGTTGATAAAGTAGCTCCCCTGCCTTTTGATTCACTTGTACCATTTGTCCAAATTGGCTAATAATGCTCTCGATGATCCCGATTTTAAATGGAGATGCTGCTTGTGTAAGAATCTCAATCGTACCATTTTTACCAGTTAATAAATTTACTGAGAAATCTGGTCTGATAATAATACCGATCTCCAGCTCATGAGTATCGATCTGCTGTTGTAATGTATCCTCATCTAAAAAGCGAGCAGTGAGTACTTCACTTAATCCTGTTCCTAGTATATCTTCTGCTAGGGTCTTACTTAATTCTCCATCATCGAGATTTACAATTCCCAATTCAAATGGAGAGAAGGCCTGATCTCTTTCATCCGCAAACATATTTGAAAATGCAGCACCCAAAATCGCGATGAGTATCAGCGGCATTGCGATCGTTAGTAGCAATGCTCTGCGGTCACGAATATAGATTTTGATATCCTTTAGCGCTATCCACCAAAAATACATTTGTCTCATCCTCCTATTCACGTAAGCTTCTACCCGTGAGATGGAGAAAGACACTCTCTAGATTGGGCTCAACTATATCAACTGCGGAGATCAATGCGTTTGACTGTGTAACCGCCTGTACTAATCCGCTTAGGATTACTTGTGGCTCAATATGATAGACAATGATCTCATTTTCGCTTATCCTCAAATCCTCTATACTACCAATCTGTTCCCTCAAGGATTGCTGCAGGTTTTCTCTGTCTTGAACCGGTGCGCTTAGGGATAATATGATTCGCGAACGATTGCCAATATTTTCGCGCAGCTCTGGAACAGTACCACTGGCAATAAGCTTACCATGATCGATAATTCCGATCCGCGTACAGAGGTACTCTACTTCCTCCATGTAATGGCTCGTATAAATGATCGTCATCCCTTGTTGATTCAACTGCTTTACTGTTTCAAGTATATGATTGCGCGATTGTGGATCGATCCCCACTGTAGGTTCATCCATAATCAATAAATCCGGATTATGTAAAATAGCAGCACCTATATTAATTCTTCGTTTCATGCCACCGGAAAAGGTTTCTATGCGATCCTTGGCTCGATCACTAAGTCCAACGATTTCAATTACCTCATCCACTCGTTTATGTAGTTTACTGCCTTCTAAGCCATACATTCTTCCCCAAAAGAGCAAGTTATCTCGAGCAGACATCGTCTGATAGAGGGCAATTTCCTGTGGAACGACACCGATATATCTTTGAGCCTGCTTCGGTTTTTGAATCATGTTCTTATCGGCTACCATGATTTCTCCAGTAGTGGGCGGAAATAACCCACTAATCATGTGAATGGTAGTCGATTTGCCTGCACCATTTGGACCTAATAGGCCGAATGATTCTCCTCTTTCTATCGAAAAACTAATGCCTTTTACCGCTTGAAAACCACCAAAGCTTTTTTCCAGGTTTCTTACTTCGAGCATTTTCATGCTTCTTTCTCCCCCTACAAAAAAATAGATAGATTAATTATACTAATTAATTCTACGCTAATTTGATTAATAGCTCAATTAGAACAGACGATTATAAGTTGTGCTTCATTACCAGCTTTGTTATGATAATGTGAGAATAGAATGTTACAGGGAGTGAATTCTTTTGGCAGAAAGTGCATTTATAACACTTGTTGAGGGATCGACTAAGGAAACCCTTACTTTAGAGGATTTAAAGCAGGAGCTACAGCGTTATATAGCGATGACCACAAAAACAGGTGAACAGCTTGGATGGGGTTATGCTGAAATGGCCTTCCCTTATACGATAGAGCAAAAACCTGAAGGTGAAGGAAAGTGGTTTTACTTAAAAAGCAAAGAGCCTCGTTTATATCGCTACATAATGTTAGGTATTAAAGAGAATGAAGAAGGCAAAACCCAGGTGCAAATCACCATTCCCGACGATGCTCTACAAGGTGATAAAAGCAAAGCAAATGAACTTTGTCGCTATTTAGCCAAGCATTTCAAGGCAGAGCTTGCTCTTTTCAATGGTCGTATTCAATACTTTAATCCACGAAAATAAATATACAAAAGGGACTCGGTGGAGTCCCTTTTGTATATTTATTTAACCTAACCAATCATCTCTACACTAATAATAGCACTTAACGTACCAAGTGTTCCTCCAACAATGATATCACTAGGGTAGTGGTATCCGAGGTAAATTCGTGAAAAGCCTACTACGAATGATACAAATAAAAATAACGGTGCAAGAATCGGTAAAGTCAACGCGTACACAATTAAGATCGCAAATGCTGCAGTCGTATGACCAGAAGGAAACGAATAATCCCTTAAAGGCTTTTGTAGCATTCTCGTATTTTCAAGCACGAGATGCGGACGTTTACGTGAAAAAGTAAGCTTCAATAATTGAACAAATATATGACTTACCAACAGAGAGATCGCAGCCTGGTATCCTGCGATTTGAAGTTTCCCTTTAAACGATAGAATAATCAGCAGTGTGCTTATAATCGTAAAAAGCGATCCACCAATATAGGTCATTATTTTCATCCAACGATCTAACCACTTCTTTTGGAGCCTTTGATTAAAGTACGAAAAGAGAATTTGATCCTTTGTCAACAGCCAAGTAAACATTCGACTCAACGATCTCCCCCCTTTAGCTCTGTCTTACTATTATATATAGAAGTCGAGATAATGGGAAGAACTTTTCATTCGTTATACAAAAAATGGAAGAACAGACCTCTTCCATCAATTATTTATTATTTCAATATATCGATCTTCTTTTCCGCGATTGTAAAGAAGACCTCCTCACCTTCAAGCTTCATTTGCAATTTGATATTATATGCTCCTACTTTATTAAAATTTGCATTATTAATATCAAACGTAATCGTAGCATCAGTCTTATCAGTACTTGCAATCTCAGGAGAAATAATAAACTCATCATCAGTATATCCACTTTGCTCCGGTGTATCGATCAATAAACGGAAATCTTTACCACCAGAAGGCAAATCCTCAATCTCAGTATATACTTTAAACCTTTCTAATTTATCCCCTCTCTTGCCTTTACCAAAAACACCTTCAAAGACAAGCTTATTATCCTTAATCCCAACAGCACTAGCAGTAATCATCTGAACATTTGGTTTAATTACATGGATACTCTTATTTACGTCATCTAACATCACTCGAGCATTTAGGGACTCGCCAATTCTTTTGAAAAGTGTTTGAATGCGGTCAACATCATCGGTAAATAATATATTACTCTTTGTCTGGTACTCAAAAAAAGTTTGATCATTTTTCGTAATCTTATTAAATATAATATCCTTTGGCATACCACTCACTACCGAAAAAGTTGAAAAAATAAAAATAATTGCTACCAATGAAACTAAAAACTTTTTCTTCACAAACCTCGCACCCTTTGCTAAGTTGATTTTCTTATTGTTTTATACGCTTCATCAGGTGATTAGTTGTGGTTATAATTTTTTTTTTTTAAAAATGATATATTACATTTTATGGTATTATAGCGCTTTATTTGTTACACTAGAAAAAAGATTTTATTATTAAGCATGCTTTACTTATAGATTGAACACTTAAACCAAATCAGTTTAAACATTGGAGGGATTTGCATGAATTTTGGCATTGCCATTTTACCAAGTCAGGAAATCCAGCAGTTAGCTAACACCTATCGTAAACGCTATGATCCACATTACAAACTGATTCCAGCTCATATCACTTTACAGGAATCATTTAGTATTACATCAGATTCAGAACTAAGCTCCTTAATCACGTATTTAGCAGAGGTAGCGCAAAGCACTTCAACCTTCTCACTATCTGTAAACAAGATTAGTACATTTTATCCAGTAAATAACGTGATTTATTTTGCAATTGATGAGAATGAAAATCTTACTAAGCTTCATCAAAAGGTGCAACAGGGCAAACCAAATCCAAATAGACCCTACACATTTATACCTCATATAACAATTGCCCAAAAGATGGATACCGATGAAATGTTAGATATTTATTCGGGTATTAAGATGAGCAATGTAAAGGGTGATTTTATAGTAGATCAGTTTCACCTTTACCAGCAAGTTGAAGATAAAAAATGGTCCATCTATCAATCATACTCATTACAACAAAATTAAGATCTACTACGTGCCCTCTCTTCGATTTCGGCAACTGTAGAGAGGGTGACTCCCTTGCTTCCTAGAGGTGAATGGAATACTTGCCCGTTACGCTCTCCGTGATAATCTGAACCCCCGGTAATAATTAACTGATGTGATTTACCAAGTTCTTCATACTTCACTTCATCTCCATGACTGTGATCTGCATGATAAGCTTCAATACCATCGAGCCCATGAGAGACGAGTTCTTCAATCAGATGATCCTCACTGTATAACCCTGGGTGCGCTAGAATAGCAACACCACCTGCCGACCTAATCATTTGAATAGCCTCATGCGGAGTTAGCCGCGGAACATTAACATATGCCTTCCCCTCTCTACCAAGGTATAGATCAAATGCCTCTTTGAGAGAAGAAACTAAGCCTTTTTCCATGAGCACCTCAGCAATATGTGGCCTTCCTATATTCGTCAGTTGATCTTTTTTCTTGGTAGCAACTTCTGCCATTGTGATTTCGATCCCAATTTCATTTAATCGATCAATCATCAGTTGGTTGCGCTTATGGCGAACATTGCGTAACTCATCTAATTTATTCAAAAAACTAGGATTATTAGCAGATACATAGTAGCCTAATACATGAATATCTTTATCTCCCCAGAGTGAACTGATCTCGACTCCTGGTACAACTATGATTCCCTCTTCCTCCCCTGTTTTAATCGCTTCCTCCCAGCCTGAAATTGTGTCATGATCTGTAATCGCTAGCCCTGCTAAACCTATTTTCTTAGCGAGCATTACTTGCTCTCTAGGTGAACGAGTACCATCTGATTTATGAGTATGTGTATGCAAATCAACCCTAGATAACATAAAAACCTTCCTCTCAAAGTTTTTTCAGAATATTGATTGAATCAGTTCTAAACATCTTGCCCCCCTCCATACTCATATATTACAAAGATCAGAAAGGAGGAAAGAGTTCGTAACACCAGTAAACAAGAAAGTGTTGAACCAGAGGATAGAGCAGAAAAAACCTTCCGATCTTCCTATTGGAAGAAGGAGGGTTTTTCCATGATTTTAATAGGTTGTTATTAGTATCCTAAAATGTGATAGCCACTATCCACGTGGATAATTTCTCCTGTCACACCACTTGAGAGATCACTCATCAAAAATAATGCTACATTCCCTACTTCTTCTTGTGATACATTTCGGCGTAATGGTGCCTTTTCTTCGATCGTATGGAGGATGTTATTAAACCCACCCACTCCTTTTGCAGCCAATGTACGAATCGGGCCAGCAGATATAGCATTAACACGAATCTGCTCCTTACCTAAATCGTTCGCTAAGTAGCGTACGCTCGCGTCTAGAGCTGCTTTTGCTACACCCATTACATTATAGTTCTGCACAACCCTTTCGCCACCTAAATAAGTCATGGTTACGATACTTCCGCCCTCAGTCATTAGAGGTTTTGCTGCTTGCGCTACAGCAACTAATGAATAGGCGCTGATATCCTGTGCCAAATGATAACCATCACGAGAAGTAGCAACGAATTCTCCTTCTAGATCTTCCTTTTTAGCGAAAGCGATACAATGAGCAAGTCCATGTATGACTCCGAACTCCTTATGTAATGTAGAAAACACATGTTGAATATCTTCGTCTTTAGTAACATCACAGGAGATCAAGTAAGAATCTTGTCGTTCTAAAGTTGCTGTAAGCTCCTCTACATTTTCCTTCAAGCGTTCCCCTTGATATGTAAACACCAATCGTGCGCCTGCGTTATGCAAGGCCTGTGCAATTCCCCAGGCAATGCTCCTTTTATTAGCTACTCCCATAATTATGTATGTACGGCCAGCTAGCATTTGATTCATAAAATAGGTCCTCCCTATAAAAATTAATTAGTACCTAGTCATAAAACCTAGTAACTGCATTATACCATGAACATTATTTTTTGACTACAAAAAAATAGAGGGAGTATTCCCTCTATTCTTGGTATTTGAAGATATACTATTCCATGATCCATTACAGCGGTAAGTCGTTGTTCTGATTCTTATTATCCTTTGCGTTTTTTCCAGCTTGCTTAACCATTCCTTCTATTTTATCCACAACTTGTGGCGCCAAATCCAAAATACGATCATATAGATGCGTAGAAGATTCAAGTGGTACTAGACGGATTGTCGATGCACTAACGACCAAAAACGCTATAGGAGTAATCGAAACACCTCCACCACTTCCTCCTCCGAAAGCTATGTTTTTATCCAAACTTCGATCTATCGGCTTATCATCCCGTTTTCTTCCTTCGTAATCCGATCCTCCAGCAACAAAACCAAAGCCGACTTTAGATATTGGCAGGATGACCGTACTACCATCCGGTGTCTCTACTGGATCACCAACAATAGTATTCACGTCCACCATTTCTTTTAGATTTTCCATAGCCGTCTTCATGAGTCCTTGAATTGGGTGTTCCATCTAGCTCTACGCCCCTTTCGTAAGTGTATAAGAAATAATATACCTGCTAAGATAGCATTTCCTATACGAAATCGAAGTATGCATTCAAACTCAGTATAGAGGCAGGCTGTCATAAAAGACGGCTCGATTGAAACGGAGGGTTTAGTCTTCAAGACCATAAAATGTGCTAATACCCAGATGATACCTCCTTTTATTCCCCAAATAAATCCCGAAAGAATTCCAGTCTCAACAGCATCACCAGTACCGATTCGCGACCACCAAGTAAGTTTAATGATTTTGGTCTTGGCTAAAAAACGTATAATTATTTTTTGTAAACCTACAACACGTTCCAACAGTTCTTGTATTTTTTGCATATAATCTTTTAGATCTTGGAATGTAAATATTTTTTCATTTTGATTAATTGTATTTGTATTGCTTTGTAATCTTTCTTGGTACTTTAATCCCTTTTCGCTTGTTTTAAGCATTGGAACTTTTATTTTAATAGGGATGAGTCCATTGAGTAAGCCAATCTCAATTTTGATGCGATCATTCTCTTCTTCCCGTTTGTAAAATAATCCGATTTTTACAGATGAGAAGAGGATTATTATTAAAATAGCGATCAGTAACCCTAACCAGAACATAGTTATCTCCAAAAACACATGATGGATTATCTATTTAGTAATAACCCAATATATACCAACTTATTCAAATAAGTATTTGAATCATTGAAAAAGCAATCGAGTAGGAGGGAGTGACTAACTCCCGTCCTCTCACACCACCGTACGTACTGGTCAGTATACGGCGGTTCGCCAATCTTCACGAAGTTTTAAATATCTTGTAGTTAAACTTTCAAGTCCTTGAGATTGCCAGTAGGC
>JACDJB010000115.1_pt1 | contig 113586 bp, 108 predicted proteins | sample 7454121 | NCBI WGS metagenome assembly JACDJB01 (sample SAMN14253290, study PRJNA609438) | sludge metagenome | isolation source: sludge after 25d culture with pyrite | collected 2018-12-20
AAACCACGCCAGATGATCCTCTGGCAGCCACTCCTTGAGCGACGGCGGCAAAAGCAAAAGTTGATCGGGTTCGTAGGGGCGGTAGGTCGTAGGCATGCGTCATTTTAATTCAACGCGTTTCTACCGCCCAGGCTCCTAGGCGAATTGCCTTCGCTTGCTGCAGGCTGGTTTTGAGTGCTTCGAATAATTGAGCGTCCATTTCAAATTTCTCTTACGAGTGCGCGCAGTGTTTCACGCTGTGATGGTGTAAGATTTTTTGTTGCGACTTGGTATAGGCTAAAAGCATAAAAATTTGATTTTCAGCCGAAATCCAATAATAAATGATGCGGATCCCACCTTGTTTTCCAATCCCAGGCATTGGGCAACGAATCTTACTTTCCAATCCCAGGCATTGGGCAACGAATCTTACTGGATGCCGTTTTCGAATGTTTTCAGGCAGATGTCCCTATGCTGAAAACATCCCGATCCTGCCAATCGGACGCAACCGCCATCCGGCCGCACTGCTCTGGCCCAGCCACCACCGCTTTGCTATCCTTCCCCCCTTCGTGATTACTTTCTGGCGGTCTCTTGCATGAATCCCGAACGTGTGTCTTTCCCTGACTGGTGGCAAGAGCGGGTCGTTGTCGTTACCGGCGGAGCCTCGGGCATTGGCCTGGCCACCACCGAATTGCTGGTGGCGCTGGGCGCGCGCGTGGCGGTGTGGGATGTGCGGCCTGACCGGCTGCAGGCGCTGGCGCAACGCCACGGCGATGCCGTGCTGGCGCAAACGGTGGATGTATCGCATCAGGCGCAAATCGTCGCGGCCGCCGACGCCGTGGTGCAGCAGTGGGGCGGCATTGCCCACCTGGTCAATAATGCCGGCATCATCGGCCGACGCATGACGCTCGCGGATCTGGATGAGGCCGAGCTGGATCGTGTGCTGGCGGTGAACCTGAAAAGCGTGTTCCTGGCCACGGCCGCCTTCGTGGCGCGGCCCGGTGATTTCGGAGAGCGCGCCGTGGTCAACCTCTCATCCATCGCGGCACGTACGGGCGGCATGGTCGGCAACATGGTGTACGCGGCCACCAAGGGGGCCATCGCCACGCTCACGCGGTCGTTCGCCAAGGAGCTGGCGCCCGATCTGCGCGTGAATGCCCTGGCGCCCGGCATCATCGATACCGAGATCCAGCAGGATTCGCTGGGCAGTGCAGCGGCGCTGGCCGCGCTCGAACACAGCATTCCTCTGCAACGTCTGGGCACACCGGCCGAGGTGGCGCGTGCCGTCGTGTGGCTGCTTTCGCCAGCGTCGGCCTATGTGACGGGCAGTCTGCTGGATGTGGCGGGCGGGCGCTAGCTCCGTTCTGCATGTCCCGCTGGTCGGCAGTCTGGCTTGCTCACGGCTTCGTTCTATACTGGCGCCATTTCGGTCATCGATTCAGCGACACGTTCATGTCTTCTCTCAAAGATGCTTTGCGCCAGCCCGGCCTGATCCAGGCGCCGGGTGCGTCTGATGTGCTTACGGCGCGCCTGGTGGAACAGGCAGGATTTCCTGCGGTATACATGACGGGTTTTGGCGCCACGGCGACCAGCCTGGGCATGCCGGATCTCGGGCTCATGACGGGCAGCGAGATGATTGCCCACGCGCGGCGCATGGTGCGCGCCACGGCGCTGCCGGTGATCGCCGATGCCGATACCGGCTATGGCGGCATCAATAATCTGCTGCGCACGGTCGAAGACTACGCCCAGGTCGGCGTGGCGGCGATCCATCTGGAAGACCAGAGTCTGCCCAAGCGCTGCGGGCAGCTCAGCGGCATTCATCTGGTGTCTGCACAAGAGCAGGAGCGGCGCCTGAAAGGCGCGTTGCACGCACGCGGCGACGCGGATCTCTTGCTCATCGCGCGCACGGATGCGCTGGGCGTGGACGGCATGGATGCGGCCGTGGCGCGGGCGCAGCGCTATGCGGATACGGGCGTGGACCTGGTCTTCATCGACGGGGTTCGCACCGTCGCGCAGGTCGAGGAAATCGCCCGGCGCGTGGATGCCCCCAAGGTGCTCAGCATCGTGGATGGCAATGAAACCCAGTGGCTCACACGTAATCAACTGGAAGCCATGGGCTTTCAGGTGGTCCTGTACGCGGTGACGACGCTGTTTGCCGCGGCGCGTGCGGCGGCGCAGGCGCTGGCAGCCCTGCGCGAACAAGGCAGCACCGCGGCCCTGCAGGGGCAGCTGGCCACATACGAAGAATTCATGGGCATGGTTGGGCTGCAGCGCTACCATGATTTTGAAGCACGGTTCGGCGAACCCTGAGCGTACGCCGAGCAGAATCACACAAGAGGAGAAGCAGGTATGAAGCAGATGATTGCGATGGGAGGGCTGGCCGTTGCCATGACGCTGGGCATGACGCAGGACGCCGATGCCCAGCAAAGGGTGCGCTGGCGCGCGCATTCTTCCTATCCCCAGGCCATGCCAGTGGCCGGTGCCACGGCCTTTGAGATCGGCCAGCAGGTCAAGCAGTTGTCCAATGGCCAGTTCGATATTCGCGTGTTTGAGCCGGGCGCTCTGGTGGCCGGCACGCAATACTACGATGCCGTGTCCGAAGGCGCCATCGACGCGGCCTACGGTTCGCCCGGCTTCAATGTGGGCAAGAATTCGGCCTATGCGTTCTTTGCGGCCGTGCCGTTCGGCCCGGGGGCGGGCGAGATGCTGGCCTGGCTCAAGCATGGCGGCGGCCTCGACCTGGCCCAGGAGATGTACGCGCGCGATAACATCCATATGCTGCCCTGCGGCATCCTGCCCCCGGAAAGCGGTGGCTGGTTCCGCAAGGAAATCAAGACGCTGGATGATCTGAAGGGCATCAAGATGCGCTTCCTGGGCCTGGGCGCCAAGGTGATGGAGCAGTTTGGCGTGTCCACGCAGCTGCTCGCGCCTGGCGAGATCTACCAGGCGCTGGAGCTGGGTACGCTGGATGCGGCCGAGCAATCCGTACCCGCCATCGACCGGGGCCTGGGCTTCTACCAGATTGCCAAGTTCAATTATTTCCCCGGCTGGCACCAGCAATCCACGGTGCAGGAGCTGCTCATCAACAAGGACAGCTGGAACAAGCTGGATGATGCGCAGCGCCTGATGGTGGAAATGGCCTGCGACAGCGCCACGGTGGCGCAGTTCGCCGACGGCGAGGCGGGCCAGTACAGCATCATGAAGAAGAACGAGGAAGACGGCGTGGCCATCAAGGCATGGCCGCAGGAGATGCTGGACGCGTTTCATACCGCCTGGGAAAAGGTCATACAGCAGGAAACCCAGGACAACGCCGATTCGGCCCGGGTCTGGGAAAGCCTGACGGCTTTCCGGGATGATTACAAGATCTGGGGCGAGCGTGCCTATCTGAAGTAAGCCGCAAGAAGGGCGGGGCCTTGGCCCCGGCCACACCGGCCGCTGCGGCGCAGGTCGCGGCGGCCCGGACCCTTTCCACCCAGATGCCTTGTTTCATGCGATTGCTGCTGTCGCTTTCCGATGCCATGGCGCGAGTCTGCGCCGCGTTCGCCCGGCTGGGTGCCTGGCTCATCGTGCCGCTCATCCTCATCATCGTCTATGACGTAGTGACGCGCAAGATCGTCTTCATCCAGCAATGGGTGATGAACAGCTGGCTGTACGCCTATATCTCGCCGACCAAGCTGCAGGAGATGGAGTGGCATCTGCATGCCGTCATTTTCCTCATGGCGTATGCGCTGGCCTATCTGCTCAATACCCATGTGCGCGTGGACATCTGGCGCGACCATCGCAGCGAGCGCACGCGCGGCTGGATCGAGCTGGGCGCAATCCTGCTGCTGGCCCTGCCGTTTTGCAGCGTGCTGGTCTATCAGGCCTGGTTTTTCGTGCTCAAATCCTATGCGCAGGGCGAAGGCTCGGCAGCCATGACGGGCTTGCCGCATCGCTGGGTCATCAAGTCTTTCGTGTTGCTGGGCACCGGCCTGCTGCTCACCGCCTTGCTCGCCACGCTGATGCGCCTGGTGGTGTTCCTGTTCGGGTCCAGGGCATTGTCCGCCCAGGCGTTGCAACGCCTGGGCATGGTTCGCCTGGCGGAGCCTGCGGCGCCGCCGCAAGCCGAGGCGGGCTGCGATGGCGCGGGGCCGTCATGAACGCGCTCATCGATCATTTGTACGATTACCTGGGCGCCTATATGTTCCTGGCGCTGGCCGTATGCATCTTCAGCGGCTTTCCCGTAGCCTTGGTGCTGGGCGGCATTGCCTTGCTGTTCGCGCTCGGCGGCATGGCGCTGGGTGTGATGCACCCGTCCGAGCTATTCCTGTTCATTGAGCGGCTGTGGCAGAACGCCGTGAACAATCCGGTGTTGGTGGCCGTGCCGTGTTTTATTTTCATGGGCATCATGCTGGAGAAGAGCCGCGTCGCCGAAAATCTGCTCAGAATCCTGCAGATCCTCATGCGCCGCGTGCCAGGCAGCCTGGCCTTGAGCGTGACGCTGCTCGGCACCATCCTGGCGGCCACCACCGGCATCATCGGTGCGTCGGTGGTGCTGCTGACGATGATGGCCTTGCCGGCCATGCTGGCGCAAGGTTATGACGCGCGCCTGAGCACGGGAACCATCGCGGCCAGCGCCACGCTGGGCATTCTGCTGCCGCCCTCGGTCATGCTGATCGTGATGGGCGATCTGATGGCGATTTCAGTGGGCGATCTGTTCCTCGCCGCCATCCTCCCGGGATTGATGCTGGCTGCGTTTTATTGCATCTATGTTGTATCAATAGCGGGCTTGCGGCCGCAGCTGGCGCCGCCGCTGGACCGTGCCGGCCAGCCCGTCGACGGTCGCGGTCTGCTGCGCCTGGTGCTGACCGGCCTGGTACCGGTCACGCTTCTCATCGTTCTGGTGCTGGGGTCGATTTTCGCGGGCTGGGCCACACCGACCGAGGCGTCGGGTATCGGGGCCTTTGGCGCGGCTGTCCTGGCGGCCTTCAACCGGCGCCTGACGCGTCGCGTGCTGGACGAAGTCTGCGTACGGACGGCGCTGACCTCCGCCATGATTTTCCTTATCTTCGGTGGTGCGGCGGCATTTTCCTATGTGTTCCGCGCCTTGTACGGTGAAGACCTGATCCTGGATTTCATCCGCTGGATGGGACTCACACACTGGGGCCTGCTGTTCTTGCTGCTGGTGGTGATCTTCTTTCTCGGGTTTTTCTTCGACTGGCTGGAAATCACGCTCATCGTCCTGCCGGTGTTTGCGCCCATCATCGCGGGTTATGCGCCCGACTTTGCTGCCAGCCTGGGCATCGCGCACTTGCCACCCGACAGCCAGCGTGCCATGGTGTTATTGTGGTTTGCAATACTGGTGGCGGTGAACCTGCAGACATCGTTTCTCACCCCACCGTTTGGTTTTGCCCTGTTTTTTCTCAAGGGCTCGGCGCCGCCCAGCGTCAATATCCGCGATATCTACGCCGGCATCATGCCGTTCGTGGCTATCCAGGCGTTGGGCGTGCTGGTATTGGCCCTGTTTCCGGGCATTGTGTTTTATTTGCTGAAATAAGCGTCAGGATAAGGATTGCGTCATGGATTTGCTTGCCGAAAAGTTCAGAAAGCTGGGTACGGACAACGCCCCTGGTCAGGAGGTACGTCAGCGCCTGGGCCAGGACACGCCGGCGCTGAAAGGGGAAACGCTGGCGGGTCGGCCTGTCGACTTCTCGCATGGTGATGTGGACGCCTTCGTGCCCATCCCGGGGTCGTTTGATGTGTTTTCCGAGGGTGTCGCCCGGGGCGGTGCCCAGGCCTATACGGAGTATCGCGGCAGCCTGGAGATTCGCGAGGAGCTGGCCGGCCGGCTGGCCGCTTTCACGGGTGCGCCGGTGGCGGGTGATGAAGATCTCATCATCACCTCGGGTACTCAGGGCGCGCTGTTTCTGGCGGCGGCCAGCACCATTACGCGCGGCACCAAGGTCGCCATCGTGCAGCCGGATTATTTCGCCAATCGCAAACTGGTGGAGTTCTTCGAGGGTGAGCTCGTGCCCATCCCCATGGACTACCTGAATGCGCGCGACGGCGCCGGCATCGATCTGGACGTGCTGAAGGCCGCTTTTCGCCAGGGCGCGAAAGTATTCCTGTTCTCCAACCCCAACAACCCGGCCGGCGTCGTCTACTCGCAGCAAGAGATCGGCGCCGTGGCGCGTCTGGCCGCCCAGTACGGCGTCACCGTCATCGTCGACCAACTGTATTCACGCCTGCTTTATGACGGCGAATCCTACACGCATCTGCGTGCGCTGGAAACGGGCGAGGGCGGTCTGATCACCATCATGGGTCCGTCGAAAACGGAATCCATGAGTGGTTATCGGCTGGGCGTGGCGTTCGGCTCACCCGAGATCATCGGCCGCATGGAGAAGCTGCAGGCCATCGTGGCGCTGCGCGCGGCGGGCTATAACCAGGCCGTCCTGCGCTGCTGGTTTGCCGAGCCCGAAGGCTGGATGGCACAACGTATTCGCGAGCACCAGGCCATTCGCGATGATTTGCTCGCGGCCTTGCGCCAGGTCGATGGCCTGCAAGTGCGCACGCCGCAAGCGGGCAGCTACGTGTTTCCGCAACTGCCAGCGCTGTCGCTCACCGGGCTGGCCTTCGTGCGCGCCCTGCGCGTTCAGGCCAATGTCATCGTCACGCCGGGAACCGAGTTCAGCCCCCATGCCGACGCCTCCATTCGCTTCAATTTCTCGCAGGATCACGCTGCGGCCGTACAGGCGGTGCAGCGCACGGTGGAGATGATTGCGCGTTATCGGGCTTGAGGCAGGCTCATATGCGCCAGCCTCAAATATAATGAATGGCGCCTGCCGGGCAAAGGCCTGCGCCCTCTGCTGCGGGCCTCGATACTGTGACGACAAAAGGATTTCTCATGAGTGATGATGCATTGAATATCGGCCGGATCACCGCGCAGGGTGAGGGCTTTCAGGGCCGGCTTGAACGCGTGTTCGCGCACGACCGGGCTGCGGTCTGGCGCATGCTGACCGAGCCTCAGGCCTTCGCGCAATGGCTCGCGCCGGGGACCATCGACGTGCGTCCCGGCGGCGCGGTGCGCATCGATTTCGGCGACAGCGGCGTCGTCATCGACAGCACCGTGCTGGCGCTCGAAGATCAGGCCCTGCTGGCTTATTCCTGGAGCAGCGGCGATGAGCCCGAGCGGCGCCTGGACTGGCAACTGTCGGATGCCGATGGCGGCACGCGCCTGGTGCTGCAGGTGCAAGTGCCCAAAGACGAGGATGCGGCCAAGGCTTGCGCTGGTTTTGAGGCGCATCTGGAAATGCTGGCCGCCGCCCTGGAAGGCGTCTCCATTCGCTTTCCGTTCCAGCATTATCTGGATGCCCGCAAGGCCTATCAGTCGCAGTTGGAGGGCACCAAAGGCTAAGCTATTGTCATTATTGAAGTTTTTTCGTAAGCGTGTTATACTGCCCGCTGGCGGGAGAGGTGCGCCTCTCTCATGGTTTGAACACGTTCACGGAGAAATCATTCATGGCAACAAAACGGCCTTCGCGCAGAAGGGAACCCTTTGTGATTGAACCCTTGAACTGGGTGGCCCCGGACGATGCCCGGGAGCAGGCAGAAAAAAGAAGCGAACCGTCGCGCAAGACGGCACCGGTCAAGGAGCCGCAAGACTGACGGCGCAGGTTCGGTTCGGTACATGGCGGCAAGATTCTCGACAGGATCTTGCCGCCATGTGCTTTCAGGGCAGGCGCTATCAAGCTGTTGCATAATATTGCTTTTGCCGTCCGGAGGGCGTCATGAAAGAAGTCGTGGTGGTAGCGGCCTGTCGCACGGCCGTGGGCAGTTTCGGCAAATCACTCAAGGATGTCGCGCCAACCGCGTTGGGCACGACCGTGCTGCGCGCGCTGCTGGAGCGCACGGGTCTCGATGCGCAGGCGGTGGGGCATGTCGTGTTCGGTCATGTCATCAACACCGAACCGCGCGATCTCTATCTGGCCCGCGTGGCTACGTTGGACGCCGGCTTGCCGCACACGGTGCCCGCCTTTAACGTCAACCGGCTGTGCGGCTCGGGGCTGCAGGCCATCGTTTCGGCGGCCCAGGCCATCGCGCTGGGCGATACCGAAGTCGCCATCGGCGCCGGGGCCGAGAACATGAGCCGGGCGCCCTATCTGGCGGTGGGCCAGCGTTGGGGTTCGCGCATGGGCGATGCACGCCTGCTGGACATGATGCTGGGCGCGCTGGCCGATCCGTTCGATCATGTGCATATGGGCATCACCGCGGAAAACGTCGCGCGTCGCCACCATATCAGCCGCGAGCAGCAAGACGCCCTGGCGCTGACCTCGCATCAGCGCGCCCAGCGGGCGGTGGAAGAAGGGCGCTTCAAGGCGCAAATCGTTCCGGTCACGCTGCGCTCGCGCCGGGGCGAAACGGTGTTCGATACGGACGAACATTGGCGCCGTGATGCCCGCATCGAGGATTTTCAAAGCCTGCGCCCTGCCTTTCAAAAGGAAGACGGCACGGTCACGGCGGGCAACGCCTCCGGCATCAACGACGGGGCGGCGGGCGTACTGCTCATGGAAGCGGGGGCGGCGCAACGCGCGGGCTTTCAGCCCATGGCGCGCCTGGTGTCCTACGGCCACGCCGGGGTCGAACCGCTTTATATGGGCATGGGTCCGGTGCCGGCCACGCAAATGGCGCTTGCGCGCGCCGGGCTCAAGGCGTCGGATCTCGATGTCATCGAAGCCAACGAGGCGTTCGCCGCCCAGGCCTGCGCCGTGGCGCAGACGCTCGAGCTGGATCCGCAACGCGTCAATCCCAATGGCAGCGGCATCAGCCTGGGCCATCCCATCGGTGCCACGGGCGCCGTCATCACGGTCAAGGCGTTGCACGAGCTGCAGCGCATTCAGGGGCGCTACGCCCTGGTGACCCTGTGTATCGGGGGCGGGCAGGGCATCGCCGCCATATTTGAACGTGTTTGAGCACGAACCGGGGCTGGACGAGCCCACGTTTTCCGAGATGGACGGGGTTCGCTATCTGCACTTCGGCACGCCCTGGGTGCAGGGGGCGATGCGCCTGCGCAAGCCCTCGGAGCTGGTGCTGGAATACACGCAGCAAATGATGGCCTGGCTGCTGTTTTTACGGCCGGGCAAGCGCGATCGCATGGCCGTGCTGGGGCTGGGTGCGGGCGCGCTGCTGCGCTACGTACTCAGGCATACCCCCATGTCCGTGGAAACCATAGAGCGCAATCCGCAGGTATTCGCCGCTTGTGCAGCGTATTTCCGCCTGCCGCAAAGCGCCCGCTCGGCGCTCACGGAAGGCGATGCCGGGCTGTGGGTGCTGGATCCGGCCCACCATGACCGCCATGCCGTGGTGCTGGTGGATCTGTACGATGCCTGGGCCGAAGGCCCGGTATGCAGCTCGGCCGAATTCTATCGGGGCTGCCGCCAATGCCTTGCCGAAGGCGGCGTCATGGTGGTCAACCTGTTCGGCCATCACGACAGCTATGCGCCCAATATCCGTAACATCCTGGATGCCTTCGATGGGCGGGTGCTGCAACTGCCGGAAACGGTGGACGGCAACCGCATCGTTCTGGGCTTCACGCCCGAGGCCATGCGTCTGAATGCCGAGCAGTTGCTGGCGCGCGCTGGTGAGCTCGAACAGCAGCTTCAGCTGCCAGCCTCGCGCTGGGCGCGTGAGCTGCTCGACACCGCACGCTCGCGTCCGCGGCCCGATGCCTTGCCCGCACTTGATGATGATCATGTTGCGCAAGCCGGCGCACGGATACGATGACGCGGTTCACGCTAGACTAGCGCTTTGACAGGGCGTCACCGCCCGATTCCACCCAAAAGGAGATCCTCGATGAACTTGACTCATGCAGCGCACCTGGCGCTGGGGGCCTTTGCCCTGGCTGGATTGCTGACGCAGGGCCCGGCACTGGCCCAGTCGGTGGCGGTAACGTCCATCGTCGAGCACCCGGCGCTCGACGCCATCAAGGACGGTGTGCAGGAAACACTCACGGCCGAAGGCTATACGGCGGACAAGGGCCTGAAGTGGCAGTATCAGACGGCCCAGGGCAACACCGCCATTGCCGCGCAGATCGCGCGCAAGTTCGTCGGTGACCAGCCCGATGTCATTGTCGCCATCGCCACGCCTTCCGCCCAGGCCGTGGTGGCCGCCACCAAATCGATCCCGGTCGTGTATTCGGCCGTCACGGATCCCGTTGCAGCACAGCTTGTACCGTCCATGGCGCCCAGCGGCACCAACGTGACGGGTCTTTCCGATGCCTTGCTGCTGGAAAAGCAGCTCGAGCTGATCCGCGAAGTCGTGCCTGATGCGAAGCGCGTGGGCATGGTCTACAACCCGGGCGAGGCAAATTCCGTCGTGGTGGTCGAGCGCATGCGCGAGTTGCTAGCGCAAGCCAACATGACGCTGGTCGAGGCCACGGCGGCGCGTACGGTGGACGTGGGAGCGGCGGCGCGCAGCCTCGTGGGCAAGGTGGACGTCATCTATACGAATACGGACAACAACGTCGTTTCGGCCTATGAAAGCCTGGTCAAGGTCGGCACGGATGCCAAGATCCCGTTGATCGCGTCCGATACGGACAGCGTGGTGCGCGGCGCCATCGCGGCGCTGGGGGTGAACTACCACGACCTGGGCCTGCAGACGGGCCGTACGGTCGTGCGCATCCTCAGGGGTGAAAAACCGGGCGACATCGCTTCCCAGACCAGCGACAAGCTCGAGTTGTTCGTGAATCCGGGGGCGGCGAAACGCCAGGGCGTGACGCTGACCGACGCCTTTGTCCAGTCTGCGTCCAAAGTGGTCGAATAAACGGTAAACGCGCACCGGCGGCAGCGCGCATCCCGCGCTGCCGCGCGGTCGCTGCGCGTTCGCGAGCCCCGTCATCATGTCCATTTACTCGCTCTGGGGAGCGCTCGAGATCGGCCTCGTCTTCGGGCTGGTCGCGCTGGGCGTGCTCATCTCCTTTCGCCTGCTGCGCTTTCCCGACCTGACGGTGGACGGCAGCTTCCCGCTGGGCGGCGCGGTGGCTGCCACGCTCATCAGCGCGGGCTGGGACCCCTTCGTGGCGACGGGCGTCGCCATTCTGGCCGGGGCGCTCGCGGGCATGGTGACGGGCTGGCTCAATGTGCGGCTCAAGATCATGGATTTGCTCGCCAGCATCCTCATGATGATCGCGCTGTACTCCATCAACCTGCGCGTCATGGGGCGGCCCAATGTGCCCCTCATCATGGAGCCGACGGTTTTCACCGTTTTGCAGTCCGACGCGCTGGATGATTTCGTCATGCGTCCGCTTATCCTGCTGGGCGTGGTGCTGGCGGTCAAACTGCTGCTGGACTGGTTCTTCGCCACCGAAGCCGGGCTGGCCATGCGCGCCACCGGGTCGAACCCGCGCATGGCGCGCTCGCAAGGCGTGGCCACGGGGCGCATGGTGCTCGCCGGCATGGCGATCTCGAACGCGCTGTGCGCGCTGGCGGGGGCCTTGTTCGCCCAGTCCCAAGGCGGGGCCGACATTTCCATGGGCATCGGCACCATCGTGATCGGGCTGGCCGCCGTCATTGTCGGCGAGAGCATCTTGCCGTCGCGCCGCCTGATCGTCACCACGCTGGCGGTCATCCTGGGCGCCGTTCTGTACCGCTTTTTCATCGCCCTGGCGCTGAATGCCGATTTCATCGGGCTGAAAGCGCAGGATCTCAACCTGGTGACGGCGGTGCTGGTGACGGTGGCTCTGGTGCTCCCTTTGCTCAAGCAGCGTTTGGGCGGCAAAGCGCCCAAAGGCTAGGCCATGTTGTCTGTCAAAAACGTGCATATCACCTTCAACGCCGGTACGCCGATCGAAACGCGCGCGCTGCGTGGCCTGTCCCTGCACATCCCCAGCGGCCAGTTCGTCACCGTCATCGGATCCAACGGGGCGGGCAAATCCACCTTGCTCAATGCCGTGTCGGGCGATATCGGTGTCGACCAGGGCGATATCCTGATCGACGACGTGGACGTCACGCGCCAGCCCGTGTGGGAGCGGGCGCGCCGCGTGGCGCGCGTGTTTCAGGACCCCATGGCCGGCACCTGCGAAGACCTCACCATCGAGGAAAACATGGCGCTGGCGCTGGGACGCGGCGCGCAGCGCGGCCTGCGCCTGGCGGTTCGGGCCGACATGCGCAAGGCCTTTCGCGAGCGCCTGGCCACCCTGGGGCTGGGCCTGGAAAACCGGCTCACGGACCGGATCGGCCTGCTCTCGGGCGGGCAGCGCCAGGCCGTGAGCCTGCTGATGGCTTCGCTGCGTCCTTCGCGCATCCTGCTGCTGGATGAACACACGGCGGCGCTGGATCCACGTACGGCCGAGTTCGTGCTCGGGCTGACCGCGCGCATCGTCGAAACCGAATCCCTCACCACCATGATGGTGACGCACAGCATGCGCCAGGCGCTGGATGTGGGCGAACGCACGGTGATGCTGCATCAGGGCAAGGTCGTGCTCGATGTGGCAGGCGAGCAGCGCCGCGGCATGGATGTGCCCGATCTGCTCGCCCTGTTCCAGCAGACGCGCGGCGAAAGCCTGGCGGACGACGGTCTCCTGCTGGATTGAACAAATCGCCTATACTTTCGGTTCCGGTTTCTGCCGGTCTGCTTCAACCATCAAGCAATCCTCGAACCCCGAAGGGAGCTTCTGAATGCCCTGTTTTTCGTCCTGCGTGAAATGGCGCCGGTGCGTCGCCGTTTTTTCGGTCTCAGTATTGTTGGCTGCGTGCAATGACAAGGTCGAGCCGCAACAGGCGCAAGGGATGAAGGTTCCCGTCAGTGTGGTGCAGGTGCAGCCGGAAGTCGCCCAGATTGAAGTGGACTTGCCGGGCCGCGTGGAAGCCATCAAGGATGCCGAGATTCGCGCACGCGTGACGGGCATTGTCGAGGAAATCAACTTTCGCCAGGGCTCCGACGTGACGCAGGGGCAGTTGCTGTTCACTATCGATGCGGCGCCGTATGCGGCGGCGCGCGACGAAGCCAACGCGCAGTTGCAGCGCGCCAAGGCCGATGTCGCGGCGGCCACGCTGCTGGCTGATCGCTATGCGCGTCTGGTCAAATCCAACGCCATCAGCCGCCAGGAATACGACAACGCCAACGCGCAGGCGGCGCAGGGCAGGGCGGCCGTGGCCGCAGCCGAAGCGGCGCTGCAGACCGCAGAGATCAACCTGGGCTATACCCGGGTCACCGCACCCATTTCGGGCCGCATCGGCAAATCCCTGGTCACGGAAGGCGCGCTGGTCAGCGCCAGCGCCGCCACGCTGATGGCGGCCGTGCAGCAGATCGACCAGGTATACGTCGATCTCACGCGCTCCACCAGCCAGCTGGCGCAGCTGCGCCAGGCCCTGGAAAGCGGTCAGCTGAGCGAAAGCTCGGGGGGCAATCCCGTCGCCCGCGTGGTTCTGGAAGACGGCAGGGATTACCAGCATGCGGGCGAACTGCTGTTCTCTGGCGTCTCGGTCGACCCATCCACCGGGCAAGTCAGCCTGCGCGCCGTGTTTCCGAATCCGGAGCAGATCCTGCTGCCGGGTATGTACGTGCGGGTGCGCCTGGCGCAAGGGGTCGACAACCAGGCGTTGCTGGTTCCCGAGCAGGCCGTGCAGCGCGGTGCGGACGGCCTGAGCACGCTCATGCTGGTGAAGAATGATGTCATCGCGCCGACGGCGGTCACGCTGGGCCCCAAGGTGGGCGCGCGCGTAATGGTGCTGTCGGGCCTTTCCTCCGGGGATACCGTCGTTGTCGAAGGCTTCCAGAAGATCCGCCCGGGCGCGCCCGTGCAGGCCATGCCCTGGAAACAGGATGCTGCGGCGCAGGGGGCGGCGAACGCGTCTGACACATCCGGCGCAAAGTGAGGCCTCATGCCACAGTTTTTCATTGATCGCCCCATTTTCGCCTGGGTCATCGCCCTGGGCATCGCGCTCGCCGGCCTGCTCGCCATTCCGTCGATGCCGATCTCGCAATACCCGGACGTGGCGCCGCCGGCCATCACGATTCGCGCCACCTATCCCGGCGCCTCGGTCGAGGACGTGGCCAGTTCCGTGGCCAGCGTGATCGAGAACGAGCTCAACGGGGCCAAGGGGCTGCTGTATTACGAATCCGTGAGCGATTCCTACGGCAGCGCCGAGATCACGGTGACCTTCCGCCCGGGCATCGACCCCGATCTGGCGCAGGTCGACGTTCAGAACCGTATTTCCAACGTGCAGTCCAAGCTGCCGGCCGCCGTGGTGCAGCAGGGTCTGAACGTGTCCCAGACCAATACCGGCTTTCTGCTCGTGGTATCGCTGTCGTCCACGGACGGCAGCCTGGATCAGACGGCGCTGGCCGACTACATCACGCGCAACATCCAGAATCCGATCTCGCGCGTGCCCGGCGTGGGCAAGTTCCAGCTGTTCGCCGCCGCGCGCGCCATGCGCATCTGGGTGAATCCAGACAAACTGGTGGGCTACAAGCTCAGCATGGCCGAAGTCAACGATGCCATCGCGCGCCAGAACGTCGTGATCTCGGGCGGCATCATGGGCGCACCGCCCAACCCGGCCGAGCAACGCGCCACGGCGCCCATCGTGGTCAACGGGCAGCTTTCCAGCGTAGAGGAGTTCGGCAACATCATCCTGCGCGCCACACCCGATGGCGCCACGGTGCGCCTGGCCGACGTGGCGCGCATCGAAGTCGGGTCCGACTCCTACCAGTTCGGCGCGCGCCTGAACGGCCAGCCCACGGCCGCCTTCGCCATTTCGCTCACGCCGGACGCCAACGCCCTGTCCACGGCGCAAGGCATCAAGGAGCGCATGGAAGAGCTGGCGCAATTCTTCCCGGACAATATCCGCTACGACATTCCCTACGACACGGCGCCGTACGTGCAGACCTCCATCGAGCAGGTGCTCGAAACCTTGCTCGAAGCCATGGCCCTGGTGTTCGTGGTCATGTTCGTGTTCTTGCAGAATGTGCGCTACACCGTCATTCCGGCGCTGGTGGTGCCGGTGGCGCTGCTAGGCACCTTTGCAATCCTGCTCGCGGCGGGTTTCTCCATCAACGTACTCACCATGTTTGCCATGGTGCTGGCGATCGGGATCCTGGTCGATGACGCCATCGTGGTGGTGGAAAACGTGGAACGCATCATGGCCGAGGAGGGGCTGCCACCCAAGGCGGCGGCCAGCAAGGCCATGCCGCAGATCTCGGGCGCCATCGTGGGCATTACGCTGGTGCTGACCACGGTGTTTTTTCCGCTGGCCTTCATGTCTGGTTCGGTGGGCGTCATCTACCGCCAGTTCTCCATCGCCATGGCGGTGTCCATCCTGTTTTCCTCATTCCTGGCGCTGACGTTCACGCCCGCGCTGTGCGCCACCATACTCAAACCCATCGCCAAGGGCGCGCCCCACGGCAAGGGCGGCCTGTTCGGCGGGTTCAACCGTGGCTTCACGCGCCTGACGCACGGCTATGAAGGCTGGGTGACGCGCTCGCTGCGCCGGGGCGGACGCATGATGCTGGTGTACCTGATGCTCGTCGTGGCGCTGGGCTGGCTGTATCTGCGTCTGCCCACCAGTTTCCTGCCCGAAGAAGATCAGGGCTACCTGATCGCCAACATCGAATTGCCGGCCGGGTCCACGGCCAACCGTTCGCTGGACATCATCAAGCAGGTGGAAAGCTATTTTGGTGCCTTGCCGCAGGTGAAGAACATCGTGGCCATCCAGGGCTTCAGCTTCAACGGCAACGGCCTGAATGCGGCGCTCAGCTTCATTACGCTGGAAGACTTTGCCCAGCGCCGCGGGCCGGGTGATTCCGCCCAGGCCATTGCCGGCGTGGCGACCCAGAAGTTGCTGTTCGGCCTGCCGGATGCCATGGTGTTCTCCGTCGTGCCGCCCGCCATTTCCTCGTTGGGCAACGCCTCGGGCTTCGATCTGCGCCTGGAAGACCGCGGCGCCATGGGCCAGGAAGCCTTGCAGCAGGCCACCCAGCAGCTGCTGCAGCTGGCATCGCAAAGCCCGGTACTCGACGGTGTGCGCGTCACGGGGCTCGCACCCGGGCCGCAGCTGCGCATCCACATCGACCGCGACAAAGCGGCCGCGCTGGGCGTGGATTTCGCGGAGGCCGCCCAGCTCATCTCTACGGCCATGGGCTCGGCCTACGTGGGCAAGTTCACCAATCAGGGCTGGGTGCAGAACATCTGGGTGCAGGCCGATCAGAAGCAGCGTATGGCGGCCGAAGACGTGCTCAGGCTCAATGCGCGCAACCGCCAGGGCGAGATGGTGCCGCTGTCGTCCTTCGTCACGCTGGACTGGAGCCAGGCGCCGGTACAGGTCGTACGCTACAACAGTTATGAATCGACCCGTATCGGCGGTGCGGCGGCACCCGGCTATTCCACCGGCGAGGCGATGGCGGAAATGGAGCGCCTGGTGACGCAGCTGCCATCGGGCTTTGGCTACGAGTGGACCGGGCTGTCCTATCAGGAGATTCAGGCCGGCAACCAGACCACCATCCTGCTCAGCCTGGCCGTGCTGGTCGTCTTCATGGTGCTGGCGGCCTTGTACGAGAGCTGGGCCATCCCGCTGTCGGTGATGCTGGCGGTGCCCTTGGGCATGCTGGGGGCCGTGGGGCTGAGCGCCTGGATGGGCATGGCGAACGACGTCTACTTCCAGGTGGGCATGGTGACCGTCATCGGCCTGGCGGCCAAGAACGCCATCCTGATCGTCGAGTTCGCCAAGGATGCCTACGCGCATGGTGGTGACATCCGCGCGGCCACGATCGAAGCCGCGCGCCTGCGCTTTCGGCCCATTCTGATGACCTCGTTCGCGTTCATCCTGGGCGTGCTGCCGCTCACGCTGGCGACCGGGGCTGGCGCGGCAAGCCAGAACGCCGTCGGCCTGGGTGTGCTGGGCGGCATGCTGGCGGCCACGCCGCTGGCCGTGCTTTTCGTGCCTACGTTTTTTGTTGTGATACTGTCTTTGTTCAAGACGCGGCCCAAAGTGTTCGGCAAGCCCGCAGCCCACCTGCAGCTCGATGCCCCGGATGCCGGCGGCGCGCAGCGGCCCACGCCCGACCCGGAGGATTGATCCCATGACACGCCATACGCCGTATCTTCCTTCAAGCCTGCTGGTCGCGCTCATCCTGTCGGGCTGCGCCCTGGAACCCGTCTACGAACGTCCGCCCATGCCCGTGCCCCTGGTCTATCCCGGTCAGCCGGCGCCGGCCGAGGCACCGGCGCCGGCCGAGGCGCCAGACGCAAGCGCGCCCGAACCAGAAGGGTCGGTCAAGCCCTCGACCGAACCGTCGATCGAGGCGACGGCCGAAACCGTGCCCGACGCGCTGCGGGTGCGTGAAATCGTCGTGACGCCGGAACCCGCGCCGCTTGCGGCGGCGGATTTCGGCTGGGCCGACTTGTTCAAGGAAGCGCGTCTGCGCGCCCTGATCGACATCGCGCTGGAAAACAATCGCGACATGCGCATCGCCACCGAGCGTGTCGAGGAAGCGCGCGCCCAGTACGGCATCGTGGAAAGCGAGCGTTTCCCGACCATCGGCGTGGGCGCCAACGCCCAGGCCACGCGCACGGGTGCGAACCTGCGCGGCCCGGATTCGAGCAGCGTGTCGCGCGTGTACATGGCCGGGGTGGGGCTGACGTCCTTCGAGCTGGATTTTTTCGGTCGCCTGAAGAACCTGAGCGAGGCAGCCATGCAGGGCTTCCTGGCTACCGAGCAGGCCGAGCGCACGGTACACATCAATCTGGTGGCGCAGATGGCCGAAGCGTATTTCCGGCAACGCACGGCCAGCGAGCTCGCCATTCTGATGGAAAAAACGCTCAAGAGCCGCCAGGCCACGCTGGATCTGGTACAGGCGCGCTACGACTCGGGCGTGGCCTCGGCGCTGGATCGCACGCAAGCTCGCGCGCAGCTGGAAACCGTCAAGGCCGACCTGGAAGGCATCCGCCGCATGCAGGCGCAGGCAGAGAATGCCGTCCAGCTGCTGCTGGGCAGCGCCATCCCCGATGGACTTCCCGAGCCTGAAGTTTTCGGCAAGGGCCAGCTCGCGCCCAGCCTGCCGGCCGGCCTGCCGTCGGATCTGTTGGAGCGGCGCCCGGACATCCTCGCGGCCGAGAACCGTCTGAAAGCGGCGAATGCCAACATCGGTGCGGCGCGTGCGGCCTTCTTCCCGAACATTTCGATCACCGGCTTGCTGGGCTTTGCCAGTCCGCAACTGGGCGGCCTGTTCGGCGGTGGCAACCGCTACTGGCAGTACACGCCGCAGATCCAGGTGCCGCTGTTCGCCAGCGGCCTGAAGGGCAATCTGGCGCTGGCCGAGGCGCGCAAGAACATCGCCGTGCTCGAGTATGAAAAGGCCATCCAGGTCGCGTTTCGCGAGGTTGCCGACGCGCTGGCGGGCGAAGCCAGCTACCAGGGCGAGCTGGAGGCCTTGCGCGCCCTGCAGGATACCGGCATGGAGGCCGTGTCGCTGGCGCAGTTGCGCTACGAAACGGGTGTGGACAGCTTTCTTCAGGTCCAGACCGCCGAGGTCAATCTCTACGCCACGCAAACCCAGCTCATCCAGACCGGAATGGAATCCCTGCTCAATCGCATCGCGCTCTACAAGGCGCTGGGCGGCGGCGGTCTGCGCGACACCATGGCGGGACGCGAGGAACAGAAACAGGGATAATGAAGGGGAGTGTTATCCTTGGGTGGCTTGAAGGGGAGGTACCGCTGCCATGATTGAACTGGGCGTGAACATTGATCACGTGGCCACGCTGCGCCAGCAGCGCTTCACCGTCTATCCGGATCCAGTCGAGGCCGCCCTGCGGGCCGAGGATGCCGGCGCGGATCTCATCACGCTGCACCTGCGCGAAGACCGGCGTCACATCCAGGATGCCGACGTGCATCGCATGCGCCCGCTGCTGCGCACGCGCATGAACCTGGAATGCGCCATCACCGCCGAGATGATCGCCATCGCCTGCCAGGTCAAGCCCCAGGATGTCTGCCTGGTGCCGGAACGGCGCGAAGAATTGACCACGGAAGGCGGGCTGGACGTGTGCGCCGGCTTTGCCACCGTAGCGCAGGCCGTGGCGCGCCTGCACGACGCCGGCATTCGCGTGTCCATCTTCATCGACCCCGAAGCGGCACAAATCGAGGCGGCGCACAAGGCGGGCGCCAACATCATCGAACTGCACACGGGCGCATTCGCGGACGCGCCCGACGCCGATGCGGCGGCGCGGGAACTGGCCCGGCTGCGCGAGGGGGTGGCCGCCGGCCTGTCCCTGGGCATGCGCGTCAACGCCGGCCACGGCCTGCATTACGACAACGTACTTCCCGTGGCCACGCTGGCGGGCATCACCGAGCTCAACATCGGCCACGCCATCATTGCGCGCGCCGTCTTCGATGGTCTGGAAAAGGCCGTCACCGACATGAAAGCCGTGCTCGTGCGCGCTGCGCGCGAACGCTGAACCCGTCCGCTTCGCCGGCGTTCGCGCCCCCGACTGAAACCGTTTGCCAGGAGGCCCATGTCCACCGATCCCATCACTTTTCTTCTGACGCGTCGATCCATCAAGTTCGTCCAGGCGCCGGGCCCCGACGAGGCCGAGCTCGCGCAAATCCTCCAGTGTGCCATGTCCGCGCCCGATCATGGGCGCCTGCGGCCGTGGCGCTTCAAGCTGATTCGTGGCGAAGCGCTGGGGCGCCTGGCCAATCTCGCCATTCGCGCCACGCGCGAGGCCGGTCGCACGCTGACGGATGAAAAAGAAGCGTCCACGCGGCGCTGGCTCGCCAATGTGCCGGTGCTGATCGCCGTGGCTTGCCACATGGATTACAGCAACACCGTGATCCCGGAGGACGAGCGCATGCTGTCCACTGGCGCGGCGGTGATGAACCTGCTCAACGCGGCGCACATGCTGGGCTTTTCAGCCTACTGGAGCACGGGCCTGGGCACGTATGTGGACGAAGTCGCCGAGGCCCTGGGCTTCGATGCGTTGGAGTACCGTTTCATGGGTTATGTCAGCATCGGGACGCCTTTGCGCGCCTTGCCGCCGCCCGAGCGCCCCGATCATGCGGATTTCGTGCAGGAGTGGACCGGCGCATGAGTGCTTCCCTCAGCCCGCGCCACGTCGACGTGGCCATCATCGGCGCCGGCACCGCCGGCATGAGCGCCTGGCGCGCCGTGCAGCGCGCGGGAAAATCGGCCGTGCTGATCGAGTCCGGCCCTTACGGGACGACCTGCGCACGCGTGGGTTGCATGCCGTCCAAGCTGCTGATTGCCGCGGCCGATGCGGCGCATGCCGCGCGCGGCGCGGCACCGCTGGGCGTGCGCATCCCCGAAGTCGTGGTAGACGGGCCGGCCGTGATGGCGCGCGTGCGCCGTGAGCGCGACCGCTTCGTCGGTTTCGTCTTGCGCGAGATCGAGGCCATCGATCCCGCGCACAAGCTGCAAGGGCACGCCCGCTTCCTGTCCGATCATCGCCTGCAGGTGGGCGAACATACCGCGGTCGAAGCCGGCGCCGTCGTGCTGGCCACCGGCTCCGAGTCCATCATGGCCGGAGATTTTTCCCATCTCGGCGATCGTCTCATCATCAACGACGATGTGTTCGAGTGGGAAACGCTGCCGCGTCGCGTGCTTGTCGTGGGTACGGGCGTCATTGGTCTGGAACTCGGCCAAGCGCTGGCGCGCCTGGGCGTGGGCGTCATCATGGTCAACCTGAGCGACAGCCTAGCCGGTATCGCCGATCCGCAGGTGCTGGGCTGCGCCCGCGCGGCGCTCGAGGCCGAACTGGACATCCGCAGCTGGACCACACTGGATACGGCGCAGCGTACGCCGGATGGCGTGCGCGTCACGCTGATATGCCGCGCGCCAGACGCGGCCCCGGTGCAGCAGACCGAGACCGTGGATTACGTGCTCATGGCGGTCGGGCGCCGGCCCCGGCTGGACGGCCTGGGCCTCGAGAATACCGGCGTGCGCCGCGACGAGCGCGGCCGCCCGGCGCTGAACCCGGCCACGCTGCAACTGGACGGCACCCCCATTTTCATTGCCGGCGATGCCGCAGGCCTGCGCCCGATTCTGCACGAGGCCGCCGACGAGGGCCGCATTGCCGGCACGAATGCCGCGCAGTACCCCGAGGTGGCCGCGATGGGCCGACGCGTGCCCATGGGCATCGTGTTCACGGATCCACAAATCGCCCATGTGGGCGAACGCTGGTCGGCGCTCGATGCCGATGCCACCGTGATCGGGGAAGTGGATTTCAGCCGCCAGGGGCGGGCGCGCATCATGCAGCGTAACCAGGGCTGCCTGCGCGTTTATGCCAACGTGGCCGACGGCCGTCTGCTGGGTGCGGAAATGGCCGGCCCGCACATGGAGCACCTGGCGCATCTGCTCGCCTGGGCCTGCCAGCAGTCGCTCAGCGTGGCGCAGTTGCTGGCCATGCCGTACTACCATCCCGTGCTGGAAGAGGGCTTGCGCACCGCCTTGCGCGATGCGGCCCAGCAGCTCAGGGCTGCGCGACCTGCCTGATGGCCGCCGCCAGACTGGCCACGGACTCGCCGTCGGTGGCTAAGAGGCGCGCGCGCCCGGCGCTATCGAAGATGTAAATGCCGCGGCTGTGCGCCACTTCATAATCCTTGCTGTCCGGATCGACGGGTTTCTCGATCTGGAATGACACCCGGTAGCGGCGCGCCACGTCTGCGATCTGTTTTTCGGTGCCCGTCAGACCCAGCGCGTTTTCATTGAACAATTCCACGTAGGCCTGCAGGACTTGCGGCGTGTCGCGGTGCGGATCCACGCTGATGAACACGACCTGAACCTGGTCGGCCAGCGGCCCCAGTGCGTGCATGACTTCCGCGAGCTGGGCCATGGTCGTGGGGCAGATGTCCGGGCAGCTCGCGTAGCCGAAAAAGAGCACCGCCACCTTGCCCTGCAAATTCTTCTCGGTCACCGTGCCGCTCACGCCGCTGAGTGTGAAGCGCAGGTCCGGCAGAAAACCGCGCACGGGATGGATGGCAGTTTCCTTCGCCAGCGTCGTCGCGGGTGTTGCCAGCAGCGCCGGGCCGCCCAGCAGCATGGCCAGACTCAGGCTTAGCGCGCTTAGATGATGGCGCATGTTTGCGGCCCTCCGGTCGGCCTCAGGCGCTCAGGCCGCTGTGGCGCAGCAGGGCGTTGATGTCGGGGTCGCGTCCGCGAAAAGCCCGAAAAGAGTCCGCTGCGGGCCGCGTGCCGCCCACGGCCAGGATTTCGGCCAGGAAGCGCAGGCCGGTCTGGCGGTTCAGCGTGTGCTGCTCGCCATCGGCGCTTTCTTCGAAGGCGGCATAGGCATCGGCGGACAACACTTCGGCCCACTTATAGCTGTAATAGCCCGCGCCGTAACCACCCGCGAACAGGTGCGAGAACTGGTGCGGGAAGCGGTGCCACTCCGGCGGGAAGACCACCGCCACTTCTTCGCGTACGGCCTGCAGGATGCGCATCACGTCGGCGATGCTCAGGCCCGCCTGCTGATGGATGCGCATGTCGAACAGGGCAAACTCGACCTGGCGCAGCATCTGCATGCCGCTCTGGAAGTTGCGCGCGGCCAGCAGGCGATCGAACAGGCTGCGCGGCAGGACTTCACCCGTATCGACGTGGCGACCCATGGTCTGGATGACTGGCCATTCCCAGCAGAAATTCTCCATGAACTGCGAAGGCAGCTCGATGGCATCCCATTCCACCGCGGCAAAGGCACCGGCATCGGGGTCGTCCACGGCGCTCAGCAGCGCGTGCAGGGCGTGGCCGCTTTCATGGAACAGGGTGATGACCTCGTCGTGCGTGAGCAGGCTGGGCTTGCCATCGCGCGCCGGTGTGAAATTGCAGGTGAGCGTGACGATGGGGGTGAGCAGCGTGCCGTCCGGGCTGCGGCGCCGGTCGCGTTCGCTATTGACCCAGGCGCCGCCCTGCTTGCCCTGGCGCGCGTGCAGATCAAGGTAGAGATGGCCGCACAGTCGGCCCTGCGCGTCGTGGACGGCGAGGCACTGGACGTCGGGATGCCAGGTGCTTGCCGGCACCGGCGTGAAATGAATGTCGTAAAGCTGCTCGACGACGTGGAACAGGCCGTCCAGCACCTGATGCTCGGCAAAATACTGGCGCACTTCCTCTTCCGAGTAATCGTAGCGCTGCTGGCGCAAGTGCTCGGAAGCGTAGGCCAGATCCCAGGGCGCCAGAGTATCCAGACCCAGCTGCTCGGCCGCGTGGGCGCGCAGCGCGTCAAGGTCGTGCTCGGCATAGGGCCGCGCCCGCTCGGCCAGCGCGCGCAGAAAGGCTTCGACCTGTGCGGCCGTATCGGCCATGCGCGTTTCCAGGCGCAGGCCGGCGAAGGTATCGAAGCCCATCAACCCGGCTTCTTCGGCACGCAAGGCCAGCAGCTGTTCGATGAGACGCGAGTTGTCCAATCCATCCGCGCCCAGCTCGGACGCCAGCGTGGCGTGGGCGCGGTACAGGGTTTCACGCAGGCTGGCGTCGTGCGCGTATTGCATGACCGGCAGGTAGCAGGGCATCTTGAGGTTCAGCGTCCAGCCTTCGCGCCCCTCTTGCGCCGCCGCATCGCGGGCGGCGTCCAGAACGGCCTGGGGAATGCCGGCCAGGCGCTCGGGATCGTCGATGAACAGCGACCATTGGTCGACGCTGTCCAGCACGTTCTCCGAAAATTTCTGCGAAGCCTGGGCCTGTTCGTCGCACAGATCGCGATAGCGCTGGCGCGCCTCGCCTTTCAGATCGGCGCCGCCCAGGCGGAAATCGCGCAGGGCGAGCGTGATGATGCGCTGGCGCACCGCATCCAACGCCTCGAAGGCCGGCTCGGCCTGAAAACGGCGGTACTGCGCATACAAACCCTCGTGCAGACTGATCCAGGTGCCGTATTCCGTCATGAGCGGCAGGCATTCATTGAAGGCGGCGCGCAGCTCTGGCGTGTTCACCACCGCGTTCAGGTGGGCGGCGACCGACCAGGCGCGCGACAGTACCTGGGTGGCGTCCAGCAGCGGGTCGATCAGCGTCTCCCAGGACGGCGCGGCCGCGTTCGCGGCGATGGTGTCGACGGCCTCGCGCGCGCGAGAAATCAGCGCGGGAATGGCGTCGCGCAGGTGCGCGGGCTCGATGGCCGCGTAGTCCATCGGTTGATCGATGGCGATCAGCAGGGGGTTTTCAGACATCAGGACAGATTCCGCAGTGTGGCAGGGTTCAGGGCCTGGCGGCCTGTACCGTATTCTTCAGGAGCATGGCGATGGTCATGGGGCCGACGCCGCCGGGTACCGGCGTGATCGCACCCGCGACGCTGCGCGCCGAATCGAAATCCACGTCGCCGGCCAGGCGGCCGTCGGGCAGGCGGTTGATGCCCACGTCGATGACGACGGCGCCGGGCCGGATCATGGCCCCGGTCACCATGCCGGGCCTGCCCGTGGCAACCACCAGCACTTCAGCGCGACGGGTGTGGGCGGCCAGGTCGCGCGTCTTGGAGTTGCACAGCGTGACCGTGGCGCCCGCGGCCAGCATGAGTAGCGCCATGGGCTTGCCGACGATGTTGCTGGCACCCACGACGACGGCTTCGGTGCCCCAGAGCGACACGTTCTCCGATTCCAGCATGGTCATGATGCCCCAGGGGGTGCAGGGCCGGAAGCGCGGCGCGCCCGTCAGCAGGCGCCCGGCGTTGATCAGGTGAAAGCCGTCGACGTCTTTGTCGGGATCGATGGCTTCAATGACGTGGGCTGTATCCATGTGTGCGGGCAGCGGCAGCTGTACCAGGATGCCGTGGATTTCGGGGTCGGCATTGAGCTGCGCCACCGTGGCGAGCAGGGCATCTTGCGTGGTGTGCGCCGGCAGCCGGATGACGCGCGACAGCATGCCGGCCGCCTCGCAGGCATTGGCTTTGTTGCGCACGTAGACTTGCGAGGCCGCATCGTCGCCGGCCAGTACCACGGCCAATCCGGGGCGGATGCCCTGGGTAACCAGCGCCTGGACTTCGGTGGCGACTTCGGCGCGCACCTGCGCGGCCAGCGCGCGTCCGTCGATGATGCGCGCGCTCATGCCGGAGACTCGCTTTGCGCGAGCGCGATCTTCATCAAGTCGGCCACCGTCGTGACCTCGAGCTTTTCCATGATGTTGGCCCGATGCGCTTCCACCGTCTTGATGCTGATGCTCAGGTCGCCCGCAATTTGCTTGTTCAGGCGACCGGCCACGATGCGCTCGAGCACTTGCTGCTCGCGCGCGGTCAGGCGGCTCAGGATGGCCTGCTGCGATTTCAGCGCCTGCGCCTGATGCACTTTCTGGGTCGCGTCTTCGAGCATGCGCGCGACAATGTTGCGCAGATCCGTTTCATTGAACGGTTTTTCCAGGAAATCGACGGCGCCTTTCTTCATGGTCGAGACCGCCATGGGCACGTCGCCGTGGCCGGTGATGAAGACGATGGGCAGCGGCGCCTTGCGCTCGATGAGCGCTTCCTGCAGTTCGAGACCGCTCATGCCGGGCATGCGCACATCGGCGATCAGCACGCCCACCTGATCGGGGTCATAGCTGTCCAGGAAGGCTTCGCCACCGCTGAAGCACTTGACGCGATAGCCGTTGGCTTCAAGCAGCCAGCGCAGCGAATCGCGCACGGCTTCGTCGTCGTCGACGATATAGATGGTGCTTTGGGCTGAATAGGCGCTCATGCGTGTGACTCCTGAGCCTGCGGGCTCGATATGGCCGTCTCTCCGGCACTGGGCAGCGTGAAGCGAAATATCGTACCACCTTCGGGGTTGGCGTCGGCCCACAGGCGCCCGTGGTGCGATTCGATGATGGTGCGGCAGATGTTCAGGCCCATGCCCAGCCCTTCGGACTTGGTGCTGTAGAAAGGCTCGAACAGGCGCTCGGGGTCGCGCAGGCCGTGGCCGCGGTCGTGTACCGCAATTTCGATCAGCGCGCCGCGATCCGTCACGACCACATGCAGGTTGGGATAATCGCTGTTCTCCATGGCTTCGATGCCGTTCTTGAGCAGGTTCAGCAGTACTTGCTCGATCAGGATGGGGTCGGCCAGCACATCGGGCAGCTGTTCCGGCACATCTTGTGCGATGGTAATACGCCGTTTGCGCGCATCAATGTCGGCAAAGGCCACGGCGTTGTCGAGGATGCGGCGCACCGACACCTGCTGGCGGCGCGGTTCGCTGCGTTTGACGAACTCGCGGATGCGGCTGATGATCTTGCCCGCGCGCTCGGCTTGCCGGGCCGATTTTTCCAGCGCCTCGAGCAGGCGCTCGGGTTCGGCCTTGCCGGCACGCAGCATGGCCACGGCCGCCATATTGTAGTTGCTGATGGCCGTGAGCGGTTGGTTCAGCTCGTGCGCCAGCGAAGACGCCATCTCACCCATGGTGGTCAGGCGGCTGGTGAGCTGGATTTTCTCCTGCTGCACGCGTGAGGCTTCTTCATGCGTGCGCCGCTCGGTGATGTCGCGCGCCACTTGCAGGCGCACGCGTTGGCCGTCGGTCCAGGTCAGCATACGGTGGTGGACTTCGAACCAGCGCTCGGCGCTGTTGGAATACACTTCGGTGCTGGCTTCGGAAAAACGCAGCAGCCGGTGCCCCATCAGCTCGCGGTGGCCGCCGGCCTGGGCGCCGAACAGCCGCCGGTAAGTCCGGTTGGCAAACAGCAGCTCCAGGCCGTTGGCGGTGTCCGCCACCACGGAAATGGCGTCGTCCAGGCCTTCGAGCACGGTCATGAAGCGCTCGTGCGCCGCCGTGAGCGCCTCGCGGATGCGCTTGGGCTCGGTGATGTCGGTCATCGAGGTCATCCAGCCGATCTGCTCGCCATTGGGGTCGCGCAGCGGCGAGACATACATGCGCGCCGTGAACAGCGAGCCGTCGCGCCGGCGCGCCTCGACTTCGAGGCCGCTGCTGGGCGTGCGGCCCGAGAGCAGCAGGTCCATGGTTTCCTGGTGCTGCTTGTGGCGATCCGGCAGCCAGTAGGGGAAGGGTGCCGTGCGCCCAATCAGGTCCGCCTCGTTCCAGCCGATCATGCGGCAGAAGGCCGGGTTGACGTAGGCGATGCGCCCCTGCATGTCGAATACCCGCATGCCGGTGGACATGGAGTTTTCCATCGCCCGGCGAAACCCGGTTTCTGCCATGAGGGCGGCTTCCGCCTGTGTGCGAAAGCGGGTGTAGCGCCACAGCGCCAGCAGGCTGAAAACAATCACCAGCGACAGCGCACCCACCACCATGATGAGGCGTTGCTGGCGTGTTTCCTGGTCTATGGTCACGAACATGACGCTGTCGTTGTGCAGCTGCTGCAGCCAGACGAAGGCGCCCATGACAAATAGATAGAGCACCAGCACGACGACGGGCGTAAGCCAGTACACCCCACGACGGCCACGGTTCGCCTGGTCGTAGAAGGTCGTGGGAATCAGGGATTTGCGGGAATGAGTAGCCATGGCACGCGAGGTCTGGAGACTGCTAGTTTACCTGAATGTCAAAGTTGATATTTCATATTATGGAATCAACTACCATAAAATGAAATTTTGCTTGTGCTAACGCGCACTCTTTCCTAGAATGGACTAAATATCCTGACAGGAGACGCGAATGTCCTCACTTGAACATCTTGACGCAGGGTCCGTACCGGCCACCGATGAAGCACTGGAAACACAAGAGTGGCTGGAGGCGCTGGAAGCAGTGCTGGATCGCGAGGGCCCGGAGCGTGCGCACGAACTGCTGGAGCGGCTCATCGATCTGGCGCGGCGTTCAGGCGCGCATATCCCATTCTCGCCCAATACCGCCTATGTGAATACCATTCCTCCCGGCCTTGAACACCCGCATCCGGGCAATCTGGCGCTCGAGGAACGCATCCGCTCGTACGTGCGCTGGAACGCCATGGCCATGGTGGTCAAGGCCAACAGCCACCATCCGGCCGACGGTGGTGACCTGGGTGGGCACATCGCCTCCTTCGCGTCCCTGGCCACCATGATCGGCTGCGGCCAGAACCACTTCTGGCATGCGGAAACGCCGGATCATGGCGGTGACCTGGTGTACTTCCAGGGCCATTCCTCACCCGGCATGTATGGCCGCGCCTATCTGGAAGGGCGCCTGAGCACCGAGCAAATGGATCACTTCCGCCAGGAAGTCGGCGGCAAGGGCCTGGCCTCTTATCCCCATCCCAAGCTCATGCCGGAATTCTGGCAGTTCCCTACGGTTTCCATGGGGTTGGGGCCGCTGATGGCCATCTACCAGGCGCGCTTCCTCAAGTACCTGCACGCACGCGGCATCGCCGATACCAGCCAGCGCAAGGTCTGGGTTTTCTGCGGTGACGGCGAAATGGACGAACCGGAGTCCAAGGGCGCCATCGCGCTGGCCTCGCGCGAGAAGCTCGACAATCTCATCTTCGTCATCAACTGCAACCTGCAGCGTCTGGACGGGCCGGTGCGCGGCAACGGCAAGATCATCCAGGAGCTGGAGGGTGATTTCCGCGGCAGTGGCTGGAACGTCATCAAACTCATCTGGGGTGGCTACTGGGATCCGCTCTTCGCGCGCGACAAAGAAGGCATCCTGCGTCGCATCATGGAAGAGTCCGTCGACGGCGAATACCAGGCCTACAAGGCGCATGACGGCAAGTTCGTGCGCGAGCATTTCTTTGGCAAGCATCCCAAGCTGCTGGAAATGGTCAGCCGCATGAGCGACGAGGACATCTGGCGCCTGAATCGGGGCGGGCACGATCCGCACAAGGTGTATTCCGCCTTCCATCGCGCCGCGCACCACGAGGGCGAGCCCACCGTCATCCTGGCCAAGACCATCAAGGGCTATGGCATGGGTCACGTCGGGCAGGCCAAGAACCCCACTCACCAGCAGAAGAAGCTGGACATCGATTCCATCCGCGAGTTTCGCGATCGCTTCAATATCCCGATCCCGGATGATCAGCTCGAATCCCTGCCGTACTTCAGGCCGGCGGACGATTCCCCGGAAATGCGCTACCTCCAGGAACGTCGCGAGGCGCTGGGGGGCTATCTGCCGCGCCGGCGCACGCGTGCCGACGAGCACCTGCCCGTGCCCGATCTGGACGTTTTCAAGGCCGTCACCGACGCCACGGCGGCGGGGCGTGAAATTTCCACCACCCAGGCTTTCGTGCGCGTGTTGAACCAGATCCTGCGCGACAAGACGCTGGGCCCGCGCGTGGTACCGGTGCTGGTGGATGAATCGCGTACCTTCGGCATGGAAGGCCTGTTCCGCCAGATCGGCATCTACGCGCCCGAAGGCCAGAAGTACATCCCGGTCGACAAGGGCGAGGTGATGTACTACAAGGAATCGGCCACGGGTCAGCTGCTGCAGGAAGGCATCAACGAGGCGGGCGGCTTTTGTTCCTGGATGGCGGCGGCCACGTCCTATTCCAGCAACAACCGCATCATGATCCCGTTCTACATCTATTATTCGATGTTCGGGTTCCAGCGCGTGGGCGATCTGGCCTGGGCGGCGGGCGACATGCAGGCGCGCGGCTTCCTGCTGGGCGGCACGGCGGGGCGCACCACGCTCAACGGCGAAGGCCTGCAGCACGAAGACGGCCACAGCCATATCCTGTCGTCGGTCATCCCCAACTGCGTGTCCTATGATCCGGCCTTTGCTCACGAGCTTGCCGTCATCATCCACAACGGCCTCAAGCGCATGATAGAAGATCAGGAAAACGTCTTCTATTACCTGACCGTGATGAACGAGAACTATCCCCAGCCTGGCCTGGTGGCGGGCGACGAGGACGGCATCATCCGCGGGGCATATCGCTTCAAGTCCACGGACAAGGCGGCCCATCGGGTGCAGCTGATGGGCTCCGGCACCTTGCTGCGCGAAGTGCTGGCCGCCCAGGCGCTGCTGCTGGACGACTGGGGCGTGGGCTCGGACGTTTGGAGCGTCACCAGCTTCACCGAGCTGCGCCGCGACGGTCTGGACTGCGAGCGCCATCGCCTGCTGCATCCGGAAGACACGGCCGCGCCGCAACCCTACATCACGCAATTGCTCAAGGACAGCGAAGGCCCCATCATCGCATCCACGGACTACATGAAAGCGTATGCCGATCAGATCCGTGCCTTCATTCCGGATGGTCGCCACTACCGCGTGCTGGGTACGGACGGCTTCGGGCGTTCGGATTTCCGCAGCAAGCTGCGCGAACACTTCGAGATCGACCGGCATTTCGTCACGCTCGGCGCCTTGCGCGCGCTGGCCGACGAAGGGGTGTTGCCGGTGACGACGGTTTCCGAGGCGATCCGTAAGTACGGCATCAATCCGGATAAGGCCAACCCGCATCACGCTTGAAGGAGACACACGCATGAGCAACACCATAGATATCAAGGTGCCCGACATCGGTGCGGTGGATGACGTGGATGTCATCGAGATCCTGGTTGCCGAGAACGACACGGTCGAGGCCGAGCAAAGCCTGATCACGGTGGAGTCCGAGAAGGCGTCCATGGAAATCCCGTCGCCGCAGGCCGGCACCGTGCGCGGCATCACCGTCAAGCTGGGCGACAAGGTGTCCGAAGGCTCGGTCATTCTGCAGCTGGAGGTCGGCGACGCCGCTGCGGCAGCACCGGCCGAAGCGGCAGCGCCAGCCGCGCAGGCAACGGCTGACAGTCCGGCCGCGCCGCCAGCTGCGGAGCCGCCAGCGCGCTCGGGTCTGGCGTCCGGCTCCGACGGCGCGGACGTGTCCCCCGGATTGGCCGCCACCGCCTTGCCGGACGGCGCGGGTGCCGCCTCGCCCGTGGTTCAGGTGGGCGCGGCGCAGCAGCTGGCCTCGCTGCCGCGTGAACGCCACTCACCCACGGCGGCCTACGGCTCGGCCGACCTGCCGTTGCGCAATCTGCCGCACGCCTCGCCGTCGGTGCGCAAGTTCGCGCGCGAGCTGGGTGTGGATTTGCGCCAGGTGCAGGGTAGCGGGGCGCGTCAGCGCATCACGCACGATGATGTGCGCCAGTTCGTCAAGCAGGCCCTGGCGGGCGGCGGCGCCGCAGCCCCGTCAAGCGCCAACGTCGGTGGCCTGTCCGTGCTCGATTGGCCCAAGGTCGATTTCGCGCGCTTCGGCACCGTGGAAACGAAACCGTTGTCGCGCATCCGCAAACTGTCCGGCGCCAACCTGCATCGCAACTGGGTGATGATCCCGCACGTCACCAACAATGATGTGGCCGACATCACCGAGCTGGAAGCGTTGCGCCAGACGCTGAATAAGGAAAACGCCAAAGAAGGCGTGCGCGTCACCATGCTCGCCTTCCTCATCAAGGCGGTCGTCGCCGCCCTGAAGCGCTATCCCGAATTCAATGCCTCGCTCGATGGCGAGAATCTCGTCCTCAAGCAGTACTACCACATCGGCTTTGCGGCGGATACGCCCAATGGCCTGGTGGTGCCCGTGATTCGCGATGCCGATACCAAGGGCGTGCTCGACCTGGCGCGTGAAACGGCCGAACTCGCCGGCCTGGCGCGCGAAGGCAAGCTCTCGGCCGCGCAAATGCAAGGCGGCTGCTTCACGATTTCCTCGCTGGGCGGGATCGGCGGCACGTCGTTCACGCCCATCATCAACGCCCCGGAAGTCGCCATCCTGGGCGTGTCCCGCTCCGCCATGGCACCGGTATGGACGGGTCAGGCCTTCGAGCCGCGCCTCATGCTGCCGCTCTCGCTCTCCTACGATCACCGGGTGATCGACGGTGCCGCGGCGGCCCGCTTCAACGCCATGCTGACCGGCCTGCTGGCTGATTTCCGGCGCATTGCGCTTTAGGAGAACCCATGAGCACGATAGAGCTGAACGTACCCGATATCGGTGATGTGACCGATGTCGACGTCATCGAAATCCTCGTGGCGGTGGGCGACACCATTGTCGAGGAACAAAGCCTGATCACGGTCGAGTCCGACAAGGCATCGATGGAGATCCCGGCGACGCAGGCGGGCGTGGTCGAGGAAGTTCTGGTCAAGCTGGGCGACAAGGTGTCCGAAGGCACGGCCATCGTCCGCATTGCCCGCGAGGCCTCGGCCCCGGCGGCGAAGCCGGCTGCGGCCGACACGCCACCGGCCGCGGCGGCCGCACCGGCGCCCGCGCCAACCCCCGTCCCCGCAACGCCTGCACCGCCAGCCGCGGCGCCGGCTCCCGCAGCGGCATCGACGGTGGCCACGGCCGACGTGAGCTGCGATGTCCTGGTGCTGGGTGCCGGGCCTGGCGGTTATTCCGCCGCGTTCCGGGCAGCGGATCTCGGCCTGGACGTGGTACTGGTCGAGCGCCATCAGACCTTGGGCGGGGTCTGTCTGAACGTGGGCTGTATCCCGTCCAAGGCCTTGCTGCATACCGCCAGCGTGCTGGAATCGGCGCGCGCGCTGGCCAGCCAGGGCATCGTGTTTTCCGAACCGCATGTCGATCTGGATGCGCTGCGCGCGCACAAGTCCAAAGTGGTCGCCAAGCTGACAGGCGGCCTGGCCGGCATGGCCAAGGCGCGCAAGGTGCGTGTGCTGGTGGGCGAGGGCGCGTTCGCGGACGATCATCATCTGTCGGTCGACGGTGCCGATGGCAAGCGGCAGGTCGTGCGCTTTGCCTCGGCCATCATCGCCGCGGGCAGCCGCGCGGTGCACCTGCCTTTCCTGCCTGACGATCCCCGCATCGTAGATTCCACCGGCGCGCTGGCGCTGCCGCGCGTGCCGCAGCACATGCTGGTCATCGGCGGCGGCATCATCGGCCTGGAAATGGCCACGGTCTATTCGGCCCTGGGCGCACGCGTCGACGTGGTCGAGATGCTGGACGGCCTGATGCCGGGCTGCGACCGCGACCTGGTCAAGGTCTGGCAAAAGCAGAACGCACACCGGTTCGAGAACCTGATGCTGGAAACGCGCACAACCGGTGCCACGGCCAGCGCGGAAGGCCTGCGCTTCACGTTCGAAGGCAAGCAGGCGCCCGCCGGGCCGCTGACCTACGATTTCGTCCTGCAGTCTGCCGGCCGCGTCCCGAACGGTGGGCGCATCGGCGCGGACAAAGCCGGTGTGGAAGTGGATGAAAAAGGCTTCATCGCCGTCGATACGCAGATGCGCACCAACGTGGCCCACATCCATGCCATCGGCGACATCGTCGGCCAGCCCATGCTGGCGCACAAGGCCGTGCACGAGGCGCATGTGGCGGCCGAAGCCATCGCCGGGCACAAGGTGGCCTTCGACGCGCGCGTCATCCCCTCCGTGGCGTATACGGATCCTGAAATCGCCTGGGTGGGCCTGACTGAAGACCAGGCGCGCGACCAGGGCGTGGCGATCACCAAGGGCCTATTCCCATGGGCGGCCTCGGGCCGGGCCATTGCCAACGGCCGTGACGAAGGCTTCACCAAGCTGCTCTTCGATGCCGATACGCAGCGCATCGTGGGTGGCGGCATCGTCGGCACGGGCGCCGGAGACCTGATCGGCGAAGTGGCCCTGGCCATCGAAATGGGCGCCGACATGGTCGATATCGGCAGCACCATCCACCCCCATCCCACGCTGGGTGAATCCATCGGCATGGCTGCGCTGGCCGCCCTGGGGACCTGCACCGACCTGCCGCCCACGCGACGCAACTAGAACAGGAGCACGCTGCATGTCCGCACCGGCTGCACACGCCGATCTTTCCGAATGGCTGGCCTACCTTGAAACCCTGCATCCGGTGGCCATCGATCTTGGCCTGGAGCGCGTGCAATCGGTGGCGCGGGCGCTGGACCTGCAGCTGCCCGCCACGGTCATCACCGTGGGGGGCACCAACGGCAAGGGCTCGGTCTGCGCCATGCTCGAAGCCATCCTCCTGGCTGGCGGCTATCGCACCGGATGCTATACCTCGCCCCATCTGGTGCACTACAACGAACGCATCCGCATCGACGGCGAGCCCGTCGCGGATGCGCGCATCGTGGCGCAGTTCGCTCGCATCGAAGCGGCGCGCGGCGCGACGTCGCTGACCTACTTCGAGTTCGGCACGCTGGCCGCGCTGCTGCTGTTTGCCGAGGCCGCTCCCGACGTGGTCATCCTGGAAGTGGGCCTGGGCGGGCGCCTGGACGCGGTCAACATCATCGATGCCGATTGCGCCGTCATCACCAGTATCGACATCGATCACCAGGCCTATCTGGGCGATACGCGCGAAAAGATCGCGTTCGAGAAAGCGCATATCTTCCGGTCGGGCAAACCCGCCATCTGCGCCGATCCGACCCCGCCGCAAGGCCTGGTCGATCACGCCCAGGCCATCGGCGCCGACCTGTGGCGCTTCGGGCGTGATTTCAATTATTCCGGAGATCGCCTGCAGTGGGCCTACGGCGGGCGCCGGCAGCGGCGCAGCGCGCTGGCCTATCCGGCGCTCCGGGGGGCAAACCAGCTCCTGAACGCGGCTGCGGCGCTGGCGGCGCTGGAATCGCTCGAAGATCGCATCGTCCTTCCCCAGCACGCGATTCGCCTGGGTCTGTCGCACGCCGCGCTGCCCGGACGCTTCCAGATCATGCCCGGCGAGCCCGCCATCATCCTGGACGTGGCGCACAACCCGCATGCCGCAGCGGCGCTGAGCCAGAACCTGGCCAACATGCCGTGCACAGGCAAGACCTTTGCCGTCGTGGGCATGTTTCGCGACAAGGATGTTCGCGGCGTGCTCGCACCCATGATGTATCACGTCGATCGCTGGCTGTGCGTCGATCTGCCGGGTCCGCGCGGCCTTGCCGCCACGGAGCTGGCCGCCACCCTGCAGACCTTGTTGGACGGGCTGCACGCCGATGCCGAGGCGGGCGCGCTGCCGCGCATGGTGTACGAGACCGACAACATGCTCTCACCCATCCAGGGCGATGCGGCCGGGTCCGGTCCGGGTGTGCGCCCGGTGCCGCGCAGCATGCCGGCGCGCCTCAAGGTGAGCGTCGAGTGCCTGCCCGATCCGGTCACCGCGTTCGAACAGGCCAACGAGCGCGTGACGGTCAATGATAGAATTCTGATATTCGGATCCTTCGCTACCGTCGGTCCGGTGCTTGACAGGCTGGGGCAGCGCGACTGATTTCCCGGTGGCGCGCGCACGGACACGGGCGAACCAGCCAGAACAGGGTTTTCGATGGCCATCTTTTCCCGCAAGCCACCGTCCCCGCCGGCCCGGCGGTCGGTCGCTGACAACGCCCAGATCGACGCCTTGCGCGTGCGCGCGCGTCAGCGCCTGGTCGGCGCACTCATTCTCGTGGTGGCCGCCGTGGTGGTCGTTCCCATGCTGTTCGACGATCCCGTGGATGTCGCGTCGGTCGACACGCCCCTGGTATTGCCCGCGCCGGTGCCGCCGGCGCCGGAATTGACGGACGTGCCGGACATGCCTGAGTTGCCGGAAACGCTTGTCGAGGTTGAAGATCCCGATTCTCCAGGCGCTAATGAAGGCCTGATCGCACGCTCGGACGAGGCCGCCGCCGCACCGCCGGCCACTGAGGCGCCGGCCAGTCTCCCGGCCGATGCGCCCGCCAGCCGGGCGCCACAGCCTGAGCCTGCGGCCGAGCCGCCCCGTCCCGCAGCGCAATCCGAGCCCGCGCGCACGGATGATGGCTCGCTGGCCCTGGCCCTTCTGGAAGGGCGCAGCCCGCCGTCGGCCGCACAGGGCAATCACGTGGTCCAGGTCGCCGCCTACAGCGCGCAGGCCGACGCGCAGGCGCGCCGGCAGAAACTGCTGCAGGCCGGTGTCAGCGATGCCTTCGTCGAGCAGGGGCAGTCCAAGGGCAAGACGGTGTATCGCCTCAAAGTGGGCCCGTTCCCCACGCCGGCTGCAGCGCGCGCGGCGCAGGCTCGCCTGCGCTCGCTGGGCTATGACAACAGCCTGCTGCTGAGCCAGTGAACAGTCTCGATTATCTGCTGCTGGCCATCATCCTGGTGTCGGCCCTGCTCGGGCTGATGCGGGGTCTCATCAAGGAAGTGCTATCGCTGTGCGCCTACGTGGCTGCGTTTTTTGGCGCCCTGTGGTGGGGGCCGCCCATGGCGGAATGGTTGCCCGCCTTTCTGGAGAACCCCTTGCTGCGCATGGCGGCCGCCACCCTCATCGTGTTCCTTGCGGTTCTGCTGAGCGTGGGCCTGCTGAACATGGCGCTGGGCGCGCTGATCGACCGTACCGGCCTGTCACCGGCAGACCATGGGCTGGGCGCCCTGTTTGGCCTGCTGCGCGGCAGCATCATTGTCCTGGCCATCATGGTGATGGCCGGCTATACCGAGTTGCCGCAGGAAACCTGGTGGCAGCAGGCGCAGTTCTCCGGCCCCAGCGTGCGGGTCATCCAGTCGCTCAAACAGTGGTTGCCGGCCTCGGTGGTTGCGTGGCTGCCGTATTGAGCGTCCTCTCAGGAACAAATCATGTGTGGAATCGTCGGCGTCGTCGCGCACGGTCCAGTCAACCAGATCATTTATGACAGTCTGCTGCTTTTGCAGCATCGGGGTCAGGATGCCGCCGGCATCGCGACCAGCCATCAACATCATTTCAATCTGCACAAGGCGCAAGGCCTGGTACGGGATGTTTTTCGTACCCGCAACATGCGCGCGCTGCCCGGCAATCAGGGGCTGGGTCACGTGCGCTACCCCGGTTTCGGCTCCAGCAGCCGTATCGACGAGGCGCAGCCGCTGTACGTGAATGCGCCGTTCGGCATCATGTTCGTACACAACGGCAGCTTGACCAACTGGCGCGAGCTGCGCGAAGCGCTATTTCGCGTCGACCGACGTCATATCAACACGAATTCGGATTCCGAAGTCCTGCTGAACGTATTCGCCCACGAGCTGCAACAGGCCACGTCGGCCACGGAGCTGGACGATCAGGCGGTGTTCGCCGCCGTGGCCGCGGTGCATGAACGCGTGCGTGGCGCGTATGCCGTCATCGCTCAGATCGCCAATCACGGCATGGTCGCCTTTCGCGATCCCTTTGGCATCCGGCCCTTGTGCCTGGGGCGTCTGGACACGCCGGCGGGCACGGAATGGATGGTGGCTTCGGAGTCAGTGGCGCTGACGGGCTGCGGCTACAGCCTGGTGCGTGACCTTGCGCCAGGCGAGGCCGTCTTCATCGATGCGCAGGGCGTACTGACCGCGCAACAGTGCGCCCACGCGCCCGTGCTCGCACCCTGCGCGTTCGAGTATGTGTATTTCGCACGCCCCGACTCGGTGCTCGACGGCGTGCCCGTCTACGATGCCCGCCTGCGCATGGGCGAGACGCTGGCCGATACGCTGGCGCGCCAGTTCCGCCTGGGTGATATCGACGTCGTGATGCCGGTACCGGATTCCTCGCGGCCCTCGGCAATGCAGCTCGCCGCCTGCCTGAACCTGAGCTATCGGGAAGGGCTCATCAAGAACCGTTACGTGGGCCGGACTTTCATCATGCCGGGCCAGGCCGTGCGCAAGAAGACCGTGCGCCAGAAACTCTCGGCGATGGAGCGCGAGTTCAAGGGCAAGAGCGTGCTGCTGGTGGACGATTCCATCGTGCGCGGCACGACCAGCCGGCAGATCGTCGACATGGCGCGCCAGGCCGGAGCACGCAAAGTCTACTTTGCTTCGGCAGCGCCGCCCGTACGCTATCCCAACCTGTACGGCATCGACATGCCGTCACGCGCCGAGCTGATCGCCACCGGACGCGACGAACGCGACATCGCGCGCGAGATCGGGGCGGACGGGCTGGTGTTCCAGGATCTGCCCAACCTGTGCGCGGCGATCCAGGGTCTGAATCCCGCCATCGGGCAGTTCGAGACCTCGTGTTTCGACGGCCATTACCTGACGGGTGAATCGGACGTGGCCGAAATCGAAAGAATCGGGCTGGACCGGGCCCAGGGCATGATGGCGCACTGGGATGGCGGCGAGGATAGCCAGGATTAGGCGGTGAGGCGCCGGGCGCTGCGCAGCAGCGCGCCCAGCGCCAGCACCGTCAGCACTGCGAACAGGGCTAGGCCCCACAAGGCATATTCGACGCCCAGCAGCGTCACCCTGGCGTCCATGCAGGTGGCGTAAATGCCGAACAGCCAGGGCAGGGCCGCATCCAGGCCCAGGCCGGTCATGAACCGGTCGGCCAGGGTTTGCGCGCAGGAAAACTGCTGCGCCGCAACCGTATACTGATACCAGGCCGCGACCATACCGCCGATGCCCGTTGCTGCGACCAGCACGAGCGCCAGGCGGCGCGGCGCGCTTGCCGTGCCGGGCCAGAGCAGGCCGAGCAGGGCAAAGGCGGCCGCCAGCAGCGCCAGCAGGCGCTGGAAGACGCACCAGGCGCAGGGCCGCATGCCGAACCCATGCTGGGAGACGAGCGCGATGGCTACGGCGATGAGGCTGAGCAGAATGACGGCAATGAGGGTGGGCTTCATGATGACGAGACAACATCCAGGAGGGCGTTTTCCAGCCGCAGGCGGCCCGATGGCGTGTCGAGCTGGCGGCCGTCGATGAAAAAGACATCTTCCACGCGTTCGCCCAGCGTGTGGATCTTGGCCATTTTAAGCCGGATTTCCAGGCTCACGAAGACCTGCGCGATGGCATGCAGCAGACCGGGCCGGTCGGCGCACACGAGCGAAAGACGCCAGTGCGCGCCATCGTCGCTGCGCTGCAGATGGATGGCGGGTGCAAGCGGGAAACTGCGCACCTGGCGCCGCGCCGAGGGATCGGGGCGCGTGCGCGCCGAAGTCGGCCGGGCATCGGCACCGTCGCCGCCCCAGTCGAGCAGGGCCGCCAGCGCGCGCTGAACGGTGCCGGTCAGGCTGTCGTAGCGCGGCGGCTGGCGCGAAAACAGCACGATGAAGCTGTCCAGTGCCCAGCCATCGCGGCTGGTATGGATGCGGGCCTCCTGTATGCTGAGCGTTTCGCGCTCGAACCAGGCGCAGATGGCGGCGAACAAGTCCTTGCGATCGGGCGTGTAGACCAGCACTTGCAAGGCCTCGTCCGCGCCCAGCACGCGGGCGCGCACGACGGCGTGGGGCGCCCGGACGCACGGTGCCAGCTGTTCGAGGTGCCAGACAATATCATCAGTCTCGTGGCGCAGGAAATACGCCGCATCCAGTGCGCGCCAGAGCTGCGCGCGCTGCGCATCGTCCACACCGAGCGCGCGCGCGGCCTGCGCCGCGGCCCGCATGCGCCGGGCGACGACGGTCTCGGCGTCGGGGCGCGCGTGGCCCAGCGCAATCACTGTCTTCTGGTACAGATCTTCGAGGAGCCGATGCTTCCAGGCGTTCCAGACGCGCGGGCTGGTGGCCCGAATATCGGCCATGGTGAGCAGATACAGGGTGCGCAGGCGCAAAGGCGAGCCGACCACGGCGGCGAAGGCGTGGATGACTTGCGGATCGCTCAGATCCTGCTTCTGGGCCGTGCGCGACAGCGTCAGATGCTCGCGGACGAGGAAGACCACCAGCGCCCGATCTTCATCGGACAGGCGGTGTGCGCGGCAGAACGCGTCGGCCAGCCGCGCACCGGAGTGGGCATGGTCGCCGGGCTGGCCCTTGGTGATGTCGTGAAACAGCGCGGCGATGGTGAGCAGCCAGGGTCGTGCCAGACGCGTCATCAGGGCGCTCGCCAGTGGGTATTCGTGGCCGTGGCGCGGATCGGCGACGCGCTCGAGCAGGCTGACGACCCGCAGCGTGTGCTCATCCACTGTGTAGGCATGGAACAGATCATGCTGCATGAGCCCGACGATGCGCCGAAACGGCGGCAGGTAGCGCGGCAGGATTCCCAGCCGGTTCATGTCGCGCAATGCTTGCGCGGCGCCGCTGGGTTGCATGAGAATGCGCAGGAAGCGCTGGCGATTCACGGGATTGCGCCGGTACTGGGCATCGATGGCGTTGCGGGCGTGCCACAGGGCCTGCACCAGGGTGGCGCGCATGCCCTCCAGCTCGGCGTGTTGCTGGCCATGCAGGAAGGCACGCAGGATGAGGCTGGGATTGCGCGCGAATGCATCCTTGCGACGCAGGTCCAGCCGGCCATGGCGTATACAGAAATCCGCATCGAGCACCAGCGTCGGCCCCGGCGTAGCGAACAGGCGTTCCTCGATGGCCAGCAGCAGCATGTCCGTGAGCTGGCTGACCACGCGCGCGGCCCAGTAGTAGCGCTGCATCAGCACTTCGCCGGGCCTGCGCAGGCGCGTGGCGCGAAATCCGTAGACCTCGGCGACGGCCTGTTGCAGATCGAAGCGCAGGCGGTCTTCCCGCCGTCCGGTGAGCAGGTGCAGCTCTATGCGCAGGCGGCGAAATGCTCCCTGTGCCCGCGTGAGCGAGCGCAACTGCGCCGCCGTGAGCAGGCCCGCCTGCATGATCTGTCCCCAGCTGCTGCCAAAACCCGCTGCGCGCGATACCCAGAGCAGCAGGTGCAGGTCGCGCAGGGCGCCGGGCGACTCCTTGCAATGCGGCTCCAGGGCGTAGGGCGTATCGTCGAAATGCGCGTGGCGTCGGCGCATCTCGGTACGCTTGGCAAGAAAGAAGCGGGCCGGGTCCAGCGCCTCGCGCAGCGCGGTTTCCAGTTGTGTGAACAAGGGTTGATCGCCCGCCAGCCAGCGCGCCTCCAGCAAGGCGGTCTGTACGCTGACGTCCTCCTGCGCCAGTGCCAGGCACTGGGCGGGCGTGCGCACGCTGTGCGAGGCGGGCAAGCCCACGTCCCACAACGCCGCGACGAAGCAGCGAATACGGGCCGCGTCCGCCGCGTCGGGCTCGTCGGCAAGCAGAATCAAGAGATCGACGTCCGAGGCCGGATACAGCTCGGCGCGGCCGTAGCCGCCCACTGCGGCCAGCGCCGCGCCCTGCGGCAGCGGTACGCTACGCAAAAGTGCCTGCAAGGTCTCGTCGACGATCAGGCTGAGCCGCTGCAACAGCAGGTTGGCGCGGGGGTGGCGGCGCCAGGCCTCGAACGCAGCCTGGCGGCGATCCTGGAAGCGCGCGCGCAGCGCGGCGATGGCGGACATGCGCGCGGCGTCAGCCCGCCGCAATGAAGGCGGGCGGCGCCGGCATGCCGGGCGATACCGTCAGGACTTCATACCCCGTGGGCGTCACCAGGATGGAGTGCTCCCATTGCGCGGACAGGCTGCGGTCTCGGGTGACGACCGTCCAGCCGTCCGGCAGGGTGCGAATGTCACGCCGGCCCGCATTGATCATGGGCTCGATGGTGAAGATCATGCCGGCTTCCAGGCGCGTGCCCGTGCCGGGGCGGCCGTAGTGCAGGACTTGCGGATCCTGGTGAAATTTCTGGCCCACGCCGTGGCCGCAATATTCCCGCACCACGGAAAATCCGGCCTGCTCGGCGTGATGCTGGATGGCGTGGCCGATATCGCCCAGCGCGGCACCGGGACGCACGGCGGCGATGCCGTGCCACATGCAGTCATAGGTGGTGTCCACCAGGCGTCGCGCCCGGATGGAGGGTTCGCCGACGAAATACATGCGGCTGGTATCGCCAAACCAGCCATCCTTGATGACGGTCACGTCGATGTTGAGAATGTCGCCGTTCTTGAGCGCGCGCTCGTTGGGAATGCCGTGGCAGATGACGTGGTTCACCGAGGTGCAGATGGCGCCGGGGAAGGGCGTGTAGCCCGGCGGCGCATAACCGACCGTGGCGGACGTGACTTCGAGTTCATCGGTGATGTATTCGAGGCACAGCTTGTCCAGGGCCGCGGTGGTGACGCCGGCCCGCACATGGTCGGCCAGGTAGTCCAGCGTGCGCGCGGCTGCCTGGCAGGCGGCGCGCATCTTGTCGAGGTCTTGCGGATTGCTGATGATGGGAATCATGGGGCTTGAACGTGATGGCAAAATAAAGGTAGAATAATAGGCTTTTTTAAGTTTTTGAAAAAATCGCGTGGCGGGCCAGCGAGGGTGTGCGGCGCGGCCGGATGGCCGGCATTGCATGCAGACCCGTCACAAGACTTAACCCTTGGAGAATATCATGTCGCTCATGCGTGAAATGCTGGAAGCGGGTGTGCACTTTGGCCACCAGACCCGTTTCTGGAACCCCAGAATGGCGCCGTACATCTTTGGCAGCCGCAACAAGATTCATATCGTCAACCTCGAGCAGACGGTTGTCAAATTCCTCGAAGCGACGCAATTCGTGCGCCAGCTGGCCGCGCGTGGCGGCACCGTGCTGTTCGTCGGCACCAAGCGGGCGGCGCGCGAAATCGTCGCCGCCGAAGCGCAGCGCTGCGGCATGCCGTTTGTCGACACCCGCTGGCTGGGCGGCATGATGACCAACTTCAAAACGGTCAAGACGTCCATCAAGCGCCTCAAAGACATGGAAGCCCAGCAGGAAGCCGGCGGGCTCGAGCTCATGAGCAAGAAAGAAGCGCTGATGTTCGAGCGCGAACTGGCCAAGCTGAACAAATCCATCGGCGGCATCAAAGACATGGCCAGGCTGCCTGATGCCCTGTTCGTCATCGACGTGGGCTACCACAAGATTGCCGTGGCCGAAGCGCGTACGCTGGGCATCCCGGTCGTCGGCGTGGTCGACACCAACCATTCGCCCGATGGCATCGCGCAAATCATCCCCGGCAACGATGACTCGGCCAAGGCCATTGCGCTGTATGCGCGCGGCGTGGCGGATGCCGTTCTCGAAGGGCGCGAACAGGCGCTCAGCGGGCTGGTAGACGAACTGGCCGAAGGCGACGAGGAATTCGTCGAAATCCAGCCGGACGAGCCCGTGCAGGAGTGAATCCGGCCGTCCGGTGTACCCCATCGGGCAGGTCCGGTGCCCCGGCTGAGTGCCGGGGCTCATTTTATTGAATCTGGAGAGAATAGTGGCTCAAATTACCGCTTCCATGGTCAAGGAATTACGTGTCAAGACTGATGCACCCATGATGGAGTGCAAGAAAGCGCTGACCGAGGCCGACGGCGACATGGCGCGTGCAGAAGAGATCCTGCGTGTGAAGTTGGGCAACAAGGCCAGCAAGGCCGCCAGCCGCATCACGGCCGAAGGGCTGGTGGGCATTCATGTCAGCGCCGACGGTCGGCGCGGCGCCATGGTCGAAGTGAACTGCGAAACGGACTTCGTCGCCAAGAACGACGATTTCATCGGTTTCGTCAACGCGCTCGCAGCCCTCGTGGCCGAACAGAACCCGGCCGATGTCCCGGCATTGAACGCCTTGCCCATGCAGGGTGCCACCGTCGAGGAAACGCGCACGGCGCTGGTGGGCAAGGTGGGCGAGAACATGTCGATCCGGCGCTTCCAGCGCTTCGAGACCGGGCAACGGCTGGCCAGCTATGTCCACGGCGGACGTATCGGCGTGCTCGTCGACTTCGACGGTGCGGAAGAGGTCGGCAAAGATGTGGCCATGCACGTGGCCGCCACCCGTCCCCGGGCGCTGGATGCCGATGGCGTCAGCGCCGATGAGATCGCCGTTGAACGTTCCGTGGCCGAGCAAAAGGCGGCGGAATCGGGCAAGCCGGCCGAGATCGTGGCGAAGATGGTCGATGGCGCGGTACAGAAATTCCTCAAGGAAGTCACGCTGCTGAACCAGCCCTTCGTGAAGAACGACAAGCAGACCGTGCGCCAGATGCTCAAGGAGCGTCAGGCAGACGTGGCGCGTTTCGCCCTGTTCGTCGTGGGCGAAGGTATCGAGCGCAAGTCCGAGGATTTCGCGGCCGAAGTGGCGGCAGCGGCGGGCAACCAGGCCTGATTCCTCCCGACAGGCGTTGAGCAGTCGGGCCTCGCGCACTGCGGGCCCGACTTTCGTTTACACTCTTCCTGGGATGCGTGACCCCCGCAAAGCATTGGTGCATCCCTGGCCTTGTCACTCCGGGATTTCACCATGACCAGCAGTTTGTATCGGCGCGTGCTTCTCAAGCTCTCGGGAGAAGCACTGATGGGCGAGGATGCCTACGGCATCAATCGGGCTACCATCCTGCGCATGACCGAAGAAATCGCCGAAGTCGTCCGGGTCGGCGTCGAGCTTGCCATCGTGATCGGCGGGGGCAATATCTTTCGCGGCGTGGCGCCGGGTGCGCAGGGCATGGACCGCGCAACGGCCGACTACATGGGCATGATGGCCACCATCATGAATGCGCTGGCCCTGCAGGACGCGCTCAAGAACCGCGGCATCGACGCCCGCGTGCAGTCGGCACTGAACATCGATCAGGTCGTGGAGCCGTACATCCGCCCCAAGGCCTTGCGCTATCTCGAAGAAGGCAAGGTGGTGATCTTTGCCGCCGGGACGGGCAACCCCTTCTTCACCACCGATACGGCGGCGGCCCTGCGCGGCGCGGAAATCGGCGCGGAAATCGTGCTCAAGGCGACCAAGGTGGACGGCATCTACAGCGCCGACCCCAACAAGGATGCCAGCGCGACCCGGTATGCGCGCATCAGCTTCGACGAGGCCATGGTGCGGCGTCTGGAAGTCATGGATGCCACGGCGTTTGCCTTGTGCCGTGACCAGAAGCTGCCCGTCAAGGTATTTTCCATCAACAAACCGGGGGCACTCGCCCGTGCGCTGGGCGGCGAGGACGAGGGCACCCTGGTCCACGTTTGAACAAAGGATGCATCATGAGTCAATCGGAAGTCGGAAAATCGGCCGATGCCCGCATGCAGCGCTCGGTCGAGGCGCTCAAGGTCGGCCTGTCCCGGATTCGTACGGGACGGGCCCATGCCGGAATTCTGGACCACGTCATGGTCGAGTATTACGGCTCGCCCGTGCCGGTGAGCCAGGTCGCCAACGTGAACGCTATCGACGCGCGCACCCTGAGCGTGCAGGTCTGGGAAAAATCCATGGCCGGCCCGGTCGAGAAGGCCATCCGCGAGTCCGATCTCGGGCTCAACCCCATCGCCATGGGCGAGAACATTCGCGTGCCCATGCCCGCCCTTACGGAAGAGCGCCGGCGCGACCTGACCCGGGTCGTGCGCAGCGAAGGCGAGGACGCCAAGGTCGCGATTCGCAACATCCGCCGCGAAGCCAATGATTCGCTCAAGAAAATGAGCAAGGACAAGTCCATCTCCGAAGACGAAGAGCGGCGCATGCAAGACGACGTGCAAAAGCTCACCGATCGTCATGTGGCGCAGGTCGATGACATGATCGCGCAGAAGGAAGCCGAGATCATGACGGTCTAGGAAAGCGGTCCGGGCGCCGATCATGCAACCGAGTTCCACGCTTGTCATTCCCCGCACGCACGATGTGCCGCGCCATGTGGCGATGATCATGGACGGCAACGGTCGTTGGGCGACGCGGCGCTTTCTGCCGCGCACCGCCGGCCACGTGCGCGGCGTGCAGGCCGTGCGCCGCGTGGTCGAGGCCTGCGGGCGACGCGGCGTCGAATACCTCACGCTGTTTGCGTTTAGCTCCGAGAACTGGCGCCGCCCACCCGACGAGGTCCGTCTGCTCATGGGTCTGTTCATCCAGACATTGGAAAAACAGGTCGATCGCCTGGAAGAGCAGGGCGTGCGCCTGCGCGTCATCGGCGACATGGACGCGTTCGAGCCTCGCCTGCAGGACCTGATCCAGGGTGCCCAGGCGCGCACGGCGCACAACACGGCCCTGCACCTCACCATCGCCGCCAATTACGGTGGGCGCTGGGACATCCTGCAAGCCATGCGCAAGATGCTGGCACGTCATCCGCAACTGGGCGCGACGCCCGGGGCGATCAGCGAATCCCTGCTCAGCGAGCATCTGGCCATGGCGTTCGCGCCGGAGCCGGATCTCTTCATCCGCACCGGCGGTGAACAGCGCATTTCCAACTTTCTCATCTGGCAACTGGCCTATACCGAACTGTACTTTACGGACGAATACTGGCCCGATATCGGCGCGCGCCAGCTGGATGCGGCGTTCGACTGGTATCGCAACCGCGAGCGGCGCTTCGGACGCACCAGTGCCCAGCTGGCCGTTGCGGACTGAGCCTTCCTGACATGCCCTATCTTCGCATCGCGACCGCCGTCGTCCTCCTTGCCGTACTGCTGGCGGCATTGCTCGCGCCGTCGACCTGGCCGGCGTTGCTGCTGTTCGTGCTCGTGGCGGGCTGCGCCGCTTGGGAATGGCTGCGCCTGAGCCTGCCTGCGGCACGGGCCGGCCTGGCCTTGCCGGCCGCACTCGCGCTGGCTGCCGTACTGTGGGCCCTGGCCTGGATCTTCTTTCTGGGCACGCCCGATCGCTTCCTCACGCTGGCCCTGCGCCTGGGTCCCGCCCTGGTGGTCCTGCTGGTGTCGACGGCCATCGGCTGGCTGTTGGGTTTGCCGGTCTGCCTGTGGCGTGCGCGCGTCCAGGAGCGGCGCCACACCCTGTTGCTCAGTCTCGCAGGCCTTGCCGCCGTAGCCTCGCTCTGGTTTGCGCTGGCCTGGTTCTACGCGATGCGCGGTGCCTGGTTCCTGGTCTCGCTGCTGGCGCTGATCTGGTTTGCCGATTCGGTGGCCTATTTTGCCGGACGCGCCTGGGGTCGGCGCCGCCTCGCGCCCGCCATCAGTCCGGGCAAAACCTGGGAAGGGGCGCTGGCCGGCATTGTCGGTGCCGTACTCTGGATGCTGGCCAGTGCGTTCTGGGGCAACAGTTTTTCGGCGGCGTTGGTGCAAGGCTGGGGATGGGTGGGCATGGTTGCCATCAGCGTGCTGCTGGCCGCCGTGTCGATCGCCGGTGACTTGTTCGAGTCCCTGCTGAAACGACGTGCAGGGGTCAAGGACTCCAGCCAGCTGCTGCCGGGACATGGCGGCGTGCTGGACCGCATCGATGCACTGCTGCCCGTGGCGCCGCTGGCGTTGCTGCTGGCCGGATTGCGTTGATGGCCATGCAGCAGGTGTGCATTCTGGGGTCGACCGGATCCATTGGGCGCAGCACGCTGGACGTGCTGGCGCGCCATCCCGGGCGCCTGCGCGTGCGCACGCTCAGCGCGCACTCGCGCATGGAGGCCCTGGCCCAGCAGGCGCACCAACACCAGGCGGCCATCGTCATCGTGCCCGATGATGCCGCGCGTCAGCGCTTTCTAGATGCCTGGCCCGCCGGCGCGACGCTGCCCCGCATCCACGTTGGCGCGCAAGCCTTGTGCGAGGCCGTCAGCGACCCCGTCGTGACGACGGTGATGGCAGCCATCGTCGGCGCCGCCGGTCTGCCGTCCGTGCTTGCGGCGGCGCGCGCCGGCAAGCGCATCTTGCTGGCCAACAAAGAGGCACTGGTCGCCGCCGGCAGCTTGCTGATGCAGGCCGTACGTGAGAGCGGCGCCGAGCTGCTGCCCATCGACAGCGAACACAATGCCATCTTTCAGTGCCTGCCGCCCGCCGGACAGGTGGGTGCGCCGTCGCGCCCAGCGCGCGGCGTGCGCCGCCTGTTGCTCACCGCATCCGGGGGGCCATTTCTGAAGACGCCGCTGGCGCAGCTGGACGACATCACCCCCGATCAGGCCTGCGCCCATCCCAACTGGCGCATGGGCCGCAAGATTTCCGTCGATTCGGCCACCATGGTGAACAAAGGCCTGGAGGTCATGGAGGCGCACTGGCTGTTCGCCATGCCGCAGGATCGCATCCAGGTCGTGATTCATCCACAAAGCGTGGTCCATTCCATGGTGGAGTACGAGGATGGCTCCATCCTGGCGCAAATGGGGCAGCCCGACATGCGTACGCCCATCGCGCATGGCCTGGGGTTTCCCGAGCGCATCGAGAGCGGCGTCGGCCTCATGACACTGACGCAGATGGGTCGGCTGGATTTCGAGGCGCCCGATCTGGACCGCTTTCCCTGTCTGGCGCTGGCGTTTTGCGCCTTGCGCAGCGGCCAGCACGCCTGCATCGCCTTCAATGCCGCCAACGAGGTCGCGGTGGCGCGCTTCCTGGCGGGCCGGCTGCGCTATACTCGAATCGCCGGCGTGATTTCCGCCTGTCTGGACCATGTGCAGACGTGTACCACGCACGCGCTGCATACGCTCGAAGACATCCTTGCGCTGGACGACGCCATTCGCCGCTTCGCCGCGTCCCGCTGCCACCCGGACGCCTGACTCGCCCGCCATGCTTCTGACCCTGCTCGCTTTTGCGCTGGCCCTTGGGGTGCTCATCACCTTCCATGAACTCGGCCATTACTGGATGGCGCGCGCCTGCGGCGTGCGCGTGCTGCGGTTTTCGGTCGGCTTCGGCCGCGTGCTGCTGCGCCGTCGCGATCGTCACGGTACGGAATGGGCCGTCTCCGCCATCCCACTGGGCGGCTACGTCAAGATGCAGGACATGCCGCCCGACAAAGCCACGGCCGAAGAGCGTGCCGCCGCGTTCACGCACAAGTCGCTGTGGCAGCGCGGCCTGATCGTGCTGGCGGGGCCGCTCGCCAACCTGGTGCTGGCGGCGCTGCTGTACGGTGGCCTGTACCTGCTGGGAAGCCAGGAGCCCGCTGCCATTCTCGCGGCGCCGCCAGCGGCCAGCGCGGCCGCCCACGCGGGCCTGCAGGGCGGCGACACCATCACGGCCGTGAACGGGCAGGGTATCGATTCCTGGAACCAGTTGCGCTGGAAGATTATGGCCCTGGCGCCCGACGCACGCGAATTCACGCTCACGGCGCGCGATGCGCTGGGTCAGGCGCGCGATCACGTCCTGTCGCGCAACGACGACACTGTTGGGGCCTCGGCCGACGGGGATGGCCTCATGGCGGCGGGCCTGGTGCTGACACCCGCGCGTCCGCGGGTGACCCAGGTCCTGCCCGGTGGCGCCGGCGAGCGGGCCGGGTTGCTTGCCGGAGACGTGATCATGGCCATCGCCGGGCACACCGATCCGGATCCGGAAACGGTGATCCATGCGGTGCAGGCGGCGCCCAATGCGACGCTGGCTGCGACCATCCTGCGGCAGGACACGACCATCAACGTGCGCCTCCAGCCGCAGGCGGAAAGCCTGCCCGACGGCGGCCGGCAGGGGCGCATCGGCGTACTGCTGGGTGCCGAGCGCCCCATGGCGCTGGTGCGCTACGGCATCGCTGAAAGCCTGGGCCGTGGCACGCAGCGCATGGCGGAAACCGCCTGGCTCTCGCTGCGCATGCTGGGACGCATGCTGATCGGCCAGGCCTCCTGGCAAAACATCAGCGGGCCGGTGACGATCGCGGATTATGCCGGGCAGACGGCGCGGGCCGGCATCGTGCCGTATATCGGCTATTTGGCTCTCATCAGCGTCAGCATCGGCGTGTTGAACCTGCTGCCCATCCCCATGCTCGACGGCGGCCATCTGCTCTTCCTTCTCATGGAAGCGGTGCGGCGCCGACCGGTTCCCGAGCGCTGGCTGGAAAACGGCCAGCGCCTCGGCCTGGTCGTGTTGGCCGGCCTCATGGGCCTGGCCTTCTTCAATGATTTCCTGCGTCTTTTCAGCTGACGCCAAACTACCGTACAATCCTCTACCAATCCCATCGTCCAAGGACCCACCAGGATGCCTCTCTTCCGCAGCTTTTCACTGGCCCGGCAATTGGCGCCCCTGCTTCTGGCCCTTGCCCTGATTCCGGGGCTGGCCCGGGCATTCTCGCCGTTCATCGTGCAAGACATCCAGGTGGAAGGCCTGCGTCGCATCGACGCCGGCGCCGTGTTCAGTTTTCTGCCGGTGAAGGTGGGTGAGGAATTCACCGAAGCGCAGGCCGCCGAGGCCATCCAGCGCTTGTACGCGACGGGTTTCTTCAGCGATGTGCGCATCAATACGGACAATGACATCCTCGTCGTCGTCGTCAATGAGCGCCCGACGATCGCCGCAGTCACCTTCAATGGCATGCGCGAGTTCGACGCCAACACCATCACGCGATCCCTCGCCCAGGTGGGCTTCGGCCAGGGCCGCGTGTTCGACCGCTCCCTGCTCGAGCGCGCCGAGTTCGAGCTGCAGCAGCAGTATTTGTCCAAGGGCAAGTACGGTGTCGAGATCAATCCCATCATCACGCCGCTGCCGCGCAACCGCGTCGGCGTAAGCTTCGATATCTACGAAGGCGGCCAGGCCCGGATTGCCGAGATCCGCTTCGTGGGCAATCAGGCGTTCTCGCAAGGACGCCTGCGCGACGAAATGCAGCTGACCACCTCGGGCATGATGACCTGGTATACGGGCACGAACAAGTATTCGCGCGAGAAGCTGGAAGGCGACATCGAACAGCTCCGCTCTTTCTACCTGGATCGGGGCTACCTCGAATTCAGCATGGAGCCCCCCCAGGTCACCATTTCCCCGGATCGGCGCGATATCTTCATTACGCTGACGCTGCACGAAGGCGAACCCTATCGCATCCGCAGCGTGAATCTCGCGGGCGACCTGCTCGGGCTGGACGACAAGATCGAAGCGCTCATCACCGTGAAGGAAGGTAAGCTGTTTTCGGCCGCCGACACCAACGATACCGTCAAGGCCATCACCGACTATCTGGGCGATCTGGGCTATGCGTTTGCCAATGTGAACCCCAATCCGCGCATGGACAAAGAGACGCACGAAACGGATCTGACCTTCTACGTGGATCCCGGCCGGCGCGTCTACGTGCGCCGCATCCAGATCGGCGGCAACACGCGCACGCGCGACGTGGTGATCCGGCGCGAACTGCAGCAACAAGAGGCGGCCTGGTACGAAGCGGCCAGCGTCAAGGAGTCGCGCAACCGCATCGACCGCCTGGGCTACTTCAACGATGTCAACATCAGCACGGCCGCCGTGCCCGGTTCGGCGGACCAGATCGACGTCAACGTGGACGTCAAGGAAAAGCCCACGGGCATGATCAACCTGGGGATCGGCTACGGCTCTACCGACAAGATCATCATGTCGGCCGGCATCAGCCAGGAAAACATCTTCGGCAGCGGTAATGCGCTTTCCCTGCAGGTCAACACCAGCAAGACCAATCGTGCGGTGGTGGTGGCGCATACCAACCCCTACTGGACGCGGGACGGCATCAGCAAGACTACCTCGCTCTATTATCGGCGCACCACGCCCTATGAGCACGGCTCGTCCGAAGGCGACTATGAAGTCACGGCCATGGGCGCGGGGCTGAACTTCGGCATCCCGATCTCCGCGCACGACCGTATCTTCATGGGCGTCAGCGTAGAACAGAACCGGCTCACCAAGCTGGGCTACGACACGCCGCAGGCCTATAGCGACTTCATCGGCGAATACGGGCGTAACTCCTCGGCTGCAATCCTGAACCTGGGCTGGAGCAAGGACACGCGCGACAGCACGACGGCGCCGACCAAGGGCAGCTATACGCGGCTCTCGGGTGATTTTTCCACCATGGATCTGCGCTACTACATGCTCAGCGCCCAGCAGCAATACTATCTGCCGCTAGGCAAGAACTACACCCTGGCCCTGAATGCAATGGTGGACTGGGGCAAGTCCTACGACAAGAACAAGTCCTTCCCCATCATCAAGAACATCTACGCTGGCGGCATCGGTACCGTACGCGGCTACGAAGGGGCGTCGCTGGGTCCGCGCGACCCGCGCACCGACACCTATCTCGGTGGTTCGCGACGCATCGTGGGCAACGTTCAGCTCTACCTGCCGTTCCCGGGCGCCTCGCGTGATCGCACGCTGCGCTGGTTCGTGTTTGGTGACGTGGGCCAGGTCACGACCACGGGCCTGGGCAAGTGCTGGCAGGGTCGGAACAATTCGGTGGCGGATCCTTGCGGCTGGAAATATTCCGCCGGGATCGGTCTGTCCTGGGAATCGCCCATGGGCCCGCTCGAGCTGTCCTGGGGTCGCGCCCTGCGTTCCAAGCCCGGCGACGACAAACAGGCCTTCCAGTTCCAGATCGGAACCGGGTTTTGAGGCGGGCGATGATTTTCATGCTGGCCGGTTTGATGGCACAATGTCCCTTTTATCCGCATACTCGCACGAGGCAGAGTTTTCATGAAGTGTAAAATCGAGCACCGTCTTTCAGTTCTGGCCCAGGGCGTCGGGCAATCCACCCGTGCCGTGATGTTCGCCGCTGCGCTGGGCGTGGGGGCGATGGCCATCACGGGAATTTCCGTTCCCGCGGTGGCGCAGGCGCAGGGCACGAAGATCGGTTTCGTCAGCACCGAACGCATCCTGCGGGACTCCAAGCCGGCCAAGGCGGCGCAAAGCAAGATCGAGGCGGAATTCAACAAGCGCGATCAAGAGCTGCAGAACATGGCCAACAATCTGCGCAACCAGGCGCAGAAGTTCGACAAAGACGCCCCCGTGCTGTCCGAGTCCGAGCGCGTCAAGCGCCAGCGGCAACTGGCCGATCTGGATTCCGATCTGCAACGCAAGCGCCGCGAATTCCAGGAAGACTTCAACCGGCGCCGCAACGAGGAATTCTCCAAGATCATCGAAATGGCCGATGCGGCCATCAAGAAAATCGCCGAGAGCCAGGGTTATGACCTCATTCTCCAGGATGCCGTCACGGTCAGCCCGCGGGTCGACATCACCGACGAGGTGATGAAAGCGCTCGGCGGCTGATGCCGCCATGCCCGTGTTACTGGCGCCAGAGCAGGCGCCGAACCTTCGGGATCTGCTCGCGCAGGCCAACGCGCTGGGCCTGAACTACCGCATCGAACCTGCGCACGGGGCCGACCGGCGCATTGCCGGCCTGGGTTCGCTGTCGGCGGCCGGCGCACTGGAAATCAGTTTTCTTGCCAATCCCCGGCTGGCACCGCAGCTGCGCACGACGCAGGCGGCGGCCGTGGTGCTGGCGCCCACGGCGTTCGCGGCGGCATTCACCGACACCGAGCCGGCGTTCGTGGCCGTACTGTGTGATGCGCCCTACGCGATGTACGCCTTGCTGGCGCAATGGTTCGAACAGCAGCGCCTGCGGCGCTGGCCCACCGGCATCCACCCCACGGCCGTCATCGATGCGCACGCCGAGCTGAGCCCGGACGTGGCCATCGGTCCATTCTGCGTCATCGAGGCCGGCGCCCGCATCGGCGCGGGCGCGCGGCTGGGCGCCCATGTCACCGTGGGTGCCGGTGCGCGCATCGGCCCGGACAGCCTGGTCTACGCCAATGCGGCCATCTACCATGGCGTGCAGATCGGCGCCCGCGCCATCGTTCACAGCGGGGTGGTCCTGGGTGCCGACGGTTTCGGCTTTGCGCCCGCACCGGCGACCGACTCGGGCGCCTGGGTCAAGATCGCGCAGCTGGGCAGCCTGGTCATTGGCGATGACGTCGAAATCGGCGCCAATACCACGATCGACCGCGGTGCGCTGGATGCCACCCGCATCGGCAATGGCGTGAAGCTTGACAATCAGATCATGATCGGTCACAACGTCGTGGTGGGCGATCATACCGCCATGGCCGCCTGCGTGGGCGTGGCGGGGTCCACGCGCATCGGCAGCCGTTGCACCATCGGCGGGGCGGCGATGCTGTCGGGCCACTTGGTGCTGGCCGATGATGTCCACGTCTCGGGCGGTACTGCGGTCACTGCCGACATTTCGCAACCGGGGCGCTACACTGGCGTGTTCCCGCTCGCAGCGCATCGGGATTGGCAGAAAAATGCCGCCGTACTGGGGCAGCTCGCCCAACTGCGCCGCCGTCTGCGTCAGCTCGAGGGGCAGGTGCCCGCCCGCGACATGCCGGCCGACGCGGCCGACCTCTGAATTCTCAACTGCAGGACTGAAGCCCTTATGGAACTGGATATCAAGCAGATCATGGAGCGCCTGCCGCATCGCTACCCGATGCTCATGGTCGACAAGGTCCTGGAAATGATCCCGGGCAAACGCATCGTGGCGATCAAGAATGTCTCTTTCAACGAGCCGTACTTCCTGGGCCACTTCCCGGGTCGCCCCGTGATGCCGGGCGTGCTCATCGTCGAGGCGCTGGCCCAGGCAGCGGCGCTGTTTTCTTTTGAAGGCCAGGACGACGTGAACCCGGCCGACCAGAAGACGGCGTATTACCTGGTCGGCGTGGACGGGGCCCGCTTCCGGCGGCCGGTCGTGCCGGGCGATCAGCTCCGCCTCGAGGTCGAGGCCGATCGCATCAGCCGCGTCATGTGCCGCTACAACGCCACCGCGCTGGTGGATGGACAGGTGGTCGCCGAAGCGCGCATCATGTGCGCCATCCGCCCCGTGGAAGAATGAGCATGGCGGCCGAGCGCATTCATCCGAGTGCCGTCGTCGATCCGCAGGCCCGTATCGCCGATGACGTCACCATTGGCGCATTCAGCGTCATCGGTCCGGACGTCAGCATCGCTGCGGGCTGCGTGGTCGGCCCGCATTGCGTCATCGATGGGTGTACCGACATCGGTCCAGACAACGTGTTCTATCGGTTCTGTTCCATCGGCGGCCAGCCGCAGGACAAGAAGTACGGCGGCGAGCCCACGCGCCTGGAAATCGGCGCCGGCAACACGATCCGGGAGTACGTGACCATCAATACCGGCACGGTCCAGGACGTCGGTGTCACGCGTGTGGGGGACGACAACTGGATCATGGCCTACGTACACATCGCGCACGACTGCCAGATCGGCAGCCACACCGTGTTCGCCAACGGCGTGCAGCTGGCCGGGCATATCCATGTGGGCGATTGGGCCGTACTGGGCGGGCTGTCGGCGGTGCACCAGTTCGTGCGCATCGGCGCGCACGCCATGATCGGCGGCACCAGCTCCATCCGCCAGGACATCCCGCCCTACCTGATCGGGGCGGGCGACCCTTTCCGTCCCGTGGGCATCAACAGCGAGGGCCTGAGCCGCCGGGGCGTGCCGGCCGACGTCATCGCCGTGCTCAAGGAATGCTACCGCTTGCTGTACCGTCGCCAGCTGGCGCGCGAGGCGGCCATCGAACAGATCCGCGCGCTGCAGGCCGCCCATCCGTCGGCGCATGAGGCCGTCGCCCGCCTGCTCCAGTTTCTCGAGGACAGCGCACGCGGCATCGCGAGGGTGTGACAATGCACGTGGGCATGGTTGCCGGGGAACCATCGGGTGATCTGCTCGCGAGCCGGCTCATTCAGGGGCTGCGCGCCCGCTGCCCCGAGCTGCGTTGCACGGGCATCGGCGGGCCGCAGATGCAGGCGCAAGGCTTCGACGCCTGGCGCCCCATGGCGGCGCTGTCGGTGTTCGGCTATGTCGACGCGCTCAAGGCCTTGCCCCGCCTGCTGACCACCTTTCATGGCGTACGGCGCGGCTATCTGCGCGACCGGCCCCGCGTGTTCGTGGGCGTGGATGCGCCGGATTTCAACCTGCGCCTGGAGGCCCGGCTGAAACGGGCGGGCGTGCCCACCGTACACTTCGTCGGCCCTTCCATCTGGGCCTGGCGCTACGAACGCATCCACCGTATCCGCGACGCCGTGTCGCACATGCTGGTGCTGTTTCCGTTCGAAGAGCAGATTTATCGCGACGAAGGCATTCCCGTCACCTGCGTGGGTCACCCGCTCGCCGAAGTGATTCCCATGCAGGCCGATCAGCAGGAGGCGCGCCAGGATCTCGATATTCCTGCGGATGCGCGCGTGCTGGCGCTGATGCCGGGCAGCCGATCCTCCGAGATTCGCCTGCTGGCGCCCCGGTTTTTGCAGGCGGTGCGCCGGTTGCAGGATCAGGATTCCGCACTGCACTGTCTGGTACCCATGGTGAACCGAGAGCGCCGCCTGGAGTTCGAGGCCTGCCTGGCGCAGACGCCCGTGCGCCATTGCCGCATCGTAATGCAAAGTGCGCCGGCCAGCCTGGCCCGGCCGGCCGCCTGGTCGGTGCTCGCGGCCTGCGATGCCGCACTGGTCGCCAGCGGCACGGCAACGCTGGAGGCGGCGCTGTTCAAGCGACCCATGGTCATTTCCTACGTCCTGTCTCCCTGGATGCGGCGCATCATGGCCTGGCGCTCGGGACAGCAGGCGCCCCTGCTGCCCTGGATCGGCTTGCCCAACATCCTCGCCCAGTCCTTCATCGTGCCTGAGCTGCTCCAGGATGAGGCCACACCCGAACGCCTGGCGCAGGCCAGCTGGCAGGCGCTGACCGACGCCACGCACCGCGCGCAGCTCATGACGCAATACCAGGCCCTGCACACCGCCTTGCATCGCGACACGGTCGGCCTGGCGAGCCAGGTCATCCTCGATCATGCCCGCTGAACGCATCGACGAGGCGCGCCTTGCCGGCATCGATGAGGCCGGGCGCGGCCCGCTGGCCGGGCCAGTCTTTGCCGCCGCCGTGATTCTGAATCCCGCCCGGCCCATCGACGGCCTGGCCGATTCCAAGACCCTGTCGGCCCGCCGCCGCGCCGCCCTGGCGCAGCAGATTCGCGCGTACGCCCTGGCCTGGCACATCGCCAGCGCCAGTGTGGCCGAGATCGATGCACTGAACATTCTGCAGGCCACGATGCTCGCCATGCGCCGGGCGTGCGATGGCCTTGTGCCGACGCCTTCGCTGGCGCTGGTTGATGGTAACCGCGTCCCAGAGGGTCTGGCCTGTGCGGCTCAGGCCGTGGTGCGCGGCGATGCACAGGTGGCGGCCATCGCGGCCGCCTCCATCCTCGCCAAAACGGCGCGCGATGCCGAATGCCTGCGCATGCACGCGCGCTTTCCGCAGTACGGCTTCGACCGGCACAAGGGCTACGGCACGGCCTTGCACCTGGCACTGCTGGAGCGCCATGGGCCCTGCGTTGAGCACCGGCGCAGCTTTGCGCCCGTGCGGCGCCGGCTGGCGCATTGACGGGGCGCCCCGTGGCCCAGATTTCGTCGCGCAGCAACCCGGCATTTCAGCGCCTGCTGCGCCTGATGAAGGGCAAGCCTCCGGCCGACGGCGTCGAACGCGACGACGTGAAAGGCATGCCCGTGCTTCTTGAAGGTATCCATTTATGCCAGGAATGGCGCCGCCTTCGCGGCAAGCCGGAGCTGGCGGTCGTCGATGCGGCGCAGCTCGCCGCAGCGCCAGACTGGCTGACGGCCCTGCTGCGGGATCTGCGCGAGACCGAGCTGCTCGTCATGCCGCAGCGCTTGCTCGCCGCGCTTTCCGGAATTGCCGCCGCGCAAGGTGTACTGTTTCTGGCCCGCCATCACGCGCCCGCGCTGCCGGCGCGCATCACAGGGGACAGCGTCTGGCTGGATCGCATCCAGGATCCGGGCAACGTCGGCACCTTGCTGCGCGTCGTAGCCGGCGCCGGACTGCGTCAAGTATTGCTATCCACAGGCTGCGCGCAAGCCTGGTCACCGCGCGTGCTGCGGGCCGGGCAGGGCGCCCAATTCGTGCTCGAGATTCATGAAGGGGTCGACCTCGACGCGGTCGCGCGCCGCACGCCGGTACGCCTGTTTGCCGCCGCTCTCGGTGCCGGGGCGCAGTCGGTACACGATGTCGATCTGCGTGCGCCCACAGCCTGGATCTTCGGCAATGAAGGGCAGGGCGTGGCACCCGAGCTGCTCGCACAGGTGCACTGCCGCGTCTGCATCCCCCAGGATGCCGCCGTGGAATCCCTGAACGTGGCGGTGGCCGCCGGGATTTGCCTGTTCGAGCAGCGTCGCCAGCGCGGCGCCGCCGCGCGTCAGAACGTGCGCCGGTCCAGCCCGACCTGATCCAGCACTTTGGCGGAAATTTCCTCGATGGACTTGCTGGTCGTGGATAGCCAGGGAATGTTTTCCATGCGCATCAGGCGCTCCGCCTGGCTCACTTCATAGTGGCACTGACCCAGCGAGGCGTACTGGCTGTTGGGACGACGCTCTTGGCGCACCTCGCTGAGGCGCTCGGGATCGATGGACAGGCCGAAGAGCTTGTTGCGAAAACCCTGCAGCACGCCCGGCAGGCAGCCGCGCTCGAAATCTTCGGGAATGAGCGGAAAATTGGCCGCCCGCACGGCGTACTGCATGGCCAGATAAAGGCTGGTGGGCGTTTTGCCGCAGCGCGATACCCCGACGAGGATGACATCGGCTTCCCGCAAACCGTGGACGAACTGGCCGTCGTCGTGCGCCAGCGTGAAATTGATGGCTTCGATGCGCCGGCCGTACTGGGCCGTCTGGCTGCCGGTATGCGTGCGACCCACCGAATGGCTGGACTTCATGCCCAGCGCCTTTTCGATAGGGGCCACGAAGGTACCGAACAAGTCCAGGAAAATGCACTGCGCATTGCGGATCTGGGCCACGCTTTGCGGATTCACCAGCGTGCTGAACACCAGGGGCGGCTCGCCCTTTTGCGTGGCGCACTGATTGATGCGCTCGGCCACGGCAGCGGCCTTTTCGGGCGTGTCGATGAACGGGACGCGCTGAGCCTCGAACTGCACCTGGTCGAACTGTGAAAGCACCGAATGGCTGAAGGTCTCGGCAGTGATGCCCGTGCTGTCGGAAATGATAAAGACAGCGCGCTTGACGGGGAGAAGAGGCATGCAGGAATGAAGAACAGGAAGGGGCCGGAAACGGTACAATCGCAAGCTTAACAGTCACTCTTTATCCGGGCAAGGCAGGTTTGCCGGCGGTATCGCCGCAGGTGGGCAGTATCGCAGGCAAACACGCTTTTCTTTATTCAGTTCAGGGTGACATTCATGTCTTACGTGGAATCTTTTGAACGGCTTCGCATGAGCGATGTCGAGTCGGTAGGAGGCAAAAACGCATCTCTCGGGGAAATGATCAGCCAGCTGTCGGATGCCGGGGTGCGGGTGCCCGGCGGCTTTGCCACGACCGCGCAGGCCTTCCGTGACTTTCTGGCCGGCAGCGGGCTCGATCAGCGCATCGCGCAGCGGCTTGCACGGCTGAATGCGGACGACGTGCGCGCGCTGTCCGAAGCCGGTGCGGAAATCCGCCAGTGGATTCTCGATACGCCGTTTCCGCAGGCACTCGAAGCGGAAATACGCGCCGCCTTCGCGCGCCTGGACAGCACGGGCAAGGGCAGCTTCGCGGTACGCTCCTCGGCCACGGCCGAAGATCTGCCCGACGCCTCGTTCGCCGGCCAGCAGGAAACCTATCTGAATGTCGTCGGCATCGACGAGGTGCTGAGCCGCATCCACCAGGTCTTCGCTTCACTCTACAACGACAGGGCCATCTCCTACCGGGTCCACAAAGGCTACGGTGATGCCGACGTGGCGCTCTCGGCGGGCGTGCAGCGCATGGTGCGCTCCGATCTGGGCAGCGCCGGCGTGATGTTCACGCTCGACACGGAATCGGGCTTTCGGGACGTGGTCTTCATCACTTCGTCCTACGGCTTGGGCGAGACGGTGGTGCAGGGTTCGGTCAATCCGGATGAGTTCTACGTCTTCAAGCCTACGCTGGCATCGGGTCACGATTCCATCATCAGCCGGCGCATCGGTTCCAAGCTGATCAAGATGGAGTTCGATCCCGATCCCGCCGGCGAGCACGCCGTGCGCACGGTCGATGTGCCCGTGTCCGAGCGCAACCGCTACTCGCTCACCGACGAAGAGGTGAAAGAGCTGGCGCAGTATGCGCTCATCATCGAGCAGCATTACGGGCGCCCCATGGACATCGAATGGGGTCGCGACGGGGTCGACGGCCGCATCTACATCCTCCAGGCGCGTCCGGAAACCGTCAAGTCCCGTCAGGCGCACAACGACGTGCAGGAACGCTATCGGCTCATCGCCACAGGCCAGGTGCTGGTCACGGGCCGCGCCATCGGGCAGAAGATCGGCGCCGGGCGCGTGCGCGTCGTGGGCGACGTGTCGCAGATGGATCAGGTGCGCGCGGGCGACATCCTGGTCACCGACATGACGGATCCCAACTGGGAGCCGGTCATGAAGCTGGCGGCAGCCATCGTCACCAACCGGGGCGGGCGCACCTGCCACGCGGCCATCATCGCGCGCGAGCTGGGCATTCCGGCGGTCGTGGGCTGCGCCAATGCCACCGACGTGCTGCAGACCGGCACCGAAGTCACGGTGTCGTGCGCGGAAGGCGACGAAGGCCGCATCTACGACGGTCTGCTGGAAACCGAGATCGAGGAAGTCCGCTGGGGTGAAATGCCCGATGTCGGCGTGAAGATCATGATGAACGTCGGCAATCCACAGCTCGCCTTTGATTTCGCGCAAACGCCCAATGACGGCGTGGGCCTGGCGCGGCTGGAGTTCATCATCAACAAGAACATCAGCGTACACCCCAAGGCCGTGCTGGATTATCCCAATGTCGACGTAGAGCTCAAGACGGCGGTGGAGTCCGCCGCGCGCGGCTACGCCAGCCCGCGCGCCTTCTTCGTGGAAAAGCTGGCCGAAGGCATCGCCACGCTGGCCGCCGCCTTTTATCCCAAGCCCGTCATCGTGCGCCTGTCGGATTTCAAATCGAACGAATACCGCAAGCTCATCGGCGGTGCGCGCTACGAGCCCGTCGAGGAAAACCCCATGCTGGGCTTTCGCGGCGCCTCCCGCTATCTTTCCGAAGAGTTCGAAGCGTGCTTCCGCATGGAGTGCGAGGCGCTGCGCAAGGTACGCGAGGACATGGGGCTGGTCAACGTGGAGATCATGGTGCCGTTCGTGCGCACCGTGCCCCAGGCCGAACGCGTCGTCGCGCTGCTGGCCCAGAACGGCCTGGTGCGCGGCGAGAACGGTTTGCGCCTCATCATGATGTGCGAAGTACCGTCCAATGCCATTCTGGCGGAACAGTTTCTGGCGCATTTCGACGGTTTTTCCATCGGCTCCAACGATTTGACCCAGCTGACGCTGGGCCTGGATCGTGATTCCGGCCTGGAATTGCTGGCGGCGGATTTCGATGAGCGCGATGATGCCGTGAAATTCATGCTGCGCCGCAGCATCCGCGCCTGCCTGGACGCCGGCAAATATGTCGGCATCTGCGGCCAGGGCCCCAGCGACCATCCCGAGCTGGCCATCTGGCTGCGCGACGAAGGGATACTGTCGCTGTCCCTGAATCCCGATACCGTGGTCGATACCTGGAAGCAGCTCGCGCTGTAAGCCCGCGCCAAAACCCCGGCGTCAGTCGTCCCGGCGCCGGGTATCGTGCTTGAGCAGGCGCTCGCGCTCGCGCTGCCAGTCTTTGTCCCGCGCGGTGTCGCGCTTGTCGTGCAGCTTCTTGCCACGGCCCAGGCCAAAGTCGAGCTTCACCCGGCCGTTCTTGTAGTGCAGGTTCAAGGGCACCAGGGTATAGCCGCGCTGCTCGACCTGGCCGATGAGGCGTTTGATTTCCTCGGCGCGCAGCAGCAGCTTGCGCGTGCGCGTCGCGTCGGGCCGCACGTGGCTGGACGCCGTCGGCAAGGGGCTGATGTGCATACCGATGATCCACAGCTCGCCATTGCGCACGATGATGTAGCTCTCCTTGAGCTGCACATGGCCGGCGCGAATGGCCTTGACTTCCCACCCTTGCAGCACCAGGCCGGCCTCGTAACGGTCTTCGATAAAGTAATCGTGGTACGCTTTGCGATTGTCGACGATGGTCATGGATAAACCAGTGGCAAGGGGTGGGTGAGCGCCCATTCTATCGCCTCGCGAGCCCAGATGCACTCTGTCAAACGTTCTGTCTTGCTCCCGTACAGCTGCGAAGAAATGTTCCAGCTCGTGGCGGACGTAGAAAAATATCCGGAATTCATGCCGTGGTGCGGTGGCGCCACCGTCCATCGCGAGGACGAACACGGCATGGATGCCTCGCTCACGATCAGCTTCGCCGGCATCCGCCAGACATTCACCACGCGCAACACGCATGAGCGCCCGGGCCGGATCCGGGTCGCGTTGCTGGACGGGCCATTCTCGGCGCTGTCTGGGGTCTGGGAATTCCAGGCGCTGGCGCCGGATGCCTGCAAAATCGTCTACACCATGCAGTATGCGTTCTCGAGCCGTGCGTTAGAGGCGGTGGTGGGCCCCGTGTTCAATCGCATCGCCACCAGCTTCATCGATTCCTTCACGCGCCGCGCCCAGGCCATCCACGCCAATGCCTGAAGCGCGCGCCGCGTCGCCGGGCAACGCGGCGGTCATTGCGGTCGAAGTCATTCATGCTGGTACAGACGGCGTGTCGCGACGGCAATTGCGCCTGCCCGCCGGCAGCACGGTCGCCCAGGCCGTGATCCAGAGTGGTCTTGCCGCCCTCTTGCCCGCAGGAACCGCGTGGCAGGGCCAGGTCGGCATCTATGGCCGGCGCTGTATGCCGGACCAGACCTTGCGCGATGCCGATCGCGTAGAGCTGTATCGCCCCCTGCAACGGGATCCCATGGACAGCCGCCGGCGCCGCGCGCAATTGCGCAGACAAAAAAGCCTCGTCGGCAAACCGGAGTGATTCACCCATGTCGCCCTCGATACTGACCGAAGAACTGAACGCGGGTACGGATTTCAGGATTGGATTGCTGACGCTGAACCGTCCCGACACGCTCAACGGCATTTCGCTTGAAATGTCGCAGGCCGCATTGCAAGCCTTGCGCGAGTGGGCCGCGGACCCCGCCATTGCGCTGGTCGTGCTGCGCGGCGCCGGCGAGCGCGCCTTTTGCGCCGGCGGCGACCTGCATTCCCTGTATCAAAGCATGGTGCAGAACACGGCGGGCAACCCCTGGGAGAACCACTACGCGCGTGAGTTCTTCCTGGCCGAATGTCTTCTGGATCACGCCATCCACGTATTCGACAAACCCCTCGTGTGCTGGGGCAGTGGCATTGTCATGGGGGGGGGTGTGGGGCTGATGGCGGGTGCCAGCCACCGTATCGTCACGGAAACGACGCGCTTCGCCATGCCGGAAATCGGCATCGGCCTGTTTCCCGATGCGGGGGCCACCTGGACGTATGCGCGCCTGCCCCGCGGCCTGGGCGTATTCCTTGGCCTGACCGCCAGCCCGCTCAACGCCGACGATTGCCTGCGCCTGGGGCTGGCCGACGTGCAGCTGCCGGCGGACGCATTCGATGCCATGATGACTCAGCTGCAGGCACAGGCCTGGCAGGGCGACGCCGTTGCGGATCACACGTGCGTCACCGACACCCTGCGGGCGCTGCGGGCGGAATCCGCCGGGCCGGGCCCGGTCGCGCGACATCTTGCACTCATGCGGGCCTGCGGCCAGGGGCCGGATCTGGCGGCGATCTCGGCGCGCATCCTGGCGCTGGCCGATCATGAGGACACCTGGCTGCAGCGCGCGGCCGCCAACCATCGCACGGGCGCCCCTGGTTCCTTATTGCTGACGTTTGCCATGCAGCAGCGCCTGCGCCATGCCTCGCTGGCCGAGGTGTTTTCCACGGAATACACGGTCTTGCTGCACTGCGCGGCCCATGGTGATTTCCAGGAAGGCATCCGCGCCCTGCTGATCGACAAGGATAAACAGCCGCGCTGGCAGCAGCCGGGCGAGGGCGAAGCGGCGCAGCGCTGGCTGGCACGGTTTTTCGTGCCCCCCTGGCCCGAAGGCACGCCGCATCCGCTCGCGCAGTCAGGCTTGCGCTGACGTGATCGCGACGGCTTGCGCGCCCAGCTGAAGGGCGGGGCCGGCCGGATCGTGCAGGCGGTAGTCCGCCGTGGCCAGGTCGGCCAGATGCACTTCGACCAGCAGGTGCAGGCGCTGGCCGTCGCTGGCGACGTTCACGATCCGGCCGGCCGGCTGATCGGGACGGCGCGCATCGTGGATATCGTCGCCCGCTCGCGGCGGGGCAGACAGAACAGCGTGCGCATCGCCGTAAATATAGGCCATGCGACGCTTGACGGTGCCGCGATAATGGCTGCGCGCCACCACTTCCTGGCCCGGATAGCAGCCTTTCTCGAAACTCAGACCGTCCAGCAGGTCCAGGTTCAGGGATTGTGCGGTGAATTTTTCCTGGGTCGCGGCGACGATCCAAGGCAGGCCGGCCTGGATGTCCTGGGCCCGCCAACGATCCAGGGCGCCGTCGGTTGGCGCATCGGCATCCGGCGGACCACCCAATACCCAGTGGCGCGCCGGCGCGCCCGGTGTCCGCACGCGCACGCGGCCATCGCCCTCATGCGCCACGCCCAGGGGTAGGGCCAGGCCGGCATCGCCCGCCCGACCCTGGACGGCGACGTCGGCCAGCGCCAGGGTCACCTTGGCGCGCAGCACATAGCGGCGCAGGCGCGTGAGCACGTCGTCGGCGAGCTCACGGCGTAGCAGCAGCCACAGCGGCGCCTGTTCGTCCGGATCGGCCTGAACCAGGATCAGGGTGGACAACACCCGGCCTTGTGCGGTGCACCAGGCGGTCAGGACCGCCTGATCCGGCGTGCATTTGTGCACATCCTGCGTGAGCTGGTTTTGCAGGAAAGTGCGGGCATCCGGACCGCTGGCGGCAATCACCGCGTGGTCAGCGAGTGGGATGGGCGTGAAATCGTCAGCCTTCATCAAAAATACTCCGGGAAGCGCTTACAATCATGCCTGATGAGCAGAATCATGAAATTTTTTCTGGCTGGCCTGTTGCTGCTGGCCCTGACCGGGGCAAGCCTGCTTGGCGCGGGCTGGTATTGGGCGCAGCATGCCGTTGCCATGGATGATGAGGAGATAGAATACATCATCACTCCCGGCAGCGCGCCGCGGCGCGTGGCGCACATCCTCAACCAGGCGGGCATTCATGTCAACACGGCCGGCTTTCTCCTGCTGGCTCGCATGCGCGGCGAAGATACGCGCATTCAGGCCGGGGCGTACCAGGCCCGTCGCGGTGATACGCCGCGCACGCTGCTGGCGCGCATGGTCGCGGGAGACATGGTGAAAGTCCGCTTCACCCTGGTCGAAGGCTGGACCTGGCCGCGCATCCGCAGCAGCCTGCAGGCCAATGCGCGCGTGCGCCAGACGTTGCAGGAGGCGGACGATGCCGAAATCCTCGCCTTGCTCGGCGCCGGTCAGACCAGTCTCGAAGGTCTGTTTTTCCCGGACACCTATGTCTTCGTTCCCGGCACGACGGATATCGACATCCTGCGCCGTGCCTACCAAGCGCAGATGCAGCATTTACAAACGCTCTGGGACGCGCGCGATCCCGCCTTGCGCCTGGCCTCGCCCTACGATGCCCTGATCATGGCCTCGCTGATCGAGAAAGAGACGGGGCATGGCGAGGACAGGGCGCGTGTCTCGGGCGTGTTTGCCAACCGCCTGCGCCTGGGCATGCCCCTGCAAACCGATCCCAGCGTGATCTACGGGATGGGCGAGGCCTATCAGGGGCGCATCCGCAAGGCGGATTTGCGCCGCGATACGCCCTGGAACACCTATACGCGGGCGGGCCTGCCGCCCACGCCCATCGCCACGCCCGGCCTGGCCTCGCTGATGGCAGCGCTGCATCCCGAAGCGCATGATTATCTCTATTTCGTGGCGCGCGGTGACGGCACGAGCGAGTTCTCACGCAATCTGGCCGCCCATAACCGCGCCGTCTCCAGGTACATCCTGGGACGACCCCACTGAAGGAGCACCTGGCATGGTCGATCAGTCCCGCTCCACCGCCGGCGTAGCGTCCGCGCCCGAAGGATGCTTCATCACGCTGGAAGGGGTGGATGGTGCCGGCAAGAGCACGCATATGGACTGGCTCGCCGCACAGGTCGCGGCCGCCGGTCGCGACGTCCTCGCCACGCGCGAACCGGGCGGCACGGACTTGGGTGAAGCCTTGCGCGCGCTGCTGCTGCAGCACGACATGCACACCGACACCGAAGCCCTGCTGATGTTCGCGTCGCGCAACGAGCATCTGGTGCAGCGCATCCGCCCGGCGCTGATGCAGGGCCGCTGGGTGATCTGCGACCGCTTCACCGACGCCAGCTACGCCTACCAGGGCGGTGGTCGCGGCATGGCCGCGGCGCGCATCGCCTTGCTGGAACAATGGGTTCACGCCGATCTTCAGCCCGATTGCACCTTTCTGTTCGACCTCGCACCGGAGATTGCCTACCAGCGCCTGCTGCGCAGCCGCGAGCGCGATCGCTTCGAGCGGGAAGCCATGGTGTTCTTCGAGCGCACACGGGCAGCCTATCTGGCACGCGCGCGACAGGATCCGCAGCGCTTCTGCATCATCGATTCGTCCCTGCCCGTGGCGCATACGCGCGCCTGTCTGCAGGCACGCCTCGATCAGCTGCTGCACGACGCCGGCGGGCGAAAGCCGGGAGAGGCGTGATGGCGCATGCGGTTTTCCTGCCCTGGCAGACGGCGCTGGCGCAGCGCTGGCTCGCACAACAAGAGCGCTTTGCCCACGCCTGGCTGATCCACGGCCAGGCCGGCATCGGCAAGCGCCAGTTTGCACGCGCCGCAGCCCAAAGCCTGTTGTGCGAAACACCGCGTGCGGGCCTGGCCTGCGGTGAGTGCCAGTCCTGCCGCTGGGTGGCGAGTGGCAATCATCCTGATTTGCGCCTGCTGCGCCCGCAAGCCCTTGCGATCGAGGAGGGTGATGGCGACGACGGTGGGGACGGTCAGGACGGCAAGACGCCGTCGCGCGAGATCCGCGTGGACGCCTTGCGCGCTCTGACGCCCTGGTTCAATACACGTACCCACAAACGGGGCTGGCGCGTGCTCGTACTGTATCCGGCAGAGGCCCTCAACGTGATCTCCGCCAACACGGTGCTGAAAATCCTCGAGGAACCGCCCGCTGCCACCGTCTTCCTGCTCGTGAGTGATACGCCAGATCGGCTGTTGCCCACGCTGCTGTCGCGGTGTCGCCGCCTGCCCCTGGGCCTGCCCGATCGGGCGCACAGTCTGGCCTGGCTGCAGGCCGAAGGCGTGGACGATGCCGAGGCCTGGCTCGCCGCGGCCAGCGGCGCGCCCTTGCGCGCCCGGGTGCTGCACGATACGATGGACGCGGCTTGTCCCCCCTGGCTAGGCGACCTGCTGGATGAAGCGGGGCACCAAAGCGCCAATCCGCAGGTGGGCAGCATTGCGGATCATCTCGCGAAAACACCCGCGATCGAGTGGCTGGATACCTTGCAGCGTCTGTTCATGGACGTGGCACTGAACCAGCATGGCGCCGCAGCGCGTTATTTCCCCGCCATGCGCGACCGGGTGCACGCCGTTGCCGCGCATGCGGACGCCTTGCGCGTGCTCGAGGCCTTGCGCTGGCTGGGTCAGCAAAAAGCCGTGGCCATGCACCCCCTGAACGAGCGCCTGCTGCTGCACCAGGCTTTGCAGCGCGCCGCACTGGCTTTGCGCGCGCCCGCAGCACGGCGTCAACCGGCGTGATCCCTTGCCATTCCTGTCATTTTCACCTTGTTTGCCATGTTCGTTGATTCCCATTGCCATCTGAATTTTCCCGAGCTGCTGCCCGATATGCCAGAAATCTTGCAGCGCATGGCGCAACAGCGCGTCGAGTGCGCGCTGGTGGTGAGCGTCAGCCTGCCGGACTGGCCGGGCCTCATGGCGCTGGTCGAGGCGCACGATCATTTGTACGCCTCGGTGGGTGTGCATCCCGATTACGAGGACACGCCCGAGCCGGACGTGGCGCAACTGGTGTCGCTCGCCGCGTCCTCGCCGCGCATCGTGGCCATCGGGGAGACGGGTCTGGATTATTTCCGCAAGACCGAGCCGCTGGACTGGCAGCGCGCGCGTTTTCGCACCCACATCCGGGCGAGCCGGGAAAGCGGTTTGCCGCTGATCGTCCACACGCGCGCGGCGGCGCAGGATACCCTGGACATCCTGCGCGAAGAGCAGGCGGGACAGGCCGGCGGGGTGATGCACTGCTTCACCGAAAACTGGGATGTTGCCCGCCAGGCGCTCGATCTCGGGTTTTACATTTCTTTCTCGGGCATCGTCACTTTCCGCAATGCTGAAACGCTGCAGGATGTGGCACGCCGCGTACCGCTCGAGCGCATGCTCATTGAAACCGATTCACCCTATCTCGCACCCGTGCCACACAGGGGTCGGCGCAACGATCCGTCCAAGGTGGTGCATGTGGCCGAGAAGATCGCCGAGCTGCGCGGCCTGGCACTCGACGATGTGGCAAAAGTGACCACTGATAATTTCTACCGCCTTTTCAACAAAATAGAACATGAAATACCGTATTGATCGCATGATGCGCCGCAGCGCGCTTTTTCTTCTCCTGCTGTTGGCGACAACGGCTGCGCGCGCGGCGAATCCGGCGGACTGGTGGGTGAGCGTAAGCAATGACAAGGTCGCGGCGGTGCAGACCATGCTCGCCGATGGTGCGGATCCCAACGAGATCAGCCCTGCCGGCCAACCTGCCCTCATGCAGGCGATCCGGGACGGCGCCTGGGGCGTTTACGACCTCGTGCTGGCCGATCGGCGCACCGTGCTCAACGCCATCAACGTGAACCGTGAGACCGCGCTCATGTATCTGGCCGTGCTGGGCGAGACGGCGCGTGCGCAAGATCTCATCCGCCGCGGCGCGCTGGTCAATCGCCCTGGTTGGACGCCCCTGCATTACGCGGCGTCCAAAGGCCGCATGGACACTGCGCAGATGCTGCTGCGCCACGGCGCGCAAGTCAATGCCCGCACGAAAGATGGTACGACGCCCCTCATGATGGCCGCCTATGCCGGCAGTGAACCCATGGCGCGCCTGCTGCTCGAACACGGCGCGGATTCGCGCCTGGAAACCACGCAGGGTTATGACGCGGCCGATTGGGCCGGGTTCAAAGCGCATACGCGGCTGCAAATGAAACTGCGCGATCTGCGCGCGCGCCTGCGCCAGGGTGATGCTGGGGCGATGCTAGATCCGGCCCCAACGCCCGGCGCTGCGGTTGCGCCCGCCGCGCAAAAGGACAGGCAGACGGGATCGGCCCGCTACTTCGATCTGCAGCGCTTCGAGCGCGAAGATGGTGGCGTGAATTAATCGAGCGCGCTGCGGCCCGGCACCGCGCGCGCGGCTGCGCCGGCTATTGTGGCAGGGCGATGCGCAGCATCTCGGGCCAGTCCTGGCGCTCGTCCAGACGTACCCATATCACGCCGGGCAGGCCAGTTTTAACCTGCTGCAGATGTTGTTTGAGCAGATCGGATGGAATGCGCGCCTTGACGCGAAACATCAGCTTTTGTCGTTCGCTGGCGGTTTCCACGGTTTTGGGCGTGAACTGAGCGTTGGCGGACACGAATGAAATCTGCGCCGGAATGACGTATTCCGGTGCGGCGTCCAGACGGATGCGCGCCTCGCTGCCGATGGCCAGGCGGCCGGCCTGCGTTTCGGGCAGGAAGAAGATCATGCTGACATCGGACAGATCGAGCAGATTCAGGACGCGGCCGCCCACGGAAAGGATTTCTCCCGGCTGGGCGATGCGCAGCTGGATGCGGCCATCTCGGGGCGCGACCAGGTGCGTATCGTCGATTTCCGATGCTATGCGCGTGACCGTCGCCTGAGCGGCCGCCACGGTGGCCCGCGCGCCGGTCTCCGCTGCACGGGCTGCCGTCACGCCGGCCTCGGCCGAGCTGACCTGCGCTTCGGCTGCCGCCACGCCAGCTTCGGCGCTGCGTACGCGCGCCAGATCGTCGTCATGCTCCTGACGGGAACTCGCACCGCGCTGGGCCAAGGTCTGCGAGCGCGCCAGGCGCTGGCGTGCCGCCGCCAGGTCGCTTTCCCGCTGGCGCACGATGGCCTTGGCCGCTGCAACATTGCTTTCATGCAGGGAAATCTGGGCTTGCGCGGCCGCCACAGCGTGGCTGGCCTGGAGCGCATGCGCCTGCGCTTCGGCTAGTTGGGCCTGCAAGGCGGTCGCGTCCATGACGGCCAGCAACTGCCCTTGTTCGACGAAATCGCCTTCGTTGACCAGGATGTCCTCGAGGCGTCCCGGCAATTTGCTGGCGATGTTGATGTCGATCGCTTCGAGCCGGCCGTTGCCGCTGGCGAATTCAGGGCCGGGTCCGGCTTGCGGCCACCACCGGTAGAGCGCGCCGAGCGCCAAGGCAAGCGCGAGCGCCAGCACGGCGAGTACCCGGCGCTTGCGCGTGTGGATGCTGAAAGATGCACTCATGTTGCGCAGGCCTTGCCGTCAGGATCCCTGCCGCGGCAGGTACAAGGGTTTGAGGATGTGTGACAACTGTTCATAGGGAATCAGCAGTTCGGGTTGGCCCCAGGAGTAGGGCGCGATCTGATAGGCATCGTACTTGACGACCAGGCCGGTGTCGGTCAGGGCGAAATTGCTGCTTTCCTGGAAAGGCCACAGGCGTAACCAGGCATCGCGGTCTTCAACGGCATCGGCGTGCGCATCCAGCCAGCGCGCATGCGCCTGTGCCAGCGCCGCCACATAGCGCGGCCAGGCCTCGGCCTGCAAGACATCCTCCAGACCCAGCACGCGGCCGCGCGTGTTGTCCCAGTTCAAAAACTGCGTTGCCGTGAGGCCGTGCGCGGCACCGGTGAAGTATTGCCCGCTGGACAGCTCCAGCACGGTCAAGTGGCGATTTCGATAGCGCGCTCGCGCCGTCAAACTGACCGTATCGCGCGCCGCAGCCGATGCCCAGAACCAGGTCTCGAATTCCGCCAGGGTCGAATACGGGGGCAGGCGCGCATCACCCGCCCCGGTCAGCATGGCCAGGGCGTGATCGACCAGTTCGGTCAGCCGGGGTACGCCGGGAAAGATGAGCGAGTCCACGCTCAGCTGCGGGCATTCTCCCTTGCAGCCGGGTTTGCTGCGCGACCATTTGTCCGGTTGCATGAACAAGCCGTCGCGGCTGCTGACGGCGTCGATCTGGGCGGGTATCAGGGAAATGTCGGGCGCGGGCGCGCTGGCGCAAGCGCTCAGCAGCGCCACGACGGCCGCGCCCGTGAGCAAACGTCGGACAAGCATGGAAACCATCACTGGATCACCTGCGGTCATGAGATCGTACGCGCATCCTGGCCAAACAGGATGCGCCGGGAAGCCTCATCATAGCCTTGCGGATTCGGATTGATCCGATCCGTCAGCGCATAGGCGCGCTGCGTTGCGGGCCTGGCGGCAATGGCCTCGTACCAGCGCTGCAGGTGCGGGAAATCGTGCAGATCCTGGCCCTGGCGTTCGTGCGACACGATCCAGGGGTAGCAGGCCATGTCGGCGATCGAATAGTCGTCGACGATATAGTCGCGTGTGGCCAGACGCTTGTTCAGCACGCCGTAGAGACGGGCGGTCTCGCGTTGGTAGCGATCGATGGCATAGGGGATTTTTTCAAGCGCATAGACGTTGAAATGATGGTTCTGCCCCGCCATGGGGCCCAGGCCGGCCATCTGCCAGAACAGCCATTCCAGCGTGGCCGTGCGCGCACGCAGTTCTGGTGCCAGGAAACGGCCGGTCTTTTCCGCGAGATAAAGCAGGATGGCGCCGGATTCGAAAATGGAGATGGCGTCTCCCGCGTCGGCCGGGGCCCGGTCCACGATGGCGGGAATGCGGTTGTTGGGCGCGATGCGCAGAAAATCCGGCGCGAACTGCTCGCCCTTGCCGATGTCCACGGGATGCACCGCGTAGTCCAGGCCTGTCTCTTCCAGGAAAAGCGTGATTTTGTGCGCGTTGGGCGTTGTCCAGTAATAGAGATCGATCATTCCAGCTCCGAAACTCGGGTTAACATGGCAGGATCGCCAACGCAATCATGCAACAACGCAATCACGCCGTGCCCCTCCATGACCACCATCTATCATAACCCCCGGTGCAGCACCTCGCGCGCCGCGCTGGAGCGCCTGCGCGAGGCCGGTCACGAACCTGAAATCGTGCTCTACTTGCAGCATCCCCTGGACGAAGTGCAGCTGGCCGACCTGATCGGCCGTGCTGGCCTCACAGTGGCGCAGGCCATGCGCAGCAAGGAAGCCATTTACACGGAACTCGGCCTGGATGCGCCCGATATCACCGATGCGCAGCGCCTGGCCGCCATGGCAGCCTATCCGCGCCTGCTGAACCGGCCGTTCGTCGTCACGGAAAAAGGGGTCCGGCTCGCACGTCCGCTCGACGCCATCGATGCCATACTCTGAGCGCCTGCGTCACGCGATTCACGCCGTTCGCACGCGCTACTGACGGGGGCAGCCGATGAGTTCGACGAGCCTGGCGCTGGTCGTGCTGGCCGCACTGCTGCATGCCAGCTGGAACCTGGCCTCCAAGCGGGCCGCCAATGCGGGCGCCAGCTTCGTCTTCTTCTATCGGCTCTGGTCGGCCGCCCTCTACCTGCCGTGGGTCGCCTGGCTGCTGTACGACGCGCGCATTGCCTGGTCAGGCATGATGCTGCTCTTCATCGGCTTGTCCACGGTAATCCACCTGGGCTACAGCCTCAGCCTCATGCGCGGCTACCAGAGTGCCGACCTGTCCATCGTCTACCCCGTGGCACGCGGCACCGGCCCGCTGTTCGCCAGCACGGTCGCGATCGTGTGGCTGGGCGAGAGCGTACACTGGCCCAAGGCCGTGGGCATCCTCAGCGTCGTCTTCGGCATCCTGCTCATTGCCACGCAGGGGCGCTGGCAACACTTCATGCGGCCGCAGTCCTGGGTCGGCATCCGCTGGGGATTGCTGATCGGCACCTTCATCGCCGCCTACAGCGTGGTGGATGCCTATAGCGTGAAGGTGCTGCTGGTGGCGCCCGTCGTGCTCGACTGGATTTCATCGCTGGGGGGTGCGCTGCTGCTGGCGCCCAGCGTGTGGTCCGAGCGTCACCGGCTCGGCGCGCGCATGCGGGGTCAGTGGCTGCTTGCCCTGTTCGTCGGGCTGGTGTCCCCGCTGGCCTACATCCTGGTGCTCTACGCCCTGCAACTGGGCGCGCAGATCAGCCAGGTGGCACCGCTGCGCGAAATGTCCATGATCGTCGCCACGCTGATCGGCGCCTTCATCCTGAAGGAGCGCGTAAGCTTCGGCCGCTGGCTTGGCTGCGTGGTCATCCTGGTGGGTGTGGTGCTCATCGCGACTGCCTGACATTGTTGTCTGCGCTATTTGCGCAATAAGGTTTATAGTAGATGTATTCCCCGCAATCGGGGTTTTCCCTCACTCATGGTGAAAAATCATGTCTGCGCTCCCTGAGGCTTCTTTCCTTACCGAGTTCGAGATCGAGGGCATGACCTGCGCCTCGTGCGTGGGTCGCGTCGAGCGCGTCCTGCGGGCCTTGCCGGGCGTGCGCACGGCGCAGGTGAACCTGACCACGCAGCGGGCCCGCATCGAAGCGGATCATGACATGGATGCGGACGGCCTGATCGCCGCCGTCACCCAGGCGGGCTATGCCGTGCCGGAGGACACGCTGGAGTTGGCTGTCAGCGGCATGCACTGCGCGTCCTGCGTCGGGCGGGTAGAGCGCGTGCTGCGCAACGTGCCCGGCGTGCGCGCCGCCAGCGTCAGCCTGGCCACTGAAAAAGCCACGCTGCGCGTCTTGCGCGCCACACCCGAGGCCGGTCTGCTGGAGGCCGTGCGCAAGGCCGGCTTCGATGCGCAGGTGCTGCGCGAACCGGCGGCGGCGGTCGAATCGCAACGCGAGCAGCGCGAGGCCGATGAACAGGCCCGTCTGTCGCGCGAACTGGGCCTGGCGGCGGTGCTGACGCTGCCGGTATTCGTGCTGGAGATGGGCGGGCATGCCGTGCCCGCTTTCCATGTGTGGATAGACCGCGTCATCGGCATGCAATGGAGCTGGCTGCTGCAGTTTGTCCTCACTAGTCTGGTCCTGCTGGGGCCGGGGCGCCGTTTTTTTCAGCTCGGCCTGCCGGCCCTGTGGCGCCGCGCGCCCGACATGAACTCACTGGTGGCGGTTGGCGCGGCGGCGGCCTACGGGTATTCCGTAGTGGCGACGTTTGCGCCCGGATGGCTGCCTGAAGGCACGATCAACGTCTACTTTGAGGCCGCAGCCGTGATCGTGACCCTGATCCTGCTGGGGCGCATGCTGGAGGCCAGGGCGCGCGGCCGCAGCTCGCAGGCAATTCGCGAGCTCATCAAGCTGCAGCCCCGCAGCGCCCGGGTGCATCGCGACGGGCAATGGGTGGAATTACCCATCGAGGCGGTGGTGACGGGCGACCAGCTCGAAGTGCGACCGGGTGAACGTATTCCGGTCGACGCCCGCGTCGTCGGCGGCCACAGTTTCGTGGATGAATCCATGCTGAGCGGCGAACCGGTGCCGGTGGAAAAAACAGACGGTGCCGAAGTCACCGCCGGAACCGTCAACCAGAACGGCGCCCTGCGCATCCAGGCTGAGAAAGTGGGCAGCGATACCATGCTGGCGCAAATCATCCGCATGGTAGAGCAGGCGCAGGGCTCCAAGCTACCCATCGAGGCGCTGGTAGACAAGGTCACCCTGTGGTTCGTGCCGGTCGTGATGGGCCTGTCCGTGCTCACTTTCCTGGTGTGGCTCGCGCTGGGCCCGGCACCGGCGCTGGGGCTGGCACTGGTCAATGCCGTGGCCGTCCTCATCATCGCCTGCCCGTGCGCCATGGGGTTGGCAACGCCTACGTCCATCATGGTGGGCACGGGGCGGGGCGCACAGATGGGCATCCTGTTTCGCAAGGGCGAGGCCTTGCAGCGCCTGCGCGACGTACGCGCCGTGGCGGTGGACAAGACCGGGACGCTGACCGAAGGTCGACCGGTATTGACGGATTTCAATCTGCTCGCAGGCCATGCGCGCGAGCACGTATTGGCGCAGCTGGCGGGCGTCGAAAGCCGGTCCGAGCATCCGATCGCGCGCGCCATCGTGCAGGCGGCCCTGGACGAAGGCTTGACCTTGCCGGTGCCGGATCATTTCGAATCCGTGACGGGGTTTGGCGTTCATGCCCGCTTCGGCGCACAGGCGGTGGATATCGGCGCCGATCGCTACATGCGACGCCTGGGGCTGGATGTGGGCCCTTTCGCGCAGGCAGCGCGCCAGCTGGGAGAAGAGGGCAAGACGCCGTTGTACGTGGCCATCGACGGCGCGCTGGCCGCCATGGTGGCGGTGTCCGACCCCATCAAGCCGACCACGCCACCCGCCATCGCGGCCCTGCATGCGCTGGACTTGAAAGTCATCATGGTCACCGGCGATAACCAGCATACGGCGCAGGCAATCGCACGCCAGCTTGGCATCGACGATGTCGTGGCGGAAGTTTTGCCGGAAGGCAAGGTGGCGGCGGTTCAGGATTTGCAACGCCGCTACGGCGTACTCGCTTTTGTGGGTGATGGCATCAACGATGCGCCGGCGCTGGCGGCCGCGGATGTGGGCCTGGGGATCGGTACAGGCACGGACATTGCCATCGAGGCCGCGGACGTGGTGCTGATGTCGGGGCAATTGACGGGCGTGCCTCAGGCGATCGCCTTGTCGCGGGCGACCTTGCGCAATATCGCCCAGAACCTATTCTGGGCATTCGCCTACAACGCCGCGCTGATTCCTGTGGCTGCCGGGGCACTATACCCGGTTTCGGGCATCCTGCTGTCGCCCATGTTTGCCGCGGGCGCCATGGCCATGTCGAGCGTGTTCGTGGTCAGCAACGCGCTGCGCCTGCGCCGCTTCAAAGCGGCGTGACGCTGAAACCGGCCTGGGTGATGGCGCGCTCGACGGCCGTCTGATCGGGCGCCTGCGCGACGTCGACCCGATGCGCGGTAAGGTCGGCCGTGACCTGCGCCCCAGGCGCGACGCCCTGTACGGCGCGAGTGATGGAGGCCACGCAGTGCTGGCAGGTCATGTCTTCAATGGTGAGGCTGAACATGGTGAATTCCCGGCTTCGATGATGCATGGGGCTATCATAGCCGATCCCGTCGTCCGGTCGCGATCCGAGACCTCTTGAAATATGTTGCATCAACCCCATATCGAACAGCAAGAAAGGCAAACACGCCTTTCGCATTTGCGGCCTCTGGCCGATTGCTTGATTCAGGAGAAACATGATGAGCAGACAACTTGCCCGCTTCGACCCGTTCGGTGAACTGGCCCGTTTCGATGCATTTCGTGGTTTTGACGAACTGTTGCGCAACTTCTCTTCGCTGTCCGGTACCTCCGACGCGGTAACCGAAGCCAGGATTCGCCTCGATGTCTCGGAAACGGAGGCAGCCTACACCGTGTGCGCCGAATTGCCTGGTGTGCGCAAGGAAGACGTCAAGGTGAGCATCGACGGCAACAAGGTGACCATCCGCGCTGAAAGTCGTTCCGAGAAGGAAACGAAGGAAGGCGAAACCGTCTTGCGCCGCGAGCGTTACTATGGCGCTCAGGCACGCAGCTTCGCACTGGCGCACGACATTGACGAGAACAATGCCAAAGCCAGCTACAGTGATGGCGTGCTCAACCTGCACTTGCCCAAGAAAGCGGCAGGCAATGGCGTGAAAAACCTCACGGTCGAGTAATTTCTCGCAGCGCATTTGCGCGGCAATACCCGCCCGGGCCTGCCCGGGCATTTCATTGTCCATCGATGCACTGTGTTAGCATTGCGCGACGCATTGACGGTAGTCTCGATGGACGCTTTTCTTGTATCGACCGCTGCGGTGGCCCTGGGTGAAGTGGGCGACAAGACGCAGCTCCTGGCCGTGCTGCTGGCGGTACGCTATCGTCGCCGCATCCCCATCATTCTTGGTATCCTGATCGCCACCTTGGCCAACCATGTCATTGCGGCAGTAACAGGTGACGCACTCGCCGCGCTGCTGGGGCCGACAACCTTGCGCTGGCTCATCGGCCTGTCTTTTCTGGCCATGGCAGCCTGGCTGCTGGTTCCCGACCAGCTCGAAGCGCTCGACGTCACGCCGCCCCGTCATGGGGTGCTGGTGACGACCACAATTCTGTTTTTCCTGGCGGAAATGGGCGACAAGACGCAGATCGCCACCGCGACGCTGGCGGCGCACTACGCCAGCCTGTGGTGGGTCGTTCTAGGAAGCACGCTGGGCATGCTGCTGGTCAATGTCCCGGCGGTGATTCTGGGTGACAAAATGGCGCATCGCGTGCCGGCCCGGCTCATGAACCGCCTGGCAGCGGCCTTGTTCGCCATCCTGGGTGTGATCATCCTCATGGGGGGAGCCGGACGCTGGTTGGGTTCGTGACGGCTTCGTCGCACAGGCCCAGGCCAGCCTTGGAGATTCAGGGGGTGGCCCCGGTGGCGTGTACGACGTAGGCCGCAACCGCATCGCGCTGCGCGTCGCTGAGGGTTTCCGCAAAAGAGGGCATGACACCCACGCCTTCCTGCAAGGCCTGCCGGATGCGCGCCAGGTCGGGCCTGAGTTCGTCCAGGTCAGGACCGATGCTGCCAGTAGCGCCGGCATCCTGCAAGGTATGGCAGATGGCACAGGCCGGTGTGGCACCCGTCTGGAACAAGGCCTTGCCCTCTTCGAGAAGGGCGGCATTGTCATCGGCAAAAACGCCCCTGGACGGCAAAGCCAGGGCCATGCCCAGCAAGACGGGGGCGAGGAAAGGGGATGCGGCTCGGAAATTCAAGAGACACCTCATCGAAGCGCGGGGAGGGCGACAAGGGGGCTTCGCAAAGAAGCCCCCAATGGCTCAGGCGACCGTGATGGTCACCATGTGGTCGCGCCAGCTATTGTTCAGGTAGCCGCGGTTGTTTTCGATACGTTCTTCAGGCTGCGTCTTGCCGTTCTGGCCCGTGGTGCGACAGGCCAGCTGATACGTGCCCGGAGCAAGCTGCGCGGAATAGGAAAACTCGCGCCAGGCGTAGGGTCCGAGATCCGGCCCGACAAACTTTGCCCTGTGCCAGCTCTTGCCGCCATCAGTCGAGACTTCGACCTTGGCGGGCGATGTTACGCCACCCGTGGCGACGCCGCTGATCTGGACTTGGCCCGCCTTGACAGGCGTATCGGGATCGGACGGCAAATTGATCCAGGACTTGGGCGGCGATTCCCAGATGGAATCGAAATCTGGCGTTCCCTTCACGCCCACGGGCGTGAAGCGATAGCTGGACTGCTGGATCTTGGCCGGTGACTGCTCTTCGGTGAAGGCGAGCCGCTTCACGTATTTCACGTTGTTCACGCCAAGATAGCCCGGTACGATGAGGCGCAGCGGGCCACCGTGCGCGAGCGGCAAGGCTTCACCGTTGACTTCCCAGGCGAGCAGCGCGTCCGCCACCGCCGCGATGGGCACGGAGCGTTCGATCATGATGGTATTGGGATCGATGCCTTGCGGGATTTCCTCGCCGCCGGTGCCCGTCATGTAGACCATGCCCTCCAGGCTGCCACCCACCGCCTTGAGGACGGCCTTGACCGGCACGCCGGTGAAGATGACGCAGCCTGCGGCGCCCACTGTCCATTGCGTGCCGCTGGGTTTGTGCGGAAACCAGTTGCGGCCATTGCCCGAGCACTGGAGCACCATGGCAACGCTGGTGAGGCCCAGGGTCTTGAGTTCGGCGACAGTGAAACTGCGCGGGTTGTGCACGCCCTGAACCTCGATGACCCAGGCATCGGGATCTTGGACGATGCCCGCCGAGGGCGGGCTGACGTTGTTGCGCACGAACAACCGGTCGAGCGGCGTGATGATGCCCTGGCCAAAGGCCGTGCGTCGCGTCTCGATAGTGTTGGCGCTGTGCACGATCATGGCATCGGCATTTTTCCATGCGGCGTAATCGGGCAGGGGTTTGACCGATTCCGTAGGTGCAGGCTTGGCCGGTGGTTCGTCGCCCGTGGCCAGATCTGCCCTGGCCACACCCGCCATTCCCGCCCATGCCAGGGCACCCCCGGTTGTCGCCAGCATCTGGCGGCGCGTTAACTTGAAAGTGTTGTCCATGAGATCTCCTGTCACCATTTTCATTATGGAGTCTTGATTTTAGTCAAATACACAAACTATACAAGGCTTGACTTTCTTTCCGTGTTGAGCGAAAGGAGCATCAGCGTCGCGAGAACAGTCCGCTTCCGCATGAAACGAACGTAGGGGTTTACGCGTATTGGTGGTTTTGGCTGATTCACTTATGCTGACACATCGGCAAATTTATGTCACACAATCGGCGCTGGCCGTACACACGATGATGCATGTTTTTTTGCGTTTGAAGTGCGTATGTGCGTGGCACGATACAAGAAAAGCGACATTAGATCTTCGTCGATGGGAATCAAGGTAATAAGTGCACAATACTGTCACGATTTGGAGAGTCAGGCATGAAAGATGAAAAAAACAGCGTTGCTTCCGTGGAGACGGCAAAGAACACTTCACGGCGCCGGTTCATGGGTGCGGCCGTCACGGGAACGGCGGCTGCCGCCAGCATGGGCTTCCCCATGATCGCCAAGGCACAGGGGCCCATCAATCTGCGCTTCCAGAGCACCTGGCCAACAGTTGATATCTTCCACGAATTCGCGCTGGATTTTGCCGCCAAGGTCAACGAGATGACCGGTGGTGATCTCAAGATCGAGGTATTGCCCGCGGGCGCTGTCGTACCTGCTTTTTCGCTGCTCGATGCCGTGTCCAAGGGCACGCTGGATGGCGGTCACGGGGTGCTCGGCTACAGCTACGGCAAGCAGAACGCGCTGGCCCTGTACTCTTCCGGCCCGGCCTTTGGCATGACGGCCGATCAAGTACTTGCCTGGCACAAGTACGGCGGCGGCAAGGAACTGCTGGACAAGCTGTACGATTCCATCGGCGCCAACGTCAAGACCTTCCTGTACGGCCCCATGAATACGCAGGCCTTCGGCTGGTTCAAGAACCCCATCACCAAAACGGAAGACATCAAAGGCCTGAAATTCCGCACCAACGGCCTGGCCATTGACATGTACACCGCCATGGGCGCATCGGTCAACGCGCTGCCCGGCGGCGAGATCGTCCCCGCCATGGATCGCGGTCTGCTGGACGGTGCGGAATTCAACAATGCCAGTTCAGACCGCCTGCTGGGCTTCCCGGATGTGTCCAAAGTCTGCATGCTGCAAAGCTATCACCAGGCTGCAGAAACCTTTGAGATCATCTTCAACAAGGACAAGTACAACGGCTTGAGCGATCACCTCAAGGCCATCATCGCCAACGCGGTGGAGGCGGCCTCGGCTGACGTGCTGTGGAAAGGCTTCGACCGTTATTCCAAGGACTACATCCTCCTCAAGGAAGAAGACGGCGTGAAGTTCTACAAGACGCCCGATGCGGTTCTGCTGGATCAGCTCAAGGTCTGGGACGACATTCTCGCCACCAAGCGCGAGGAAAATGCCTTGTTCAAGGAAATCGAAGCCTCGCAACGCGCCTTCGCCGAACGCGTGGTGACCTGGGACATGGACACGAACAACAACCGCCGCCTGGCCTATCAGTACTACTTCGGTCGCAAGAAGTCCTGATGTCCGGCACTGATGCATGAAAATCATGCGTGAAAACACCATTCTTGCAGCTTGAGAATGGTGTTTTTCTTGGTTGTCGTTTTCAATGGCAATCTGTACTTATACAGTTCATGACAGGGCAGGGCGGCCATGCCAGGTTGCCTCGTCTTGCCGATTACCGAGGCTGTTCGTTCATGCTGAATCTGGTAAATCGCATCGACAGAATCAACCGGTGGTTCGGCCAGTTTTTTGGCTGGACGGTCTTGATTCTGACCTTGTTCGTTACTTATGAAGTTTTCTCCCGTTACGCATTTCATAATCCCAGGCCCTGGGCTTTCGATGTGATGAATATGCTGTACGGCACGCTGTTCATGATGGCGGGTGCCTACACCATGGCCGCGAATGCGCATGTGCGGGCAGACATACTCTACGGGCATTTTCCGATCAGAGTGCAGGCGGGGCTGGACCTGACGCTGTTCGTGCTGTTTTATTTTCCGGGTGTCATCGCCATGCTGTGGGCAGGCTACGGCTATGCGGCCGAATCTTTCGCTATCAATGAACATTCCACGATCACTGCGGATGGACCGCCCATTTATCCATTCAAGGCCATTATCCCCTTGGCGGGCGCATGCTTGATCGCCCAGGGCGTGGCGGAAATTCTTCGTTGCGTGTCCGCGCTGCAACGAGGCGTTTGGCCGGCCCGCATTGAGGATGTTGAGGAAGTGGATGTGGAATCACTTAGGAGCATGGTGACTCAAACCGAGGTCATCGTCAATCTTGCACCAGAGCAAGGCAAGCCAGGCCAAGGAGAGCCACGATGAGAAAGGAAGTCTGGACTGGCCTTGGCGTCATGGGGGGCGTGCTGGTATTGCTCTTTTTCATGATGCCGCCCTTGGATCAAATTACAGACGGTCACGTCGGCCTGCTGATGCTTGGCCTGATTGTGGTCAGCATCATGCTGGGTTTCCCCACCGCGTTCACTTTGATGGGCATGGGGGTCAGCTTTACCCTTTATGCCTATCGGGGCATGGGCTGGGATGTGGCCTGGGATACCATGCTGGATCTCATGGTCTTGCGCACCTACGCCGTCATGACCAATGACGTGCTGATTGCCGTGCCCTTGTTCATTTTCATGGGCTATCTGGTCGAACGCGCTAACCTGATCGAGCGTCTGTTTCACACGCTTCACCTGGTAGCAGCCCGTGTGCCAGGGTCGCTGGCCGTGGCGTCCATCATCACGTGCGCTATCTTTGCCACAGCGACGGGTATTGTGGGCGCGGTAGTCACGCTCATGGGGCTGCTAGCCTTTCCTGCCATGCTCAATGCCGGCTACAGCGTGCGCTTGTCGGCCGGGGTGATCACAGCCGGCGGCTGCCTGGGCATTCTCATCCCGCCGTCCATCATGCTAATCGTATATGGCGCAGTGGCTGGCGTGTCTGTGGTGAAGCTGTATGCGGGTGCCTTCTTCCCAGGGGTACTTTTGTCAAGTCTGTACATTGCCTACATTCTTATCATCACAAAGTTGCGCCCTAGCATGGCGCCGCCTTTGCCCCAAGAAGAGCGAATCCTGCCATTGACTGCCGCCACCGCACACATTTCCCGCACTTTCAGCTCCAACGCTCTGATAGGGCTGGGCAAAGCGATGGGTGCGCGCCGGGATCCTCAAGTCAATCGATCACTGGTAGGGAAGAATTTTCTGATTGCACTGGTGCCGGCCCTGGCGCTTGTATTGACGCTTGGCATGACTTACGAGACTGTCACGGCACCCGACCCGGTGGAAGATCCTGCGCTTTTGGGAATGAGCCTGGACAGTGGCGTCGATGATTTCTCCGCCTTGTTTGCCACGCTGGATGGGGGCAGCAACGCCGATGCATCCGAAGCCCAGGAAGAGGTTAATGCGGAAGAGCCGGGCATTGCAGCTGAAACCAAGGATGCTCCCAGTTGGTTTTGGGTTTTTAGCGGGGTTTCCATCCTGCTCTTGATTGGCTTCTATAGTCTCTTCAACTTCCAGCGGCTAGAGCTTTTCAAGCTGATGACCACATCGTTCTTTCCGCTGGCGGGACTTATATTGGCGGTGCTGGGCAGTATTGTCTTCGGGTTTGCAACCCCATCCGAAGCAGCGGCCATGGGCGCTTTCGGCGGCTTGATTCTGGGCATTGCCTATCGGCGCTTCAATATTCCCATGCTGCGCGAATCCGTGAATCTAGCGGCCAAGACCACAGCCATGGTGTGCTGGCTGTTCATCGGCGCCAGCATGTTTGCCGCAGCCTTTTCTCTGCTGGGCGGTCAGACCATCGTGAACAACTGGGTGATTGGTCTGGAGCTGACGCCTGTGCAGTTCATGATCATGGCGCAATTGATAATCTTCTTTCTGGGATGGCCGCTGGAGTGGACCGAGATCATCATCATCTTCATGCCTATCTTCATCCCACTCGTGGATTACTATGGGGTGGATCCCTTGTTCTTTGGTCTGTTGGTCGCGCTGAACTTGCAAACCTCTTTTCTGACGCCACCGATGGCCATGTCGGCGTTCTATCTGAAGGGGGTGGCGCCACCTCATGTGTCTCTGGTAGAAATTTTCCTGGGTGCGCTGCCGTTTGTAGGGATTGTATTCACTTCGATCGTACTCATGTACATTTTCCCAGGCATAGGACTATGGCTGCCCAACGTCTTGTACTGATGCGATGGGCTAAGAAGCCTCTGTCCCTCGCAACGCGTACCTTGAGCTTGGCCCGCGCAAGGGTTGCTTGAGCGTGCTGAACCCCGCGCCTTGCCAATGGCGAGGCACGGGGTTCATTCAAAACTATGATTTGTCGGCATGTTTATAAGTCGCATAATGTGTATTATGTAAAGTCAGTAATATTCAGTGTGACAGGAACTGCACGGCAGCGCCCTGGCATCGACGTCCACCCCGACGCCAGTGCGCCGCACCCCGCTCAGGCGGCAATGCCCAGTGCCTTGTAAATACCGAGGTATTCGTTCGCGAACTCGCTCGCCAGCCGCTCCAGCTCGGCGAGGTTCTCTGCCGGATCGTCCAGCGTCTTGCCGTCCTTGAGGATGCGCTGATCTTGCGCATCCAACGCCTGCCAGGCGAAGCGCGCCCAAGCGGCGGCGTCGGCCAACCCTTGTTCGCGCGCCAGCAAAAACAACTGGTTGAAGCGCCCCGTGGTAATGCCGCCGCCCGTGACCGGGCTGGCCAGCGTATGGATGTCGTTGCTGAAGCGCGCCTGTGCCCAAATGTGCCGATTCAAGGCCTGGCAGCGCGGCATGACCTGGGCGATCACCGCTTCGGGCTGGCACGGCGCAATCACGCCCATGCCGGTCAGCACCGTCACCATTTGCAGCAGGATGGGCCAGCTGGTCTCCGGGATACGGCCGATGATGTTGCGCAGAACCTTGGGCGCGTAGCCGTCTTCCGCCAGAATAGCCAGCAAGGGCCGGTAGCGTTCTTCCTGCAGATTGCCCTCGCCTTGCGCGCCCTTGACTTTCATGGGGACGCGTTCGGGCGGCGTGGTGAGGACCAGCGTGGTGTCGAGCAGCTGCTCGCGCTGCTGTTCGGGCAACAGGCGAATGGCCCCGCGCACGAACAGGTCTTTGCGGAACTGTTTGTTGACGAAATAATCGCGCACCTGTTCGCGCAGGATGGGATGGCCCAGACTGACGAGGAATTCCTGCGCGGCTGCGGTCAGGTTGATGGCCTCCACGGCGTCCAGCGGCACGGCGGTACAGGCAAATTCCAGCTTAGCCGCGGACAGTGCATCCACGACTTCCGTGAAATACATGCAGCGCCATTCCTGGTTGAAGTATTCGTGAGCGAGATAATGCCGGTTCTGCTGCGCGATCGACTTGAGCTGTTCGACCAGATGCGGCGCGGCCTGCAGGTAGTTCGGCTTGGCCGCCAGCAGGGACTCCGAGAACTTCAGCGCCGACTCCACTTTTTCCATCACATCCCTGGGCGCCGCGCCGAATCGGTCGTGCGCGACGAAGAGCTGGCGCAAAGGGTTGGCGGGCGACCACCCCGGCATGCTGTTGTAGCTGACGTATACGGCGCCGCCGGGCTTAAGGTGGCGGCGCGCCAACTCGGCGATGACCTTGCGGTTGTCCACACTGACCCAGGACCAGACGCCGTGCAGGCTGATGCTGTCGAACTGGGGCAAGTCGGCCCGCGTCAGGAACTGCTCGAAGCTGTCATCCAGCAAAAGCGCCCCGCTGCCGGCGGCGGCGGCCAGCTGGCGGGCGTGAGCGGCATGGGCGGGATTGAAGTCGGTGGCCATGAACTGCCCCGGGTTGGCCGCCGCGTGGATATTGACCGACACGCCCTGGCCATAGCCCAGCTCGCAATGCCAGGCTGCCTGCGTCGTATCCTGCGCCATGGCGGAAAAACCACGCAAGAGCAGGCAGAAGCGCTGGAATATCGGATTGACCTCAGGATAATACCCGTAGGTATAGGCAATGTCGGTTTGATAACCTTCGTTCCATACTTCGTTCATATTCTTGTCTCGGAGAAGTGATTAATCGATCACGAGCGCTGGCTGCGACTTGATCAGTACATCCAGCGCTTTCAGCGGTTCCAGAAAAGCATGCAACAGGTGCAGCGGCAAGGCGCTGGGGCCGTCGCACAAGGCCTTGTCCGGATCCGGGTGCGTTTCCAGGAACAGGCCTGCCAGCCCCACCGCGATGCCGGCCCTGGCTAGCTCCGGCAATTGCCCACGCCGCCCACCCGAAACACCGCTTAGCGCATCGCGTTGCTGCAAAGCGTGCGTCACGTCGAAGATCACCGGGAGATTCCCGCAGACCTGTTTCATGACGCCAAAACCCAGCATGTCGACGACCAGGTTATCGTACCCGAAACAACTGCCGCGATCACACAGAATGAGCTGATCGTTGCCGGCTTCACGAAACTTTTCAACGATGTGCAGCATCTGCGACGGACTCAGAAACTGCGGCTTCTTGATGTTCACGACTTTGCCCGTCCTGGCCAGTGCAATCACCAGATCGGTCTGGCGCGCCAGGAAGGCCGGCAACTGCAGCACGTCGGCCACGTCGCCGACAGGTTCAGCCTGCCAGGGCTCATGAACATCAGTCAGTATGGGGACTTGGAAGGTCTCGCGCACATCCTGCAGCAGACGCAAGCCTTCGTCCAGCCCTGGTCCGCGAAAGGAATGGGTGGACGACCGGTTGGCCTTGTCGAAGGACGCCTTGAACACGTAAGGGATATCCAGCGCCTCGCAGCTGCGCACGAAGGCCTCGCAGGTCTCGAAGGCGAGCGCTTTCGATTCCAGCACGTTGATCCCGCCAAACAGCACGAAGGGCTGGGCATTGTCCACCGTTATCTGCGCGTTGATGCGAATCATGGCCGTGGCCCCAGTATCTGTTCGAGATGTTTATCTAGCGGCGCCCCGCGCTGGATCTGCAATACGCCCTGCGCGTCGAAATAGAAGATGCCGGGCGTGCCCTGCACTTGCAGGGCCAGCATGAGCGCGCGGTTGTCGTCCAGTTGGCGCACCGTCTGCGGTGCCAGCTCGGTAGCGACGGCAATGCCCTGCTCCGGCCCTGCGTTCTCGTGGTCGAACAAGGCCTGGGCCGGATCCTCGGCCTGCAGTATGGCGGCCGCGCGACCCCGGCTGCTGGCCGTGAGCACGCCAACCAGGATGTGGCGGATCTGCACCCTGCCCTGTTCCACCCACGGCCGCGCCTGCTGCCAGAACTTGTGGCAGAACGGGCAGTTGGGGTCGGTAATCATATAGATCGTGCGCTCGGCATCATCGCGACCATCGGCCACCCAGGCGCTGTCGGACAACGCCTGCCAGGTCATGCGGGACCACGGCCCAACGGTTGCCTCATCCAGCGGACGCGCCGTGACATCCATGCCGGCGGCATCCATCATGGTGCCGATGATGACGTGCTCGCCATCCGGCGTCACAAAAATGGCGAGCGGCTGCTGCTGGGTGATGCCGGCATAGGCTTCCAGGCCCCCCGGCGTGTCCAGTGGTCCGACAATGTCGACACCGCGTTCCTGCAGCGCCTGTAGTGCGGCCGGCTGCGCCCACGCAAGCGGTGCGGCGAGCAGGCTGCCCACCGCAGTCGCGCAGGCGTTGCGCCACCATGAGTGTTTGAAAATAGATGAAAGCATTGTGAATCCTTGTGATGTCGGGTTCGCGATCCGGCCACACTAGCGGCGCCGCAGGCGCGCCAGGCGATCGTCGAGGCCCTTGCGAGACAACTCGCCCAGATGAACACTGCGCACACGCCCCTGCGCATCCAGGAATATCGTCGTTGGCAGGCCGCGCGTCCCGGTTTCGCGAGCGATGGCGCCATCGGCATCCAGAACCACGTGATGCAGCGCCAGGCCTTCCTGCGCCAGATAGTCTTGTACCACCTTCGCGGCTTCACCCTGGTTGGCGAAGACGAAGTGGATGTCGGGGTGGGCCGCCTGCCCTGCCTGCAGTACCGGCATTTCCCGCCGGCAGGGTGCGCACCAGGAGGCCCACAGGTTGATTACTGCGGGTTTGCCCTTATATCTGTCCAGAGAGACGGGTGACCCGTCGAGCGTGTGCAGCGCGAAGGCCGGCAAGACCTGCCCTGCCCGTTCGTCGCGCGTCAGCCAGAAGGCCAGCGCGACGGCCAGCGAAAGCAAGGCCAGGCCGGCGCCGATGGCCGTGAATATGGGTGAGTGACGCATGGCGGAAATGGTGAAACGCTCCGTTTTGTGCAGTATCGTGCAAGTATATCGGCCGGAATTCAGGAATCAGCATGAAATTCGTGGATTATTATGAAACCTTGGGCGTGGCGCGCGATGCCAGCCAGGATGAGATTCGCAAGGCCTACCGCAAACTCGCCCATCAGACCCATCCTGATGTGGCCGGAACGCCGGATGCTGAAGATAAATTCAAAGCCATCTCGGTCGCCTATGCCACCCTGAAGGATCCTGAAAAGCGCGCCGCCTACGATGCGCTTGGGCAACAGCGCCCCGGCGAGGATTTCGTGCCGCCCCACCAGTGGCGCGATGCTCACGGCGCGGGCATGGGTGATTTTACCGGTGCTGATTTTTCGGAAATGGATTTGGCCGATCTGCTGGCGGCATTTGCCGCGGCGCGCCAGGCCCATGCGGGTGATGGCACGCACACGGGCGGCATTCGCGGCCAGGATATCGAAGTGCTGTTTCCCGTCACTGTGGCGCAGGTTTACAGCGGCGCCGATACGCAGGTCGCGCTCATGTTGCCGGAACGGGATGCCCAGGGACGGCTGCATCGGCGCGAACGCAGCTTTCAGGTGTATATTCCGAAGGGCGCCGTCGACGGGCAGCGTCTGCGCCTGGCCGGCCAGGGGGCGCCAGGCTTCCAGGGCGGCCCAAAAGGCGATTTGTACCTGATTCTCCAGCTCGCCCCGCACCCGGTCTACCGCGTCAGCGGCCGGGATGTCTATCTCGACATGCCGCTTGCGCCCTGGGAAGCGGCCCTGGGTGCAGAGGTAGAGATTCCCACGCCGGGCGGAGCGGTCAGCCTGCATGTGCCACCCGCGACCGCGGCGGGGCGCCAGTTCCGCCTGGCCGGGCGTGGCCTTCCCGGCGCAGGCAAGGCGCCGGCGGGCCATCTTTACGCCATCGCCAGCATCGTGCTGCCCGCCCGCCTGTCCGAGAAAGAGCGTGAACTTTTCGAGGCGCTGGCCGCAGCATCGCGGTTTCGGCCACGCGAAGACTTGTCGAGGAAAGCCAGGTGATGAAAGTGACACAAAGCCTGTGGTTGAGCACCACGGAAGTCTGTTCTCTGGAGCAGGTGCTGGAATTATCGGGTCTGCCCCGCAGCGTATTCGATGCACTGGTGGATGCCGGCCTGATCGAGCCGGCCAGCCCGGGTCCGGCAAGTGCAGAAAGGGTTTTTCGGACGGACTGCATCGTGCTGGCGCGCCAGGCGCGGCGCCTGCGGGATGATTTCGAACTCGATGAACAGGGCCTGACGCTGGCTATGGCCTTGCTGGCGCGGATTCGCGACCTCGAAGCCCGGCTGGAAACCCTGAGTGCCCGCCATCCGGCGGCGTGACACCCTGGCCTGACGTATTTGTTACGTATGTGTTGCGGTCAGACGGCGAAGGGGACATCGGCCCCTTCGCCATGCGCGAGGCCCGGAATCAGCTGGGCGCGCCCGCCAGAATCCACTCCACAACCGTGGCCAGATCCGCATCATTGACGTTGGGGTTGGGCGGCATCGGCACCGGGCCCCAGACGCCCGAGCTGCCCTGGCGGATATGCTTGCTGAGCAGTTCCGCCGCATTGGCGTCGTCCTTGTGCTTGGCGGCAATGTCCTTGTAGGCCGGGCCAATCACTTTCTTGTCGACTGCATGGCAGGCCAGGCAGGCATTTTTCTTGAGAATGGCCTGCGCGGCCGCACTGTCAGGTGCAGCCTGGGCAAGCCCGCCCGCGAGAACCAGAGGCACACAGGCCAGAAGCTTCCAGACTTTCATCGCACATCCTCCGTAATTGCGATTCATTAATTGGACCAGCCAAGCGCTTACTATACCGCAAAGTCTGTCGTGCCATGGTCGATGACCCTGACCCATATCAGGAATTACACGTTCTCTTGCCCCGCCTCGTCGGGTAGTGGACGCGCTTTGCCGGCGCCCGACCGCATCCACTCGGACAGCAAATCGATGGGGACGGGAAAGACCAGCGTCGAGCTCTTGTCGCCGGCTACCTGGGTCAGCGTCTGAAGGTAACGCAGCTGCAGCGCCGACGGTTCCTTTGCCAGTGTGCTCGCGGCTTCCATCAGTGCCTGCGCCGCCTGCCGCTCGCCGTCGGCATGGATCACTTTGGCGCGCCGCTCGCGCTCGGCCTCGGCCTGGCGGGCGATGGCGCGGACCATGGTTTCATTCAGGTCGATGTGCTTGATCTCGACCGTGGTGATCTTGATGCCCCAGGCGTCGGACTGCGCATCGAGGATATGCTGGATATCGGCATTGAGTTTTTCCCGCTCGGACAGCATCTCGTCCAGCTCGTGCTTGCCGAGCACGGCACGCAGCGTGGTCTGCGCCAATTGGCTGGTGGCATCCAGATAATGCTCCACCTGGATGATGGCCTTGTCGGGCTCCATGACGCGGAAATACACGACGGCATTGACCTTCACCGAGACGTTGTCGCGGGAGATCACGTCCTGGCTCGGCACGTCCATGGTGACGATGCGCAGATCGACCCGGACCATTTGCTGAAGCACGGGAATGACCAGGATGAAGCCGGGGCCCTTGACTTTGCTGAAGCGCCCCAGGGTGAAGATGACGGCGCGCTCGTATTCGCGCAGGATCTTGATGGCATTGATGAAGACGATCAGCAAGGCCAGCGCGACGATGGCGATGACGATATCGGCGCCGGAATAAAAAACCATCATGATTCATTCTCCTTTGCCCGTGGTACGGGCGATGGTTGTCGGACCACATCGAGCGTCAGGCCATCGATGGCGATGACGCGAACGGTATCGCCCACCGCAAGGGTATCCTTGCTGCGGACCCGCCATTGCTCACCCCGGATCAGGGCGTACGTCGTCCCCTGCTCCTGCTGGGTTACGGATCCGGTCAGGCCCTGCATGGCGGCGGTGCCGGTCACAATCCGCTGGCGATGGGCGCGCGCAGCCATGCCGCCACCGGCGATGATGAACAGGCCGCTGGCCAGCGCGAGTCCGACCAGAAATGGAAGGGACAGATCAAAGCCGGGAATGTCGGTATCGGTGAGCATCAGCCCGCCCAGCACGAAGGCGATGATGCCGCCCAGGCCCAGCGCGCCAAAGCTGGGTATGAAGACTTCCGCCACCATCATGGCGGTGCCGGCAAACAGCAGGGCAACCCCGCCCCAGTTGACCGGCAGGAGCTGAAAAGCCACCATGCCCATCAGCAGGCAGATCAGGCCGGCCGCTCCCGGCAGGCCAAACCCCGGGCTGGTGAGCTCAAAAAACAGGCCGTACACGCCGATCATCATCAGCACCACGGCAATCTGCGGATTGGTCAGGACGGACAATAGCTGCGTGCGCCAGCCCGGCTCGACGATATCGAGCCGGGCGTGCTGCGTCCGCAGCCGCCTCGCCTCGCCATTGCCCATTTCGATGCGTACGCCATCGAGCTGGCGCAGCAGGTCAGGGACATCGTCCGCGACATAGTCGATCACGCCCCGGGCCAGCGCTTCCTGCGCGGACAGGCTGTCGGCCTGACGAACCGCCGCTTCGGCAAATGCCACATCGCGGCCGCGCAGTTGCGCCAGGCTGCGCAGATACGCCGCCGCATCATTGCGCACTTTGCCGGCCATGATGTCGGCGCCGCCGGCGGCCTTGTTTTTTGCCGGCTTGGCGCCGTCGTCATCGGGATCTCGTGCGCCGGCGGCACCCAGGGCCACCGGAGAGGCCGCACCCAGGTTGCTTGCGGGTGTCATCGCCGCCACGTGACTGGCGTACAGAATAAAGGTGCCCGCGCTGGCGGCGCGCGCACCGCCGGGACTCACAAAACCGGCCACGGGAACGGGAGACGCCAGAATGGCCTGGACAATGTCGCGCATGGCGGAATCCAGCCCACCGGGCGTATCGATTTCGATGACAACCAGAGCGGCCTCGCCCGCCGCCTGCTCCAGGCCTTTGCGCACGTAATCTGCGATGGCCGGGCCAATCACCGCCCGGATCCGCAGCACCTGCACGGCAGGCGCCGTGGCCGGGTGGACATCCGCCAGGACCGCCAGCGCGGGCAGCAGCAAAAGCAGAAAGACCCAGCGGCGACAGGTCTGCAGCATGTTGGCCCTCCATCATCCGGACCGGCGTCGGGCCGCTCCTTCCAGGCGGGCATTCCGGCGGTGTGCTACCCCGGGCGTGACCGCCGGATCAGGAGTGGGTCATGTCCATCGGCACGATCCACTCGTCGTATTGCTGCGCCGTGACATGGCCCAGCGCCAGCGCCGCTTCGCGCAGCGTCGTGTGCTCGGCCTGCGCCTTCTTGGCGATGGCCGCGGCCTTGTCGTAGCCGATATGGCGGTTGAGCGCGGTCACCAGCATGAGGTTCTGTTCCAGATTGCGCTGGATGACCGCCAGGTTGGGTTCTATGCCGACGGCGCAGTGCTCATCGAATGCCAGGCAGGCATCACTGATCAGGGTAATACTTTCAAGAACATTATGCACCATCACCGGCTTGTAGACGTTGAGCTGGAAGTTCCCCTGACTGCCCGCGAAGGCTGTGGCGGCGTCGTTGCCGAAGACCTGCACGCAGACCATGGTCATGGCCTCGCACTGGGTGGGGTTGACCTTGCCGGGCATGATGGACGAGCCTGGTTCGTTCTCCGGAATATGGATCTCGCCGATGCCGCAGCGCGGGCCGCTCGCCAGCCAGCGCACGTCATTGGCGATTTTCATCAGCCCGCCGGCCAGCGTGCGCAGCGCGGCCGAGACGTTCACCAGTGCGTCGTGCGCCGAGAGCGCAAAGAACTTGTTGTCGGCGGACCGGAATGGCAGGCCGGTGAGCTGCGCGATATGGCTGGCCGCCGTGTCGCCGAAACGAGGATGGGCATTCAGCCCCGTGCCCACGGCGGTGCCGCCGATAGCCAGGTCGTAGATGCCCGGCAGGGCCTGGCGCACCGCCGCCAGGCCAAAGTCGATCTGGGCCACCCAGGCGCCAATCTCCTGCCCCAGTGTGACCGGCGTGGCGTCCTGCAAGTGCGTACGACCCGTCTTGACGATGGTGTCGTAAGCGGCCGCCTTGGCCGCCAGCGTGTCGCGCAGGCGCTGCACGGCCGGGAAAAACACGCGGTCGAGCTGCTCGCCCACGGCGATGTGCATGGCGGTCGGGAAGGTATCGTTGGACGATTGTCCGCGATTGACGTGATCATTGGGATGCACCGGCGTCTTGCTGCCCAGGCGCCCGCCCGCCAGTTCAATGGCGCGGTTGGAGATCACTTCGTTGGCGTTCATGTTGGACTGCGTGCCCGAGCCGGTCTGAAAGACCACCAGGGGGAAGTGATCGTCCCAGCGGCCGTCCATGACTTCCTGGGCCGCGGTACTGATCCAGTCGGCCAGCTCGGCCGGCAGCTCGCCCAGCTCGGCATTGGCCAGGGCCGCGGATTTTTTCAGGATGCCCAGCGCCCGGATCATGGCGGGCTGCCAGCGAAAACGCGCCACGCCAATGGGGAAATTGATCATGGAACGCTGCGTCTGGGCACCCCAGTAGCGGTCGTTGGCGACGGCGATGCCGCCCATGGAATCGGTTTCGGTGCGTGTGTCGGCCGTGGTGGTCGTCCCCATAGTGCTTGTCCTTGCTTAAGCGTTGAAGATGCGCGACCACGCCAGGGCGACGTCGAGCATGCGGTTGGCAAAACCCCATTCATTGTCGAACCAGATGAACAGGTTGGCAAAGCGATCACCGTGGCAGCGCGTCTGGCTGCCGTCGATGATGGCGGAATGCGGATTGTGATTGAAATCGATGGACGCGTGCGGCTGGTCGGAATACGCCAGATGGCCATGCCCTTGCGCGACCAGATCCTGGAACAGCCGGTTCAGCTGCGCCGCCGACGGCCCGCGTTCCAGCGACGCCATAATGTCGATGGCGGACACGTTCACGACGGGCACGCGCACGGATTTGGCTTGTACCTTGCCGGTCAGCTGGGGCAGGATGCGCTCCACGCCTTGCGCCAGACCTGTGGAGACCGGCACGATGGATTGCATGGCCGAGCGTGTGCGGCGCAGATCCTTGCTGTGATAGCCGTCGATGAGCGGCTGGTCGTTCATGACCGAATGCAGCGTGGTCAGGAAGGCGTGGCGCAGGCCACAGGCGCGCTCCAGCGTGTCGAGCACCGGCACGACGGCGTTCGTGGTACAGGAGGCGCTGGAGACGAGGGTGTGCTCGCGCGACAGCAGGGATTCATTGATGCCATGCACGATGGTGGCGTCGACATCGTCCGCGCTGGCGGCGGGGTTGGACAGCAGCAGCCGGGGCGCGCCCGCCTGCAGGAAGCGCTGCAGCGCGGCCCGCTGCTGATAGTGCCCCGAGCATTCCAGCACCATATCGACGCCCAGGCCGGCCCAGTCGACGCTTTCGGGCGTATCGGCATGGATGACGGGAATGGCGCCGCCATCGATGAGCAGCGCATGCGTGCCTTGCGCCGCAGTGCCGGGAAACGGCCCATGCGTGGAATCAAATTGCGTCAGGTAGACGATGCTGGCCAGATCCGAGGGTTCGACGATAGCCACGATCTCGAAGTGCGCGCGCAGCGGCGATTCGCGCCAGGCCCGCAACAGGCAGCGTCCGATACGGCCGTAGCCGTTGATCGCAAGACGAAGGGGTGAAGACATCACGACATTCCCGACAACTCAGGGCTGAACCACGTTGCGCGGTGCGCCGCGATGGAAGGCCTCGATGTTGTCAATCAGTTGGTCGGCCAGCGTGCGCATGGCCTGGGTGCTGGCCCAGCCGACGTGCGGGGTCAGGATGAAATTGGGCAAATCCAGCAGTGCCATCAGCGGCGCGTCGGCGGGTGGCGGCTCGGGCCGTGTCACGTCGACACCGGCGCCGCTGATTTGGCCGCTGCGCAGGGCCTCGCCCAGCGCCCGTTCATCGACCAGGCCGCCGCGCGCGGTATTGATAAGCAAAGGCTTGCGCGCCATGGCGCGAAATTCGTCCGCCGCGATCAGGTGGTGCGTGGCTTCGGTGAGCGGGCAATGCAGGCTGATGATGTCGCTGCAGGCCAGGACTTCATCAAAGGCCGTATACGGCGCGGGCGGGTGGGCAACGCCCTTGCGCCCGGCATACAGTACCCGCATGCCCAGCGCGCCCGCCAGGCGCCCGGTGGCCTGTCCCAGGGTGCCACGCCCGATGATGCCCAGCGTGGCCTCGGCCAGATCGTCGATGGGGTAGTCGAAATAGCAGAACTGCCCGGCCCGCTGCCAGGCCCCGTCGGCCACGGACTGCCGATAGGCCAACAGGTTGCGGCGCAGGGCCAGCATCAATGCCAATGCATGTTCGGGCACGGTGTTGCGCGCGTAATCGCGAATATTGGAGACCACCACGCCGGCCTGCGCACAGGCGGGCAGGTCGACATTGTCCACCCCCGTGGCCGCGACCGCGATCAGCTTCAGGCGCGGCGCGCTGGCGATGTCCGACGCGCTGATGCGCACCTTGTTGGTAATGACGATATCGGCGTCGCGGATGCGTTCGGCGACCGCATCCGCCGCACTGCGCTGGTGCACGGTGAGGCGATGTGCAAACGCGGGTGCGCGCAGATCGATGTGGGGCGCGATGGTTTCGCGATCGAGGAAAACGATGTGAAGCGGTGAAGTCACCATGCGATGGTCCTTGTCATGAGGGCTTCGAAGGGGCGCTGTCTTTTATACTGGACCCTGATGCAAGCTTGTGGCCGAGGCCACGTCGTTCAGGAGTGATCCGCATGAAATTATATTACCTGCCGGGCGCCTGCCCCCTGGCAAGCCATATTGCCGCCGAATGGGCCGGCGAAAAGCTCGACCTGAAGGCCGTTTCCCGCGATGAGCTCAAGCAGCCGCCGTTTCTGGCGCTGAACCCGCTGGGTGCGGTTCCTGTTCTGGTCGATGGCGATTTCGTGCTCACGCAAAGCGTCGCCATTCTCGAGTATATTGCCGAGCGCAATCCCGCGAGTGGCCTGCTGCCCGGCGGCATCCAGGAACGGGCCGAAGTGCGGCGCTGGATGGCGTTCTGCAATGCGGACGTGCATCGCACCTTTGCCCTGATTTTCGGCGTGCAGCGCTTTGCCGAATCCGAGCCCGCACAAGCCGCACTGATCGCCCGGGCCACCGACATCCTGGCCGGCCTGTTCGCCATCGCCGACCGGCAGCTCGACGGGCGAGAATGGATCGCCGGCACGCGCTCGCTGGCCGATCCCTACCTGTACACTCTGCTGCGCTGGGCGCACCTGAAGCAGGTTCCCATCGGCAATCTGCAGCACCTGAAGGCCTTTTTTGCCCGTATGGAAGCCGATCCGGGCGTACAGGCGGCGCTGGTGGCTGAAGGGCTTCAGGCACCCAGGTAGGCTTTGCGCACGTCGTCGTTCACCAGAAGGTTGGCGCCCGTGTCCGCCAGGACCACCTTGCCGTTTTCGAGCACATAGCCGCGGTCGGCGATCTGCAGCGCCTTGTTGGCATTCTGCTCCACCAGAAAGACGGTGACGCCCTCTTCCCGGATGGTCTGGATGATCTCGAAGATCTGCGCGATGATCAGCGGCGCCAGCCCCAGCGTGGGTTCGTCGAGCAGCAGCAGCTGCGGGCGCGTCATCAGGGCGCGCCCGATGGCCAGCATCTGCTGCTCGCCGCCGGAAAGCGTCCCCGCGCGCTGGCTGGCGCGTTCTTTCAGGCGCGGAAACAGAGCGTAGACATGGTCTATGCCCTGATCGATCTGTTCGCGCGTCAGGAAGAACCCGCCCATCTTGAGGTTTTCCGAGACCGTCAGATCGGGAAACACTCGCCGGCCTTCGGGCGAGATGGCAATGCCGCGTCGCATGATGCCATGCGTGGGCTCTTTTGTGATCTCTTCGTCCAGGAAGCGGATGCTGCCCGCCGAGGCCCTGGGCGAGCCGCACACCGTCATCAGCAGCGTCGTCTTGCCGGCGCCATTGGCGCCGATCAGGGTGACGATCTCGCCGCGCTCGACCGTGATGGACACATCGTTGAGCGCCTCGATGGCGCCGTAGTGCGTATGGACGCCGCTGAGCGTAAGCATTTATTCTTCCCCCAGATAGGCCTTGATGACGCGGGGGTCGCTGCGCACGGTTTCGGGGACGTCCGTGACGATGGGCTTGCCGTGCTCCATCACCATGATGCGGTCCGAAACACCCATGACCAGGCTCATGTCGTGCTCGATCAGCAGCACGGCTACCTGGAAGTCGCGCCGAAGCTGGTCGATGAGCTGCTGCAGGTTGCGCTTTTCCTGGGGGTTCAGGCCCGCCGCGGGCTCGTCCAGCATGAGCAGGCGGGGCTGCGTGATCATGCAGCGCGCGATTTCCAGGCGCCGCTGATGCCCGTAGGCCAGGTTGCCGGCTTCGCGATTGGCGTACTGGCGGATATCCATGAAATCCAGCCACTGCGCCGCCTGCGCCAGCGCACGGCGCTCGGACGCGCGATAACCGGGCGTCTTGAACAGGCCCTGGATCAGACCGGTCTCGATATGCGTGTGCTGGGCCACCAGCAGATTTTCCAGCACGGTGAGATTCTTGAACAGGCGCACGTTCTGGAAGGTGCGCACCAAGCCATGGCGCGCCACCTTGTGGCTGGGCTGGCCGGTGATGTCCTGCCCGGCCATGGTGATGCGCCCGCCGCTGGGCTTGTAGAAACCGCCCACGCAATTGAATACCGTGGTCTTGCCCGCGCCATTGGGCCCGATGATGGCGAAGACTTCGTCGGGATGCACGTCGAAGCTCACGGCATCGACGGCCAGCAGGCCGCCGAAGCGCATGCTCAGATCCCGCACGGACAGCAGCGGGCTCATGGCGCCAGCTCCACGACGGGGCGCTTGACGGGCAGCAGGCCCTGCGGGCGCCACATCATCATCAGCACCATGACCAGGCCGAAGATCAGCATGCGATATTCCGCGAACTCGCGCGCCACCTCGGGCACGACGGTCACCAGTATGGCGGCCAGGATGACGCCCACTTGCGAGCCCATGCCGCCCAGCACGACGATGGCCAGAATCAGCGCCGATTCGATGAAGGTGAAGGATTCCGGGTTGACCAGGCCCTGGCGCGCCGCAAAGAAGGCGCCGCCGAAACCGGCGAACATGGCCCCCATGGTGAACGCGGACAGCTTGATGTTGGTCGGGTTCAGCCCCAGGGAGCGGCAGGCGATCTCGTCTTCGCGCAGCGCCTCCCAGGCCCGGCCGATGGGCATGCGGATGACGCGCGTGGACACGTACAGGGTGATCAAGGCCAGGCACAGCGCCATGAGGTAGAGGTAGATAATGACGTCCTGGCTGTCGAACTTCCAGCCCATCATGTCATGAAAGCTGGTCTGGCCTTCGGCCACGCGGCGCACCATGGGAAACCCGAAAACGGTCGGCTTGGGAATGCCGGAAATGCCGTCGGGCCCGCCCGTGAAATCGTAAAGGTTGATGAGCAGCAGGCGGATGATCTCGCCGAAGCCCAGAGTCACGATGGCGAGGTAATCACCCCTCAGGCGTAGTACGGGGAACCCCAGCAGGTAGCCAAACAGCGCGGCCACGGCGCCGGCCAGCGGCAGCGCTTCCCAGAAGCCCCAGCCGGCCCAGTGATACAGCAAGGCGTACGTATAGGCACCCACGGCGTAAAACCCGACGAAGCCCAGATCCAGCAGGCCGGCGAAACCCACCACGATGTTCAGCCCCAGGCCCAGCATGATGTAGATGAGCACCAGGGTCGCGATGTCCACCTGGCCGCGCCCGGTGAAAAACGGCCACACCAAGGCGATGGCGATCAGCAGCAGGATGATGCGACGCCGCGTGCCATCCTGCATGGGGGGCAGGCGCAGCTGGCCGGTACGCACGGCGAGCCCGCGCTGGATGGCCGGGCGCAGCAGCTGGAACACGAAGACGATGGCCATGCCGGCCAGCAGCGTGCCCCAGTCGGGTTCCAGCGTACTGGTCATGCCGACCCGCACGATCTGCAATCCAAACACGGGTGCAAGAATAATACCCGCCAACACGGCGGCGCTGACTGCGTTCTTCAGGACACTGCTCATCAGACTTTTTCCACTTCAGGTTTGCCCAGCAGCCCCGTGGGCCTGAACAGCAGGATCAGCACCAGCAGGCTGAAGGCAACGATATCCTTGTACTGCGAGGAGATGTAGGCCGCGGCGAAGGTTTCCGCCAGGCCCAGCAGCACGCCGCCCAGCATGGCGCCGGGGATGCTGCCGATGCCGCCCAGTACGGCCGCCGTGAACGCCTTGATGCCGGCCAGAAAACCGATGAAGGGATTGAGCTTGCCGATGGCCAGCGCGATCAGCACGCCGCCCACGGCGGCCAGCATAGCCCCGATCACGAAGGTGAAAGAAATGATGCGGTTGGTGTCTATGCCCAGCAGGTTGGCCATATGCAAATCCTGCGAGCAGGCGCGCGAGGCTCGGCCCACGCGGGAGTAGCGGATGTACAGACTGAGCGCGATCATGAGCACGACCGTCACCAGGATGATCATGATGCGCGAATATGGCGCGGTGATGACGAAATCCGAGCCCATCTGGAATTGAACCGCCCCGCTGACGAGTGCGGGCACGGCCATGTCCCGCGCGCCCTGCCCGATGGCAACCCAGTTCTGCAGGAAAATGGACATGCCGATGGCGGAGATCAGCGGCACCAGCCGGGGCCCGCCCCGCAGCGGCGCATAGGCGACTTTCTCTATCGTGAAGCCATAGGCGGCGGTGACCATGGCGGCGATGAGCAGCATGGCCAGGATCACCAGGGGAATCGGCAAGCCGCTGTCCACCCCGATGGCGGACAGCGTTACCAGCCCGACATAGGCGCCAATCATGTAGATCTCGCCATGCGCGAAGTTGATCATGCCGATGATGCCGTAGACCATGGTGTAGCCGATGGCGATCAAGGCATAGATGGCACCCAGCGACAGGCCGTTGAACAGTTGCTGCGTCAGCTGCGGGATGAGATCGGACATAAGCGCGTGTGAATCGGTTTGCAGGGTCGGGGTGCCGGGTTTTTCGCGTCAGAATTCGAGCTGCGTCATTGCCCCTTGGGCATCCCACTTGAAGACCGCGAACTCGAACGCTTTCAGATCGCCCTTGGTATCATATTCGACATTGCCGATGGCCGTATCGAAGCTGTTGGCGTGCATGTAATCGGCCACCTTGTCGGGATCTTCACCGACGGCCTCGATGCTGGCAACGAGTATCTGCACGGCCGCATAGGCGGGCATGTTGAACGCCCCGTCGGGGCTGCGCTTGTAGGTCTTGAAATGCGCCAGAATGTCTTCATTGCCCGGCAGCTTGGTGAAATCCGCCGGCAGCGTCACCAGCAGGCCGGCCACGGCGGGCCCGGCGATCGCCACGAGATCCTGGTTGGCCACGCCCTCCGGGCCCATGAACTGCGTTTCCAGCCCTTGCTCGCGCGCCTGGCGCAGCAGCAGGCCCAGCTCGGCGTGGTAGCCGCCAAAGTAGATCAGATCGGGATTTTCCGACTTGAGCTTGGTGATGACCGCCGAGTAGTCGCTGTCGCCCACGTTGATGCCTTCGAACAGGATGAGCTTGACGTCGGTGCCGGCCAGGCTGTCGCGCACCTGCGATGCCACGCCCGAGCCATAAGTCTGCTTGTCATGCAGGATGGCGACGGTGGCGGGCTTGAGCTGCTGCGCGATGAAGCTGGCCGCGAACGGGCCCTGCTGGTCATCACGGCCGATGGTGCGAAAGAAGTAATGCGGTTTGATCGTGTCGGTGACCAGCGGCGAGGTAGCCCCGGGCGTGATGGCGACCACGCCTTCCTGCTCGTAGACGTTGACCGCGGGAACCGTGGTGCCCGAGCAGGCATGGGCAACGGCGAACTGGGCGCCGGAATTGACGACGCGATTCGCCGCGGGCACGGCCTGCTTGGGTTCGCAGCCATCATCGATGAGCAGGGGTTCCAGCATTTTTCCCAGTACCCCGCCGGCGGCATTGATGGCATCGATGGCCGTGAGGGCGCCGGCCTGGATCTGGTCGCCATATTGGGTGGCGGGCCCCGTCATCGGCTGCGGAATGCCGATCTTGATCGTATCGGCGGCCAGGGCGCTGCTGCTGCCGGCCAGGGCGCCCAGGGCAAGGGCGAGCGGTGCAAGATGTCTGATGAGCGTCATGAACTGAGTTCTCCGGTAAGGGTGAGGCAGCGTGAGCGCCTGCGTGCCAATGAAGCTGCGACATTGCCGGTTGTCACCAATAGTGTCGAATTGCCACGACAGGACGCTGTATTCTGACGCCCCACCCCAGGCCTGTCACTCAGGAAAAGCCCTTAGGTTCAGGCTTGTGTTGATCCGCCGGCCGCGCCAGGTTCCACATCAGTGCGCGAAACGGCGCCAGCAAGGTGGTATTCAGGGCCAGCTTGATGACCAGATCGCCCAGCATCAGCGTCACCCAGGGCATGGGTGTGCCGGCAAACGCCACGCTGAAGAACACGAAGGTGTCGAGGATCGCACCGGCCACGCCGCCCAGCAGCGGCGCACGCCACCAACGCTGGTGGCGCAGGCGATCGAAAACGTGGATGTCGGTGATTTGCGCGCACAGGAAGGCCAGGCCCGAGGCCAGTGCGATGCGCGGCGTCGCCACCCAGAAGGAAGCGATCAGCGCCAGCACGAAGCCGATATAGGCGACGCGCCGGGCGGCGTGCGGCCCGTAACGTCGATTCAGCACGTCGGCCACCAGGAAGGCCACGGGATAGGTCAGCGCGCCCCAGGTCAGCCAGCGGTTGAGGGGATATTGCACGAGCACGTTGGAGCCGACCACGATCAGGCCCATGATCGCCACGGCGACGAGAAACTGGGGCAGGCCCAGCGTCTCGTGGCGGCCGCTCAGGCACGCCGCGCGCGTCATGACGCGGCCCTGGAAAGGGCGACGGCGCGATCATAGGCCGCCTGCATGGCCTTGCCCACCGCAGGCGCAAAACCGGCGTCGTGCAGCACGGCCAGCGCCGCTGCGGTCGTGCCGCCGGGCGACGTGACGTGTTCGCGCAGTTGCGCCAGGCTTTCCTGGCTGTCCCGGGCAAGGCGCTCGGCGCCATCCACCGTGGCCAGGGCCAGCTGGCGCGCCTGTTCCGGCGACAGACCCAGGGCCACGCCGCCGTCGACCAGCGCCTGCAAAAACAGGAATACATAGGCCGGGCCGCTACCCGAAAGCGCCGTGACGGCATCGATCTGCGCGTCGGAATCCACCCAGACCGCCTGGCCCACGGCCTCCAGCAGGCGCTGGGCATTGGCCTTGTCCGCCGCGTCCACGCCGTCCAGCGCCAGCAGGCCGGCAATGCCCGCGCCGATGAGCGCGGGTGTGTTGGGCATGCAGCGCACCAGCCGCGACCAGGGCTGCGCCGCCGTACCCAGCCAGCGCGACAGCGTGGCGGCCGTGATGCCGGCGGCCACGCTGATGACCAGCGTGTTCGGCTGGAGGAAGGGGCGGCAGTGTTCGGCCACCGTGTGTAGCACTTGCGGCTTGACGCAGAAAACCCAGATGGGGAAATCGCCCAGGCGTTCGTCCGCCTGCCTGGCGGTGGACACGCCACGGGCTTGCCAGGCTTCGCAGGTGGCGTCATCGACGTCGATGACGTGCAGGTCGCGGGCATCGCAGTGCGTGCCCAGCAGGCCGCTGGCCAGCGCACGCGCCATGTTACCGCCACCGATGAAGGCAATCCGCAGTGAAGAGCTCATGATTCAGTGAAATGGAAACGAAGAAGGCCCGCGACGGAGAACCGGCGGCCAAATGCGGCGCGGCCCGCCTGCACAGCCGGCAAGACGGGCCGTCGCGCGCCGACAAGTTTACTGGAACACGGTCTTGCTGCCGTCTTTATGCCAGGTGAAGATATCGAACTTGAAATCGTTCAGGTCACCCTGCTTGTTCCAGGAGATTTTCCCGATGGGCGTCTGCACGCTGTTGGCGTGCAGCCAGGCGGCGACTTTTTCAGGATCATCGGCACCTGCGCCCGTGATTCCGCTGGCAATCGCCTGCGTGGCGGCATACGCCGTCAGCTGGAAGGCACCACCGGGATCGCGGTTCTTGTCTTTGAACGCCTTGACGACATCGGCGTTGGCGGCATCCTGGGTGAAGTCGGCCGGCAAGGTCACCAGCATGCCTTCGACCGCATCGCCGGCAATCGCGTTGATGTCGGGGTTACCCACGCCTTCCGGGCCCATGAAGCGCGATTCCAGCCCTTGCTCTTTGCCTTGACGCAGGAGCAGCCCCATTTCGGGATGGTAGCCGCCGTAGTAGACGAAATCGGCACCCGAGCTCTTGAGCTTGGTGATGACGGCCGAGTAGTCCGAATCACCCGCGTTGATGCCTTCGAAGAAGGCGATCTTGACGCCGCCCGCCTCGAGCTTGTCACGTACGGCCGCCGCGATGCCCTGTCCATAGGATTGCTTGTCGTGAATCACCGCCACCAGCGTGGGCTTGATGTGCTCCAGGATGAAATCCGCAGCCGCCGGCCCTTGCTGATCGTCGCGACCAATGGTGCGGAAGATGAACTCGTAGCCCTTGTCGTCCGTTACCGCGGGCGAGGTGGCCGACGGCGTGACCATGACTACCGCCTCGTCCTCGTAGATCGAGGTGGCGGCAATGGTGGCGCCCGAGCAGACGTGGCCGACCACGTAGTGGATGTCATCATTCACGATGCGGTTGGCGACCACGGGACCCTGCTTGGGTTCGCAGGCATCATCGACGACCACGGCTTCGAGCTGCCGGCCGAGCACGCCGCCACTGGCATTGATCTGCTCCATGGCGGTGTCCACACCTTCCTTGACCATGGTGCCGTATTGGGTGAGAGCACCGGTGAATGGGCCGGCTACGCCGACCTTGATGGTTTGCGCGCTTGCGCCCGCGGACAGCATCATGCCGGCAGCCAGGCCCAATGCCGCTGCCAGTGGGGTGAATCGATTCATTTCCAAGCCTCCTTTCAATAAGCGGCGTGACGATACACTACTGCAACATGCTGCGCAGCATCCAGGCGTTCTTTTCGTGAACATCCATGCGCTGGGTCAACAAATCGATGGTGGGCTGGTCATTGGCCTGTTCGGCGTGCTCGAACGCGGCGCGGGCGGTACGCGCGACGGCCTCATTGCCCTTGACCAGCATCTGCAGCATTTCTGCTGCGCTGGGCACGGAAGCCGGCTCGGTGATCGAGCTCAGGCGCGCGTATTCGGCATAGGTGCCCGGCGCGAAGTGGCCCAGGGCGCGAATGCGCTCGGCGATCTCGTCCAGTGCCTGCCACTGTTCCGTGTACTGGGTCTCGAACATCACGTGCAGGGCGTTGAACATGGGTCCGGTCACATTCCAGTGGAAATTGTGCGTCATCAGGTACAACGTGTAGGAATCCGCCAGCAAATGGGCCAGCTGGCCGGATACCGCAGCGCGTTCTTCGGCCGACAGGCCAATATCAATGGCCGCACCATCGGCGCCGCGCGCAGCCGCGCTCTGATCGGCAGTCTTGCTCATAAAACCTCCTGTAACGATACGGGAAAAACAGAATCAGAATAGCATGCCCGCGCCATTCATGCGGGCAGGCCGGCCTCCGCCGCGACGGGTTCCAGCAGCGCGACGCCGGGCAGGCCGGATTCGCGGATGGCCTGCGCCAGGGTTTCGATAGCGGCCTTACGCGGAAAACTCTTGCGCCAGATGAGCACGACGCGGCGGTCGGGCACCGGATGGCTGAACGGCACGTAGCTGAGCAGCTGGTTTTCCTGGCCCGGCATGCCCAGCGCGCTGCGCGGCAGCACGGTGATGCCGATGCCGGCGGCAACCATGTGGCGAATGGTTTCCAGCGAAGAGCCTTCGAAGGTTTTCTGTATGCCTTCGCTGCTTGCCGAGTAGCGCGACAGCTCCGGGCAGACTTCCAGGACCTGGTCGCGAAAGCAGTGGCCCATGCCCAGCAAAAGCATGGTCTCGTTCTTCAGCTCGTTGGCGGCGATGGTGCCGCGCTGCGCCCAGGGGTGTTTGCGTGGCAAGGCGACGCAGAACGACTCGTCGTACAGCTCGCACTGGGCAAAGCCGTTATCGGGCAGGGGCAAGGCCACGATAGCGCAATCGATCTCGCCCTGGCGCAGGGATTCCAGCAGGCGGTCCGTGAAGTTTTCCTGCAAGAGCAGCGGCATCTGCGGCGCGAGCCGGATCTGCGTCGGCACGAGATGCGGCAACAGATAGGGGCCGATGGTGGGGATGACGCCCACGCGCAGCGGGCCGTCGAGGGGATCGTGGCCTTCGCGCGCCAGCTCGACCAGGCGCGCGCTTTCTTCCAGCACGCGCTGGGCCTGCGCCACGACGCGCAGGCCAATGGGCGTAATGCCGATTTCACCGCCGCCACGCTCGAACAGCACCACGCCCAGCTCGTCCTCGAGCTTGCGGATGGCCACGGACAGCGTGGGCTGGCTCACGAAGCAGGCTTCGGCCGCCTTTCCGAAGTGGCGCTCGCGCGCCACGGCAACGATATATTTCAGTTCAGTCAAGGTCATGATGATGCCTGAATCCAGGGAAACAAAGTCAGCTGTGCAGGTATTCCTGCCGGTTGCGCATCCAGCGCCGCTGATGGCGTGCCGCGTGATTCGGCCAGGATTCACGCAGCTCGCGCGCCAGCGTGCGCGCCTGTTCGAGCAGTGCGGCGTCCGTCTGCGCGTCGGCGAACTGCAGCAGCTCGCGCCCGGACTGGCGCACGCCCAGGAACTCGCCCGGGCCGCGCAGCGCCAGGTCGCGGCGCGCAATTTCAAACCCGTCCGTCGTCTCGTACAGGGCGCGCAGACGCTCGCGCGCGATGGCGGACAGGGGCGTCTGGTAGAGCAGGATACAGACTGATTCTACGCTGCCCCGCCCTACCCGGCCGCGCAGCTGGTGCAGCTGGGCCAGGCCGTAGCGTTCGGCATGCTCGATGACCATGATGGACGCGTTGGCGACGTCGACGCCGACCTCGATCACGGTGGTGGCGACGAGCAGATCCAGCGCATGGGCACGAAACTGCTGCATCACGGCCTGCTTCTCCTCGGCGGGCAGGCGGCCGTGTACCAGCCCTATGCGCAAGCCCGGCAAGGCGGCGCGCAGTTGCTCCCAGGTGTCCACGGCCGTCTGAAGCTGCAGGGTCTCGCTTTCCTCCACCAGCGGGCAGACCCAGTAGGCCTGGCGGCCCTTTTCCAGCGCCTGGCCCACATAGGCGAGGACATCGTCGCGGCGCGCTTCCTTGATCAGGCGCGTGGTGACGGGATGGCGGCCCGGCGGCAGGACATCGATCACCGAGCTGTCCAGGTCGGCCAGAAAACTCATCGCCAGCGTGCGCGGTATGGGCGTGGCGCTCATGTTCAACTGGTGCGGCAGCACCGGGTCGCCGGCCCGCTGCGCATCGCCCTTGCGGCTCAGCGCCAGACGCTGGCCCACGCCGAAGCGGTGCTGCTCGTCAAGGATGATCAAGCCCAGACGCTGGAAGCTGACCTTGTCCTGGATCAGCGCCTGGGTGCCGATCACGACCTGGGCCGCGCCGCTGGCGATGGCGTCGTGGTGTTCGCGCCGTTCACGCGCGCCCTGACGGCCGGCCAGCCAGACGCAGCGGATGCCCAGCGGCGCGAGCCAGGCGGACAGCTTCTCGAAATGCTGTTCGGCCAGCAGCTCGGTCGGCGCCATGAGCGCCGTTTGCGCCTGACTCGCGACGGCCTGCAGCGCGGCAAACGCGGCCACGATGGTCTTGCCGCTGCCCACGTCGCCCTGCAACAGGCGGTGCATGGGCCAGGTCTGGCGCAGATCGTGCCCGATTTCCTCGATCACGCGCCGCTGGGCGTGCGTGAGTTCGAATCCCAGGCGCCCGGAAAGCGCTGCGCACAGCACACTGGCGTCGCCCGTCAGCGGCCAGGCGCGCTGGCTGCGACGCGCGGCGCGCGCGGCCGCCAGCGACAGTTGTTGCGCCAGCAGCTCATCGAATTTCACGCGCTGCCAGGCGGGATGGGTCTTGTCCAGCAGGGCGGCCACGGGCGCGTCGGCCGCGGGGCGGTGCAGGGTCTGCAGCGCCGCCATCAAGGGCATGAAACCCAGCGCCTGCACGATGTGATCGGGTAAGGTTTCATCCAGATCCACCCGTGCCAATGCCTGCGCGATCTGCTTGCGCAGGCTGTCCTGGGCCAGGCCTTGCGTGGTCGGATAGACGGGCGTGAGCGTGACGGGCAAAGGGGTGCCCGCCTTGCGGATGCGCGGATGCACCAGCTCCAAACCGTGCGCGCCGGCGCGCGCCTCGCCGCTGGCGCGCAGCGTGCCGGCCGCCTGCAGCTGGCGCAGCTGGCCGGGATAGAAATGCAGCCAGCGCAATGGCATGCGCCCGCTGTCATCGGCAATCCATGCCTGCAGTTGCGGGCGCGGATTGCGACGGATTTCGGCATCGCTCACCCGACCTTCCACTTGCGCCTGCTGGCCTGCGCGCAGGTCGGCAATGGCGTGGATGCGGGTATTGTCTTCGTAGCGCAGCGGCAGGTGCAGCACCAGATCGGTGTCGCGCACCAGGCCCAGACGCTGCAGCCGGCGCTGCAGGGCCTCAGACGACGATGATGGCTTCAACCTCGAATTGCCCGCCTTTTGGCAAACTGGCGACGCCCAGCGTGGAGCGTGCCGGGTAGGGCTGGGGAATCAAGTCCGCCATGATGGCATTGGCGCTGGCGAACTTGCTCAAGTCCGTGAGGTACAGAGTCAGCTTGACGATGCTATCCAGCGTGCCGCCCGCGGCTTCGACCACGGCCTGCAGATTGGTGAACGCCTGGCGCACCTGCCCTTCGAAATTCTCTGAAACGAGCTCGCCCGTGTCCGGCTCCAGCCCCAGCTGGCCCGAGATGAACACCATTTTGCCCGCACTGGTGGCCACTGCCTGGGAATAGGGACCCACGGCAGCCGGTGCGGCATTGGTATGAATGATTTGCTTGGTCATACGGCCTCGACAGAAAGAAACAAACGATCAACGCAGTGAGTGTAGCCTCATTTTTCCGCGAAAGCGCGCTCGATCACGTAATCGCCCGGCTGCCCCACCCCTTTGGAGACTTCGAAGCCGTAGGCATCGAGCATGGCGCTTACGTCCGCCAGCATGGTCGGACTGCCGCAGATCATGGCGCGATCGGTGGCGGGATCCAGCGGCGCCTGGCCGATGTCCTGGAACAGCTGCCCGCTTTGCACGACATGCGTGATGCGGCCGCGATGGCGGAATTCCTCGCGCGTCACGGTCGGGTAGTACACCAGCTTCTCGCGCACAAGCTCGCCGAAGTATTCATTGTTGGGCAATGCCTCGCAGATCTCGTCGTGGTAGGCCAGGTCAGAGACGAAGCGCACCCCGTGCAAGAGGATGATGGTGTCGAAGCGCTCGTAGACTTCCGGGTCCTTGATGATGCTCATGAACGGCGCCAGACCCGTGCCGGTGGCAAACAGGAACAGCCGCTTGCCCGGACGCAGATCATCCACCACCAGCGTGCCCACGGGCTTGCGGCTGATGAGCACGTTGTCACCCACCTGCAGGTGTTGCAGGCGCGAGGTCAGCGGCCCGTCGGGCACCTTGATGCTGAGGAACTCCAGGTGGGCTTCATGATTGGCGCTGACGATGCTGTAGGCACGCATCAGCGGCTTGCCCTTGACCTCCAGCCCCAGCATGACGAAATGGCCATTGGTGAACCGAAAGGCGCTGTCGCGGGTGGTGGTGAAGGAAAAAAGCTTGTCGTTCCAGTGGCGAACGCCCAGAACTTGTTCGGAATTGAAAGCAGCCATGTGAGGGAACTCTGCGCCTGAAAAACACAAACCTATGATTTTACTCGAACTCGACCTTAAAGGCTGTAATACATGTCGAACTCGACCGGGTGCGTCGTGATGCGCAGGCGATCGATCTCGCCCTGCTTGAGTTCGATATAAGCATCCAGAAGGTCGTGGGTGAAGACACCGCCGCGCAGAAGGAAGTCGCGGTCTTCGTCCAGGGCGTTGATGGCCTGCTCCAGCGACGCGCACACAGTGGGGATGCGGGCGTCTTCCTCGGGCGGCAAATCGTAGAGGTTTTTGTCGGCCGCATCGCCGGGATGGATCTTGTTCTGGATGCCATCCAGGCCCGCCATGAGCAGGGCTGAAAACGCCAGATAGGGATTGGCCAGGGCGTCGGGGAAACGGGCTTCCACGCGCCGCGCGGACGGAGAACCAACGTAGGGCACGCGGATCGAGGCCGAGCGATTGCGGGCCGAATAGGCCAGCTTCACCGGTGCCTCGAAATGCGGCACCAGGCGCTTGTAGGAATTCGTGGTGGGATTGGTGATGGCGTTCAGGGCCCGGGCGTGATGGATCAGCCCGCCAATATAGTAGAGCGCAAGCTCGGACAGGCCCGCGTAGGCGTCGCCCGCGAACAGGTTTTGGCCGTTCTTCCAGATGGACTGATGCACGTGCATACCGGAGCCGGCTTCGCCGACCACGGGCTTGGGCATGAAGGTGGCGGTCTTGCCGTACACGTGGGCCACGTTATGGATGGTGTACTTCATGATCTGGTTCCAGTCCGCGCGCTGAACCAGGGTGCCAAAGCGCGTGCCGATCTCGAGCTGGCCCGAGCCGCCGACTTCATGGTGGTGAATTTCCACCGGCACGCCCTGCTGCTCGAGCAACAGGCACATCTCGGAGCGCAGATCGTGGAAGGCGTCCACCGGCGGTACCGGCACATAACCCCCTTGCTGGCCGGGCCGGTGGCCCTGGTTGCGCCCGTCCATGCCCAGGCTGCGCGACCAGGGTGCGTGCTCGCCCGTGATGCGCACGAAGCAGCCCGACAAATCCTGATCCCAGCTGACCGAATCGAAGACATAAAATTCAGGTTCCGGCCCGAAATACGCCGTGTCCCCCAGGCCGCTTGCCTTGAGGTAGGCCTCGGCGCGGCGCGCCAGCGAGCGCGGGTCGCGCGCATAGGCCTTGAGATCGGACGGCTCTACCACGTCGCAGGTGATGATGAGCGTGGCTTCCTCGCGAAACGGATCCAGGCGCAGCGTGGCCGGTTCCGGCATGAGCACCATGTCGGACGCTTCGATGCTTTTCCAGCCGGCCAGCGAGGAGCCATCAAAGGCAATGCCGTTCTCGAAGTGATCGCCGTCCACGCGCGCCGCCGGCACCGTGAGGTGATGTTCGCGTCCCAGCGTATCCGTGAAACGATAGTCGACAAAGGCCACATCGCGCTCGGCGATGAACTGGATCACACTTTCAGGGGAGGTCATCGAGGCGGCTCCTGTGCTGCCGGGAACAAGGGATGGGCGGGTCGCAAACCCGTATTGTAATTCATGGATCGGCCAGAAATTCGCTCTGCAAGTCGTTCAGAAAACGCCATCCCAGCGGGCTGGCGCGCAGGTGCAGGGCGGTGTTTTCCAGCAAGCCGCGGCTGCGGGCGCGGGCCAGCGCGGCCGTGATCGACGCCATGGGCTGGCCCGTGCGCTCGAAATACAGATTGATGGGAACGCCGTCCTTGAAGCGCAACGCATTGAGCATGAATTCAAACGGAAAATCAGTAGCGGGAATGCGCCGGTCCGCGCTGATGTGGCTTGCATCGTGGCGCAGCGCATGATCCATCCAGGACTCCGGCTGGCGCCGGCGCTCCTGGCGCATGACGCGATCCGGAAAGGAAAGCTTGGAATGCGCCCCAGGGCCGATACCCAGATAGTCGCCAAACTCCCAGTAATTGACGTTGTGCACGGCCTGCTGCCCCGGGCGTGCCCAGGCCGACACTTCGTATTGCGCCAGTCCGGCCGCCGCCAGCCGTGGTGCGATGGCGGCCTGCATCTGCGCCACGCTGTCGTCATCGGGCAGTGCCGGCGGATATTTGGCGAATACCGTGTTGGGTTCCAGCGTGAGCTGGTAGAGCGACAGGTGTCCGGGTTCGAAGCCAAGGGCTATATCTACATCAGATAAACATTGCACCAGCGTCTGCTGAGGCAGACCGAACATGAGATCCAGATTGACGCGCTCCACGCTGTCTCGCGCCAGGTCGATGGCTTGCCTGGCCTGGGCACCATCGTGAATGCGCCCCAGCGCCCGTAGCGCCGCATCGTCGAAGCTTTGCACGCCCAGGGAAAGGCGGTTCACGCCCGCTTGTGCATAACCGCGAAAACGCCCAGCCTCGGCCGTACCCGGATTCGCTTCCAGCGTGATCTCGGTGCCCGGCCAGAGGTTGAGCATGGCGCGAAACATACCCAGCATGCGGTCCACCGTGTCCGGTGACAGCAGACTGGGCGTCCCGCCGCCGATGAAGACCGACACGATCTGACGGCCCCAGATGAGCGGTAGCGCCTGTTCGAGATCGGCCTGCAAGGCGTCCAGATAACGCTGCTCGGGCAGATCGCCCTTCAGGGCGTGCGAATTGAAATCACAATACGGACACTTGCGCACGCACCAGGGCACATGCACATACAGCGACAGGGGTGGCAGGCTGAACAGCAGGCGCGGCGTACTGCCGTCCGGGCGGATGCGCGGCGGCGCGGAAGAAGCGGAAACATCGGACATGGCAACCTCGGGTTCAGCGCGGTTTCAGGTGTTGCAGCAAAACCTGCAGCGCCCGGCCCCGGTGGCTGAGGCGGTTCTTTTCGTCGGCATCGAGCTCGGCCACCGTCTTGCCCAGCGCCGGCAGGTAAAAATGCGGATCGTAGCCAAAGCCGTTTTCGCCGCGCGGCTGGGCGACGATCTCGCCCTCCCAGAACCCTTGGGCGATGAGCGGTAGCGGATCTTCCGCCGTGCGCAGCAGAACCAGCACCGCCACGTAGCGCGCGCGCCGGTCTTCCTGCCCTTGCAACGCCTGAACCAGGCGGCGGTTGTTGGCGGCATCCGTGCGCTCACCGCCGGCGATGGCGGCATAGCGCGCGGAGAACACGCCGGGCGCATTGCCCAGCGCCGGCACGCACAGGCCCGAATCATCGGCCAGCGCCGCCAGGCCCGTGGCACGGCTGGCGTGGCGCGCCTTGGCGAGCGCGTTTTCGACAAAAGTAAGATGGGGCTCTTGCGCCGGCGAAACGCCCAGCGCGCCCTGCGGGCGGATACGCATGCCGGTCGCGCCCAGCAAGGCTGAAAATTCGGCCAGCTTGCCGGGATTGTCCGAGGCCAGGACCACATCCCTGTCTTGCAGCGAAAGCATCATGGTGATGGAGCGGGTGATCGTGCGACAATCAAGATCTTCATTGTAAACGAGCACGATCATGACTTTTCCGTCCGCCCGTCTGGCCCGTTTTGTGGCCACGCTGCGTTTCGAGCACATCCCCACCCCCGTCGTGCGGCGCACCGAAGAACTGATGCTGGACTGCCTGGCGTCGGAACTGGCCGGCGCCACCGCGCGCCCGGTGCAGGCCATCGCTGCGTTCGGTCGCGCCATGGGCCCGCAGCACGGCGCCGCGGAAGACCTGGTCAATCGCACAGGCACCAGCCCGTTGTTCGCGGCCATGGCCAACGCGGCGGCGGCACACATGGTCGAGCAGGATGACGTACACAACGGCTCGGTATTTCATCCGGCGGCCGTGGTATTTCCACCCGCCATCGCCGTGGCCCAGGTCTTGCAGCGCAGCGGCCGCGAGCTGTTGAGCGCCTGCGTGGCAGGTTATGAAGCGGGCATACGGGTGGGCGAATTCCTTGGGCGCTCGCATTACCGCGTATTCCATACCACCGGCACGGCGGGCGCCATCGCCGCTGCCGCCGCCGTGGGTCACCTGCTGCGGCTGGACGAGGCGCGCATGCTGCACGCCTTCGGTTCGGCCGGTACCCAGGCCGCCGGATTGTGGGAGTTCCTGCGCGACGGCGCCGATTCCAAACAGCTGCATACGGCCAAGGCCGCCGCCAACGGCCTGATGGCCGCCTGGCTCGCCAATGAAGGCTTCACCGGTGCGCGCCAAATCCTGGAAGGCCCGCAAGGCATGGCGGCCGGCATGTCGCAGGATGCCGATCCCGCCCGCCTGACCGACGGCCTGGGGACACGCTGGGCGGTGCTGGAAACCTCGTTCAAATACCACGCTTCATGCCGGCACACGCACCCCGCCGCCGACGCCCTGCTCCAGCTCGTGCAGACCCACGACCTGTCCATGGCCGACCTGATCGAGGTTCAGGCGCGGGTACACCAGGGCGCCATCGACGTTCTGGGGCCAGTCACGAATCCGCGTACCGTGCATCAGTCCAAGTTTTCCATGGGCACGGTGCTGGGCCTGATCGCGCAACGCCGCCGCGCCGCGTTGGCCGACTTCGACGATGCCCTGGACGATGCCGCCATCGCCGCGTTTCGCGAGCGCGTGCATATGGTGCTGGATACCGAAGTGGATCAGGCTTACCCCCAACGCTGGATCGGCAAGGTGCGCGTCCAGACGCGCGACGGACGTCAGCTCGAGGCGCGCGTGGACGAACCCAAGGGGGATCCCGGCAACACGCTGAGCCGCGCGGAAATCGAGGACAAGGCGCGCCGCCTGGGGGCCTACCGTAACGCTGCGACGCCGGCGCAGGTGGATGCCGTGATCGAACGGGTCTGGGCGCTGGCCGACGCGCCTGTGGTGGGCCCTTTTATTGCGCCAGTGCCTGCTGCTGCCTGAGAATGAGCTGCGCGATGCCGTCGCGCGCCAGGGCCAACGCCTGCACGAGCCGGTCCGGTGCGAACGCCTGGCCCTCGGCGCTGGCTTGCACTTCGATCAGGGCCCCGGCATCGGTCATGACCAGGTTCATGTCGACGTCGCAGGCGGCGTCCTCGGCATAATCCAGGTCCAGCACCGTCTGTTCGCCCAGCAGGCCCACGGACACCGCCGCCAGCGGCGTGCGCAGAGCATGCGCACCGGCCAGGCCTTGCGCCTGCAGGCCACGCACCGCGAGCGCGGCGGCCAGCCAGCCCCCGGTGATGGCCGCGCAGCGCGTGCCCCCATCGGCCTGCAAGACATCGCAATCCAGCTGTATGGTGCGCTCGCCCAGCGCTGGCAGATGAAAGCCGGCGCGCACGCTGCGCCCGATCAGGCGCTGAATTTCCTGCGTGCGCCCGCTTTGCCGCCCGCGCGCCGCCTCGCGATCGCCACGCGTGTGCGTGGCGCGCGGCAACATGCCGTACTCTGCCGTGATCCACCCCTGGCCGCGCCCTTTCAAGAATGGCGGGACGCGATCCAGCACGCTGGCATTGCACAAAACATGGGTATCGCCCAGACACACCAGCACCGAGCCCTCCGCATGGCGCGTGAACCCGGTAGTCAGCGTCAGCGCGCGCAATTCATTGGCTGCGCGCCCGGACGGCCGAGACAAGGATGATTCCGGCAAGACTGCCTCCCGACTGGTTAAAATGAGCCATTGTCGCATGCCGGCAAAAGCGGCTTGCGACGCCCAACGGAAACCGGAACATGATCCAAAGCATGACTGCCTATGGCAGTGCCCGCGCGGAAAACGCCGCCGGCGCCCTGAATGTCGAGTGTCGCTCGGTCAACGGCCGCTTCCTCGACATCCATTTTCGCCTGCCCGATGACTTGCGCATGATGGAAGGCGCGTTGCGCCAGATCATCGCCGCCTATGTGGCCCGCGGCAAGCTGGAACTGCGCGTCACCGTGCAGCGCCGGGCCCGCCCGGCCCTGGGCGTTATCGATCCGGAGCTGGTAAGCCAGCTCGCGCACCAGCTGGCCGAAGTGCGCCGCAGCCTGCCCGATGCGCGTGCGCCGGGCCTGCTGGAGCTCTTGCAGTGGTCGGCCGACGACACCGTCGCCGAAGACCCCGACGTCTGGTCAGAATTGTGTTTGCAGGCCTGCCACCAGGCCATGGCGCAACTGCAGCAGGCGCGCGAACGCGAAGGCCAGCGCCTGGCCGACGCCATGCTGGCGAACGTCGCCGCCATGCAGGCCCAGGTCGACACCGTCGCCACCCAGCTGCCCCAGCTTGAACGCGAACAGCAAGAGCGCATTGCCCAGCGCCTGCGCGATGCCCTGCAAGCCGTCAGCCCCGAGGGCTTCGCCCGGATCGGCGGCGAAGAACTTTCGGCCCGCATCGCGCAGGAAGCGGCCCTGTTTTCCCTGCGCAACGATGTGGCGGAAGAACTCACGCGCCTGCGCTCGCACTTCCAGGAAGTGCGCAGCCTGCTCGGCGCCGCCGACGCGCGCGGCAACCGCAAGGGAAGCACCGGCAAACGCCTGGATTTCCTGTGTCAGGAATTGAACCGTGAAGCCAACACGCTGGGCTCCAAGGCCGCGGGCATGGACATCACGCGCGCCGCGATCGATCTGAAACTGCTCATCGAACAACTCCGCGAACAGGTGCAGAATATTGAGTGAGCTTCATCGAGGTCTATGGAAGGAAGTGGGCTTCGATACGCTGGCGGCCGTGTTTCGTCGCAACCGCTACACGACGGCCGTCGAACACGCAGTACGGGCGATGGTCTTCAATCGGCTCTGCGATGCGGATTCCAAGCTTGGTGTGTTGCGCTGGCTG
>JACDJB010000117.1_pt1 | contig 113095 bp, 108 predicted proteins | sample 7454121 | NCBI WGS metagenome assembly JACDJB01 (sample SAMN14253290, study PRJNA609438) | sludge metagenome | isolation source: sludge after 25d culture with pyrite | collected 2018-12-20
ACCTTGGATGAGGAAAATTCCCGTGATGGCGGCCAGCGCCAGCAGCCCGGAGCCCATCATGGCACCGTTGCGCTTGGAAATTTTGCGGGTTTCACGATCCTTGGCCGTGAAAAGAAAGTTCGGCGTGATGCGGTTGCGGGAAATGGCCAGACCCGCAGCCGACGCCAGGGCGATACGCTCCCGGCGGTGCAGGGAGGCGATGCCCGGTGCCACTGGGGTTGTGGCCGGATTCAGCGGATCCAACGCAACCGTTGCCAAACCGAGTTGCTCTTTGAAAAAAGCGACTACCGCCGGGGAGCTGGCCATTCCGCCACACAGGTACAATTGCCGGGGGAGCGGATAGCCCATAACGTTGTGGCAATGATCGATGGTGCGTTCCACCTGGCGCACCAACCGCTCCAGGGCCGGGTGAATCATGGACAGGATCGTCTCATCCGATTCGGATGGATGTGCGCCGGTTCCCGGAAATGGGCCTTCTTCAAGCCGGTCGATGATCGCCCGGGCTTGTTGTTTCGGGGTCGACGGCACTCCCGGCGCTTCATAGGTCGGTGAAGCGGGAAGCGATGGATCTTCCAGGACGGCTTCCAGCATGCTGTTCAGGCCGGTCTTGATCACCCGGTTCAAAAGAAGGCGGTTTTCCTGGTGGATATCGATGGTGGAGCTCTCCTCACCGATGGCCAATACGGCAAAGGCGTCGGGGCCGGTATCGATATAGCGCCCGGCGAAAAGGTTGGCCAGGGCGAAGGAGGAAAGGGTGACGCCCGCTAACTGATAGCCGGCTTTATTGAAAATTTTTTTCAGATGGTTAAGGTCTTGCCGAGAAACGGTAAAAACTTCCACCATCAGTTTCTTGGCGCCGTTGTCGGTCGCTTCCCCCAGGACGCGATAATCGAAAAGAGTGGTGCTTTCATTGAATGCCTTTTCTCTTTTGGCCGTCCAAAAAACTGCTCGATGGAGGTTTTTCTTGACCGGTGGCACATGGATTTGCCAAATTTCTCCTTGGTTAGCGGGCACCAGTGCCCACAGCCGCGCATTTCTGATGCCCTCGATGCGTTGAAGGGTCTGCTGCACGAAGGCGATGAATTCGTCGCTGCCGAAGGCGGCGGGGGCTTTGAGGGTGGCCGTCACCGCCTGCTCGGCGCGCCAGGTGGACCCATCCTTGACCATTTTCACGGCCCGTAGACCGTTTTCCAGGAGTTCGACCCCCACGACGGCTCTGGCGCGCAGGCCAAACCCCATTTTTCCCGGATTCGGTTTGGCTTCCCCAATCCGTTTCGCCGCCTCACCGCCCGAGGAAGGATCGGATTCCGCCGCACCGGGGCTCTTGCGGATCACATCTAACAGCTTTTCGGTGGAGGAAACCTCGTTTTCCGTTGCCACTGTATCGCCTCCCGTGGGATTAGCCCCACCTGTACCCTGGGGGTCAGTCGGTCAGGTTGCCGTTTTTGAGGCCGTCAATCACGTCCTGCAAGGAACCGGAATCCTCGATATAATAATAGCCCTTCTTTTCCGGTTCCAGTTTTTTCGGGCCGCTCTCCTTCTGTTTGTCGGAGGGGGCCACGGACGAGGCGTCCGGCCGTTTCCGGGCAGGGGAGGGAGGGCGCTGAACCGGTTTGTTCAAGCCATCGAGGCACAGGACCAGCGGTTCCGGATTGACCAGTGGGCATTCATAGTAGGGGGCGTTTTCGCTGGTCAAGACCGGCGCCATGCTCCAAGAGAGCGTCTTGAAATCTTTGCCCCTGTCGAGGTAATCGGTCTGGTATTGGGCGAACGTGGCCATTTCTTTGGAAAAATTCATCTTGCAGAAACGATAGAGGCACTCCGTTGCATGCGCCGCATGCATTGAGGCGATGATGAGGTGACCGGATTTGGCGGCGCCCAGGGTCAGGCGCATGGCTTTGGTTTCGCGCAGCACGCCGGCCCGGTAGGCATTGAACATTTTCTCAACGAGATTGTCCATTTTACGGGCCGTCCAGAGCAACCGATTGTCGAATTGGATCTTCCCGTTTTGCCTGGAAATCAGAGGATGGTCGCTGGTGGTGTGGAGATTTGAGAACTGTGACCGGACGGAGATTTCGACGCGATTGGTGAATTTTTCCAAAAAAAATACCTTAAAAATATTTGGACAAGGCCCTCACCGGGATGGCCTGACTTGACCTATCGATTTTATTTAGAAATAATTATTAGCAGATTCGCCTATAATAAAAAATAGGAAAGATACTAAATCCCACAAAAAAATTATGGAAAAAAATTCACAACCGAGGCAACCTATTCAAGTCCGGTTTATAGAGTCATTCCGAGCGCCAACGAGGAATCCGCAGACGGTGCCCTGAAGCCAACCCATCCTCTCTTGATCCCACCGGGGCAACCGTCGTAAACCCGACCCAATGGCTTCCGAGTCCACTGCTGCCTTGGTGCGAGAGATTCTCGACGGTCGCAAGGATCTTTTCGCAGAATTGATTGGCGCGTTCCAGTCGCCCGTCTACAATCTGGCGCTGCGGATGACTGGCTCCGCTGCCGATACAGCCGATCTGACCCAGGAAATATTCCTGCGCGCCTGGGTCCACCTAGACAGGTACGATCCACGGCGCCCCTTTTTCACTTGGCTCTACACCCTATCCCTCAACCTGACCCGCAACCATCTGCGCAAAGCTCCCAAAACCATCTCGTCATCCAACGTTCCGGATCCGGGCGATGCCGATGGCGGCGAGAATCCGGACACAATGCCGGATCCGTCTGAAACGCTTTTTCGCAAACAGTCCGAAGCGCAGATCCAGACGCTGCTCCTGCAATTGCCGGCGGATCAGCGCGAAGCCCTGCTACTGAGGTTTTTCGGCGATCTGCGTTACGGCGAAATGGCCGATGATCTCGTTGTCTCCCAAAGCGCTGCCAAGATGCGCGTCAGCCGCGGCCTGGAGCGCCTGCGCGCCCTGCTGCAAAACGATGCCGATTCCATCCGCGACTATCCCGCGTTTCTTCCTTGGGGTAATTGGCATTCCCCGCAGTTTAATTCTTTTTTGACTGTCCCTTCGCTGCCATCACCGCCCCCCATTCTTTCCTATTCCCCCGAATCCCCTATGTCCACACTGTCCACAATGTTCATCCAATCCACTTCGTCCACCCGGCCCATACACCAACACCGCCCAACCTATCGCCTCCGCTACTCCTCAAATTTCGTCTCCCCTTGTGACCTTTTCGCTTGTATATCCAAACATGAACCCCGATTCCTCCACCAATGTTATTGCCGATCTGCTCCGCCGCTTGCCGGCGGTGGAACCGCCGCGGGATTTCCCCCGGTGCATCATGGCCGCGCCGCCGCGGCACCGCGGCCTGCAGGGACGCCTTGCGCATGCCGCCGTCGGGGGTTCTCCCAACGGCGCGCCGGCAGTTTTTGGTTGCCTTCCAATCCTGCCGAGCTGCTGCTGGCAGGCCACGGATGGCGTCAGATCCGCTTTCCTCGGAGAATGGTCGCCTGTGGCGGATTTGCCGCAACCGCCATGCTGGGGCTCTCCTACGGAATTCACTCGGGCCCGGGCCTCATCGCCACTCCGGCATCCTGACCGCCGGCGGTTTAGCGATTTCCACCACCCATTCGTATCTGCTCAATCGAGGCACGGAGTACTGACGCGTTTCTCGAGCTGGTCCCCGAGTCTATCATCGCTTTTTTGGATTCCGCGGACTGCGTCGACGCCGTCAAAAAAGCCATTTCCCTGGGCGAAAACCCGGACACCATGGCCTGCATTGCCGGTGGCATCGCCCAGGCGTTCTATCGGGAGATCCCGCCGGAGATCGCGGGTCGGGCTCTGGAGCGCCTGACCCCCGGTTTGCGGGCGGTGGTGAAGCGGTTCAACGAAAAGTTCGGAAGTGAATGTTGAACCAGGAAGCCGTCTCCGAGATCAAGAAAGCGACCCGTGAGGGCAAGGCATTGGCGCGCTGGGGGACCGTTTTTGTTTCTGAAACGGGTGTTGCCCGCGTTGATCCATGTGGACAGCAGTTCAGGGGCCATCAGGAGCTGCCGGATGCGGCGGCAGCACATTTGTCTCCACCGAGACGTTTTTAGTTGAAGCGTGGTATGGCTGGTTTTTCGGCGGTGGAGGGCTCGCGTGATTGCCGCGAGCCCTCGCCGAGATGACTGGCCCCTCCGGGCTCATCCGTAGCTGGTGCCGTCCCAGCAGTGGGTGCAGAGTTTTTCCTTGGGCAGGCCCACCGCCGCCACCAAACGGTCCATGTCCTGGTAGGCCAGGGAGGTGAGGTGCAACTGGCGGCGGATGGTTTCCACCATGGCGCGCTGACGATCCGAGCCGGCGGTGGCGTACTCCGTGAGGTGGCGATCGCCGTTTTCCGGCTCCAGCAGAGAGATGGCCTTGCGGGCGGCGAGGTCCAGGGTGGAGCGCGAGGTGGAAAAGTTCAGAAATTCGCAGGGGTAGATCAAGCTGGGGCAGGCGATGCGCATGTGCACTTCCCTGGCACCGGCGCCGTAGAGGAGTTGCACCGTATCCTTGAGCTGGGTGCCCCGAACGATGGAATCATCGCAGAACAGCAGGCGTTGGTCTTCGATCAGGGCCCGGATGGGAATCAGCTTCATCCGGGCCACCAGATCCCGCAGGCTCTGGACCTGGGGCATGAAACTGCGTGGCCAGGTGGGGGTGTACTTGACGAAGGGGCGGACGTAGGGCACCGGCTTGACCCGGGCGTAGCCCAGGGCGTGGCCGATGCCGGAATCCGGAATTCCGGCCACGGCGTCCGGGGTGACGGCGTCGTTGGTGGCGAGGTAGCCGCCGCAGCGGTAACGGACCGTCTCCACATTGATGCCTTCGTAGCAGGAAGCCGGGTAACCGTAGTAGACCCAGAGAAAGGTGCAGATCTGCATGCGGTCTCCGGGGGGGCGTCGGGTTTCTTCCCCGTCGGCGTCGATATAGACGATTTCACCCGGTCCCAGATCCCGGTGCACCTCGAAACCGAGGTTGGGGAAGGCCGCCGTCTCCGAGGTCACGGCCAGGGATCCGTTGCGCCGGCCGAGGATCAGGGGCGTGCGCCCCACCCGGTCCCGGGCCGCGTAGAGTCCCTTCTCGGTGAGCACCAGCATGGTGCAACTGCCGCGGATCTGCTCCTGGGCGTAGGCGATGCCTTCCTCGAAGCTGGCCTGCTGGGTGATGAGCATGGCCACCACCTCGGTGGGGGTGGGGGCCCCGCCGGCGGTCTCGGTGAAATGCACCCGCCGGGAGAAGGCCTTGCCCGCCAACTCGGCCAGGTTGTTGATCTTGGCCACGGTGACCAGGGCGAAAGGGCCCAGGTGCGAGCCGATGACCAGCGGTTGGGCGTCGGAGTCGCTGATGACCCCGATGCCCATGCGGCCGCTGAATTTGGTCAGGTCCGGTTCGAACTTGGTGCGAAAATAGCTGTTTTCGATGCTGTGGATCGAGCGGGTGAAGCCCTGGCCCGCGGTGAAGGCCAGGCCGCCGCGCCGGGTGCCCAGATGCGAGTGATAGTCGGTGCCGTAAAAGACGTCACTGACGCAGTCCTGCTTGGCCACCACGCCGAAAAGTCCCCCCATCTATCTCCTCCTGTTCATCTTCGTCGCAATAACTGGCAGCAATAAAGTAGTCAGACATCCTGGGTATCGTCGGTCACGGCTCGGGCCAACAGGGCCCCGGCGGCGCGCAACCGCTCAGCGAGAAGCGGATCCTGGCGTACACTGCCAAGATCGAAAAAGGGCTGGGCCGCCAGTTGGTCCATCACCCGGTATCCCAGGGACGTCAAGGGTTTCGCCATGGCCTCCAGGGTGAAGCCGATATCGTCGATCTCCGGTTGCTCGGCCACGGTGCAGACCAAGGCGCGGCGGCCCTGGCCGCCGAGGCGACTGGACCAGCGCCGGGGCCGGTGGTCGCTGAAATCGTAGTAGCAGTAAAGCCGATCGATGAAGGCCTTCATCCAGGCCGTGACGTTGTAGCTGTGGGTGGGCGAGGCCAGCACCAGGCCTCGGGCCGCCTCGATGAGCGGATAGAGCAGTTGCATCCCGTCGCCGTGGCCGGTGCAGCGCTTGTCGCGGCGGCAGCGTTCGCAGCCGATGCACGGCCGCACCACCACGTCGCGCAACTGCACCACCGCCATGGGCTGGCCTGCGGCGGTGGCGCCTTCGGCGATCCATTTCAACATCACATCGGTGTTGCCGCCTCGTCGCGGACTGGCGCCGATGGCCAGGAGGGGCAGGGGCTCTGCTGGGCGCATGTCGGGTTTGATTCCTTGTCGGATGTCTCAGAGGTCCACGCGCCGAATGTCGGTCCGCTTTCCCTGTATCGTGATCAGCGCCATCGAGGCCGAGCTGCCGCTGCGCGGCAGACGGGCGCTGCCCGGATTGAGGTAGAGCACTCCGTTTTTGCGAATTTCCTCGAAGCGATGGGTGTGGCCGCTGATCACAAGGTCGATGCCGGCGGCCGCCGGATCCAGATCGATATCCGCCAGGATATGGCGCACATAAATAAAGATGCCGCCGACTTCGAAGGTGTCGGCCACCGGCAGGTTTTCAGCCCAGGGGCCCCGATCCATGTTGCCGCGCACGGCCACCGTGGGCCCGATGCGTCGCAACCGGTCCAGCACTTCGACGGTGTCCAGATCGCCGGCGTGGATGATCAGGGCGACCTCTTGCAGCACTTCCTCCGCCGCGGCCGGCACCTCACCGTGGGTGTCGGAGATGACCCCGATCCGCGTGGGCTTGTCGGTTGGGACGGTGGGGGCGGAGTTATTCATGGCCGTCCTTTTTGTGAGGATTCATTCCGTTTATGACCATGCGTAACAAATTGAAAAATATACGAAAATTTTGAAAGTCCCTGTCATCCGCCCCATCCAGCCGGCCATCCTCGCGGTCGGCGGCCGCATTGGCGCTGGATCAGTACATGTCGAAGCGCGCCAGACGACCGTCCAGGCCGCCGCTGGGGACCGGTTTTTTCCATGTTGGGCGAAGGCCGATGTGTTTCAAATGCGCGCGTTGGCCGAAGTAGATCAACGCGGTGGCGCCACGACAGCGCCGCTTGAGAAAATCGCCCAGCCGCGCGTACCATCCGGCGAGGTCCGTGTCCCGGGACAGGCGGATCCCGTAGGGGGGATTGCACAGAATCAGGGCGTTTTCGAGGTTGTGCCAGTCCTGAAGGTCGCAACGTCGAACGCGGACCTTCTCGCCGTGGGGCAACAGGGCCAGGTTGGTCCGGGCTGCGCTCACGGCCTGGGGCGCGATGTCGCCGGCCTGGATCAGGCCGGCCGGCACGGCGCGGATCTGGTCGTCGGCGTGGCGCTTTATCGCCCCCCACCGCCTGTTATCATAATCGGGCAGGAATGCAAAACCGAACCGACGCCGCAGGTAGCCGGTGGGGATGCGGCAAGCGGCCATCAGGGCTTCACAGACCAGGGTGCCACTGCCGCACATGGGGTCCACCAGAGGTCGGCGGAAATCCCATTGGGACCAGTGCACCATGGCGGCGGCCAGGGTTTCCTGGATCGGCGCTTCCACCGTCTGGCGCCGGTAGCCGCGTCGATGCAGGGAACCGCCTGAGGTGTCCAGGCTCACCGTGGCCCGGTCGGCTTCCAGGTGCAGGGCGATCCACAGATCCGGGGACTTGGGGTCCACGTCGGGCCTGCGGCCGAGGCGCTCCCGGAACCGGTCCGCCACGGCGTCCTTGACCCGCAGGGCCGCGAAGCCCGAGTGCCGCAGGGTCTGACTGCGCACGTTGGCGAAGACGGCGAAGGTGTGGCCCGGAGAAAAGATCCGTTCCCAGGCCACGGCCTTGGCGCCACGGTAGAGGTCATCGGGACCGCGGCAGTCGAATTCGGCCAGGGGCGCGAGGATGCGGGAGACGAGACGAGCCTGGTAGTTGATCCGGTAAAGGGTTTCCAGATCCGCCTCGAAGGCCACTCCACCGCCGGTGCGGCGGGGATCGCGGGCGCCGAGGGCGGTGAGCTCCGTGGCGGCGATTTCCACCAGCCCCGGGTTGGCCTGGGCGTAGTAGCGATTGTCGTGTTGGTAGAGGAACATGGGGGCAAGGTTCGAGGCGCCTGCGGCGCGTTCAAAGTTCAAGGTTCGAGGCCCAAATTTCAAGTTTCACGCTTCAGCACCACCGCTTTTTGGGCCACCCGGGCCGCCAGGCCGCGTTCGACGAACACCGGTTCGCCGGTGAACGGGTCCTGGCCGCTGTGAAAGATCGCCGTGGCGCGGGTCGAGGGCGTGGGGGTGAAGATCTGGATCTGCTCGGGCCTCAGATGCAGGCGGTGCCGGGCGAAGGCCTTGAGCGCCAGCATATGCCCGTGGCGGCAGCCGGGATGGGCGGCCATGAAGTAGTAGGTCAGAAAACGTTTCGGACCGCCGGCGGCCGCCTGTTGGAATCGCGCGGCAAATGCTTCCAGGACCTCGGGACCCGGTTTGCCCATGACCCGGAGCACTTCCGGCGCGACATGCTCCGGGGCCACCTTGAGCTGGCCGGAGGTGTGCCGTCGCACCAGCCGTTTCAGGTAGGCCTCCCCGTTGTGGCGATCCGCCAGAACGAGATCATGGCGGATCCCGGAACCCACGAAAACGTTGCGGACGGTCCCGATGGCAGACAGGCGCTCCAGGAGGGCGATTTGCGCGGCGTGGTCGTGATCCAGGTGCGGGCAGACTTCCGGATAGAGGCAACTGGCGCGCCGGCAGGGACCGGCGGCGGGGTCGCGGGTGCAGCCCATGGCGTACATGTTGGCCGTGGGGCCGCCGACATCGGCGATGGTGCCGTGAAAATCGGGATGTCGGGCGAGCCGTCGGGCCTCGTCCGCCAGGGAGGGGATGCTGCGGCTGACCACGGTGCGACCCTGGTGGGCGCTGATGGCGCAAAAGGCGCATCCGCCAAAGCAACCCCGATGGCTGACGAGGGAAAAGGCGATGGTCTCCAATGCCCGCACCGGCCCCCGGGCCAGATCGGCGGGATGGACGGCGCGGCGGTAATCCAGGGCATGGATGGCATCCAGTTCGGCGGTGCTCATGGGCGGCGCCGGCGGGTTCTGGACCAGAAAGCGGGTGTCCTGGCGCTGGCAGAGGCCGAGACCTTCCGGCGCGCGGTTGTGGCGGGAAAACCGGGCGAACATCGCGCTGAAAGCGGCCGGATCTTCAACGACCTCCTGGTGATCCGGCAGCCTCAGGTACCCCTCCGGCGGCCGGGAAGCGATGTGGCACAGACCTGGCAGATCGGCGGGAGCTTGGCCTCCGGCCAGACGGCGGGCCAAGGCGAGGGTGGTGGCTTCCCCCATGCCGTAGACGAGGTAGTCGGCCTTGGCGTCGAAAAGAATCGAGCGACGCACCCGGTCGTTCCAGGCGTCGTAGTGGCTGATCCGTCTCAGGCTGGCCTCGATGCCGCCGAGGACGATGGGCCTGTTCGGACGGGCGAAGCGGCGGATGAGGTTGGCGTAGACGATGACGGCGCGGTCCGGCCGACGGTTGTTGATCCCGCCGGCGGTGAAATCGTCCTGGCGCCGGGGGCGCATCCCGGCGGTATGGTTGGCCACCATGGAGTCCACCGCCCCGCCGGTGACGCCCCAGAATAGCTCCGGCACGCCTAGGCGGGTGATGTCGACTTCGGCGTCCACCCGCGGCTGGGAGATGAGTCCCACCCGGAACCCGGCCGTGGCCAGCACGTTGCCGATCACCGCCACGCCCACCAGGGGGCTGTCGATGTAGGCGTCGCCGGTGACCAGGATCACGTCCAGGGAAGACCAGCCGAGGCGGCGGCATTCCTCACGGGTGGTGGGCAGGAACATGGCTCAATTTCAAATTAGAATTCTCGGAGGCTATCGACCGCAGCAGTGTTTGTACTTGAGACCGCTGCCGCAGGGGCATGGATCGTTGCGGCCGACCTTGGGTTGCTGGCGGACATACTGGTGGATCTTGGGCGCGTTGCCGTCGTAGAAGTACCAGCGACCGTCGATCTTCTGAAAATGGGCCAGTTCATGGTGACGCTTGCGCGCCTGTTTTTCCGTGTAGTGGGCGATGAATTCGATCTGCCCCCGGGTGTCCTCCGGACCGCCGCCTTGAACGTCGAGGATTTCGAGCTGATGCCAGGTAGCGTGACGCGCCCAACTGCGGATGGCGTTGGGCTCGTGCTGGTGGCGCTGGCTCGGTGCCACGGTATCCAGAATATATTCCACCTGCTGGCGGACATAGGCCGTGTAGCGCGAGCGCAGCAAGGCCTCGGCGGTGTCGGCGGCCTTGGCGCCTTCGATCAACGGTTGGCAGCACTGGGCGTATTCACGCCCACTGCCGCAGGGGCAGGTATCGGGATCGGTAGACATAGAGGGTACGGCTCCAGGCGGCTTGAATTTCAGAAAACGTCCAACATCTTGAAAAAGAAAGATCTTATCACTTACCCGCCGGTGGTTTGTCAACGATAATCCAGCTTCGCCAGCGGCCGTCGTCCTGCAAGCGGGGCCGAGTACCGAGGGCCTCCAGCAGGGTGGCGATCTGGGCCGGTGGCAAGAAATGGCTGTCCATCAGGGCCAGGCGCTCGGCCAGGGCCACGAGGCGTACCGGCCAGCGCCGAATATCCGGCTCCTCGATCACCAAGCGTCCGCCCGGGGCCAGCACCCGCATCAGCTCGGCCAGAACACGGTCGGGGTGTTGAAAATGGTGCACGGCATCCACCACCAGGATCCGTTGAAAGGCCCGGTGGGTGAAGGGAAGCCGGTGGCCACGGGCCTGCACCACCGCCAGTCCGTCATGGCGCCGTGCCTGCCGCAGCATGGGCAGCGACAGGTCGCAGACCACCACCCGGGAGACGAAGGAAGCGAGACGGGCGGAGACCCGGCCGGTGCCGCCACCGACATCCAGCAGGGGGCCGGCGCAGGGAAGGGCGAGGAGCCGGACGAACTCCGCCGGATCCGCCGGCGGGATCAGGCGCTCGTAGAATCCGGCCAGAAAATCGAAATGAAGGTTGACGGGCATGGTGAAATCCTGTTGGCGATTTTTTTAAATCTATCAGAAATAAAAGGAGATCAAAACAAATTAAGAAGTTATGGATGAATTGTTTGGCCTCGACGCAACAGGCTGTGATAAACCTCGGTGAGGCGAACAAAGCGCTCCTGCGTTCCCCCCTTGTCCGGATGCAGGCGCTGGGCCAGACGTCGGTAGCAACGGGTGATTTCCACGCGGCTCATTCGCCTCAGCTCGTCGCTGGGGGTCTCGAAGACTTCGCTGGCTTCCTTGAGGCTGACGGCTGGGGTGGGGTGGGGCCAGCGAAACTGCCGATGCTGGTTGATGTAGTCGTTGAGCATCTGCTCCAGCACATTGGAACGAGCGAAATCGTTGTCGAAGAACATGATCACATAGCGCGCCAGGTAGGCATGCAGATGCATCCCGGGATTCATGCCGTCCCAGAAGGCTTCGTCCTCGTGCAGGACGCACAGTTCACGCTCGAAGCACGCGTCGATTTTCCAGGCGTCGATCCACTGGGGTGTGGTACGGGCGAAACTCTCGGTGAAATGGCGTTGCAGATCGAAGACGGTGAACAGGTAGGCCTTGCGCTCGTGGGCCCGGAGCTGGTGCTCCATTCCGATGAAAAGCTGCTCGATTTCGTCCCGGGATTTGTCGATGAGGGGACGGAAGAGACGTTCGGGCACCCGGCCCAGGCGGGTCTGGTCCATTTTGCCGCAACGCAGATAGTACATGCGGCGCCGGTCGAAGACATGGGCCTCCCCCTGGGCAGAGGCGCTTTGGATTCCGGCATTGCCGGATCGGCGCCGAAAATGCCCCACGGCGTAACGGATATCCGGTTTGACGAAATCCCACAGCAGCTCCTCCAGATCATGGATTCCCGGTCGACCGCCGTTTCGTCGTACCGTGGCCTCGATTTCCTCGTCGATGTAGAAGGCGTTGCCCCCCGGATAGCAGATATGTCGCCAGGGGTGAGGACCCAGGTCACAGAGGTCCCGGCTCAGCACGTGTTCCTCGGAGCGGTAGCTCTCCCGGATGACGTAGTGCGGCCGGGTGTGGGGGCTGATGTTGGCCAGGTACACGAAAACTCCTCTCGCCGCGGGGTGGTTGTCTGCCGTGGCGGTGATGCGTCGTATCGTTCACCGGGAAGGCGGAAAATTGCAAAATCGTTCTCTGAATCATAATCCGTCGCCGTCAAATCGCAAGCGGGGAACTTGATCCCTTGGAGATAGAGGCGGTTGTCGATGCGGCCGGAACGAGCGGGGCTACCCCCTCGGCGGTGCTTGTGATATTCTATTTTTTATGAAGACCATCGAGATTCAACTGCCGGCAAATTGCCGTGGCCGGTTTCCGTTTCGCCTGGCCACCACCAGCTTCATCGTCCCGGGGGACTACCTGCCCAATGTCCGGGGATTGGCGCCCTGGTTCGACGAGATCGAGCTGCTTTTCTTCGAGGCCGCCGAGGATTTTCCGGCCCCGGCCCTGGTGGACGGCCTGGTGGCGACCCACCATGAACTGGGCATCGGCTACAACGTGCACCTGCCCGTGGATTTGCCCCTGTGCGACCCGCACGCCGGTGTCCGTCGCCAGGCGGCGGTTCGCATGGGCGCCATCCTCAAGGCGCTGGCCCCCCTGGCGGCGTCCACCGCCACCCTTCATTTGAACCTGCCGGCCCCTGAGCGCGGTGCTTCATCACGCCGGCGGTGGCAGGCGCATGCCCGGGAGGCGGTGGCCTGGATCCTTGAAACTTCCGATTTGGACGGCCGGCGGCTGTCCGTCGAGACCCTCGACTACCCGCTGGAATGGCTTGCCGATGTCATCGAGGCCCTCGATCTGGGCGTCTGCCTGGATTTCGGCCATCTGGCCCTGGCCGGCGTCGATTGGACCGAGGCTTACCAGCGATGGGCATCGCGCTGTGATATCCTTCACCTGCACGCGGTCCAGGACGGCCGGGATCATCACCCCCTGGACTGCCTGGGCCCTGGCCAGGGCGATGTGGTGCGGAACATCCTGGCAACCTTCAGCGGAACGGTGTCCCTGGAAGTTTTTTCCCTGCCGGCGCTGCGGCGGTCCGTTGCCTGGCTGGCCCAAATGGAAAGCGGAACGGCAACAGCTTGCCGTAACGGATGAATACCAGGCCCCTTGGGATGAAGTAAGGAGCGCTGACCATGGATATCCGAACACACCGGCGGATCGATGCCGGTCTCTGCGGACAGGCTGAGGCGGTGGGGGAGGGGACCAGCCGGGTGCGATTGACCACCGACGCGCGAATGGCCGCGGACGAACGGGGACTGGTGCATGGCGGCTTCGTTTTCGGACTGGCCGATTACGCGGCCATGATCGCCGTCAACCATTCCAACGTCGTCCTCGGCGCCGCTGACGTCAAATTCCTCGCACCGGTGAAGGTCGACGAAACGGTGGTGGCCGAGGCCAAGGTGATGGAGACCGCCGGCCGCAAGCGGCAGGTGGCGGTGCGGGTGCGACGGGGAGACAAGCCGGTATTCGAAGGGCAGTTCACCTGCTTCGTCCTCGAGGCCCACGTGCTGGATGGGGCCTGAAGTGGACGCTGTCATGAAAATTCCCCGGTTTGGGCAGGCTCGTTATAGGTCCTATAAGCCCTATATGCCCTATAAGTCCTATAGGACTTATTTTTTAAGCTTGATGAACCGACACAGCGGAAAGGAGGACCATCATGGCTAAGAATATCGGCGTGCTCTTGTCCGGATGCGGGGTGTACGACGGAACGGAGATTCACGAGGCCGTGCTGACCTTGCTGTTTCTCGATCGTGCCGGCGCCCGGATCGTGTGTGTGGCGCCGGACAAGGCCCAGCACCATGTCATCGATCATCTCAACCAACAGGAAACCGGGCAGCAGCGCAACGTGCTGGCGGAATCGGCCCGCATCGCCCGGGGCGAAATCCGTTCGCTGAAGACGGTGGCCGCCAGCGATCTGGATGCCCTGATTATTCCAGGGGGATTCGGGGCCGCCAAAAACTTGAGCGATTTCGCCTTCAAGGGCCAGGAGGCCCAGGTGGATGCCGACGTGAGGCGTCTCATCCGGGACATGGCCACGGCCAAGAAGCCCATCGGTGCCATCTGCATCGCGCCGGCGGTGTTGGCCAAGGCCCTGGCGGACCGCCACCCGGTGGTGACCATCGGCAATGACGTGGACACGGCCCGGGCCATCGAGGCCATGGGCGGCGTGCATCAGGATCGGGCGGTGGACGAGATCTGCGTGGACGAAGCCAACCGTCTGGTGACGGCGCCGGCCTACATGCTCGGTCCCGGGATCAAGGACGTGGCCCGGGGAATTGAACAGCTGGTGGCCAGGGTGATGGAGATGGTTAGGGGCTGATTACGGCCCGATTTCGATTGGGTGGCTCATGGCGTGGTATCATCCCCGGAACCTCGGTGAGTACGTCTGGCGTCTGTCGGCGCCCCACGTAATTTTTTCGTTGCTGGTGGTCTTCTCCCTGGTGATCGGAGAGCTGCGCTTCGACTGGGCCGAACGGATCATGGGCGCCTACCTGGTCACCACCAACCCCCGTCGCCCGGAGTCCGGTCAGATCTGGGATGTGGGCCAGCAGGCTTACAGCGCCCACCAGGCCCTGGAAAAAATCGTCACCGACCGGATGTCCCACCAGCGTGAAGCCCGGGAGAGCACCGCCTTCATCGACCTGGCCGAACGGTTGCAGCCGGGCCAGGGGGCCATGGTCTCGATGGATCATTTCCGCCGTCTGTACCTCGATCTGCCCGAGACTTCGGCCAGGGAGATGACCTCCCCCCTGGAGCTGCTGGCGATGCTGAGCCACCAACGGTGCGACCGGGTCTATGTGCGGAAAAACAAGGTGGGCAGCGGTTTGACCATTCACCTGCTCGACACGGAAAATCAGGTGCTGGATACCCTGGAGTTATCCCCGGAGGTGCTCTGGCTGAGCCGGGAGCCGGAGGCTTTGCAAAACGCGCGGTTGGCGCAGTGGCCCGATTTCCAGGGGCGCATCTTCCCGGCAGACCGGTTTTTCCAGGAACTGGCCGACCTGCCCGAGGAGGTGCGTAGCGCCGTGGTGGCCCAGCCCCGGCGCTTACTGGAAATCGACGGGACCATTGTGCGGGTAGGTATCGGCAAGGAAGTTTCCGGGGGCTACATCCGGCTGGGTTTCGAGGCGATGGTGGCCGGTACGCCCCGGGTCCTGTTGACCCGTGGGCGGGAATGGGCGGTATGGCAAGTGCACAGCCGCCTGGCGCATTTCGGCGGAAACGAACCAGGGGTGCCGGCGGGGTTCGGGGGCCGTTCATGACCGCTGCCGTGTCCTGGATTCGGCGATGGGCCGCCCTGGTGTACCTGGGCCTGGGGGCCGCTGCCGTGGCGGCCCTGGCGCTGGGGGTGATGGCGCTGGTGGCGGTGGCGGATCTGCCCCGGGTTCCCAGCCCCTTGAGTCGGATCATCGAAACTCCGCCCACCGAAATTTTCGCCGCCACCGGCGAGCGGGTCATGCTGATGGGGGGACGGGAAGCCGTGCCGCTGAACCGGGTGGCGCCCAGCTTCATCCAGGCGGTGATCGCCACCGAGGATCATCGCTTCTGGACCCACCACGGCGTTGACAAGTTGCGTACCGTTAAAGCCCTATGGATCACCCTGACGCATCCGGATCGGGTGGAAGGGGCCTCCACCATTACCCAGCAACTGGCCAAAAACCTCTTTTTCAGCTTTGAGCGCAGTTGGTTGCGCAAGTTCCGGGAAATGCTCGTGGCCCTGCAGATCGAGGCGGCCTACGACAAGCGCACCATCCTCGAGGCCTACGTCAACCAGATTCCCTTCAGCGCCCGGGCCTACGGGATCGAACAGGCGGCGCGAACCTATTTCGACAGGCCGGCCATGGACCTGACGTTGGCCCAATCGGCGCTGCTGGCCGGTTTGCCCAAGTCGCCGACCTATTACAACCCCCACCGCCATCTCGAACGGGCCCGTGCCCGTCAACGCGTCGTCCTCAATCGGATGGCGGCCGTGGGCTACATCACCCCCCAGGAGGCCGAGGCGGCTGCCGCGGCCCCGCTGGAAATGGCCGCGACAGATCTGCGGACCGATTCCGGCAGCTACTTCATCGACTGGGTGATTCGGGAGCTGGAACAGCGTTACGGCCCGGAGGTGGTCTACCACGGCGGACTGCGGGTCACCACCACCCTGGATCCGCAGATGCAACGGCTGGCGGTGGAATCGGTCCAGCAGGGCCTGGCGCATCTCGAGGAGACCATGGAGGCCTCGTCCCGGGACGATTCCACCGAGGCGGTTCAGGCCGCCCTGGTGGCGGTGGAAAGCCGTACCGGGGCGGTGAAGGCCATGGTGGGGGGCCGGGATTACCGCCAGAGCGAATACAACCGGGCCGTGCAGAATCAGCGCCAGCCCGGATCGGGGTTTAAGCCCTTCGTTTATTACACCGCGATGGAAAAACTGAAGATCCATCCGGGCACGGTAGTGGTGGACCGGCCGGTGCGGATTCCCATTCAGGGCGCTCCCGACTGGACGCCTCGCAATTTCGAGCGGGAGCATCGCGGGCCGATGATTCTCAAACAAGCCCTGATGCGCTCGGTGAACACCATTTCAGCCCAACTGGTGGCCCGCACCGGCCCGGCGGCGGTGGTGGACACGGCCCGGCGTTGCGGCATCGAAAGCCCCCTGGCACCGGTTTATTCGGTGGCCCTGGGAACCTCCGGGGTCAGCCCCCTGGAAATGGCCAGCGCCTTCGCCACGCTGGCTTCCGGCGGGATGCGCCATTCCCCCTTCGTCATCCGCCGGGTGGAGGATGCCCAGGGACAGGTGATCGCCGAACACATTGCCGGCGGCGAACAGGTGCTCGACCCCCAGGTGACTTTCCAGTTGATCGACATGATGAAAGCCGTGGTGGACCAGGGCACGGCCCGGGTGGTCCGCCAGATGGGCTTCAACCTGCCGGCGGCCGGCAAGACCGGTACCACCGACGACTACCATGACGCCTGGTTTACCGGATTCACCCCCACTTTGTCGGTCTGTACCTGGGTGGGGTTCGACCGCAACCAGCCCCTGCGTGACAGCCGTGGCGTGGGACTCACCGGTGGCAGGGCCGCGGCGCCCCTCTGGGCCGCATTCATGATGCGGGCCACCGAAGGAGATCCAAACCGGGATTTTTCCGTCCCCGACGGCATCCGTTTCGACACCGTGGATCCGGTTTCGGGCCGTCCCCTCGCCCCGGGTGCCGGCGGCGTCCGGGTGGCCCTGACAGGCATCGTTGCCGGGGACGGGGCCGAAGAAATCCCCTCGCCTGAAGGCCGATTGGATTGATGTATCACCTCCTCAAACATAGCGTCCTTCGCTTGTGGGCCAGTTTGATGCTGGCGGCGCCGACAAGCCTCTTGATTCTGTCCCAGTTGGCGCCGCGACCGGGCCTGACCTGGCCGCTCACCGTGGGGGGCGGTTTGCTGGTGGCCGTCTTCCTGCTTTTGGGGTGGGGGGGCAACCGGTTGGCACGGGGCGGCATACGGCGCCGGCTGACCCGCGGCGAGGCCCTGGCCCGGGCCGGACACCATGGGGAAGCCCGGGACATGCTGCGGCAGGCCGTGGCGATCTACGACAGTTTCCTCCCCTCGCCCCGGATCCGCCCGAGGCTCCGGACCGCCATCACCGCCCGGCTGGCAAGATTCTACCTGGCGCGGCCGGACGGGGATCCGGCGGGGCGGGAAGGATTGCGCAGCTACCTGAGGGCGCATCCCAACGATGGCGTGGTGGCCAAGGCCTGGTTGCGCGTCGCCGTCCGTCAGCCGGTTTGGGATGAGGCCGACGAAGCGGCGGCCGACCGCATCGCCGAGGCCCAGGCCGACGATGACGGGATTCAGCAGATTCTCGGAAGCCGCTATCTGGCGATGGGGCGCACCGACTTCTTGGCCCTGGAAGTCTACCGGCGGATGATGCGCCGCCACCCGGCGGAGACCGCCGGGTGGCATCGTCGTCTGGCCGCCCTGTTTCTCAACGAGGGCCGGTGCGATGACTTCGCCCTGGAGACCTACCTGGCCGCCTGGGAGGAGGGGGATCGCCCCGGGTTGCGTCGGGGGCTTGCCGCCTGCCTGATGTATCTGGAACCAGAGCCGGGCAACCAGCGGATGCTCTCAGATGCCCGGACCCTTCTGGGGGATACCGACGCGGTGGACCTGGAGATTCTCGCCGAAGGCTTCCATCCGTCCAGGGGCCCGGCCATCAGGCCACGGCGGTTGGCGTCGCTACCGCGCCGGATGGTGGGTCCCCTCGCTTCAGCCGGTTCGCGTCTCGTTCGCCGGACCGTGGACATGCTGGGGTGGCTGCGGGAATCACCGGCGGTGCGATGGGCGATGGCGGGGGTCGGGGCGGCGGTCTTTCTGGCCGTGGCCGGGGTGGTGCTCCACGACACCTTCGACCACCTGAAGGTGTCATCTGAACCGGCGCCGCCAGCGCCGCCGACCACCGTGGTAGAAAAGCCGCTGCTGGAAGAGGTGTTGATGAGGGATCCGTTCACCATCCAGGTGGCCGCCTACCTCAAGCGGGAGCACGCCGAACGCTACGTGGCCGAACTGCAGGGCCGGGATCTGGATGCCTATTGGCAGGAAGCCCGCAGCCGGGACAAGACCTGGTATCAGGTCCGCATTTCACAATTTCCCGACAAGGCCGCGGCCCAGGGTTTTGGTGAGCGGCTCAAGGACGAGGGGGTCATCGACGACTTTTACGTGGTCGATTCCGATCGCCCATGAGCCCACGGGGCTCAATACACCTTGCGGTGGGAAAAGCCCTTGCCGAGCACGTTGAAGGTGTTTTCCATGATGACGAAGGCATTCGGATCGATGTTGAAGACCAGTTCCTCGACCCGCTTGAGCTGGTAGTTGTTGACCACGGTGAGCAACACATCCTTCTTGCGGCCGGAGAAGGCCCCGCGTCCTTCCAGGTAGGTGACGCCCCGGTGGATGCGGCTGAGGATTTCGGCGGCGATGTCGTCGGCTTGCTCGGAGATGATCAGGATCAGCTTGCGCTGGTTGAAGATGCTGAGAAAGTAGTCCACCATCTGGCTGGTGACAAAACTCATGGCCAGGGAGAAAAGCACCAGATCCAGCGGCAGGCGCCCCAGGCTGAAGGCGAACAGGCTGATGTTGAACAGGAAGAAGAAGGTGCCGATGCGGAAGTTGAAGCGCTGATTGAGGATGATGGCGATGATGTCGTTGCCGCCGCCCGAGCCGAGACTGTTCAAGATGATCCCCGCGCCGGTGCCGATCAGGGTCCCACCGGCCAGCACGGCCAGCACCGGTTCGGTCACCGGGATGGTGAAGGCCACCCAGTCCATGGCCAGGGTCATGATAAGCATCCCGTAGAGGCTGTAAAAAAAGAAACGGCGGCTGACAAAGAACCAGCCGAAAATGAAAATCGGCGCGTTGATGAGAAAGTACCACTGGCCCGGTTCCAGCCAGCCGGTCCAGTAGTACATGAGCAAGGCCACGCCGGAGACGCCGCCGGTGATCAAGCCGTGGGGCAGGGCGATGGACTTGACCCCGATGCCGAAGATCACCGCGCCGGCGGTGAGCAGCAGGAGGTTGTAAGGCACACTGTAGGTGAGTTGACGCAGGTTGCCGGCCATGGTTCAGGACTCCTTCGATCGATGGCGCTGCAAGCGTTCCAGGTCTTCGGGGCAGTCGATTTCCGGTGAATCGTGGTCCGTGACCACCACCCGGATGCGGTGCCCGTGCTCCAGCACCCTGAGTTGTTCGAGTTTTTCCACCTCTTCCAGGCGTCCCGGTGGAAGACGGCGATAGATGTCGAGGAAAGACTTGCGAAAGGCGTAGACCCCCAAATGCTTGAAGGCGCTAAAGCCGGCGTCACCGCCGGTGAACTGAAGCCTGAAACCGCCCTCGGCAGGTTCGAAACCCCAGGTCCCGTCCCGGGTGAAGGGGATGGGGGCGCGGGAAAAATAGATCGCATCTCCCCGCCGGTCGAAAACGACCTTCACGTCCTTGGGATGGAAAATCTCCGCCGGATCCACGATGGGAAAGGCCAAAGTGGTCATTTCAACGGCCGGATCGGTGGCCAGGGGTTCAATGACGGCGGCAATGCTCTCCGGCGCAACCGCTGGTTGGTCTCCCTGGACGTTGACCACGATGTCGCGGCCTTGAAGATCCAAAAGATCGGCGGCCTCGGCGACCCGGTCGGTGCCGCTGCGGCAGGCCGCGTCGGTCATGATGACCCGACCGCCGAAGGCTTCCACCGCCTCGGCGATGCGGTGGTCATCGGTGGCCACGGCCACGAGGTCGACGCCCTCGGCTCGAGCCACCCGTTGACAGACATGGGCGATGATGGGTCGGCCCTCGAACAGGGTGAGGGGCTTGCCGGCAAAGCGGGTGCTGGCATAGCGGCAGGGGATGATGACGGCGGTGGTCATGGGAGTTGTCCGGGTTGCGAGTGACTAAAGTTGCAAGTGACTAAAGTTACAAGTTACAAGTGACGAGTGACTAAAGTGACTAAAATGACTAAAGTTACGAGTGACTAAAATGACTAAAATGACTAAAGTTACGAGTGACTAAAATGATTAAAGTTACGAGTGACTAAAGTTGCAAATGACTAAAGTGACTAAAGTTTAAAGTGGGTGATGCTGCGCTCCAGCGGGGTTATATAACAGATGCGCTCAGAATCAACCTTTGAGAGAAAGTTTTGAACGGTGAACGGAAAAGAACTGGAACAACTGCTGGAAGACGTGGCCCGCGGCGCCACGACGGTAACCGAGGCCGCGGCCAGGTTGCATCATCTGCCCTACGAAGATATCGGCTTTGCCTGCATCGATCATCACCGGGCCTTGCGCAAGGGGTTTCCCGAGGTGATCTTCGGCCAGGGCAAGACCGCCGACCAGGTTCTGGCGATCCTCGATCGCATGACAGATCGTGAAAATGTGGTGTTGGTCACGCGCCTGGATCCGCAGAAGGCGCAGCGGGTGCTGGCCCGCTATCCCGAAGCGTCCTACGACGATGCGGCCCGCATGCTGGTGTGGCACCGCCAGGCGCCGTCCATCGTGGGGCTGGGAACCATCCTGGTGCTGGCCGCCGGCACTTCGGATCTGGGGGTGGCCCGGGAAGCCGCCCTGACGGCCGAGGCCATGGGCAACCGGGTGGAGACGCTCATCGATGTGGGGGTGGCGGGAATTCATCGCCTTCTGGCCCACCGGGAGCGCATCCAGACCGCCGCCGTGCTGGTGGTGGTGGCCGGCATGGAAGGGGCGCTGCCCAGCGTGGTGGCCGGGATGGTGGCCCGTCCGGTCATCGCCGTGCCCACCAGCGTGGGCTATGGCACCAGCTTCGGTGGGCTGACCCCGCTTTTGGCCATGCTCAATTCGTGCAGCTCCAACGTGGCGGTGGTCAACATCGACAACGGGTTCGGCGCCGGCTACATGGCCGCCGTGATCAACCGCCCGCTCACCAGCCCTTGAGGGCCCGAGAGGTTGGACCGGGTATCTCAGACCTGAAACGCCCATCGGCCCATCCGGTCCGGGGTATGCAACGCGTGGGCCAGACGCGCCAAAAACTCACCACGCCGGATTTCACGGGCGCCGAAGCGCAGCAGATGCTCGGTGGTGACCTGGCAGTCGATCAGTTCGAAATCCTGGCGCGCCAGCCAACGGACCAGCATCACCAATCCGGCCTTGCTGGCCTCGGGGATGCGGGTGAACATCGATTCACCAAAAAAACAGCGGCCCATGGCCACCCCGTAAATCCCCCCGGCCAGGCGTCCCTGTTGCCAGACTTCCAGCGAATGGGCATAGCCGGCCTGGTGCAGCTTGATGTAAGCGGCCACCATGTCCGGCACCAACCAGGTGCCGTCGTCCCGGCGGGCCTCGGCGCAGCCGCGGATCACCGCCTCAAAGTCGCGATCCAGGCTGAAGGCGAATCGCTTCTGGTTGAGCACCCGGCGCAGGGACCGCGGCACGTGCAGCCACTCCGGCAGGAGCACCAGTCGCGGATCCGGCGACCACCAGAGGATTGGATCGCCCGGGCCGTACCAGGGAAAGATGCCCCGCCGATAGGCGTTGATCAGCCGCGGTGGGCTCAGATCGCCCCCCACGGCCAACAGCCCGTTGTTCAGGGCGTGATCCACCGGGGGAAAATCCATTCTTGAATCCAACCATTCCACCGCTGTCCTCGTCTTTGACACTGCTTCGGTTTCTCCCAACCCTTACGGGATCACCAGAACCCGACGGCATCAACCGGGGTGCAATCTCGGGCGTCCGGGCTCAGCGGATCTCCTCGTGGTAGCCCTGCAAGCTTTTTACCTTGGGGGCGCCGGATCGCCTGGCGGCGATGCCCTTGGCGGCCGCGATGGCGGCGGCCGTGGTGGTGATGTACGGCACCTTGTGTTTCACCGCGGCCCGGCGCACCTGGGAGCTGTCTTCGGTGCTGCGCCGGCCGCTGGGGGTATTGACCAACAGCTGCACTTCGCCGTTCTTGATGGCGTCCACCAGGTTGGGCCGGCCGTAGCCGAGCTTGCGCGCCGGGATGGTGTCGATGCCCTGTTCCTTGAAAAAGGCATGGGTGCCGTCGGTGGCCATGAGGCGGAACCCCAATTCCCGGAAGAGCCGCGCCGGCTCCATGGCGGCCTTCTTGTCACGATCGGCGATGGTGAACAACACGGTTCCCTCCATGGGCAGAACGGACTGGGTGGCCTCCTGGGCCTTGAAGAAGGCGCGGCCATAGTCGTGGGAGAGCCCCAGCACTTCGCCGGTGCTGCGCATTTCCGGCCCCAGCACCGGGTCGACCTCGGGAAACATGTTGAAGGGGAACACCGCCTCCTTGACCCCGTAGTGGTGGATGGGGCGGCGGCTGAGGTTCAAGTCGGCCAGGCGGGTGCCCAGCATGATCTCGGTGGCCAGTTTGGCCATGGAAACATTGCAGACCTTGGAGACCAGGGGGACGGTACGTGAGGCCCGGGGGTTGGCTTCCAGCACGTAGACGGTGTTTTCGAAGATGGCGTACTGCATGTTCATCAGGCCCACCACGTCGAGGGCCACGGCGATCTTGCGGGTGTAATCGATGATGGTGTCGATGTGCTTGGGAGCGATGCTCACCGGGGGAATCACGCAGGCCGAGTCGCCTGAGTGGATCCCGGCCAGCTCGATGTGCTCCATCACGGCCGGAACGAAGGCGTCGGCGCCGTCGGCGATGGCGTCGGCCTCCGCTTCGATGGCATTATCGAGGAACTTGTCGATGAGAATGGGCCGTTCCGGCGACAGTTCCACCGCCGCTTCCACGTAGGCTTCCAGCATCTGTTCGTCCTGGACCACTTCCATCCCTCGGCCGCCGAGCACATAGGAGGGGCGCACCATCAACGGATAGCCGATCTCGGTGGCGATGCGCCGGGCCTCGTCCAGGTTGCTCGCCATGCCCGACTCGGGCTGGGGAATGCCCAGGTCGCGCATGATGAGCCGGAAACGGTCCCGGTCCTCGGCCAGATCGATGGTGTCCGGACTGGTGCCCAGGATGCGAACCCCGGCATTGGCCAGCTCGGTGGCGATGTTCAACGGGGTCTGTCCCCCGAACTGGACGATGACGCCTTCCGGTTTTTCCTTCTCGTAGATGGCGAGCACCTCCTCCACGGTCAGCGGTTCGAAGTAGAGCTTGTCGCTGGTATCGTAGTCGGTGGAGACCGTTTCGGGATTGCAGTTGACCATGATCGATTCGTAGCCGGCCTCCCGGATGGCCAAGGCGGCGTGGACGCAGCAGTAGTCGAACTCGATGCCCTGGCCGATGCGGTTGGGGCCGCCGCCCAGGACCATGATCTTCTTGCGATCGCTCACCGGCACCCGGTCGGCGGCGTTGTAGGTCGAGTAGTAATAGGCGGCGTCCTCCACCCCCGACACCGGCACCGGCGCCCAGGCCTCGGCGATCCCCAGGGCGAGCCGGCGGTGGCGGATCTCGGTCTCGGGCATCCCCAGCAGGTTGGCGAGGTAGCGATCGGCGAACCCGTCCTGTTTGGCGCGCAACAGGAGATTGTCAGGCAGGCTTTTCCCCTTGCAAGTCATTATTTCTGTTTCAAGTTCAACCAATTCCTTCATCTGTTGGATGAACCATCGGTGGATGTGGGTGATCCGGTGCAGATCTTCCACCGCGGCCCCCTGGCGCAGAGCCTCGTAGAGCTGGAAGTGACGTTCGCTGGTCGGCGTGCGCAGAAGGGTCAGCAGCTTGTCCAGGGGCAGACGGTGGAAGTTCTTGGCGAAACCCAGGCCGTAGCGGCCGATTTCCAGGCTCCGGATCGCCTTTTGCAGCGCCTCCTTGTAGGTGCGTCCGATGCTCATCACCTCCCCCACGGCCCGCATCTGGGTGCCAAGCTGGTCCTGGATGCCCTTGAACTTTTCGAAGGCCCAGCGAGCGAACTTCACCACCACGTAATCGCCCGAGGGGGTGTACTTCTCCAAAGATCCCTCCCGCCAGTAGGGGATCTCATCCAGGGTCAGGCCCCCGGCGAGGAGGGCCGAGACCCGGGCGATGGGAAACCCGGTGGCCTTGGAGGCCAGGGCCGAGGAGCGCGAGGTACGGGGGTTGATCTCGATGACCACCACCCGGTCGGTGGCCGGATCGTGGGCGAACTGGATGTTGGTGCCGCCGATGACCTCGATGGCCTCGACGATGGCGTAGGCGTAGCGTTGCAGGCGCGCCTGCAATTCCGGCGCGACGGTGAGCATCGGTGCGGTGCAGAAGCTGTCGCCGGTGTGGACGCCCATGGGATCGACGTTCTCGATGAAGCAGACCGTAATCATCTGGTTCTTGGCGTCACGCACCACCTCCAGCTCCAGCTCCTCCCAGCCCAGCACCGACTCTTCCACCAGCACCTGGCCCACCAGGCTGGCCGCCAGGCCCCGGGAGCAGATCAGCCGCAGCTCCTCCACGTTGTACACCAGCCCGCCGCCGGTGCCGCCCATGGTGTAGGCCGGCCGGATCACCACCGGGTAGCCGAGCCGTTCGGCCACCTGTTCGGCGTCTTCCACCGTGGTGACCGTTTCGCTGGCCGGCATCTCGATGCCCAGGCGCTCCATGGTGCGTTTGAAGGCCAGGCGGTCCTCGCCGCGCTCGATGGCGTCCACGTTGACGCCGATCATCTTCACGCCGTACTGTTCCAGCACACCGGCCCGGAAAAGCTCGGCTGACAGGTTGAGGGCGCTCTGGCCGCCGAGGTTGGGCAACAGGGCGTCGGGGCGCTCGGCGGCGATGATCTCGGTGAGGACCTTGACGTTGAGCGGTTCGATGTAGGTGGCGTCGGCCATGCCCGGATCGGTCATGATGGTGGCCGGGTTGCTGTTGACCAGGACCACCTCGTAGCCCAGGGAGCGCAGGGCCTTGCAGGCCTGGGTGCCCGAGTAGTCGAATTCGCAGGCCTGGCCGATGATGATCGGTCCGGAGCCGATGATCAGGATCTTGTGGATGTCGTCGCGTCGGGGCATGGAGACTCCTTTGGGCTGAATCTATTTAAAGTCTTCGTATGGGATTGCATCGATCGGTGTCCAGTCGTCACCCGGAAGCTGAACGCGTTGCTCGAGGGTACAGGTCGTGGGCAATAAATATGAGGCGGGCTCAAAAGTAAAGAGGATTTTCGGTGGGCAAGCGCCGCATACGGGACGCCATCGGCACCCTGCCCGGGGAGAAACTGGCCCAGGTGGAGGCGGGTCTGCGGCTGGTGATGGGGCCTTGAACGGCCGCATGCATGAGTCTCTCCATTGACCGGTTAAAACCCCGGCAGCGTTGACTGGCCCCTGGATGACGCCGCCGTGGCGACGGATTTGGCGGATCGGCGCCGGGTGCGTGGTGGCGCGGCGGCATCGGTGGGCTGGGAATTCTCCGCCACGTAGTCCACGCCGAAGGCGTCTTTATCCAGGTTCCGCACCGCCACGGGACGGTAAAACCGAAGCTGGCGTTCCTGGCCGGTGACCACCGAAAATCCGTAATGGGCATTTCGATGGCGCAGGGGGCCATGGGTTTGTTCGCGCCCGGCGACGAAGGCCCGATGATCCGCCAGGCGCTGGTCGATGCGCTGGTTGGCCCAGGGAATCATTTCATCGATGCCCGCCTGGATGGTGAGCTTTAGACTGCCATCGATTTCCACCCCGATGCTGTGGCGACCGGCGGCCATGGCGGCGATCATCGTCGAGCCCGTCCCGAGAAACGGGTCCAGCACCGTATCTCCGCTCAGGGCGTACATGTTGATCAGCCGGTAGGCCAGCTCGACGGGGAAGGCGCCGCTGCGGTGGCGCTCGGATTTGGACAACTTCTGGCGACTTCCCTTGAGGTCGAACCAGACGTCGGAAAACCACTGGTTGCGTTCCTCCCAGAAATAGGCGCTCTCGTGGCGCCGCTGCTTGCCTGAAGTCGATGCAAAATTCCGCTTGTCCCCCTTGCGCGCCACCAGCACGAACTCGTGCTCCAGGGTGACGTAGGCGCCGGCCGGCAGCATGCCGGAGCCCATGAACTTGTTGGGGGCGTTGGTCTGTTTGCGCCAGATCACCACCGGCAGCGGGTTGAAGCCGATGGCCAGCAGGGCCGAGAGGATCCGGGCGTGGTTGGGATAGAGGGTGAAGACCCCGCCCATGGTGCGCACCGCGTCGCCGATGTTGATGCAGGCGATGGCCCCGGGCCGCATCACCCGCCACAGGGCCCGCCACACCCGGTCCAGCACCTGGTGCATGGCTTCGAAGGCCGCCATGGGCCGGCCTTGCTTCAGGGCCCGGGCCGCCTCGGCGGATTGATCCTTGAAAATCGAGTCCCACATCTCGATCATGGGGTAGGGCGGCGAGGTGACCACCAGGTCGATGCTGGCATCGCTAATGGCGGCCAAGTCCGTGGCGTCCCCCCAGAGGATGCGGTGACCGGTTTCGAGGACGGATAACGGTTCAGATTGATTCAAGCCTTCCTCCAGCAAGTCAGTTCAGAAAGAGTGCGGCCCGTCCCACGGTTCGGGCAGCTCGCGCCTTGATCCATGGCACAATCCCAGTGTGGCTCAATCCCCGACCAGCGCCACCAGGCGCCTTGAGGTGTACTCGCCCACGTCGGCCAGGGCGTCGGTGGGCAGAAAGCGCTCGGCGTTGGCGCCAAAGAGGCAGGTGGCTGCCGCGGGGAAATCTTCGTCGCCGCGGTACAGCAGATAGCAGAGGACGATCTTGGGCAGGGGCCGGAGGACGACGGCGGCATCGCCGGGCATGTCCACCGGCGGGTCGGCGCCGCCGAAAGCCGCCTTGAGGGCGTCTATCTTTTGGATGAGGCGGTCGGCGTGAGCCGTGAGCGCCGCCTCGGTGCGGCTGGCGAAGGCGCCGGCATAAGGCAGGCTGCCGGGCAGCTCCTTGAAAGCCTTGAAGGGCGCCGTGGCGGCCGGCTCCGGTGCGCAGTGAAGGGCGTAGAGGCTGATCAGGATACCTATCGGACCTGTTTCGGACAATCCGTCGAGAAGAATCCCATTTTCAGAAAGGAGGCATTCGTTTCCGAAGGCGCGAAAAACGATACCCTCGGACTTTGACCGGGCCAGCAGGCGCTCGGCCAGGCCATCGAGATCGTTCCAGTCGAGGCGCTCAAGGTTGTCTCGGACGATACGGGCGTAGTTGTCGGGCATCGGGTTCATTTTCTGCGTATTCGGCACATCGGTTCAGTTTTGGAAGTCGGTCCCATATTTACTTTTGATGGCACTGAATGCCTCGTCCACGGTCTCCAAGGTTTGCTGGATGTCCGCGTCGGTGTGGGCCGCGGAAATGAACCAGTTGTGGTGCGGGGTGAAGTAGGCGCCGCGTCTTGTGCATTCGGCGCACCAGTCCTGGTGCAGCATGAGGCTCTCATCGTTGGTGATGCGCACGTAAGGCATGGACGGTGCCCCGGTGACCTTGAGATCGTAGCCGTAGGTTCGGGCGATGTTGACCATGGCGTCAAAGAGCAGTGCCCCGCGAGTGAGCATCACCTGGGGAGCGTTGATTTCTCCCATCTTGACCAGGTTGGCCTTGGCGGCGGCCATGGGAACAGCCTGGAACCACGTGCTGCCGGTGTGACATACCCGGGTGGCGGATTTTTTGAGCGCTTCGCAGCCCACCAGGGCGCTGATGGGATACCCGTTGGCCATGACGCAGCCCAGGCAGGTCAGATCCGGGGTGAAACCGAAGTAGGCGCTGGAGCCGGCCATGTCCAGGCGGAAGCCTTGGCGGATATCGTCGACGATGAGGACCACATGGTGGCGTCGGCACAAGGCCTGGATCTTTTCCCAGTACCCCTCGGCCGGCATCTGACTGTCGGCGAAAGTCGGGATGTGGTAGGGCGTGGCGATGAAGGCGGCCACGTCATTGGGATAGCGGTCAAGGACGGCTTCGAAGGCCGCCACATCGTTCCAGGGGAGACGCACCACGTGGTGCTGGTCCTCATCGGTGACCCCGTGATGGCCCGGGCTCTGCATCCAGCCGGCGGTGCCGTGGTAGCCACCTTCGATCATCACGATCTTGCTGCGCCCGGTGGCGTCCCGGGCGATCATGATGGCGAAGTTGGTCACATCGGCGCCGTTCTTGGCGAAAAAGGCCCAGTCGGCCGCTGGCATCATGTCCACCAGCACCTCGGCCAGTTCCACCATCACCGGTGCGGCTCCGGTGGTGCAATCGCCCAGGCGGCGCTGAGCCGCGGCGGCTTCTTCCACGTGGGCGGCCCCGTAGCCCATTACCATGGGGCCGTAGGCGCACATGTAGTCGATGAATTCGTTGCCGTCCACATCCCGAAAACGCGCCCCCTCCGCCTTGGCCGTGAAGAACGGATAGGCGCTGGGCGGCACCAGCGGTGCCGGGCTGAAATGGCCGTAGATGCCCCCGGGAATCACCCCCGCGGCCCGACGGAACAGCTCCTGGCTTTTGGGGTATTGGTAAGTTGGCATGGATCCGATCTCCTTGGCCGGTGCCGTGGGGTCAGGCGAGATAGCCGGGAATACGGTCGAAAATCAGGCTGAGATGATCGATCATGGGCGTCTGGCCGCGGATGGCCACGTCTCCACCGGCGATGGCGGTGAACGGATCGAGGCGCCCGTTGAGAAATCCGTTGGCGACGGCAAGATTACGAAAATCGATTCGTGCCATGGGCCGTTGGATATCACCGAGACCGGCGGTGACCTCGCCGTCTTCAAAAATCAAATGCGCCGACGGACCGTCGGAAAGGACCTTGAGCAGCACCCCGCCGTTGCCGATACGCCCGGCGATCTGCTGGCCGATGGGATCGAAAAGGGCCAGTTCGCGGGCCGCGAACACGGCGGTGGCCAGGGTCAGGCGGGTGTTGACGGCCAGGTAGTGGGGATCGGCGAACTTGGCGTCACTGGGCTTGAGAAAAAAGGCGAGGCGGTCGGTGACCTTGGGGAACTCGTGGCGCATGAAACCGAGGTGCTTGAACCCCTTGAGAGGCACCGGGGTGCCCTTGCCATCCATCATCCGGTTGAGATGCCCGGGGCTCACGAACCCCAACGCCACCGCCGGGCTGCCGTGGCGGCCACGTTCAAAGATGCAGGCCCCGTCCTCGAAGGCCAGGGTGGCCGCCGGTCCACGCCAGACAACAAATTGAATAGCGATGCGCCACTGGGCCACGGTGCGGGCCGCCACCGGGTCGCTTTCCACCAGGTCCGGCAGGTTGCGCAGTACGGCGTAGAGATTGAGATTGGCCTTGACCAGGGGGTCAATCATGGCAGCCACCCGTAATGCCTTATCGGAGATCCATTGCGACCGGCGCGCCCACCGTTGCCAACCAGCAGGCGACAGCGGCCCCGAGATTCCGGGAGGCCCCGGTAACGATGATGATCGGATTCGCTTCCATGTGAAATGGCTCTCCGGGGTGAAAGCCTCTGGATCAGGGATACGCGTGGGTTCCCAACACCACCTCCACCCCGGTCTTCTCCTGGATCAGCGCGGCGAATTCTTCCGGCGTCCCGTAGGGACAGCCCGGTTTGGCGTTGACGAGACAGGAGCTGAGGTAGATCTTGTCGGGCTTGAATTCGGCCAGTTTCATGGCCATCCCCAAATTCGGCAGCAAGGTGCGGCCCGGGCATTCGCATTTGACGAAAGCGATCACTTGGCTCGGTTCGTCGAATTTTCCCTCTCCCAGCGCGGCGGCTTTGAGGCACCGCCATTCCCCGGGGCATCCATAACCGCTGTCCATGTAGGCACCGCAGCCGACAACCGCTACTTTCTTCATTTTTTCCTTCTCCTTTCAGTAGGTTTCTCGATGGCTGAACTCGGCCACTTCCCGGCGATGGGGGGCCGATGGGGTTTTGGCCGGATAGCCGAGGGGAATCAGGGCCACCAGCTCCACGCCATCGGGGACGTTCAGAACGGCCTTGGCCCGGTCATGGTCCAGTAGCCCCACGACGACGGTGCCCAAACCCAGGTCCCGGGCCGCCAGGCAGAGGCTCTGGGTGGCGAGCCCCAGGTCGAACAGGTACCAGTCGCCGAACTTGGTGGATGCCTGGTTGTCGTAGTAGCCGCTCACGCCCAACCGGCCGCAGACGGCCAGCACCACCGGGGCGGCGACGATGGCCTTGGTGGCCGGATTTTTGGGAAGAATCGTTTCCTGCAATTTTTCCTTGGTGGCGGCATCGCGGACCACCACGATTTCCCAGCATTGGCAGTTGGTCCAGGATGGTGACCATTTGACGGCCTCCAGGACCCGGTTGACCAACGCTTCGGGGACGTCGCGATCCTCGTACTTGCGAATGCTGCGACGTTGTTCGAGAACCTGAAAAAATTCACTCATGGCTGTCTCCTGTCCTCGTTTCCGGTTTCTTCTCGCAGGTGCAGTCGGTCTCGTTGCAGGTATGACAGATGTAGGCCTCCTCCACCGGGGGCGGGGAGGGGCGCGATGAACGCTTGCGCCACCAGAAGGCCAAAGCTGCGCCGATGGCGATGAGAATGAGCAGTTTCATCAATGAACACCTTCCAGCAGCGCCGTCAGGGCGCTATCGATATCCGGGTAGCGGAAGTTGAAACTGGCAGCCGTCAGTCGGTGGGGCACCACCCGTTGGCTGGCCAGCAGCGCCGAGGCCATCTCGCCCAGGGCCAGGCGCAGCAACGGCGAGGGGGCCGGGATAAAAGCCGGTTTTCCCAGGTGGCGGCCCAGGGCTCGGGCCAGATCCATTTGACGCACCGGCTCCGGCGCCACGAGATTGACGGGGCCGGTGAGATCCGCCGTCATCAAGAAAAGGATGGCCTCCACCAAATCCTGAATATGGATCCAACTGAACCATTGACGCCCGCTGCCCAGAGGCCCGCCCAGGCCGCGGCGGAAGGCGCGCAGCATCTCCACCAGGGCGCCGCCGTCCGCACCGAGGACAACCCCGAAACGCATGCAGCATACCCTTGCACCGCGGTCCTCGGCGGCCCGGGCCGCCTGCTCCCAGTCGTGGGACAGTTCCGCCAGAAATCCCGTCCCGACGGGGGATTTCTCCGTCAAGACCCCTTCGCCGCCGTCCCCGTAAAAGCCGGTGGCCGACGTGCTGAGCAAAACCTGACCGCCGTCCGGGCGCAGCGCCGCGGCCAGGTGGCGGGTGGTTTCGATGCGGCTGTCATACAACTCTTTCTTGTAGGACCGGGTCCAGCGCCGGGCGATGGTGCGGCCGGCGAGGTTGACGATGATGTCCGCCTGGGCCGCTTCTTCCTGCCAGGGACCGGGTCGGGTGGTGTCTGCCGGGATGTAGCGAATGTTTTCACCGTCCAAGCCGCCGGGCGTCCGACGGCCACCGACCCCCACCACCCGGTGACCCGAAGCCACCAGTGCCGTGGCGAGGTGACGGCCGACAAACCCCGAGATGCCGGTGATAAACACGTTCATGGTTCGGTCCGCCTTTCAGTTGGTGTTTCAACCGATGTGGAACTGGCCCGATTCGATGTAGGGGACATCTTCGACCTCGATGGCCTGGAGCACCTCGTGGTTGAGCCGTTTTTTCAACTCGGCCATCACCGGCCGTTTTTTGGTCAGTTGGCGGGCAAAATCCATGGCCGCGGTCATCAGCATTTCCGGCGGGCAGGCCTGGCGGATGATGTGGTGCTCGGCGCACTGTTCGGCGGTGAGACGCATTCCGGTGTACTGCATGGTCTCGACCATGTACCGCGGGATGGCCTTGCACAGCAGGGCGTTCATCCCGGGAAGGAACGGAATGCCCAGATCGACTTCGGGAAAGCAGAAAAAACCCCGGCCGGTTTGCATGAAGCGGAAGTCGAAGGCGCAGGCGAGGATGGCGCCGCCGGCGAAGGCATGCCCGTTGATGGCGGCGATGACCGGCATCGGGTAGGTCACCAACCGCTTGAAGACGCTGTTGAGCTGATAAAAGTAGGCCTTGCAGGTGTCCAGGGCGTTGCTTTGGATCTGCGGCACGAGCCATTCAAGATCGATGCCGTTGCAGAAGATTTTCTCGTGAGCGGAACGTACCACCAATGCGCTGGCCGGACTGTCGGCCTCGATGCGGTCCAGGGCTTCGCTGAAGGCGGAAAGAAAAACAGGGTTGAAACGGTTTTCACCGTCGTTGAGGGTCACCACCGCCACGGTGCCGTCCAGTTGCCAATCCACAAGTGCCATCGCTGAGTCTCTCTTCGGTCTGAATCGTTGAAAGGGGAGCGGTAAAAACCGCCCATGTCCGTTGTCGACAAAGCCGAAGGGAAATATGGCATGAAGCACCGGTACCGTCAACCGGGCGGAGGGCGGGTTGGCGGCCTTGCGGCCGCCAACCCACCGATGAATCTACAGCGGTGGGGCGATGGTGACGAGTACCCGCATGTCGGTTTCGGCGCGAAATCCGTGGGGTTCGGCGATGTCGGCGATGAGGATGTCGCCGGGGGCCGCCGGCAGTTCGGCACCGTCGGCGCCGAGGAAGGCACCGCTGCCTTCCAGCACGGTCACCGAAAGCTGGCCGTCCAGGTCGTGGTGATGCAGCGGCATGATCTGGCCCGCTTTGAGGTTGAAGTTGATGATCCGAAAGTAGGGGGAATCATGGACCAGCAGTTTTCCCAGTCCCTTGTCGCTGAATTTGCCCTCGGTGAAGAGAGCGATTTTCTTGGCCATGATCGTCTCCTTTCCGCCCGCCATGAACCGTGGCAGGCGCATTGGGAAAAAAAAGGGCGCCCGCGGTGGAGCGCCCTCGATGATTTCACTTTTTTTCAGATCGGTTCAGTGGCAACTGCCCGCGGAACCGCAGCCGGAGCAACCGCCCCCCATGCCGAACTGAATGTTGCAGTCCACTTTGAACCCGTAGCCGGTGAAGTCGACCTTGATGGGTTTGACCTTCTCGAGGAAGTCCTTGTTTACGAGGAAGGTGAATCCATTGACGGCGAAGGTTTCATCCGAGTCGCGCGGCTCATCCAGAGCCATGGCCAGGGAAGGACCACCTCACCCGCCCTCATTGAGAAAAATACGAATCGGCTGGACCTGCCGACCCGAGAAATACTCGCTGATCTGTTGCGTCGCCGCAGGGGTTACTTCAAGCATGATGGCCTCCTTGGATAAAAAAGTGGCCCGCCGAGGCGGCGGACCCGAATCAGCTCCACGTCGTTGGCGTCAACTTAATTCCTTGTCGGCCGCTTGTCAACAGATGCCGCGGGGTGGGGTGCACCGGCCCGTCGGGCTTCAAGCGGAAGCCCGACGGGAACCCAGCGCGTCCTGGTAGACCGACAGGTGGTGAGGGGAAAACACCACGAAGATTACCTCTTCGATGCGGTCATGGTCCGCGAGAAAAGTCGCGGTGGTATCGAGGGCGATGGCCACCGCCTTCTCCACCGGATAGCCGTAAACACCGCAACTGATGGCCGGGAAGGCGATGGTGCGCAGGTCGTGGTCCATCGCCAGTTGGAGGCTGTTGCGATAGCAGGCGGCCAGTTTGACGGCATCGGCGGGGCGGCCGGAATAGACCGGCCCGACGGTGTGGATCACATGGCGCGCCGGCAACCGATACCCTTTGGTGATGCGGGCTTCACCGGTGGGGCAGCCGCCCAGGGTCCGGCACTCGGCCAGCAGTTCGGGACCGGCGGCCCGGTGAATGGCGCCGTCCACCCCGCCACCGCCCAGAAGGGAGGTGTTGGCGGCGTTGACGATGGCGTCCACCCTGAGACGGGTGATGTCGCCCTGCTCAACACGGATGCGGTCCAGAACGGAGGCGGTCATGGGAGACTCCTTTGGGAGTTGTCGGTTTCCCGTTATCGGTAATTTGTTGTCATTTGTCAGCGCTGCCGGCCATGGACGTCTCCAGTTTGGTCAAACAGGTGACGGCAGCTTTGGTAATTTCCGGATCAAGACTGAAAACCGATAACAGTTTCAAAGCTCATAGAGCGTTTCATCGTGCCGCGGGGGCGGCCGACGACGCCTGCCGCCGCTTTTGCGCGCCGGCAGGACGAAGGGCTCCTCGCCTTCGAGCAGATCGCCCATCTCGGCTTCCACCGCCTCGGGGTCCTCGCCGCGTTCCATGCGGCGAATCGCCTCGTCCATCCCCGGCCCCAGCTCCATGCCGGTCATGTGCGACAGCTTGCGCATCAATGCCGCCGCCTGGCGCGGATCGTCTTCGTTGATCTGTTCGGCCTCCCGGGACAAGGTTTCCATGGCCCGGGCCATCTTCTGCTCATCGATGGGCAGCTCCTCCGTATCCTCACCGCCCTTGGCCCGGCCGGTGATGGCGAAGGCGGACATCTGGCGGTTCAGCCGTACCTGGCGGCAGCGGGGACACCAGGGCTGGGCAGTGGTGTTGATGGTCCGGGAAAAGAAGTTGTAGATCGTGTTGCAACGGGGGCAGTAAAATTCGTAGATCGGCATGAACCTCCTTTCCGCCGGCGCCTTTGCGGGCATCCGTCGATCCATCTTGCCGGGGTTGGCAACGCTGGTTTCCCTGGACGGGTGCAGCGGCCTTTTTATACCGTTGCCGGCGGCCGGGATCAAGCGGCAAGCCCGGGGCTCGCCGGCAGCAACACCGCACATGGTTGACTTGCCGGCCGCGGTTCTGGTATGCCACGGCCGACTTTTGGGTGACTTGAACCGGATGCCGGCTCATCGGCACAAATCTGAAAGGATTCCCCATGCAACGTACACTGGCCATCGTGAAACCCGACGGCGTGAGCCGGTCCCTGATCGGCGAAGTGATCAAACGCCAGGAGGCCGGCGGTCTGAAAATCGTGGCCGCCAAGCTTGTTCACATGACCCTGGCCCAGGCCGAAGGGTTCTATGCCGTTCACCGCGAACGGCCCTTTTTCGGCAGCCTCACCGCCTTCATGTCCAGCGGTCCGGCCCTGGTGATGGTGCTCGAAGGCGATGATGCCATCGCCGGCTGGCGGGCGCTGATGGGGGCCACCAATTACAAGGAAGCCGCTCCCGGCACCATCCGGGCCGACTTTGCCACCGACATCGAGCGCAACGTGGTCCACGGCTCCGATGCCCCGGAGACCGCCGCCTTTGAAATCGGCTACTTCTTCAACTGCTTCGAGCTTGCCGGCTGACCCCGCCCGCATCGACCTGTCCAAGGTGGCCATCGTGCTGAACCGGCCGCGCTACCCGGAGAACATCGGGGCCGCGGCCCGGGCGATGTGCAACATGGGCCTCCATCGACTCGTGGTGGTGGCCCCGGAACGCTACGAGGCCGAAAGGGCCCTGAAGCTGGCCACCCACGGGGCCCGGCACATCGTCGACGCCATGGTGATGGCCCAAGACCTGGGCACCGCCCTGGCGTCTTTTTCCTTCGTGGTGGGCACCACGGCCCGGCTCGGCGGTCAGCGCCGGGTCTACCGGCGGCCGGAAGCCCTGGCTGAAGCCTTGATTCCCGTTTCGGTGGACAACACCATCGCCATCGTCTTCGGCCCCGAGGACCGGGGTCTGACCAACGAAGACATCCGCCTCTGCCACGCCCTGGTCAACATCCCCACCGCCGATTTTTCCTCCCTCAACCTGGCCCAGGCGGTGATGATCCTCTGCTACGAACTGCGGCGGGTCGCCGTGGCGGCGCCGGCCGAGGCGACGCCGCGCCTGGCCAACCGTTTCGAGCTGGACGCCATGTACGACCAGCTCCGGGATGTTTTGGTGCGCATCAGCTTCATCAGTCACGAAAACCCCGAGTACTGGATGAGCCGGATCCGCCATTTTTTCACCCGCATGCAGTTGCGGGCACGGGATGTGGCCATCCTGCGCGGCATCTGCCGTCAGATCGACTGGTACGGCCGCAAGTGCTACGACGACGGTCGTGGGGGGCGAGCCAAGGAGCGGTGAAATGAGACTGATCCGATTTGGCCCGCGGGGCCAGGAGCGACCCGGGTTGATGCGCGAAGACGGGCGCATCGTCGACCTGAGGCGGCATTTTTCCCAAATCCCCGATATCGGTCGACGGTTCTTCGAGGAAGGTTGGATCGAGAAGGCCGCGGCGCTGGAGGATCCGGGGGCGGTGTGCCGGGAACGGATCGGGGCACCGGTGCCGAGGCCGGGCAAGATCGTCTGCCTGGGGAAGAACTACGCCGAGCACGCCCGGGAAGGCGGCTTCGAGCGGCCGGCCAGGCCGCTGCTCTTCTGCAAGACTGCCAACACGGTCAACGGCCCCTACGATCCCATCGTGCTGCCGGTGAGTAGCGGGCAGGTGGATTGGGAGGTGGAGCTGGCCGTGGTCATCGGCCGCACCGGAAAACGGATCAGCGCCGCCGATGCGGATGACTTCATCGCTGGTTACACCGTGATGAACGATGTCTCCGGCCGCCAGGCCCAGTTCGCCGATAGTCAGTGGTTCCGGGGCAAATCCTTCGACGGTTTCGCCCCCATGGGACCGTGCATCCTCACCGCCGACGCCATCGGGGACGTGGGTTGCCTGCGCCTCACCACCACCGTGGACGGCGTGATGATGCAAGACGGCAATACCGGAGACATGCTCTTCGACATTCCTTTTATCATCGCCGACATCAGCCGGGATATGACCCTGGCGCCCGGGGACATCATCTCCACCGGGACCCCCGCCGGGGTGGGAATTTTCCGGAATCCACCGGTGGTGCTGCAACCCGGCAACGTGGTGGAATGCGCCATCGAGAAGATCGGCCGCCTCATCAACCCGGTGGTGGCGGATCAAGGATGAGAAGTCGTTCTATCCGATCATCGGGCTACTGAAGCGGCTTTTCAATAATCTGCCCCGGTTCGAGATCCACCACGTCCGGGGGAGTCTCGGGCGACGATTTCGGTGGGGGCATCGCCGGGGAAGGGGGGGATGGCGCTGGTCGCGCGGCCGAGGCCCGGACAGCGGCCACGTCGCGTTGGACCTGCCCGATTTCGCGGTCAAGCGTTTCCAGACGCGCCTCCAAGGGCTCCAGGGCCTGCTGAACTTGGCGGGCGGCGGTCTCTTTTTGCTTGGTCAAGGCCTGCTGGGCCGCCTCCCGGTTCGCGTCGAGGGAAGCTTCGAGGCGCTTGACCGTGGCGGCCAGGGCCGCCTGCTCCTCTCGAATCGGCTCGACAGTCGTGGTCAAGCCGGCCACATCGGCCGCCGTGGCCTGGACCGATTCGGCCGCCTTCAGGATTTTCCCCTCGAGCTGATCCGCCGTGGCTTTCAGGGAGGCCTCTTGGCCGTCCAGCCGCTCCGTGAGGGCGGCCACCTGCTGGGCCAGGGTCTCGGTGGCCGCCTTGAGCTGCCGGCTGGCGAGCTGTTCGGCCTCCAGGTCCTTGAGACGGGTTTCGAATTGGGTCAGTCGATCGGTTTGTTCGCTCCGCAGCGCCGCGGCGTCGGCCATGGTTTTTTCCAGGTGGGCCTCCAACTCGGCCACGCGCACCGAAAGCGTCGAAAAACGCGACATGAGATCATCGGAGAGGGTTTGGACGGTGGCGGCGCCGCTATCCTGGAGCCCCACGACCCGCCGTTTCAGATCCAGGTATCCCCGGGTCAGGATGACCACGATGACAACGGGCAGCAGGATGCTGAACAGGGTGAAGCGCTGGCCCAGGCGATCGATGCGCTGTTGCGTCATTTCTTCCTGGTAGGGGTTTTCTCCGTCCAGGGTAGGGGGGGAGATTTTCAAGAGGCGCTCCGTGCTGAGGTGAAACTGGAAATTTGAAACCTGGCATCGCCTCGTCAAGTGAGAATTTCGGACGCCGGGTACGGCCAAACGGCGATCAACGCAACATGTCCCGCCGGCCTTGGCCCAGTTTCCAGCTTCCAGTTTCAAATTTCAAGTGTCATTCCCACTCGATGGTACTGGGCGGTTTGGAGCTGATATCGTAAACTACGCGGTTGACGCCGCGCACCTCGTTGATGATCCGGCTGGATAGGCGCCCGAGCAACTCATGGGGCAACCGGGCCCAGTCGGCGGTCATGGCATCCTTGCTGGTGACGGCGCGGATGGCGACGATGTTTTCGTAGGTGCGGCTGTCGCCCATGATGCCGACACTCTTGATGGGCAGCAGCACGGCAAACGACTGCCATAGCTTGCGGTAGTAACCGCTGGCGCGGATTTCATCCAGCAGCACGGCATCGGCGGCGCGCAGAATATCCAACCGGGACCGAGTCACCGGTCCGAGCACCCGGATCGCCAGTCCGGGACCGGGAAACGGCTGGCGCCACACGAAGGTTTCGTCCAACCCCAAGGCCAGGCCGAGTCGCCGCACCTCGTCCTTGAAGAGATACTTGAGCGGCTCCACGAGCTGCAAACGCATCCGTTTGGGAAGCCCCCCGACGTTGTGGTGGCTCTTGATCACCGCCGACGGGCCGCCGAAGGCCGATCGGGATTCGATGACGTCCGGATACAGGGTCCCCTGACCGAGAAACCGGGCGCCTTCGATTTTTTTGGCCTCGGCCTCGAAGATTTCCATGAACACGCGGCCGATGATTTTGCGCTTGCGCTCGGGGTCGCCAACCCCCGCCAGGGCCTTGAGAAAGCGCCCGCCGGCATTGACCGAGCGGATGTTGATCTTCAAGTGTTGCTTGAACTTTTCCCGGAGCTGCTCGGCCTCGTTGCGACGCAGCAGCCCGTTGTCCACAAAGATGCAGGTCAATTGTGCTCCCACGGCCCGGTGGATCAACAGTGCGGCCACGGCGGAGTCCACCCCTCCGCTGAGGCCGAGGATCACCGGCTTGTCGCCCACCTGGTCGCGGATCTGGCGCACCGTATCCCGGGCGAAGGACTTCATCGTCCAACTGCGCCGGCAGCCGCAGATGGCGAAGAGAAAATTGGCCAGCATCTTTTTCCCCTTGGCCGTATGTACCACCTCGGGGTGAAACTGCATGCCGTAGCACCGTCGCGCCGGATCCTGAATGACGGCGTAGGGACTGTTGGGCGTGGTGGCCAGAGCGGAAAATCCTTCAGGAAGGGCCGTGATGCGGTCTCCGTGGCTCATCCAGCAGGTGGTCGGGGAGGGGATCCCTTCCAGAATCCCCTCGGCCTCTGTGATGCTGAGGTTGGCCGGTCCGTATTCACGCTTGTCCGCCGCCTCGACCCGACCGCCGAGGGCATGGACCATGAACTGCATGCCGTAGCAGATCCCCAGAACCGGAACCCCCAGGGAAAAAACGGCCGGATCGACCTTGGGGCTTCCCGGGGTGTAGATGCTCGCCGGGCCTCCGGATAGAATGATTCCTTCCGGGGCCAGGGCAAGCATTTTTTCCCTGGACAGGTTGGGCGGTTCGATCTGGCAGTAGACTCGGCACTCGCGCACCCGGCGAGCGATGAGCTGATTGAACTGGGATCCAAAATCGATGATGAGAATCATGCACTTTCCTTCGGCTGGGCATCGGTGCAAACGGTTTGCGAAAACGGGTCGAATATGTTAGAGACGCCCCCAAAAGTCAAGGCCGATATCCGACTGAAAGTGGCCCCCAACCGATTGTTTAATGAGGATTTTCGAGAACCGCGTGCCGCGTTTCATCTGCCAGATCTACGAAGTTCAGTCCCCAGAGGAGGCCGAGGTCCTGGCCGCCATGGGGGTTGACCACATCGGTTCGGTGCTCATGGCCCACGACGCCCCCAGCAATCGTCGGGTGGGGGAGACCATCATCGCCGCCCGTCGGGCTGGGGTTTGCAGCAGCTTGATTCCCCTCTTCAGCGAGACCGAGTCGGTGTTGAGCGCCTTGGCCGAGCTGAAACCGGACATCGTTCATTTCTGCGAAGCACCGGGGCCCGACCCGGATGCCGATACCCCGGTCGGTCGCCTGATCGCCCTGCAGCGGGAAGTCCGGCGGCACTTTCCCGAGATCCGGATCATGCGTTCGATTCCCATCGGGCCTCCCGGTCGGGCCGAAGGCGTGCCGACCCTGGCGCTGGCGGCCCGCTTCGCGCCGGTGAGCGACCTGTTTCTCACCGACACCCTTCTCGACGACACCGGCAGCGGAGCCGAGGAGCCGGTGGCCGGATTCGTGGGAATCACCGGCCAGATCTGCGATTGGGACATGGCTCGACGCCTGGTGGTGCAAAGCCCGTTGCCGGTGATCCTGGCCGGGGGCATTTCGCCCCGGAATGCCGAGGCCGGCCTGCGGCACGTGCGGCCGTTCGGCATCGACAGTTGCACCCGAACCAACGCGGTGGACGGCGACGGGCTTCCGGTGCGCTTCCAAAAAGACTACCGTAAGGTGGCACAATTGTTGGCAGCGGTGCGGCGCGCCGAACAATTCCTGGAGGACCAAGGCGGATCGCCCCTGGGGCAAGATGCCTAGTCTCTTTTTCCCGAAACGAAAAAAGGACGTTAACCCAACAAAGGAGAACCGACGGTATGTATGAAAGCGGCGACCTGCGCAAAGGTCTGAAAATCGAAATCGACGGCGAGCCTTACGTCGTGGTTCAATTTGAATTCGTCAAACCGGGCAAGGGGCAGGCCCTGTACAAATGTAAGCTCAAGAACATGCTCACCGGGGGTCAGTTCGACCGGACCTACCGTTCCGGTGAGAAGTTCAACAAGGCCGACCTGGAGGAACTCGACATGGAGTACCTCTACTTCGACGGCGAGAACTACTGCTTCATGAACACGTCCACCTACGAACAGGAATTTTTGAACGCCGAGAAGGTGGGTGACGCCAAGGGGTTCCTGAAGGAGAACACCGTTTGCAGCATGCTGTTTTTCGACCGTCGCCCCATCGGGCTTACCCTGCCCAATTTCGTGGAGCTGAAAATCGTCAAGGCCGATCCCTGGGTCAAGGGCGACACGGCCTCCGGGGACAGCAAGCCGGCGACCCTGGAAACCGGGGTCACCATTCAGGTCCCTCCCTTCGTGGAAGAAGGGGAGACCATCCGCATCGACACCCGCACCGGTCAGTACGTGGAGCGGGTGAAAGGATAGCGGAAAGACAAGTCAGGATGTTGCTTCCATCACCGAATCTTCCGTGCTCAGCGGCGGCCGGGGCTTGTGGCGCACCGTGTACCGGTTGATGCGCGTGCCTTCCATTTCTTCGACGGTCACTTCGTAGTTGCCGACAACCAGCGTTTCCTTGATTTCGGGCATGCGACCGATGAGATAAAGGACGTAGCCGGTGAAGGTGTCGTAGTCCCGGGTGTCGGGAATTTCCAGGGGAATGGCGGCGTTGACCTCCTCGATGTCCGCCTTCCCCAACACCATCCAGGTGTCGGGTTTCACCGCCACGATGTGGGGTTCTTCCTTGTCGGTTTCGTCGGAAATGTCGCCCACCAGCTCTTCCAGGGCATCTTCCATGGTAATGAGCCCCGACACGCCCCCGTATTCGTCCACCACGATGGCGATGTGCTGTTTGCGTTCCCGGAATTCCTGCAGCAGCATGTTGAGTTTCATGTTTTCGGGAACGAAATAGGGCTCGCTCATCATGTCGCGCACCGCCACCGAGTCGCCGCCGGTGAGGTGGTGGCGAAACAGGTCCTTGATGTTGAGGATGCCGATGACGTGATCGATATCGCTGTCGATCACCGGAATCCGGGTGAAGCCGGATTCGATGATGGCCTGCAAGTCCAGCTCCCGGTTGACATCCACCACGAACATATCCCCGCGTGGGGTCATGATTTCAGAGGCGGCGGTATCATCGAATTCGAAGATGTTGGAGATCAGTTCCCGCTCTTCCTCGCGGATGTGCCCTTCCTCCTCGCCCACTTCCACGAAGGTCATCAACTCTTCCTCGGTCACGGTGGGCAGGTTTTCCACCTTTCCCGAGAGCCGGGGGATGAAATTCAGGAAGACGATCACCGGCCACAGCACCAGGGACAACCAGTAGAGGGGCACGATGGCGAAGCTGGCGATGGCCACGTTGTGGCGCGTGGCCAGGGATTTGGGGAACACCTCCCCGAAGACGAGGATCAACATCGTCATTCCCCCGGTGGCCAACCCGACGGCATAATCGGGGAACGCCTCGATGGCCAGGACCGTGGCCATGGCCGAGGCTCCGATATTGACCACGTTGTTGCCGATGAGGATCGTGGTGAGCAGGCGGTGGGGATCTTCCTTCAACCGCATGATGAGCAGATGGCTGGGACGCCCGCTCTTGGCCAAATGTCGGGCCCGGGTGCGGCTGATGGAAAACAGGGCGGTCTCGGCCGATGAGAAGAAGCCGGAAAGCATCAACAGAAAGAATAGAAGTATCAATTGGGGCAGCATGGCGATTGGAATCCCGTCAGTCGTGCAAACCGCCACGGTGACGCAACAGAAGGTGAAGCCACGCCGAGGTGCATACCCTGGGATGATGTCAGCGGGCGATCGTTAGGCGATGCGCACCGCTTCAATGCGGGGCTCGGTTCAAGGGGGGGCTCTGGGTGGTCGTCAGGCATCGTTGTTGGTGTTTGCTCAAAAAGATGAAAATTTAACTAATTATAGAACAAAATGAAAACATTGCAAGGCCCGGGGTCATTTTTCCGTTTCAGCCCGGCACACAACCCGGTACGACCAGACACCGGTCATACATGCGCCCGATGCCGTATTCACTGCGGCGCACGAATTTTTCCGGGGGCGGCCCGATGATCTGCATTTCCGGGTACTGGCGCTGGACATCCTCGGCGATTTTCATTTCCTTGGTACAGCCGGTGGAGTAGGTGGCATCCTTGCCGACCCACTCGGCGGGAATCCGGCGACCAAGCAGTTCGAAGGCCTTGGCGATATCCTCGTCGGTCTGAAAGCGCCAGATGTCGATGTACCCGCTGCGTTGAACGATTTCCCACATGTACATCAGATCGTCGGCATCCATCCCCGGCTCGTAGTGTTCGCTGGGATTGATGATAAAAGTGGAAGCGCTCTGGTTGCGCAGGTAGTCGATGAAGGTGGCCATGATCTGTTTGGCCACGTCGATCTTGCCGGGGATCGAACCGATGATGCCACTGTAGAACATTACGATCATGCCGCTTCGCTTGGCCTCGGCCATGCGGTCGATGATCGCCTGAGCCTTGGCTTCCAGGTCGGCGTGGGAGAACTTGATCACGTCCGAATGGCGCGGCTTGTATTCAATCCGCAGCTTGCCGTTTGGGTCCGCGTCGATGTTGAACAGGTCCTGGGTGAACTGGAACCGGGTGATGAACAGGCGGCGGTGTTGTTCTTCGCCGCGGCAGACCACGGCGTTGACCTCCTTGAAGGCCCTGGCGAAGGTGGTGGAGGTCAGGATCAGGTTGAGCCGCTCGCTGATGCCGTCGCTGATGACGAAGATGTTGTAGTCGCTGCGCAGCATGCGGAGCAGTTCGTTCTTGCTGACCTTGTCGTCCTCGATGAACAGGGCGCCGGTCAAGGCCTGGCGCAGCACCGGATCCTCCTTGGCGTCGGTATAGTCGGCTTTGGTGAACATCGGTCCGCCCTTGAACACCACGATGACCTTGTGCCCCAGTCCCGCCAGGTGGCGGATGACGGCCAGATCCATCACCGCTTCCCCCGCTTCGTCCATCAGCCAGAGGATCTTGCGCGGCTCCCGCGGTAGGGGCGCCTTGCCATCGGGCCGCACGCCGACAAAGTTGAAAAAGGCTTCCACCCCACTGCCGGTGGGCGGCTGTCGGCACAGGGCCACGGCGTCCACGGTCTGCAGGCTCGGGGCTTCGGGCGGTTGCCAGATCGCCTTGCGGGTGGCGGCGCACAGGAGGCGGCTCAACTGGATGGCATCGGCCATCTGCTTGATGGCCGAGAGATTGTCCAGGGGCGCGGCCAGCTCTGCGGGGTCCACATAGTCCAACGCCGATCGAAATGGATCGGAATTGAGGGTTTCTGCCGCGCGCTGGTTGCGCAACGTCTTTTCCTTGCGAAAGGGATCTTCGATCTGGGTGCGGCGAATGAAGATGCTCATCAACCGCTTTTCCACCCGTGACGGAATCATGATCTCGTCGTGGGTTTCGTGCTTGTATTTGGTGATGATCAGCGCTTCGAGAAACTCCTTTTCCTTCGGATCCTCGATCTTCGCATCGATGAGGGCCAGGATGCGCTGGAGCACCGCATTGTAAGAGCGTTGCAGATACGCCGACTGGGTCCGGTCCATGATGGCGGCAAACATTCGGTCCGAGCACGGGTAGTAGCGCAGACCTTCCTCCGGGTAGACCATGAAGCGCACCTGCTCCGGACTGGCCGCCAGATGGGGATGGGTGAGGTGGTCCAGGTGGTTCTCGATGAAAAAGGCGGTGTGCCAGGCATCGATTTCGGGGTTGAGGCCGGGTTGATAGTTGAATCGATGCCCGAGGGGATCGGCGTGCTCGTCCATGGTTCGGTTTCCTTTGGTCGGTGTTTCCGCCGGCGGCCGGAGCTTGGCGTGTGGATACAAAATTAAACTATGATAGCGCAATCATCAGATTCTGGGAACTCATCCTCAGAGGATTCAACCGGGTGCTGGCGCCAAAACCGCTGACAGTTGCCCCAGATCGGTGACCACCAGGTCCGGCTTCAGCTTCCGGCAGCGCGGATCTTCGCTGTGCAGACGCAGCGAGCGGGCGTCGCCGGCAAACAGTGCCGTTTGCAGTCCGGCCTGTTGGGCGGCCCAGACATCGTTGCGCATGTCGTTGCCCACGTAGAGCGCCTCCCGGGGCAGGATGCCCAGGGCGCCCAGGGATCGACAGGCGGCGGCGAAAAGAACTGGTGACGGCTTGGCGTGTCCCAGCCGATACGAGTAGATTTGCATCTCAGGCACGATCCCGAGGCTTTTCAGATCGCGTCCCCACAGGTGCTCGAGAACCAGGGGCGTGTAGAACTGGGCATTGGAAACGATTCCCAGCGTCAAACCGCAGCGCCGGCAGGTTTCCAGCAGGGCGATTCCCCCCGGCATGGGCCAGACCGGGTTGACGGTGAGCTCGTATGCCAGGGCGATGCATCGAGCCGTTTCCCGCTCGGCGGTGGCCAGCAGATCCATCCAGATCTCGTCGATGGCCACTTCCGGGACATCGATTCCCCGATCCCGCTGTTGCCGGTGAACCTCGCCGATGCGCCGCTGCAGTCGTTCACCGACCACAGCCGGGGCCAGGGGCAGATCCAGGCCGAGGGATCGGCAAACCGCCGGCCAGGCGGGGGGCGTCGGTGCCGCTGTGCCGATGTCACCGGCCGCGCTGACCAGCAGCGTGCCGTAGACGTCGAACAAGATGGCGGTGACGGGATTTTTCAGCTTGCCGGTGGCCACGGCGTTGGTGGGCAGTGGGGCCAGCGGTGTGAAAGGCCACCGGTGCAAGAGGCTCTTCAAGGCGTCCATTGGCCCCATCGCAGCAGGCTGAAGCGATCCAGGTCGAGAAAGGAATCCAGAATCCGGTCTTTGGCCACTGCCTGGTGAATCGGTTTTTCAGTGGCCTGGTACACCGTCCGAAGGCGCCGGCCGATGGCCTCGCCGCCGTAGTGGCGGGCCACCGCCGCCGCATTGGCCGCCACTTGGCCCGCCATTTCCACCGGTGATGCCAGGGATCCGAGGACCGGGTTGAGGGTCACCAGCGCATCCCGATCCGAGGCGCTTTTCACGCAACGCTGAACGACTTCCGCCTGCAGCGACTCGTCCAGCAAGCCGAAATCAACCGCCTCGGCGTCCGCGAGCCGTTGAAAGGCCGCCCGGACGGCCTCGGGGTCCGGCCGGCGGCCGTAGGCGGTCTCGGTGGCCGCCACCGCCTGCCGCCAGCGATGCCACCAGCGCCGTCGGTCCAGCCAACGGGTGGGTACCTTCAGGGCGGTGTAAAGATGGCTCAGGTCGATCCCGTTTTCATCGAAGTCGTCACATACCGAGCCGAGGCGCCGGCCCTGGAGCCACTTGCCGGCGCGCCAGGGTTCCAGGAAGGCAAAGCCGAATCCTTCGGCGATGCTGGTGGTGATGAGGAAACGGGCCGTTTGCACCAGGATGCCGAAATCGCCTCCAAGCCCCGCCTCCCATTGCACCGCCACACCGTGACGATGGACGAAGGCCTGCCAAAAGCGGTAGGCGTCCCGATCCGCCGGACTGTTGGGCGGCAGCGTAACCGCCAGATGGACGCCGGGGGGGAAAAAAAGAGAGAGCAGGATCGCTTCGCCGATGTTCTTGCGGCGGATGGCGCGCACCGGATAGAGCACGTGGCACCCAGGGGCGGCCCGGGGAACCCCCGGCGGCGTCGCGGGGACTTCGTTGGGCAGCAGGTGGACCCCTTCGGGGTGCAGGCCGGCCGCCAGGAGGATGTCCCGGTCCCGGCGGTTGAGCACGGCATAGTGACAGTCGGCGGGGTAGGGGGCCGAACTGTAGGCGTCGGGACGGGCGTCTTCGGCAAAGTCGTGGATTTGCAATAGCAGCCGCAGGCCCCGTTGTTGAAAGCGGGCGAGGACCTCGGGAAGGAGCCGATTTTTGGCCAGGGTGGGATTGTGGAGGTGCACCAGGTCGCAGCCTCGGGGCCATCGTTGAACGATGGCCTCCCAGACCTGGTCCGCGGTCTGGCTGGCGGTCCACCGGGGATCGCGCCGCAGGTCGTAAGCCAGGCCGGGGACCACCGCCACCGGGGCGGGAAAGGGCGTCTCCGGCCCCTCCCCGCAAACCACCAGGACATCGGCGTGACCGGAGAGGGCTTCGACCTGGTGCCGGATCACCGATGTGACCCCGCCGGGTTTCAAGTGGTAGTGTACCATGACGATGTGCATGGCGAGGCCCCTGGCCGTAGGGTGAAGGGACTCAGTCCGTCGGCCCCGTTTCGGGATCCTGGCGGTAGCCGCATTCGGGGTTGGGGCAGACGAGAAAAAGGCCGTCCTTCTTGGTCCGTTTTTCCACCAGAAACGGGTGCCCGCAGCGGGGGCAGGGGATGGGAACCGGTTTGTCCCAGATGGCGTAGTTGCATTCCGGGTAACGGCTACAGCCGTAAAACACCTTTCCCCGCTTGGATCGCCGCTCCATCAGCACCCCCCCGCAACCCGGCACGGGACAGGCCACACCGGTGGAGGTGCCGCCGCCGGCGTTGCCGTTGAGCGACGCGGTGTACTGGCACTCAGGGTATCCGCTGCACGCCAGAAAGGGACCGAACCGGCCCTCCTTGATGCGCATGGGGCGACCGCACTTTTCGCACAGCTTGTCCGTTACGGTTTCTTTCGACGGCAGAATCGGCTGGACACGCCCCTTTTCATCACGGTGGTAGTTGCAGGTGAAGCGACAGGCCGGGTACCGGTTGCAAGCGAGATAGGCACCGTTTTTGCCCACCTTGATGTGCAGTTCGCCCTTGCCGCATTCGGGACAGGGGATGCCCACCGGTATGCCGACGCCGCGCATGCTGCGCATTTGCTCGCCGGCCCGCTCCAGCTCGCTGGAAAACTGGGCATAAAACTCCTTGAGAACGGCCAGCGAATCGATCTGGGCCGCTTCGATGCGGTCGAGGTTGTCTTCCAGACGCGCGGTGAAGTGGACCCCGAAGATATCGGAGAAATTGGCCACCAGCAGGTCGTTGACGATGAACCCCAGCTCGGTGGGATGAAAGTAGCCCTTGGTCATCTCCACGTAGCCCTTTTCCCGGATGGTGCTCAGGATGGCGGCGTAGGTGCTGGGGCGACCGATGCCGTTTTCTTCCAGTTCCTTCACCAGGGACGCTTCGGAAAACCGTGGCGGCGGCTGGGTGAAATGTTGCTTGGGGACCAGTGCGTGAAGGTTCAGCGGTTCCCCGTTGTGCAGCGGGGGGAGGGTGGATTTCTCCTGGTCCTTGGCCCCGCTTTCCTCGAAGCTCAGGTACAGGGCCATGAAGCCCGGAAATCGGATCGTGGAGCCCGAGGCCCCGAAACGATAGACCCCGGCCACAATGGTGACCGAGTTCTGGTCGATTTGGGCCTGGGCCATCTGGGAGGCGACGAACCGCTGCCAAATCAGGCGATAAAGGGCCAACTGGTCATCGTTGAGATACCGGGCAAGGTTCTCCGGGGTGTTGGCCACCACGGTGGGCCGGATGGCCTCGTGGGCGTCCTGGGCCTTGTTCTTGTTGGTAAACACCCGGGGGCGATCGATGGCGTACGCCGCACCGAAGCGTTGGCGAATGAGATTCAGGGCTTCGTTGGCGGCTTCGTCCGAGATCCGCGTCGAGTCGGTGCGCATGTAGGTGATGAGCCCCTCGGGGGCACCATCGCCGATGTCGATACCCTCGTAGAGCTGCTGGGCGATGGTCATGGTCTTCTTGGCGGAAAAACGCAGCTTCTGGATCGCCTCCTGCTGCAGTTTGCTGGTAATAAACGGCGGTAGCGGGTTGCGCCGCACCGTTTTCTGAACGACCTTTTCCACCGAAAAGGGGGCGCCCTCCAGTTCCGCGAGAATGGCGCGGGCTGAGGCTTCATCGGGGATCTTGACCTTGGTGGTGCCCTTTTTCACCAGCTTGGCCGAAAAGGTCGAGGGAAAATCCGCCTCGGTGGGCCGGGCGGTTTCCGGGCTCAGTTCGGCCGTGATGGACCAGTACTCTTCCGGCTCGAAGGCCTGGATGGCCCGCTCCCGATCGCAGATGATGCGCACGGCCACCGACTGCACCCGTCCGGCGCTCAACCCGCCTTTCACCTTGCGCCACAGCAGGGGTGAAACCTGGTAGCCGACGAGTCGATCGAGAATCCGTCGGGTCTGCTGGGCATCGTACTTGTGCGCGTTGAGCGGCAGGGGATGGGTCATGGCCTCGCGGATGGCGCCACCGGTCAATTCGTGAAACAGGACCCGATGGAACTGCCGTCCTTTTTTGCCCAACACTTCCGCGGTGTGCCAGGCGATGGCCTCGCCCTCGCGGTCCGGGTCCGGCGCCAGATAGATGTCGGCGGCGTCTCCGGCGGCCCGCTTCAAATCGTTGATCACCTTTTGCTTGCCGGAGATGGTCTGATAGCGAGGGGTGAAGTTGTTTTCGATGTCGATGCCGATGTCCCGCACCGGCAGGTCCTTGATATGGCCGACGGTGGCCGCCACGTTGTAGTCCTTGCCGATGTATTTCTTGATGGTGCGGACCTTGGTGGGAGACTCAACGATTACCAACGGTTTGCTCACGATTCTTCTCCAGCACTGTCTCTCTGGGCGCGTGGTACCACAGGATACCCCCTTGCGCCATGTCACGGTTTTCGGGCGAAACGTTTACCGGGCCACTGCACGATGACCCCGGCCAACTCCAGCTCCAGCAAGAGACCGGCCAGAATACCGGGGGGCAACTGGAGCTTGCGGGCCAAAACGTCGATGTGCACGGGATAGACGTCCATGGCCGAAAGCACCTGGTGAGCCTCGGAGGAAATCACCGCGGTGGGTGTTTTGACCGAATTCTGGCCCGGCGTCTTGATGTTGTCCTCGTTTCCGGCAAGCACCGCGGCGGGAAACTCCTCCAGGATGTCTTCCACCCGTTCCACCAGCTTGGCTCCCTGGCGGATCAACTGGTGGCTGCCGGCGCTTTTGAGGGATCCGACGCTGCCGGGAACGGCAAACACCTCGCGGTTCTGATCCGCCGCCATGCGCGCCGTAATCAGGGCGCCGCTGCGGCGACTGGCTTCCACCACCACCGTTCCCAGACTCATTCCGCTGATGATCCGGTTGCGCCGGGGAAAGTGATGGGCGTCGGGACCGGCCTGCATCGGCAATTCGCTGACCACGGCGCCCGTGGCCGCAATGCGCCGGGCGAGCTTCCGGTTTTCCGCCGGGTAGATGCGCCCCAGGCCACTGCCGAGCACCGCCACGGTGGCGCCGTTTCCGTCCAGGGCACCAAGGTGAGCCGCCGTATCGATGCCCAGGGCCAGCCCGCTGACCACGATAATTCCTCTGAGGGCCAGGTGGGAGGCGAGGTCCCTGGCGGTGGTCAAACCGTATTCGGTGGCGTTGCGGGCGCCGACAATGGCGATGGCCGGTCCCGCTGCCGCCAATTGCCCCCGCACGTAGAGCAGCGGCGGTGGATCTGGGATCTGGCGCAGCAGGGCGGGATAGATCGCATCGTTGTAAGTGATGATTTTCACCCCGGCGGTGCGGGCGGCCGCCAGATCGGTCCTCACCCCACGGGGCAGTTGATGGCCGACGATGGCGTTGGCCAGGGAGACCGAGATGCCTGCCCGTTGACAGAGCGATTCGACACCGGCCCCCAGAACCGCCTCCGGGGCGCCGAAGGTTTCGATCAGCCGCTTGAACAGGTGCGCGCCGATGCCGCGGACACCTGCCAGCGTAAACCAGGGCAGCAACCTTTCCATGCCGTTTCAGGACGGGGGCCGGCGGCGACGGCGAAAAACCGATGGTTTCAGGCGCGCCGCGTCCGGCCTTGCCAGAGCAATAGAATCGGGCTGGCGACGTAAATCGATGAGTAGGTGCCCACCAGGATGCCGATGAGCAGGGCCAGCGCGAAGTCGTGAATGATGCCGCCGCCGAGCAGCGCCAGAGCCAGGACCACGATGAGGGTGGTTCCCGACGTGAGGATCGTGCGGCTCAGGGTTTCGTTGATACTGCGATTGACCGTTTCGTCCAGGAGCCGTCGCGGATGGTTGCGGATGTTTTCCCGGATCCGATCGAACACGATGATGGTATCGTTGAGCGAGTAGCCGATGATGGTGAGCAGGGCGGCGATGATGGGCAGGGTGAATTCCTTGTCCAGCAGGGAGAAAACCCCCACGGTGATGCCCACATCGTGGATCAGGGCCACGATGGCGCCCATGGCGTAACGCAACTGCAAGAACCAGAAGAGCGCCAGGGTCACCACCACGCCGGCCAGAATCAGCCACGCCATGGACAGGTTGAGCAGCGAGAGCCCGTAGACGGCGCCGATGAGAGCCGCGGCGATGACGGCGGCGATGGTCCAACGCTGCTCGAAGCGGCCGCTGATGTAAATGGCGATGAACAGCAAGGAGTAGAAAATCGCCTGAAGGGCTTTCTTCTGAAGATCCTTGCCCACCTGGGGACCGACCATTTCCAGGCGCTGGATCTCGGCGGCGGTGGCGGTCCGTTGTGCCAGAATTTCCGCCACTCTCTCGGAGAGCTGGTCCGGGTTGTCGGCCATGTCGCTGCGGATGAGGTACTCGTTGTCATCGACCTGACCGAAACGCTGCACGGTGGCCTGGCCCAATCCGGCTTCGGCGATTGCCTGCTTGATGGTGTCGATGTCCACCGCGCTCTGAAACTTGACCTGGATCACCGTGCCGCCGACAAAATCGATGCCGTACCGCGGTCCCCGGTGCCAGATCAGGGTGACGATACTCAGCAGGATCAGCAGCGCCGACACGACATAGGCGGCCCGCCTCTTTCCGATGAAATCAATGTTGATGCCCGGCTTGATGAACTGCATGACGAAACGTCCTCTTTCAGATGCTCAAGCGTTCGATTTTGCGGCCCACCAGCAGTTGATCGAAGATGGCCCGGGTGAGAATCAATGCGGTGAACAGGCTGGCCACCACCCCGAGGCTCAAGGTGACGGCAAACCCCTTGACCGGGCCGGTGCCGAACTGAAACAGGACCAGGGCCGCAATCAAGGTGGTGATGTTGGCATCCATGATGGTGAGGGTGGCGCGCTGGTAACCGGCGTCCACCGAAGCCCGGGGGGATTTGCCCAGGCCCAGCTCCTCCCGGATACGCTCGAAGATCAGAACGTTGGCGTCCACCGCCATGCCGATGGTCAGGATGATGCCGGCCATCCCCGGCAGGGTCAGGGTGGCCTGAAAGGCCGCCAGCCCGCCGGCGATGAGCAGGATGTTGGCCACCAGGGCCAAATCGGCGATGACGCCGGCCTTGCGGTAGTAGATGGCCATGAAGATCAGCACGAAGACGCCGCCGACGATCATCGACAGCATGCCGGCGCGAATCGATTCGGACCCCAGCGAAGGCCCGACGCTGCGTTCCTCCTCCAGAATCAACGGCGCGGGCAGGGCGCCGGAGCGCAGCACGATGGCCAGGTCACGCGCTTCCTCGGTGGTGAAGCTGCCCGTGATACGGGCCTGGCCCCCCGAGATGCGTTCCTGGATCACCGGCGCGCTGTACACGTTGCCGTCCAGCACGATGGCCAGGCGCTTTTTGACGTTTTCACCGGTGACGCGTTCGAAAATCTGCCCGCCCTTCTTGTCGAAATCGATGGACACGTAAGGCTCGTTGTACTGGGAGTCGATCTGCACCCGGGCGTCGGTGAGGTAGGCGCCGGTGAGCAGCGGACGTTTTTTGATCAGATACGGCGTCTTGATGGTGCGGTTGGTGGCCGCATCACGGGTCACCTCGTAGAGCACCTCGCTGCCCGGCGGCACGTTGCCATCCAGGGCGGCGGACAAATCGTTGATCTCGTCGACGAGTTTGAATTCCAGCAACGCGGTGCGACCGATGAGTTCCTTGGCCCGTTTTTGATCCTTGACCCCGGGCAACTGCAACAGGATCTGGTCATCCCCCTGGCGCCGGATGTCCGGCTCGCTGACCCCGAACTGATCGATGCGGTTGCGGATCGTCTCCAGGGCCTGGGCCACCGAAAGGGCTTCGATGTGTTCGATTTCCTTTTCGGGCAGCGTGAGGACCAGGGTCCGCAGATCGTCGCCCCGTTGGTCGGAAACGATGCGCAAGCCGGTAAAGTCATCGTCCAGAACGGTTTGAAAGGCGTCACTGGCTTCCTGGCCGGCGATACGGACCTCGATGCGGCGGCCGTCATCCACCTCGATACGCTGGTAGCGGACCCGGGCCTGACGCAGGGCGTCGCGAAGATCGTCCGCGGTGCGGGCCACGGCCGCTTCGATGGCCTTGTCCCGGTCCACCCTGAACAGCAGATGCATGCCGCCTTGCAGATCCAGGCCCAGGTTGATCCGCTTGTGGGGCCAAAGGCTGGGATTGAGCGTCGGCAGCACATAGATCACGGCGGCCACCATTACCGCGATGATCACCATCAGACGCCATGAGATACGCTTCAAGGCTCAAGTCCTTTCTTGCTTTGCGAGTGCGGTCAAACAGCCGTGCCCGCGTGGCCCGGATCAGCGCCCGCCGACGCAACGCAGACCGGGCGGTCGGCGGCGAAGGGAAAGATCCGGAACGCGGGCACCCCAATCGTCCTCGGGTGACGACGCTGGTTACGCCGACGGGGTTACTTGTCCGTCTTGGTATCGTTGGCTTCCGCCTTGGCGGGGGCAGGGGCACCGGAAGCACGCACCAGTGCGGCCACATTGCCGCGGTTGACCTTGACGCGCACCTTTTCGGCAATTTCCAGCGTCAGAGTCGCTTCATCCATGCCGGTGATCCGACCGTGAAGCCCCCCGCTGGTGATGATCCGATCGCCTTTTTTCAATTCGGCGATCATGTTCCGGTGCTCTTTCTGTTTTTTTTGCTGGGGTCGAATCAGCAGAAAATAGAAAATGACGAACATCAGAATCAAGGGAACGAAAGAGGCGAAACCTCCGGCGGCTCCCTGGGAAGCGGCGCCTCCCTGGCCCATGGCATAGGCGATATCGATCAAACCGGAACCTCCCTTTCTTCAAGCCGCCTTTCGGCGGCTCCAAAAATAACGCCCACCGCCAGCGGCAGGCAAAATCGGGGCTGGTATACTGGAAATCACCAGTGGGGTCAAATCATTTTGGTTTTTCGAGGTTCATCCGTGGGGCCACATGATATCCTGGCTGGCCGATGGGGCAAAGTCGGCCAGCCGAGAAAAATCAAGGGGAAGCCAGGAGCCAGAGCGTGTCTCCGTCGAAGCGGATGCGGTCCAGTGCGTTGACGTCGATCTGGTCCAGCAGGGAGAAAACCGCTTTCATCCGGTAGACGATGATTTTGCTGCGGGGATAGATCAGGTCGATGGACGGGTCCAGGCGACGTTCCCGCAGGTTGTAGATATAGACCATCCCCTCGGAGAATTTCAGCAACCGCCCAATGCCGCTGCTGGTGCCATTGATCTTGGGTTCGTCGGCCAACGGCGGCAATTGGACGCCCTTGGCCTTGAAGTATTCCTTCAGCAGGGCGAAATGAATGTTCCAAAGGTTATCGCCGGGCCGAACGACATGGATGCCGTAAACCTCGGATGGTGTCGCGGACGCGCCCCGGGCGCCGGTCTCCGATTCCACGATGCGGCCTTCCTTGATGGCGATTTGTCGCTGAATATCGGCCATGGCAACGGTTTCATCGCCCAGGCGGATGGTTTCCCGGTCGGTGACGATGGCGTCCATGGCGTTTTTCAGGCCGTAATCGGCCTTGCGTTGGTCCATCAACTGCTTGGCGGTTTCATCCTGTTCCAGCGCCTCAAAATCGATCACCGGCGGTTGATGCACCGGTAGCCGTACCCTGGAGGGGTCGGCAGCGGTGGGACCGGGCGGTGGCTGGGGCGCTTCCCGCAAAACGCGCACCATGACCAGGCCGATCAGCGCCACCAGCGCCAGAGCGAAAAACCAGGGCTTGGCCGAGCGGCGGTTGGCGGCATGTTGATCGTTTTCGCTCATGGAACTTGCCTCTTTCGACGGAACGCGCCGTCGGTTCTCACGCCGCTGCCGGACGGGGCTCGATATGGATGTCGCTTTGCCCCGGTACCATCTGGGCCACGCCTTCGATGCTGATGCTGATGTCTCGACGCTGTTCCAGATCGAGCAGTTCCCGACGCTTGCGGTTCAGCAGGTAATGGGCCACCGGCACGGGGACCTGGCAGCGGGCCGCAGCGATGTCTCCCTTGAGGGTCTTGAGGCTCAACTGACGCAGAAAGGCAACGGCCAGGGTCTCCGCCGTGGGGGTCAACCCGCGCCCCCCGCAGTGGGGGCAGGTGGTATAGCCGCCGAAAACGATGGAGGGCCGCAGGCGTTGCCGGCTCATCTCCATCAGCCCGAACTTGGAGATGCGCCCCACCCGGGTGCGGGCCTTGTCGATTTTCAAATGATCCTTCAGGGCTTTTTCCACCGCGTTGCGATGTTTGGTTTCACGCATGTCGATAAAATCCAGGACGATCAATCCCCCCAGGTCCCGTAGGCGAAGTTGCCGGGCGATCTCTTCGGCGGCCTCCAGGTTGGTTTGAAGGGCGGTCTCTTCGATGGAGCGCTGCTGGGTCGCCTTGCCCGAGTTGACGTCGATGGCCACCAGGGCTTCGGTTTGATCGATGACGATGGAACCGCCGGATTTCAGCGGCACCCGGTTTTCGTACACCGAGGCGATCTGTTCTTCGAGTTGGAATTTGGTGAACAGCGGTTTGGCGCCCTTGTAGAGCTTTACGCTCTGGACCTGCTTGGGGGCGATGATCTGCATGAACTTGCGTGCTTCCTGATAGACATTCGGGTCATCGATCATCACCTCGTCCACGTCCGGGGTGAAGTAGTCCCGCAGCGAGCGCAGCACCAGGTTGCGCTCCTTGTAGAGCAGGGCGGGGGTGGGCACTTTCATCACCATGTCCTTGATGCTGCGCCACAGCCGCATCAGGGTGTTGAAATCCTTGGTGATGGATGTTTTGGTGCATCCCTCGCCGGCCGTGCGCACGATGACGCCGAAATTCTCCGGCAGCTTGATGCCGGTGATGATCTCCTTGAGACGGCTGCGTTCCTCCTCGGACTCGATTTTGCGTGAGATGCCCCGGCTGTCGCTGCCGGGCATCAACACGACGAAGCGACCCGGCAGGCTGATGTAGGTGGTCAGCATGGCCCCTTTTTTGTTGATGGGGTCCTTTTCCACCTGCACCATGAGTTCCTGGCCTTTGCGGACCAGGTGATTGATGGAATGGTCCCCTTCCCGGTGGGGCTGGTGGTAGTCGGGATGGATCTCCTGCAACTGCAGAAAACCGTGACGTTCGGCGCCGTACTCCACAAAGACGGCCTGGAGACTCGGTTCAATGCGAACGATGACCCCTTTGTAGATATTGCCATGGGTGATCTCGCGGGTGGCACTTTCGATGTGAAACTCTTCCAGTTTGCTGTCGGTGACCTTGGCGATGCGGCATTCCTCGGTGTCGACGGCGTTGATCAGGATATTGCTGCTCATGGTATCTTCCTCGGATGGTTTTGGACTGTTTTCGCCCGAAAGCATAATGGGATTGACGCGTGCAAGTCAAACCCTTTGTCGTCGGCCCTCGGATGCCTGCCCCGGTCCCCGTGCACCCAGGGGGATCGCCGTTATCGGCCGCTTGTTATTTGACGGCCATTGTGGCATGAGATGAGCCGATGCCGGCGCGTTGGGCGCCGGCGGTTTTGCTCGTTTTTTCGAATTTTCGGGCCACTGCCCCCGCGCGGCGGCGGCGGCGGACCGGCAAAGGAATCATCGAGGATGGAAGAACGCTACAGCCCGCAAGACATCGAAACCAAGTGGCAGCAACGCTGGCAGGACCAGGGCCTGTTCCAGGTTGAAGTCGATACCCGGCGCCCCAAATATTACCTTTTGGAAATGTTTCCCTATCCCTCGGGCAAGATCCACATGGGGCACGTCCGAAACTATACCATCGGCGACGTGGTGGCGCGCTACAAGCGCATGGCCGGTTTCAACGTCTTGCACCCCATGGGATGGGACGCCTTCGGCATGCCGGCGGAAAACGCCGCCATCGCCAATCAGACCCATCCGGCGCGCTGGACCTACGAGAACATCGCCGCCATGCGCGCTCAGCTTCAGCGTCTCGGGTTCTCCTATGACTGGGACCGGGAGCTGGCCACCTGCCGGCCAGAATACTACCGCTGGGAGCAGTGGCTCTTCATCCAGATGTACAAGCGCGGCATGGCCTACCGCAAGGAATCCTTCGTCAACTGGTGCGAAACCTGCACTACGGTGCTGGCCAACGAACAGGTGGAGGCGGGGATGTGCTGGCGCTGTGGTGAGCCGGTGCGTCAGAAAAGGCTCGCCCAGTGGTTTTTGCGCATCACCGACGAGGCCGAAGATCTCCTTCGGTACTGCGACCGGCTGCCGGGGTGGCCCGACAAGGTCCTGACGATGCAAAAAAACTGGATCGGCCGCAGCGAAGGGGCGGAGGTCCGCTTTGCCGTGGCCGATGCCGAGGCGGCCATTACGGTTTTCACCACGCGGCCCGACACCCTCTTTGGCGCCACCTTCATGTGTTTGGCGCCCGAGCATCCGCTGGTGGCCGAGCTGTCGGCCGGCACCGACCAGGCCGAGGCCGTGGCGGCCTTTGTCGAGCGCATCGCCCTCCAAGAGCGCAGTGCCCGGGCTCTGGAAACCTATGAGAAGGAAGGGGTCTTTCTCGGTCGCTACTGCATCAACCCGGCCAACGGGCGGCGCATGCCGATCTTCACGGCCAATTTCGCCCTGATGGAATACGGCACCGGGGCGGTGATGTCGGTGCCGGCCCACGACCAGCGCGACATGGATTTCGCCCGCAAATACGATCTGCCGGTGGTGGTGGTGGTTCAGCCCGAAGGGGCGACCCTCACCGCCGATGGCCTCACCGAGGCTTATACCGGCCCGGGAAAGATGGTCCACAGCGGCGCCTATGACGGGATGGACAACGAAACGGTCAAAGGGGCCATCGTCGCCGATCTCGCCCGGAAGGACCTGGCGCGTCACACGGTGAGCTACCGCCTCCGGGACTGGGGCATCTCGCGTCAACGTTACTGGGGGGCGCCGATTCCCATGATCCACTGTCCCCACTGCGGGATCGTGCCGGTCCCCGAGGACCAGTTGCCCGTGGTCCTGCCCGAGGACGCCGATCTGCTCGAGGGCGGGCGCAGCCCCCTCGGCGTACTGGAGCGCTTCGTGGAGACCACATGCCCGATTTGCGGTGCGGCGGCCCGACGAGACACCGACACCATGGACACCTTCGTGGAGTCCTCCTGGTACTTCGAGCGTTACTGTAGCCCCCGCTACGAGGAGGGGATGTTCGACCCGGCGGCCGTTGCCTACTGGATGCCGGTGGACCAGTACATCGGCGGGGTGGAGCACGCGATATTGCACCTGCTCTATTCGCGCTACTTCACGAGAATTTTGAAACACTTCGATCTGGTGGACTACAAGGAGCCGTTCACCCGGTTGTTGACCCAGGGCATGGTGTGCAAGGAGACCTACCGCTGCCCCCAGCACGGTTTTCTCTTCCCGGAGGAAATCGACGAGGCGGGCTGTTGTCGTCGCTGTGGTCAGGTCGCCGAGGTGGGCCGGGTGGAGAAGATGTCCAAGTCGAAGAAAAACGTCGTGGATCCCAACCTGCTCCTCGACCAGTACGGTGCCGACACCACACGGTTGTTCTGCCTGTTTGCCGCGCCCCCGGAGCGTGACCTGGAGTGGAGTGCCCAGGGCGTGGAGGGCGCTTACCGCTTCCTGAACCGGGTCTGGCGCCTGGTGTATGCCTGGCGGGAACGCATCCGCCAGGCAACGGCCTACGACGGGCCGCTGGCGGATCTGAGCGATCCCTTGCGCTCCCTTTTTCAAAAGACCCACCAGACCATCCAGCGGGTCACCCACGACATCGAGAACCGGTTTCATTTCAACACGGCCATCAGCGCGGTGATGGAACTGGTGAATCAGTTGGGAACCGTACCGGTGGACGGTGACGGCGATGCGCGAACCGAAGCCGTGGTGCGTTCGGCGGTGGAGGCGGTGGTGGTGCTGCTCTCTCCCATGGTGCCGCACATCGCAGAGGAGTTGTGGCATACCCTGGGGCAGTCGGGCAGCGTGCTGGAAGCCGCCTGGCCTCGATGGCGTGCCGACGCGCTGACCGTGGACACGGTGACGGTGGTGGTCCAGGTCAACGGCAAGCTGCGGGGGCGCTTCGAGGCGCCGGCCGGCACCGACGAGGACCAGCTGAAGCAGTTGGCGCTGGCCGATGCCAAGGTGGCGGCATTCATGGGCGACAAGCCGGTGCGCAAGATGATCGTGGTACCGGACAAACTGGTGAACATCGTTGTCTAAGGGAAGGGCGGCATGAGAGCGCAGCGCGGATGGGTGTGGCTCGGCTTGATCGGCTTGGCCTTGGTGGCCGCTTCGTGTGGGTACCGTTTCGTCGGCGGGGAGCCGTTACCGGGCGACGTTCGGCGCATCTTCGTGCCCATGGCGGAAAACCGGACCGCCGAGAGTGGAATGGAGGCCGTGGTGACCAACGCGTTGCGCCGGGAAATTATTCGTCGGGGATTGACGGTCTGCGCCCATCGCGCCGGCGCCGATGCCGCTCTCACGGCCGCCGTCGTGCGCGCCTCCGGCGACACCATCACCCGCGAGACAACGGTCACCGCCCTGGAGCGGCAAGCGTCACTGACGGTGGTGGTGTCCTTTACCGGTGCCGAGGGCACGCGCCGTCGCACGGTCACGACCTGGGAAACCTACGCGGTAACGGGGGATCGCAGCGCCATGGACCACCAGCGGCGCTTGGCCCTGGAAGAGGCGGCGGATCGCCTGGCCCAGAAGGTGCTCACCGATCTTTCCGCTGATTTCTAAATGCTCACCCGGCCAACCAACAAAAGCGGCCGGCCATCGGTTTCCCTCCAGGGGGCGCGTACCGATGCCGGCCGAGTCGGAACAGGGCGGGGAACAGCGGGTTATCGATTGGCTGCGTTGATCTGACGCGCCAGGCGAGAAATCTTGCGGGCCGCCGTCCGTTTATGAATCACGCCTTTCTTGGCGGCCTTGGCAATGGTGGACTGGGCCGCCTTGAACTGAGCCAAAGCGTCGGCAGGATTCTCCGCTACGGCGGCACGAGTCGCCTTGGTGACATTCTTAACCCGGGTTTTGACCATCCGGTTCCGCAACCGCCGTTCCTGGCTTTGACGGGCGCGTTTGATGGAAGACTTGTGATTGGCCACGGTAAAACACTCCTTTCGACCGATCTGGATCATTCAATTGATAGATATCGCTTACTTAAAAGAGAGCTGATACTGCAATCGGCGGCGGTTTGTCAAGAAAAACAAGTCGAGGCGTCGCCACCGATTGACGCTTGGTGGTTTTTTATTTTATACCGATTCTGCTCTTATCCCGTCATCGGCTTCATCGATCCCGTGACCGGAACCCGCACCGACTGTCAGCCCGAAACCATGGATGCCATCGCGGCCACAGGAACCTGGAAGTGACCAAATACCATAAAATAATGATGGCCGCGGTGTTGTTGGGGCTGATTCACTTCGCTTTGGTGATTGTTTTTGGCGACAAGGGGTTGGCGGAACTTTACCGGCAGCGCACCGCCCACCAGCGCCAGTTGGCGGACAATGATCGACTGGAACGTCACAACCTTGTCCTGTTTGGGAAAATTCAGCGTTTAAGGAGCGATCCGGCCTATATCGAAGCCGTGGCGCGACAGCAGCTGCTGGTGCGGCCGGAAGAAATCGTGATCAGCTTGCCTGCACCCGCACCGGAACCTTGATGATGACCACGGGCAACCGAATCTTCTACACGGCCACCATGGCCAGACTGTACGCCGAGCAGGGGAACCTCTCCCGGGCGGTGATGATCTACCGTCACCTGCTGCGTGAATTCCCCGAAAGAGAGGATCTGGTTCAGGCCCTGGCCGATGCCGAAGCCCGGCTTGCAGCCCGGGATCCCTACGATATCGTGGAGCGGATCAGCCAATGGGCACATCTGACGTTGAAGTTGGGGCGGATCGCCAAGCTGGGCCGGATCCGCCGGCAACTGCAAACCCGGGCCAGCGCGGATCAACCGATATCGCGCATCGAGGAAAAATCATGATCCGTAACAGAAGGAGACCAGTGATGGCGTGGCGCGGTTGGGGGGTTGCCCTGGTGCTGCTGATGGTCGTTTCAGGCTGCACGACGATGAGTGGAAACGACAACGGCCAGTCGTCGGAATCGGTGCAACCGGCGCCGGACAAGGGACCACTTCCCTCGGATTTCGGTGATATCCGGTTGCCCCGGTCCCTCAAGCCGGTCAAGGACCAGACCTTTTTCATGCAGACCGGCGGTTTTGCCGCCGGCGTGATCTCCCTGCGGGGCCGGGTGGACAGTCATTCGCTGGTCACTTTTTTCGAAAGCCAAATGCAGAGTGACAACTGGCGCATCGTCGGCTTCTTCAAGTCCAGCCGATCCCTGATGATGTTCTACAAGGAAAACCGCTGGTGCGTGATCAACATCACCGAAAAGGACTTTTTCACCTACGTGGAGGTCTGGGTGGCGCCCACCCTCCATCCCGTGGAAACCAACCTCATCAACTGAGGCGCGCTTCGCATTTTCATTTCCATCACCACGAGATCAACGGAGAAACAGATGACGAGTCAACGCAGGGCCGGGCACGAGGGTTTGGAGAGGATGGGTTGCCAATGACCGGATCCCTGACAGGCAAGACCCTCGTGCTCGGGGTGACTGGCGGCATCGCAGCTTACAAGAGCGTGGAATTGCTACGGCTGTTGCGCACCGCCGGCGCCCGGGTGCGGGTGGTGATGACGCGCAGTGCCACCCGGTTTGTCGGGCCCACGACTTTCGAGGCCCTTTCCGGCGAACCGGTCTGGATCGAGATGTTTGAAGCCCGGTCGGATGCGGCCATGCGCCACATCGACTGGGCTCAGCGGTGCGATGCGGTGGTGGTGGCGCCGGCCACCGCCAACATTCTCGGCAAGCTGGCCAACGGCATTGCCGATGATCCTTTGAGCACCCTGCTGTTGGCCGCCACCTGCCCGGTGATGCTCTGTCCGGCGATGAACACCCACATGTTCCGTCATCCGGCCGTGGTGCGGAACCTGGCCCGGTTGGAAGCCGATGGTCACCGCATCCTCGCGCCGGACAGTGGGGACCTGGCCTGTGGCACCGTGGGGCCGGGTCGTCTGCCGGACCCGGGCGTGATTTTCGACCGCATCCGGGCTCTGCTGGCCCCCAAGGATTACCGGGGCCGCCGGATGCTGGTCACCGCCGGGCCGACACGGGAGATGCTGGATCCCGTACGCTTCTTGAGTAACCCGTCCTCGGGCCGCATGGGGTTTGCCGTGGCCCGGGCCGCGGAGCACCGCGGTGCCGCCGTCACCCTGGTCAGCGGCCCCAGCACTCTGACGGATCCGGTCAATGTCGCCACGGTGCGGGTCACCACGGCCCGGGAAATGGCCGAAGCGGTCTGGCAACACGCCGCTGACGTCGATATCGTCGTCAAGACCGCGGCGGTATCCGACTATCGTCCCGGGTCCCCGGCCACCCAAAAGATCAAGAAGGAGGCGGGGGACATGGCGCTGATCCTGACCCGCAATCCGGATATTCTGATGGAGTTGGGGCGCCGCAAGCAGACCGGTCAGGTTCTGGTCGGCTTTGCCGCCGAGACCGAGAACCTGGACGGGTACGCCGCCGGAAAGCTGAAGCAAAAGAATCTGGATTTGATCGTGGCCAACCGCATCGGCGCCGTCGGGGCCGGCTTCGAAGTCGACACCAACGTGGTTTCCCTTTTTTATCGCGACGGCCGGCGTGAGGATCTGGAATCCATGAGCAAAAACGACTTGGCCCACCTGCTGCTCGACCGCATCGCCAACCTGCCCTCCGGCGTGTGAACCGATGAGCACAGATTCCTTTGCCCACATCGTGGAAGAGGTGCAACGCAGTTTGCGGTGGCTGGCCTTGGCCGGTTGGAAGGGGTTTGATTGCCGCCCAGAGACCCTTTCGCGTCTCGATGGGTGGTCGCGGTCCCCCGTCGCATCGGTTGCTTCAACGCCAAAGGTGCCGCAGCCGGTGGCCGACCAAGGGCCGGCCCCTTCGCCCGTCCCTTGCGCCGAAACCCTGGCGCGCATCCGCCAAGACATCGGTGACTGCCAGCGCTGCAAGCTCTGGCGTCAACGCCGGCACATCGTTTTCGGCCAGGGCGATCCCCGGGCCCGTCTGGTTTTTGTCGGCGAGGGCCCCGGTTTCGATGAGGACCGGCAAGGAGAGCCTTTCGTGGGTGCCGCCGGCCAACTACTCACCAAGATCATCCAGGCCATGGGGCTCTCGCGGGAGCAGGTGTATATTTGCAATATCATCAAATGCCACCCTCCGGGAAACCGTAACCCGGAGGCGGATGAAATCGCCGCCTGCCTGCCGTTTTTGAAGCGACAGCTTGCCGTAATCGCCCCGGATTGTATCTGCGCCCTGGGCGCGGTGGCGGCCCGCACGCTGTTGGAAACCGACCTGCCCATCTCAAAGCTGCGGGGACGCTTTCACCAGGTCCAGGGTATTGTGGTGATGCCGACCTTTCATCCGGCCTACCTGCTGCGCAACCCGGAGCAAAAACGGGCTGTCTGGGAGGACATCCAGCAGATCATGGTCCGCTTGGGCTTACCGCGTCCATCCCGAGGGCAATCCCGTCCTCCGACGGGTGCGACACCCGGCTGAAGCGGTGGTTTCCGGCGGCCGGCACTACCATCTTGACAGCCTCAGAGGCTGTAGGTAGGTTGCGGCAGCTTTGGCACGGGCGGGGGTGAGGAAAATCGGGGTGTTCGTCCAACCAATTCAAGCAAGGGGAGGGGCTATGCGACGTTGTTGCGGATGGAGAGGGGTGGTGGGGTTGGCCGTGGTGATGCTGTGCGCCGGGACGGTTTGGGCCGATGATGTCACCGATTCGATCAACGAGGCGCTGGAGTACTACAACGCCGGCAAGTACAGTGAGGCCGTTGGCAGCCTGAACTACGCGGCCCAGATCATCGGCCAGAAGAAGGGGGGGCAACTGGAGGACTTTCTGCCGTCGCCCCTGGATGGATGGTCCGCTGAAGAAACGGACTCCCAGGCCGCCGGAGCGGCCATGTTCGGCGGCGGCGTATCGGCCAGCCGCAGCTATTTCAAAGACAACGCTTCGGTCAATATCCAGATTGTCACCGATTCCCCCATGCTCCAAGGTATGATGATGTTGTTCACCAATCCGGCGTTGGCCGCCTCGGACGGCGGCAAACTGGAAAAAATCAACGGGCAAAAGGCCATCGTCAAGTACAGTGCCGCGGATCGCGAGGGAACGATTCACATCATGGTGGTCAACCGCTTTCTGGTGACCATCGAGGGCACCGATGTCACCAAGGATGACTTGACGGCCTATGCCGCAGCCGTCGACTACGACAAGCTGGCGGCCATGCCCTGAATTTTTTTGCTTGAACGTTTTACGAAGGTGACCCTGAGAGAAATCCTGCACGGTTGACAACAGAACAGAGGAGGAGACGAGATGAAACGCGTTATAATGGTATGTTTGGCCCTTTCGCTGGTTTTGGGGGGCACGGCCACCGCGGAGATGAAAACCCTGCGCCTGGCCCTGGCCTCGGATCCGGAAACCCTCGATATCCAACAGCAGCTCTCCGGCAACATGCTCGAATTTTCCCACTGGGTCTTCGATCCGCTGGTCCGCTACGCCCAGGACATGTCCTTTGAACCGCGTCTGGCCGAAAAGTGGGAGCAGATCGATCCGCTGACCATCCGCTTCCATCTGGTCAAGGGGGTCAAGTTCCACAGCGGCAACCCCTTTACGGCCAAGGATGTGGTCTTCACCGTCAATCGTATGAAGCAGAGCGTGGATTTCAAAGGGCTCTTCGAAGCCTTCGAGACCCCGGTGATCGTGGACGACTACACGGTGGATATCAAAACCAACAAACCCTACTCGTTGGTTCTGAACATGGCCACCTACATCTTTCCTCTGGACAGCGTTTTTTACACCGGCACCGACGAAAAGGGCCAGCCCAAGGACGCGGTGGTCAAGGCGGGCTACTCCTTTGCCAACGAAACCCTGCCCAGCGGGACCGGGCCGTATCGCTGCACCTTCCGTGAGCAGGGCGTGCGCATGGAGCTGGAGCGCAACCCCGACTACTGGGACAAGAACTCTCCCGGCAACATCGGCAAGGTCATCCTGACGCCGATCAAGGAGGAGGCCACCCGCGTGGCGGCGCTGCTCTCCGGAGACGTGGATTTCATCTATCCGGTGCCGCCCCAGGATTTCGATCGCATCGACAAGGATCCCAAGGTCAACCTGTTCACCTACACCGGCGGGCGCATCATCACGGTGCAGATGAACCAGAACCGCCTCGAGGCCTTCAAGGATCCGCGGGTGCGTCAGGCCATCAACCTGGCCACCAACAATGTGGGCATCGCCGAGAAGATCATGCGTGGCACCGCCACCCCGGCCGGTCAACTCAGCCCCAAGGGTTACGCCGGTCATGACCCGGCGCTGGTGCCTCAGTACGACCTGGCCAAGGCCCAGGCCCTGATGAAGGAAGCCGGCTACGAGAACGGGTTCGAGGCGAGCATGATCGCCACCAACAACCGCTACGTCAACGACGAGAAGATCGCCGAGGCCTTCGCGGCCATGATGGCCAAAATCAATATCAAGGTAAATCTGAAGACCATGCCCAAGGCCCAGTACTGGGACGAATTCGACAAGCAGGTGGCCGATTTTCAACTGGTCGGCTGGCACTCGGACACCGAAGATTCCGGCAACTTCTACGAGTTTCTGGCCATGTGCCCCAACAAGGAAACCGGCTACGGCCAGTACAACTCGGGCAACTACTGCAACCCCGAAGTGGATCGGCTCACTTTGGCCTGCCAGACCGAAACCGATCTGACCAAGCGCACCGCCATGCTCAAGCAGATCGAAAAAATTCTCTACGACGAGGCGTTCTGCGTCTACTTTCACTGGCAGAACCATTCCTATGGCGCCGCCAAGGGTCTGGACGTGCTGCCCATCGTCAACGTGATGAACTTTCCCTACATCGGCGACCTCGTCTGGAACTAGGACCGTTGGGAAGTTGATCCATTCCTCTACGGCGGCTGTCGCCCCGCGGGTCGGCAGCCGCCGGTTTACCTGCGGGGCGGTTCCCGTTCTCGGAGACTTGCGGAAAACTCATGTTTGCATTCATTGTCCGGCGCGTTTTCCAGGCCATTCTGGTGATGGTGGTCATCGCCTTCATCGGCTTTTCGGTGCAGCACAGCATCGGCGACCCGGTGCGCGACATGGTGGGCGAGCGCGTCTCTTTGGCCGAACGGGAAGCCCTCCGCGAGCAGTTGGGACTCAACGATCCGGTGCTGGCGCAGTTTGGTCGTTTCTGCTGGAAGGCGTTGCACGGCGACCTGGGTACCTCCTACTTTCACAAGCGGCCGGCGCTGGACGTCATCGTTTCCAAGGCACCGGCGACTCTGGAACTGGTTTTCGGGGCCACGGTGATCATTCTCTCGTTCTGCTTTCCGGTGGGCATCTACACCGCCATTCAGCCCCGGGCCTGGTTCTCGCGCTTTGTGATGGCGGTGAGCACCATCGGGGTGGCGGTGCCGGTTTTCCTCACCGCCATCGTGCTCATCTACGTCTTCGGTGTCGAGTTGCAGTGGCTGCCCACCTACGGCCGGGGGGTGACGGTGAACGTGGGCGGTTGGGACACCGGCCTGCTCACCGCCGATGGCCTGTTGCATCTCATCCTGCCCAGCGTATCCCTGGCTTCCATCATGCTGCCCCTGTATATCCGTCTGATCCGTTCGGAGATGATGGAAGTGCTTGAGACCGAGTACATCAAGTTCGCCTGGGCCAAGGGGCTGAGCCGCTGGCGGGTCTGGCTGCTGCACGCCTTCAAGAATACCCTGTTGCCGGTGATCACCGTTTTCGGGGTGGAAATCGGGATCCTCTTCGCCTTCACCCTGCTCACCGAGACGGTGTTCCAGTGGCAGGGGATGGGATTCATGTTCCTGGAGGCGGTGGAACGTTCCGATACCGCCCTGCTGGTGGCCTATCTGGTGGTGGTGGGGGTGATGTTCGTGGTGATCAACACCATCGTGGATATCTGCTATGGCCTGATCAACCCCATGGTCCGGATTGCGGGGAACCCATGAGAGGCTGGCAGCGGTTCAAAAAATCGTACTTTTTTTACAGCTTCCGGCGCGATCCGGTTGCCCTGACGAGTTTTACGATCTTCTTTTTCCTCGTCTTGGTGAGCCTTTTTGCCCCGGCGATCGCCCCTCACAACCCTTACGACACCAGCACCATCGACGTGATGGACGCCGAGCTTCCGCCCTCCTGGATGGACGGCGGGGAAGAACGGTTCTGGCTGGGCACCGATATCCAGGGCCGGGACCTCTACTCCACCATGCTCTACGGGCTGAGGACGTCGGTGGCCATCGGCATCGGCGCCGTTCTGTTTCAGGGGATTCTCGGGATCGTGGTAGGGTTGACCGCCGGGTACGTGGGGGGAAGGGTGGACAGCCTGCTCATGCGGGTGGCCGACATTCAGTTTTCGATCCCTTATCTCATCGTGGCCATCATCACCAGCGCCATTTTTCAGTTGGCCTTCGGGTTGGGACGCTTCGAGCAACTGGCCATGCCGCTGTTGATCGTGATCATCGGCATCTCCGAGTGGCCCAAGTACGCCCGCACCGTACGTGCCTCGGTGCTGGGTGAAAAACAGAAGGAGTACGTGGAGGCGGCCCGGGTCATCGGGTTGAACCCGGCGCGGATCATGTACCGTCACATCCTGCCCAACACGTTGACCCCGGTACTGGTGATCTCCACCATCCAGGTGGCCCAAGCGGTGATGAGCGAGGCGGCGCTGAGCTTTCTGGGGCTGGGAATGCCGGTGACCAAGCCGTCTCTCGGCTCGTTGATCAAGGCGGGGTTTCAGTACGTCTTTTCCGGCTCTTGGTGGATCTCGACCTTTCCGGGCATCCTGCTGGTGACCTTCACCTTGGTGGTGATCCTCTTCGGCGACTGGTTGCGCGACGTGCTCAATCCCAAGTTGTACAAGGGGTGAAGAGAATGACTAAAATTACGAGTGACTAAAATGACTAAAATGACTAAAATGAAGAATGACTAAAGTTGATGAATTTGGCCGATTTCTGGAGTTCTCCGGAAGTCCTGGTGAAACACAATATTAAAATGCCGGAGCGAAGCGACACCACAACTTTAGTCATTTTAGTCATTCGTCATTTTAGTCATTAACTTTAGCTCACTCGTAATTCGATTGTGATCGAAGACAGGCCATGACGCATCTTCTGGAAGTCGAAAATCTCGAAGTCAAATTCGCCCTGCGCTTCGGCGATCTGACCGCCATCGACGACATCAGTTTCTATCTGGACAAAAAGGAGAAACTGGGGATCGTGGGGGAAAGCGGAGCCGGCAAGTCGGTGACGGGGTTTGCCATCATCAACCTGCTCAGCAAGCCGGGCTACATTGCCGGGGGACGGATCCGTTTCGAGGGCCGTGAGATCAACCGTCTCTCCGCCGAGGCGCTGCGCCAGATCCGGGGCAACCGGATCAGCATGATCTTCCAGGATCCCATGATGACCCTCAACCCGGTGCTGACCATCGGCACCCAGATGGTGGAAACGGTGCAGGCCCACCGCCGGATCGGCAAGGCCGAGGCCCGGGAGCTGGCCCTGGAGAAGCTGCGCAAGGTCTATATCCCATCGCCGGAAAAACGCCTGGACCAGTACCCCCATGAGATGTCCGGGGGGATGCGCCAGCGCATCGTCATCGCCATCGCCTTGCTCACCGATCCGGCCCTGATCATCGCCGATGAGCCCACCACGGCCCTGGATGTCACCATCCAGGCCGGGATCATGGAGCTGCTCACCGAACTGTGCGAGACGGAAGCGATGGGGCTGATTCTCATCACCCATGATCTGGCCGTCGTCTCCCAGGTCACCGAGCGCATTGCCGTGATGTACGCCGGCCGGATCATCGAAACCGGGTACACCACCGATATCGTCACCCATCCGCGTCACCCTTACACCATCGGGTTGATCAATTCCCTGCCCGGCACGCGTCAGGCCGGCAGCCGCCTGGAGCAGATTCCGGGCATGATGCCGAACCTCACCGCCATCCCGGAGGGTTGTGCCTTTCACCCCCGCTGTTTTCTCGCGGCGGACCAATGCCGCCGCCACCGGCCTGAATTGACGGCGGTCAGCGGCGGACGTCATTGGGCCGCCTGTCATCGCCTGGACCAGACCCTCGGGCACAATCACTTACACCGTTGAATGAATCTTCCATGCCGAAATCGACGACACCGCTGCTTTCCATTCGCCATCTGGTCAAGCATTTCGATATTTCGGGGAGCTTGCTCGATCAACTGACCCTGGAAAAAGGGCGCCTGCGCCGCCGGCGCACCACGGTCAAGGCCGTCAACGACGTGAGCTTCGAGATCCGCCGCGGCGAAACCCTCAGCGTGGTGGGGGAAAGCGGCTGCGGCAAGTCCACCCTGGCACGAACCGTCATCGGGCTCTACCCGCCCAACCGGGGAGAGGTGGTTTACGAGGACCGGCGCATCGATCACCTCTCGGCACGGCAGATGCTGCCGTTTCGTCGCAAGATGCAGATGATCTTCCAGGACCCCTACGCCTCGCTCAACCCGCGCATGACGGTGGCCCGGACCCTGGAAGAGCCGGTGGTTTTTCACAACCCGGGGATCAGCGCCGCCGCGGCGGCCGAGAAGGTGGCGGATGTCATGCGCCAGGTGGGGGTAGATCCCAAATGGGCCGACCGCTACCCCCATGAGTTTTCCGGTGGGCAACGGCAGCGCATCAGCATCGCCCGGGCCCTGATGGTGGACCCGGAATTCATCGTGGCCGACGAGCCGGTGTCGGCCCTGGACGTGTCGATCCAGGCCCAGATCCTCAACCTGCTCATGGACGCCCAGGAACAGCGTGGCCTCACTTATCTGTTCATCACCCACGACTTGTCGGTGGTGCGCCACATCAGCACCCGGGTGGCGGTGATGTACCTGGGCACCCTCTGCGAGCTGGCCCCGGCGGCCAGCATCTTCAGCCACCCGCGCCATCCCTACACCCAGGCCCTGCTCAGCGCCATTCCCCGGCTCGGGGAACAGCGCAGCCAGCACATCCGCCTCAAAGGCGAGGTTCCCACGCCCATTCACCTGCCCACCGGTTGCGTCTTCCACGGCCGTTGCCGTTATGCCGACGCCCGCTGCCGGGAGGAAGTGCCCGTGGCCACGGCCCTGGGCCCCGATGCCCTGGTGGCCTGTCACCGGGTGGCCGAAGGCAAGCTCTAGGCCGTTAGATCCCCTGGTCGGCCATGTAGGCCGCCAGATCGGCGACACGGCACGAATAGCCCCACTCGTTGTCGTACCAGGCGACGATTTTGGCCATGTTGCCGTCCATGACCTGGGTAAAGGCGATGTCCACGATGGACGAGTGGGGGTTGCCCTTGAAGTCGCTGGAGACCAGCGGATCCTCCTCGCAGGCCATGATGCCGGCCAACTCGCCGGCGGCGGCCCCGCGCAGTTGGTCGCGCAGTGCCTGGGTGTCGGTGGTCTTCTCCAGTAGGGCGACGAAATCCACCACCGACACCGTCGGCGTCGGGACCCGCAGCGAGTAGCCGTCGAAGCGGCCGGCCAACTCGGGAATCACCAGGGCCACGGCCTTGGCCGCCCCGGTGGTGGTGGGAATGATGTTCATCGCCGCGGCCCGGGCCCGGCGTGGGTCCTTGTGGGCCAGATCCATCAGGCGCTGGTCGGCGGTGTAGGAATGCACGGTGGTCATCATCGCCTTGCGGATGGAAAAGGCCCGGTGGACCACCAGCGCCGGGGGCGCCAGGCAGTTGGTGGTGCAGGAGGCATTGGAAACGATGTGGTGATCGGCGGAGCGGTAGTCGGTGTGGTTGACCCCCATCACCACGGTGATGTCCTCCTCCTTGGCCGGGGCGGTGATGATCACCTTGCGGGCGCCGGCCTCCAGGTGGGCCGCCGCCTTGGGACCGGTGCGGAAGAGGCCGGTGCTTTCCACCACGATGTCCACCCCGTGGTCGTCCCAGGGAAGCTCGGCCGGATCGCGCATGGCGAAGCTGTGCACGGTTTTGCCGTTGATCACCAGGGACTGGCCGGCCAGTTCCACCGTGCCGGCGAAACGCCCGTAGTTGGTGTCGTACTTGAAGAGGTTGGCGTTGGTCTCAACGTCGAAGAGGTCGTTGACGGCCACCACCTCGAGCCGATCGGGATGTCGTTCCAGAATCGCCTTGAACACCTGTCGCCCGATGCGCCCGAATCCGTTGATGCCGATGCGAATCATCTCAGCCCTCCTTCGTTCAATTGTCGTCGATACGGTATTCGTGAGCCACGAGCAGATCGTAGTCGCGGCGCAGGGCCTGGTGCAACCGGGCGTTTTCCAGAGCGATGGCACTCAGGTTGGCCACCGCGTCCATGAAGCGGATTTCTTGTTCGTCGAATTCCCGCGCCTTGGCGGTGTAAGCCCGCAGTACCCCGATGGCCTTTTTTTCCGCCATCAGGGGGACCACCAGCACCGAAACGATCCCCTCGGCCTTGGCTTTCTCCGGATACTGCCAGTCCGGATCGGTCTGGGCGTTGGCCAGATAGATGGTCTGGCCTTTGAGGGCCTTCTTGTCCAGCCCGCTTTCCTTCACCAGGACGGGGCCTTTGCGGATGTAGCCGGCGGACAGCCCCGTCTGGGCACCCATGAGAAGCCGTTTGCCTCGAGCGTCCAGGATGCGCAGGGAACAGGCCTTCAGTTCCATCGTGCGGGCCACACAGCCCACGATTTGTTCCAGCACCTGGGACGGGGTCAGGGAAGCATTGACCAGCCGGGCCACCTCGTAGAGGGCGGCGAAATAGTCGCGTTTCTTCTTGGGCATGATGCACCTCCATGGCTGTGGGATCTTGGACGCCGAAAGCGGGACCAGGAAAACGGGCGCTTCTATCGAATAGGGTCATCTGCGGCCTTTGCGCAACCGAAAAGTGCCGGTTGACACCTTGCACCGCCTTTCCTATAACCGCGAAAAGTGTTCATGGGCGCCGGTTCCACAAGCGGATATGCGCCCGTTGCTGACCTTCACACCCAGCCGACAGGATGTTCAGATGCCCCTGGAACCCACCGCCCTCAGCGCCATTTCCCCCATCGATGGCCGTTACCGCCGCGCCACCCATGCCTTGAGCGACTACTTCAGCGAAGGCGCCTTGATCCGCTACCGCCTCCAGGTGGAGGTGGAATACTTCATCGCCCTGTGCCAGATTCCCCTGCCCGAGCTGAACGCCGTCGATGCCGGCAACTTCGAGTCGTTGCGACGATTGGTGAAAGCGTTCACCTCCGAAGATGCCCAGCGGGTCAAGGAGATCGAGGCGGTCACCAACCACGATGTCAAGGCGGTGGAGTATTTTCTCAAGGAACGCTTCGAGCAGATGGGGCTGGCGGCCCACAAGGAGTTCATCCACTTCGGCCTCACAAGCCAGGACATCAACAACACGGCCATGCCGGCCATGATGCGCGACGCCTGGAACCAGGTGGTGCGGCCGGCTTTGGCGGAGGTGATGGACCGGCTGCGCATGCTGGCGGACCGGTGGCGTCATGTTCCCATGCTGGCCCGCACCCACGGCCAGCCCGCTTCCCCCACCCGCCTGGGAAAGGAGCTGTTCGTCTTCGTCGAACGCTTGCAGAAGCAGCTTCTGCTGGCGGACATGGTGCCGTTTTGCGCCAAGTTCGGCGGCGCCACGGGCAATTTCAACGCCCATCGGGTGGCCTATCCCCAGGTGGACTGGGTGGGCTTTGCCAACGCCTTTTTGGTGGACATCCTGGGGCTGGTGCGTTCCCAGGTGACCACCCAGATCGAACACTACGACAACACGGCCGCTTTTTGTGACGCCCTGAGGCGGATCAACACTATCCTCATCGATCTCAACCGTGACATCTGGGCGTATATCAGCCTTGATTACTTCAAGCAGCGCATCAAGAAAGATGAGGTCGGCTCCTCGGCCATGCCCCACAAGGTCAATCCCATCGACTTCGAAAACAGCGAAGGCAACCTGGGGATGGCCAACGCGGTGTTTTCCCACCTGGCCGCCAAGCTGCCCATCAGTCGCCTGCAGCGGGACCTCACCGATTCCACCGTCTCGCGCAACCTCGGCGTCCCCCTGGCGCATTCCCTCATCGCTTACCGTTCTCTGATCCGGGGGCTGGACAAACTGGTGCTCAACGAAGCGCGCCTCGCCGCCGATCTGGAGGCCAACTGGGCCGTGGTGGCCGAGGGGATTCAAACCATCCTGCGACGGGAAGGGTATCCCGAGCCCTACGAAGCCCTCAAAGCCCTGACCCGCACCCATGGGACCATCCATCGTGAGGCTATCGCCGCCTTCATCGACGCGCTGGCCGTCTCCGATGCCGTCAAGGATGAACTGCGCGCCATCACGCCCCACAACTATACGGGATGCGAGGTTTATTTTTAGCGTCGGGGCCGGTCTCGGTTCCCCGGCCGACGGCTCTTTGTTTCGTGCAGTCGGCCGGGTCGCTCAGGGATAAAACGAAAAAACGGGGTCGAGTGTCAAAAGGCACCGAGTTGGCAGGGGCGGATTTTGAGGCCGAGGTGTTCGCAGGCCGCCGCAATGGCCAGGCGCGGTTTGCTGAAGGCGGCGGCCGTGTCCCAGCAGTCCTTGCACCTGATGCGGCCGTCGACGGCCAGGCGATGGAGAGCCGCGGCCAGTTCCGGCTCTACGTGGTCCACCGGTTCCACCAGCTTGCGTTGGGGACCGTAGCCGAAAAGCCCCAACTGGCATTTGGCGATGCGCTTTTCCAGCAGGTCGATGGTGGTGCCCACCACGGCGGGGGAAACCCCAAAATCGCGGGCGATGCGGTGGGCGTCACTACAGGTGATGTGTCCGTTTTCCACCCGGGCCAGAACGGCTTCGGCAATGGCGGGATCCGGGCGGGTTCCCGGGGGATGTTTGGCGGCGTAATGGCCGGCATCTTCGTGGGTCATGGTATTCCTTTTTCCTCTTCGTTCAGGGGGCGGTCCGGTGCACCGACGTCGGCGCGTTTTCCGGTTCAATCGATCTGCCTTTAGCATCGGCAGCCGTCAGCGTCAAGAAATCCGCGGCGGTTTTCATCCGGTTGACGACGCCAAGGATTGCTACGAGACGCTTCCGCCCTGACCGGTCTTTTAGATGATAATGGCGCGTCGCGTGTAAACATTTCCAGCCCAGAGAGGAATTTTCATGGACATTGCACGATCGCCCAACATGGAGATCCTGTCGGACTTGCGGACCCGGGCCCTGGCCGGGGGCGGTCTCCACCGCATCGACGAACAGCACGGCAAGGGCAAGCTCACCGCCCGGGAACGCATCGACCTGCTGCTCGACGCCGGCTCTTTCGAAGAATTCGACGCCCTCAAGGTGGGCCGCACCGGCCTCATCGATGCCAAGGCCGCCCAGCCCGGAGACGGCGTCGTGACGGGTCACGGCACCATCGACGGCCGTGAAGTTTTCGTCTTTTCACAAGATTTTACCGTCATCGGCGGTTCCCTGGGCGAAGCCCACTCCCAGAAGATCTGCAAGGTGATGGATTTGGCCGTCACCGCGGGGGCGCCCATCATCGGTCTCAACGACTCCGGCGGTGCCCGGATCCAGGAAGGGGTGGACGCCCTGGCCGCTTACGGCGAGATCTTTCACCGCAACGTCCAGGCCAGCGGAGTGGTCCCCCAGATCTCCTGCGTCATGGGCCCCTGCGCCGGGGGGGCCGTTTACAGCCCCTCGATGACGGACTTTATCTTCATGGTGGACAGCGCGGCCTACATGTTCGTCACCGGCCCCAGCGTGGTCAAGACGGTGATCCATCAGGAGATCACCTCTGAACAGCTCGGCGGGGCCCGGGTCCATGCCAGCAAGAGCGGGGTGGCCCACTTCACCGCGGCCAACGACATCGTCTGCCTGCGGGAAATTAGGCGTCTGATCAGTTACCTGCCCTCCAACAACCGGCAGAAGGCCCCCCTGCTCGATCTGCGGGACCCCGCCGAACGGGATGATCCGGCCCTGGATTTTCTCGTACCGCCCAATCCCAACCAGACCTACGACATGAACGTGCTGATCTACAGCATCCTCGACGGCGCCGAATTCATGGAGGTGCATCCCCAGTTCGCCCGCAACATCATCTGCGGATTCGGTCGTCTCGGCGGGCAGACCATCGGCCTGGTGGCCAACCAGCCGGCGGTGCTCGCCGGGGTTTTGGACAGCGACGCCTCGTTCAAGGCGGCCCGTTTTGTGCGGTTTTGCGACGCTTTCAATATTCCGCTGATCTGTCTGGTGGACGTGCCCGGCTTCATGCCCGGCCCCGACCAGGAACACGGCGGCATCATCCGCCATGGGGCCAAACTGCTCTACGCCTTCGTGGAAGCCACGGTGCCGCGAATCACCGTCATCGTGCGCAAGGCCTACGGCGGGGCCTACCTGGTGATGAATTCCAAGCATATCCACGGCGATGTCATCTACGCCTGGCCGTCGGCGGAGATCGCCGTCATGGGGCCCAAGGGCGCCGCGGAAGTGATCTACCGGCGGGAAATCCAGGCGGCCGACGACGCCGAGGCGTTTTTGAAAGAAAAGATGGAGCAGTACCGCCGGACCTTTGCCACACCTTTTCTGGCGGCCCAGCGCGGGTATATCGACGATGTGATCTACCCGCGCAACACCCGCAAGCGGCTGATCCGCTCGCTGCAGGTGCTGGAGGGCAAGCAGGCCCGGGCGCCCCTGCGCAAGCACGGCAACATCCCGCTGTGACGGCAAACTGCGTTCGTTTTCGTCCACTCTGTCCACAACGAGGCCGAACATGTTTCAAAAACTGCTCATCGCCAATCGCGGCGAAATCGCCTTGCGGGTCATGCGGACCTGCCGTCGCCTGGGCATCGCCACCGTGGCGGTCTATTCGGACGCCGATGCCCGCAGCCGACACCTCACCGAGGCCGACGAGGCGGTGCGCCTGGGACCGGCGGCCGCCGGAGGGTCGTATCTGGCCCTGGAAAAAATTGTTGTCGCGGCCAAGGAAACCGGTTGCCAGGCCGTGCATCCGGGTTACGGTTTTCTGTCGGAAAACGCCGCCTTCGCCCGGGCGGTGACCGACGCCGGCCTGACCTTTATCGGGCCGTCGGCCGAGGCCATCGCCCTGCTGGGCGACAAGACCGCTTCCAAGGCCCTCGCCGTTCAGGCCGGGCTGCCCATCGTGCCGGGTCACCCCGATCCGGTGACCGGCGTGGAGCAAGCCCTCGAAGCGGCCCGAGACGTCGGTTTTCCGGTTTTGATCAAGCCGGCCGGCGGGGGCGGCGGCAAGGGCATGCGCATCGTGCGGCAGCCCGAGGAAATGGCCGCAGCCCTCAAGGCCTGTCGCCAGGAGGCCCGTAAGGCCTTCGGTGATGAGCGCCTCTTCATCGAACGGTTCATCGAACGGCCGCGTCACGTGGAAATGCAAATCCTGGCCGATCAACAGGGGCATGTGGTTTTCCTGGGCGAACGGGAATGCTCGGTTCAACGTCGCTACCAGAAAATCGTCGAGGAGGCCCCGTCCACGGTACTGACCGAAACCCTGCGACGCCAGATGGGACAGGCGGCCTGTGCCCTGGCGGCGGCGGCCGGCTACGTCAACGCCGGCACCGTGGAGTTTATTCTTGATGCCGAGGGTCGGTTTTATTTCCTTGAAGTCAACACCCGCCTTCAGGTGGAACATCCGGTCACCGAAATGGTCACCGGCCTCGATCTCGTGGAACTGCAGTTGACCATTGCCGGTGGTGAACCGCTGCCCATGGGACAGGAAGACATCCAGTTGAAGGGGTGGGCCATCGAGGCACGGATCTGCGCCGAAAATCCGGCGCTGGGGTTCATGCCGGCCACCGGGATGATCACCCGCTACGCCGAGCCGCGGGGGGAGAACATCCGGGTGGACAGCGGCATTCAGACCGGCACCTACGTCGGGGTGTACTACGACTCGCTGCTGGCCAAGGTCATCTGCCGGGGCGCCGACCGCGAAGAGGCCCGGGTGAGGCTGGTGGAGGCCCTCAACGGCTATCACCTTGAAGGAGTGACGACCAATCTGGACTTCGTCAACGCCATCATCTGCCACCCCGAATTCGTGGACGGCAATATTTACACCGGCTTCATCGACGACCATTTTATCGGCGATCGGCCCAAGATCCCCCCCGCCGCCGAAACCCTGAACCTCTCGGCCCTGGCCGCCACCCTGGTCTACCACGTGCGCACCGTCGCGGTACGCGAATCGCTGCGGCCCATGGCACCACAGATCGGCGCGGTGCCGGCGCTTCCGGCAATCCACCATTACATGGTGCGTGCCGAGGCGGATCTGTTCGATATCCGCCTCAACGGCAGGGCAGGGGACCGTCACTGGCAGGCCAGCGTCAACGGCACCCCCTACCACGTGCTCACCCCGGAATTCGAGTTTTATCGACGTCGGCTCAAGCTCACCGTCAACGGCCGGATTCACCGTTTTCGTCTGCATTTCGACCAGTCCTTCGTCCAGGTGGCCTTCTGCGGGGTGAGCCGCCGGATGGAGATCTACACGCCCAAGGAATGGGATCTGATGCGCTTCATGCCGGCCCCCCGCGCGGAGGAAGTCGAAAATGCCCTCATCTGCCCCATGCCCGGTCTCGTGGTGGCGGTTCAGGCGAAAAAGGGCGAACGGGTTTACCGCGGCCAAGATCTGGTGACCTTGGAGTCGATGAAGATGGAAAGCGGGGTGGCCTCACCGTCGGATGCCGTGGTGGCGGAGATTCTGGTGGCGCCGGGCCACAGCGTGGAAGCCGGTGACGTGCTGATCCGCTTCGTGGAAAGCGATACGGACAACGCGGGTTGAAGTTCCCGGCGCAATGGTGGAGGCTGCCAGGTGCGAGGCCAGGATGCTTTCACGTCCGCTGGATGTTGACCGGGATGGGGGACGCTTTTCGAAGTCGCCGGCGCAGCGACTCGATGGCCACCAGATAGCCCGTGGCGGCGGCGTAGGCCAGTAGCGTTCCCAGGCCGACGCCCAGGGTGGGGTAGGCGGCGGCCACCACCAGCACATAGACCAGCAGGGATCCCAGGCCCCGGGGCACGTTCTTGAGAATGGTGCGCACCTGGGCCGGTGGCTGGCTGAACTGGACGATGGCCAGCAGGGGAAGCATCGTGACGGGAAAGGCCGAAAAAAGGCCGGCCCATTCCGGGCCCACCGCTTGGGCGGCCGCCGTGATCGCAACGATGGCCAGGGCGGCAAAAGCGCCCCGCACCAGGGCCACGGAGAGACGAAAGGGCGTCTTGGGGGGCAAGCCGGCATCGGGGACGCCGCGAAAGGCCCGCTCTGCGAGAAAAAGCCCCACCACGGCAACAGCCGGGGCGCTGAACCAGTGGAGGGGGATGGCGGCGAGCACGGCCGCCGCGGCACCGTAGGCGATGAGCGCGGACAGGATCGTAAGGGCCATGGCCGCGATACGATGGCGTTTTTCCGCACCGCGGAGCCCCATGAGGTAGCCGGCGGCAAAAGCCAGGGTGGCGGTCAACCCGCCGGCGGTGAAGACGGCGCTGCGGGCGGCAAAGGCCGGATCGATTTCAACGCCGATGAAAAAGAGGCTCAGCGCCGCGCCCATTGGATAACCGGAAAGAACCCCCGCGGCCCGCGGCCCCACCCGTTCCGCCAGGAGACTCAATCCCACCACCAGCAGCACCGACACCCCCCCCTTGATGGCCGTAAACAATCCGAATCCCATCACAAAAAGCCTCGTGTCAGGGGCCGTAGAGGCCGGCCCGGATCGGCAGATAGAGGGAAAGGATGGGAAACAGGGACAGGATCAACAGCACCACCACATCCATTGCCACGAAGATGATGGCCTCCTTGGCCACGGCGTCCACATCGCTCTTGATGAGGTTGGCCGCCGTGAACAGGTTGACGCCCACCGGCGGCGTGGCCTGCCCGATGGCCAGGGCCGAAATGAAGATGACCCCGTACCAGAGCGGATCGATGCCGAAGGCCTGTAGCACCGGAATGAGAATCGGCATCAGCAGGTAGCTGATGCTGATGGCGTCCAGCACCATGCCCAGGGCCAGCAACAGCAAGTCGATGAGGATGATCATCACCACCGCGTTGGGCGAGATGGCGACGATGGCCTCGGCGGCCTTGTCGATGAAGCCGATCACCGAGGCGGCCCAGGTGAAGATGCCGGCGAAGACCACCAGGAACATGATCACCGAGCTGGTCACCGCCGCCTCCACCAACATGTCGATGAAGTCGCGCCAATGAATGGACCGGTAGACCAGCACCGCCACCAGAAGGCTGTAGAAGACAGCCACCACCGCGGCTTCGGTGGGGGTGAAGATTCCGGAATAAATGCCGCCCAGAATCACCACCGGTGCCAACAGGGCCCAGATGGACCGGCGCAGGGCCGTCCAGATTTCGGCCGCGCTGCCCCGTTGGCCGCTGCCCCGGTAGCCGCGTCGTCGCGACACCCAATAGGCCACCAGCACGGTGCCGGCACCGGTGAGCAGACCCGGGATGACACCGGCCATGAACAGGGCGCTCACCGAAACGCTGGTGATGTTGCCGTAGATGATGAAGGCGATACTGGGCGGGATGATGATGGACAGGTCGGCGGCGTTGGCGATGGTGGCGCCGGCGAACTCCTTGCTGTAGCCGTGCTTGACCATGGGCACGAGCAGAATCATGCCCACCGCCGCGGTGGTGGCCGGCCCGGAGCCGGACAAGGATCCCCAGAAGATGCAGGTCAACACCGCCACCATGGCCAGGCCGCCGGTGCTTTTGCCCACGAGCAATTCGAAAAACCGGGCGATGGTGCCGGCCAGGCCGGCCCGGTCGAGGATGACACCGGCCAGTACAAAAAAGGGGATGGCCAGCAGGGGAAAGGAGGCAATGCCCGAGGCGAAATTGACTCCCAGCATCTCGATGCCCAGGTCGAACTGGTAGATGGTGGCCACGGCCGCCACCCCGAGGGCGGTGCCGATGGGGGCCCCGATCACGAGCAGAACGAGAAATATACTACTGATGAGCAGCACTTCCATCAGACGGCTTCCGCTTCGAGCCGGGCCAGATGCGCCTTGGCCCCCCGGTAGACGCCCCGGAAGACGAACAGCGAGAACAGGGGCACCCCGGCATAGTAGACCCAGACCGGAATTCCCAAGGAGGCGCTGGCGGCGTGAAACAGGGTGATTTCGTCATAGATGGCCTGAATCATGTAAAGGTCCACCAGGACGAACAGGGCCCCGCCCAGCAACGCGCTGAAGACCACCAGAACCCTTCTGACCCTCACGGGAAAGAGGTTGAAAAAGGTCACCATGCCCAACTGGGCGCCGCGTTCAAAAGCAATGCCGGTGCCGATCACCGTCATCCAGACGAAGAGGTTGATGGTAATCTCCTCGGTGGCGCCGATGGAAAAGTGGGCGAAGTAGCGGCTCAAAACGTTGATGAAGGCGATGGCCGCCATACCGAAAAGCAGGGCGGCCACGATCACATGGTCGATGCGCAGCGGTTGGCGGTTCATTGGGCCATATCGGCGCGGGCTTGCTTGACGAGTTCCGGGCCGATTTCCTCCGTCCACTTTGCCAACACCGGGGCGGTGGCCTCGACAAAGGCTTTTACCTGGGCGTCGCTGAGGCGGGTCACCGTCATGCCCTTGGATTCCATGAATTCAATCGGATTGGGGACTTCCATGGTGTACTGGAATTCGTCCCGGAGAATGCGCAACGATTCGCCGTCGTCCAGGCCGGCCCGGCTCAGGGCGATCTCGAAGCGACCGGAAGCTTCGGCGGCCTCGCGGATCGCCTTCTGAATGTCGGCTGGAAATTCGTTCCACTGTTTCTGGTTCCAGTAGATGATCAGTGGATCCGCCAGGTAGTTCCACAGGGTGGCGTACTGGTGATACTGCCAGATCTGTACCGGGATCAGCACGCCCACCGGGTTTTCCTGCCCTTCGACCACGCCCTGCTGAAAGGCGGTCTGGGCATCGCCCCAGTTCATGTTCACCGGGTCGGCCCCGAGCTGGCGGAAGGTTTCCATGAACAGCGGGTTGCCCACCACGCGGATGCGAAGGCCCAAAAGGTCTTCCGGCTTTTCGATGGGCCGCTTGCTGTTGGTGATCTGGCGGAATCCGTTTTCGGCCCAGGCCAGGGGGGCGAGGCCGACTTTTTCCATGGCGGCGAACACCGTCTCGCCGGAACCGCCGGCTTTCATCTTGTCGAGATTTTCAAAGCTGTTGATAAAAAACGGCAAGTGAAAAACATTGGCTTCCGGAATCACCGGCGAGATGTTGATGGTGGATTCGTAGGCGCAGTCGATGACACCCTTGGCCACCATCTGGGCGGCGTTGAGTTGCGCGCCCTTGAGAAGGGAACTGCCGAAGTAGGGTTTGACCAGAATGCGGCCGTCGGTTTTTTCCTTGACCAGGTCGGCGAATTTGGTGGCGCCGATTCCCCAGTAAAAAGATGGCCCCACGTTGACCTGCAGTTTGTACTCCTTCTTGAATGCCGCTCCGTGGGCGGTGGGCATGAGCAAACCGACGCCCACAAAGGTCGCGAACAACAGGACGATGCATCTGCGCGTGGCACGTTTGACGGTTCCCATGGGGTCTCCTTTCTGAGGTGGTACTTTGGGCTGGGACGATCCGCGTCGGGATGGCGCTGACCGTCCGCATACCACCAAACCGCGGGGTTCCGTCAAGGTGATTTTCATCGTTGCATGTTGGACGTTATTCGAAGAGCGTTCGGTATCGGCCATAGCCCGCCGCTTCGAGGTCGGTGGCCGGCACGAAACGCAGGGCGGCGCTGTTGATGCAGTAACGTTTACCGGTGGGGGGCGGGCCGTCGTCGAAGACATGCCCCAGATGGCTGTCTCCGTGGCGGCTGCGCACCTCGGTGCGCGTCATCCAGAGGCTGCGGTCGGTTTTTTCCACGATGTGATCCGGTTCCAGCGGGCGGGTGAAGCTGGGCCAGCCCGTGCCGGAATCGAACTTGTCCAGGGAGCTAAACAGCGGTTCACCGCTGGCGATGTCAACGTAGATCCCCGGGGCATGGTGATCCCAGAATTCGTTTTGAAAAGGCGGCTCGGTGGCGTTTTCCCTTACCACCCGGTAAGCTAGGGGGCTGAGGCGCCGGCGCAGGGCGTCGTCCGAAGGACGGGCATAGCTCGGCGTGGAACCGGCGTCAATGCCCGATGCGGCGCCCACCGCGGCCCAGGCCTGGTCCAGGAATCGGTCGCGGCCGGACCCGCTGCGGTAGAAGCGGTAACGGAAGGGGTTGGTTTCAAAATAATCCTGGTGATACGCCTCGGCCGGATAGAATTCCCCCAGTGGCAGAATCTCGGTGACGATGGGCCGGCCAAAGGGCCCCGATGCGGCCAGCCGGTCCCGAGACTGCTCGGCGAGACGCTTCTGGGTGGCGTCGGCGTAGAAGATGGCGCTGCGGTACTGGGGCCCTCGGTCGACGAACTGGCCCCCGGCATCGGTGGGGTCCACGTGGCGCCAGAAGATGTCCAGCAGTTGCCGGTACTCGATGCGGGATGGATCGTAGACGATCCGGACGGCTTCGTAATGGCCGGTGCCGCCGGAGGACACCTGCTCGTAGGTCGGGTGAGGGACCCGGCCGCCGGTATACCCGGAGATCACCTCGAGGACTCCGTCGATCTTGCTGAAATCGGCTTCGGTACACCAGAAGCAGCCGCCGGCAAAGACGGCCGAAGCGGTGACGGTGGAATCGGTGTTCATGGCCCCTTCCTCCTTGTTGATACCGCTGACGGGCCGGCCGGCGAGAAGAATGACGGCCGTCAGGACAATGGTGATCAAGTCACGTTTCATGGTTCACCGTCGCGAAAAGGGAGACGTAAAAATTATTTTGAGCAACAATAATAATCATTATTGTAAAATATCCATCCGGTGGCGTTGAATTTTCAATTTAGAAATTTCGTTCTGGAACGATTCCGTCTATTGGATCTTTCAGTTAAAAACTTCAGGCGCGCCGCGGGATCTGGTATGAACTTTGCCGGTTCGAGATTTCTTTGAGGCGCGTAGAAGCGCATCCCCCTTTTCCCCAACCAAAGAGTCATCGATGGGAATTGCTTCGGATATTGTCATTATTGTGATCGCCGGCCTCATTGGTGCCCTGGTGGTCCAGCGCTTCAAACAGCCGCTGGTGGTCGGCTACATTTTGGCCGGCATTCTCATCGGCCCGCATACCGGAGGAGTCGCGGTTTCCGACATTCACGGAATCGAGCGGCTCGCGGAAATCGGCGTCGCACTGCTGCTTTTCGCCCTGGGGCTGGAATTTTCCTTCAGCGAACTGAAGCCGGTGCGCCGCATCGCCCTCATGGGCACGCCGATTCAGATGCTGCTGACCATCGGTTACGGATTCGTTCTGGGGCGATGGTTTGGCTGGCCGCCGGTGGCCGCCCTGTGGCTGGGGGCCCTCATGTCGCTGTCGAGCACCATGGTGACCCTCAAGACCTTGATGAACCAGGGATACATGGGGACTCTGTCCAGTCGGGTGATGATCGGCATGCTCATCGTCCAGGACCTGGCGGTGGTCCCGTTGATGATCATTTTGCCCCAGTTGAGCGCTCCGGGCGCCGACCTGACGCCCATCGGCCTGGCGGTGATCAAATCGGCCGTGTTCCTGGCCGCCATGGTGTTTCTGGGAACCCGTTGGTTGCCGCAACTGTTGGCGGTGGTGGCCCGGTGGAACTCTCGGGAACTGTTTCTCCTGGCCATCACCGCCATCGGTCTGGGCATCGGCTACCTCACCTACGTGGTGGGGCTCTCATTCGCCTTCGGTGCCTTTGTGGCCGGGATGGTGATCAGTGAGTCCGACTACGGTCACCAGGCGTTGAGCGACATCATTCCCCTGCGTGATGTGTTTGGTCTGCTGTTTTTCACCTCGGTGGGGATGTTGCTGGATTTTTCTTATGCCCGCGCCCACATGGGCGAAATTTTGCTGTTGGTGGTCATGATCATCGCCGGCAAGGGGGTGATTTTTGGTGTCGTGGCGAGGGGGTTTGGGTACGGCAACGTGGTGCCGCTGGCGGTGGCCCTGGGCTTGTCCCAGGTGGGAGAGTTTTCCTTCGTCCTGGCGCGGACGGGTCTCGACAGCGGCAGCCTGGAGGCGGACATGTACGCCCTGGTCCTGGCGGCCACCATCCTCAGCATGGTGCTGACCCCGTTTGTGTCCCAGCTCACCGCGCCCCTGTACGCCCTGTGGCGCCGGCATCACCAGCATCGCGAAGCCCTCCAGACCATCAACCTTCCCGCCAAGGCGCTCAGCGATCACGTCATCATCGCCGGCGGCGGCCAGGTGGGCCAGTACATCGCCCAGGTCCTCCGGGAACTGGAGGTCACGTATGTGATCATCGAACTGAACTATCGCATGGTGGAAGCCTGCAAGGAGCGGGGGTGTCCCATCGTCTTCGGCGATGCCAGCCAGGAGCCGGTACTGACGGCGGCCCACATCGAATCCGCCCGCCAGTTGATCGTCACCACTCCGGCCGCCTGGGTGGTCCAAACAGTGGTGGCCCAGGCCCACCGGCTCAACCCGAATTTGAGCATTCTGGCCCGGGCCACCGGTGTCCCCCAGATGGAAGCGCTCTACGATCTGGGGGTGACCACCGTGATCCATTCGGAGTTGGAGACCGCACTGGAGATGGCACGCCAGGTGCTGTTGAAGCTGTCGCTACCCCCCTCGGAGATCCAGCGCTACGCCGACCAGGTCCGACGGGATCTCTATGCGCCGATATTCCGGGCCGGACCGGCCGATCGTTTGCTGCGCCAGTTGCACACCGCCCGAGACATGCTTAGTTTGACGTGGGTTGAAGTGCCGGTGAACAGTCCTATCTCCGGTCAATCGATCCGTGAAGCGGCTGTCCGGCGCCGGACAGGCGTATCCATCGTAGGGTTGTGGCACGATGGCACATTTCAGCCCAATCCGGATGCGGAGACGAAGATAATGGATGGTGACCTGCTGGCGGTGATCGGCAACGCCGATCAGCGCTGTGCCTTTCAGGTACTGGCAGGAGTCCGGGATGCCTGTTCTCCTTCGTCCATGCGAAACGGCCTCCTCGCGGCGAAGGGGCCCATGGCCAAAGCGGAAGGGAATCCATGATGCGTGCAGAATAAAACGGTTCCTGTTTGAACAAAAAGACTTGCAGCTTCCTTTGGGATCAGGTAAGAAAACACGACTTGGCAAGGTACCACTGAAAAAAAGTCCAGCCCTTCGGCAGCTTTCCGTAAGCAGGTACGCCAATCCCGGTGTAAATATTTCTAAAGCGTTTTCATTGTCGCCCCGAGGCGAAGACCCTTTTCGTTGCAGTATTTTTGCAGCGAGAGACGGTGTCGAGCTTTGCGGGATTGTGGCTGCCGGTTTCAGAACACGGCTATTTTAATCGTTTTACGAGGAAATCAATCAAGATGGATGTTGCTACAAAGAAGAAGATTGAAGAACAACTGCGTCGACTCATTCTCAAAGCCGAAACCGATGAAAATCAAGATGGTGGTTTCGGCACCTCCCGCTCCCGCGGTGTCCAGGTGATCCGTCGCCGGAAGGGGAGCGTGGCCAGGCGCGCCGCCTGAGCGGACTTTTCCCTTTCCCGATGCTCGATCCCGCCCTCAATCGAATCGATTCGAACGTTGAGCACGTCCACCTCATCGCCGTGTGCGGCACGGCCATGGGGGCCCTGGCCTGTATGTTGAAAGACCGGGGGATGACGGTCACCGGAAGTGATCAAAAAGTCTATCCGCCCATGAGCGATTTTTTGCGCCAGCGGGGGATCGCGGTGCAAGAAGGTTTCGACGTCGGCCGGTTTGCCCGCCGACCGGATTTGGTGGTGGTGGGCAACGCCGTCCGCCGCGACAACCCGGAAGTCTCAGCCCTGGCCCAACAGGGCATCGCTTATTGCTCCATGCCCCAGGCGATCAATCATTTCACCGCGGCGGGCAAACTGCAGGTGGTGGTGGCCGGCACCCATGGCAAGACCACCACCAGCAGTCTCATTGCCTGGATATTGCACCATGCCGGACACGATCCGTCCTTTCTCATCGGTGGCATTCTGCGTAATTTTGATTGCAACTACCGCACCGGAGACGGGAATTCCATCGTTCTGGAAGGCGACGAGTACGACACGGCCTTCTTCGACAAGGGGGCCAAGTTTTTTCACTATCGGCCCAAGGTGGCCGTCCTGACGGGGGTGGAATTCGATCACGCCGACATCTTCACCGATGTGGGCCATGTACGGGCCACGTTTCGGCGCTTCGTCGGTCAGTTGCCGCCGGACGGTCTCCTGGTGGCCTGGGACGGCGACGCGACCCTAGATGAGCTGGTGGCCGGCAGTCCGGCCCGCGTGATGCGCTACGGCCGCAGTGAGACCGCCGACTGGCGCATCGATGCGGTGGTGGTCCGGCCGCCCTGGACCCACTTCGACCTGATTTGCCGAGGGCGCCTCTGGGGCCGGTTTTGTTCGCCGCTGATGGGTGATCACAACCTGGCCAACACGGCGGCTGCCCTGGCGGTGGTGGAACGCCTCGGCGTCGATGCCCACCAGGCCGCCGCGGGCCTGGAAGCCTTTGCCGGCGTGCGGCGCCGCCAGGAGGTGCGCGGCGTGGCGGGCGGGGTGACGGTGATGGATGATTTTGCCCATCACCCCACGGCGGTGCGGGAAACCATCGCCGCCGTCCGGCCCCACTTTCCCGCCGGACGCCTCATCGCGGTGTTCGAACCGCGCACCAACACCAGCATGCGCCGGGTGTTTCAGGATGTGTATCCCGCCAGCTTCGACGGGGCCGACCTCGTGCTGGTACGTCGACCTTCCGCCATCGAAAAGGTCCCGGAAGCCGAGCGTTTTTCCTCCCCCCGTCTCGTTTCAGATCTGAAGAGCCGGGGCCTGGCAGCGATGCACTTCGATACCACCGAGGGGATCATTGATTTTCTAACGGACCACTGCCGGCCCGGCGATCTGGTGCTGATCATGAGCAACGGCGGGTTTGACGACATCCACCGGCGCCTGCTGACCGCCTTGGCGGGACGCAGCGCCTCGACGGAAGGCTGACGGCGGGGACGCCGCCGATTGGTAGTCGTCAACAGCAGGGGGTTTCCCTGAAACCTTCCGCCCTGGACATTTATCCCGCCGGCTTGTGCAGGTAGACCACCAGGCTTTTGCCCATCACCGGATTGAGCATCCGATCCAGGCATCGGGTCAGGGGCGGTTTGACCATGATGTCCCAGGTGAGAAACCGGTGGTAGAGTTGGACGGGTGTACTGTCGGTGCGCTGGGGGCCCACCAGACACTTGAGCCACCAGTAGGGGCTGTGGAGACTGTGGGCGTAGTGGGCCCCGTCGAAATGGAGGCCGGTGGTACCCAGCAAATCGAGGAGCGCCTTCTTGCGATAGATGCGTACATGGCCGCCGTGGGCGGCGCTGTAGTCCGGTGCCAACCGCCAGCAGATGCGCTCGGGCCAGGCCCGGGGAACGGAGACCACCATTTGCCCGCCCGGTTTCAGCACCCGCGTCAGCTCGGCGGCGGCCATGGCGTGGGAAGGGATGTGCTCCAACACCTCGGCGCAGATCACCAGGTCGAAAACCGCATCGGCAAAGGGCAGGAAACGGTTGTCGGCCGCGGCAAGTCCCCAGGTGCCCCCCCCCGTGGCGCCGACGCGGTGATGAAATCTCAATCGCTCTCGGGCTTCGGACAAGTCCGCACGGCACAGGTCCACTCCGATGGCCGTGGCATTTCTCAGACCGTAAGCCGCTGCCGTGTGACGGCCGTTGCCGCAACCGGCATCCAGGATCCGCATTCCCGGTTTTGTCTTCAATCGCCGAAAATCCACCGTGATCATCCCATCACCTCCCGGTAGGCGTCCACGGTGCGCTGGGCCGCCCGGCGCCAGGTGAATTCCCGTTGCACCCGTTGAAATCCGGCCCGTCCCAGCGCCGCGGCCTGTTCAGGATGGTCCAGAAGTGTGGCGATGGCCGCGGCCAACGCTTCCGGATCGGCCGGCGGCACCAGCCATCCGGCATCGCCGACGACTTCGGGCAACGCGCCGCCGGTGGTGCTGATCACCGGCACGCCGCAAGCCATGGCTTCCCCCGCCGGCAATCCGAACCCTTCGTAGACGGAAGGGATCACCGCCAGGCTGGCCCGGGCGTACTGGTCAATGAAGGCCTCGTTGCTGATCCGACCGGTGAAGTGCACCCGGTCACCGATTCCGAGGCGGCGAATCAGTTTGAGCACTCCCCCGTTTTCCTTGGGCGTGCCCACCACCACCAGCTTCAGGGGCCTGGATTCGAGGCAATGGACCGCTTGCAGGAGGTAGTACAACCCCTTCAGGGGGGTGTCGGCGCTGTTGGTGACGATGATCCGTCCCGGCTCCCGCTCCACTCCGGGCAGGGGGTGAAACAGGTCGGTGTCGATCCCGTTGGGCACCACCCGAAAACGGTCCGCCGGCACCTTGAAATCCCGGCAGATGTCGCGACGGGCGCAATCGGAGACGGTGATGATGGCCGGCAGCGTGCGCGCCACCCGGGCCTGCATACCGATGAACGAGTACCAGCGCAGGTGTTTGAGTTTTTTCCAGAAGGCCCGCACCGCCCCCAGGGCGATGTCCAGGTCCACCGTGATGGGGTGATGGATGGTGGCCACGGTGGGAATGCGGCGGCTGATGGCCCAAAGGCCGTAGGAGAGGGATTGATTGTCGTGGACAATGTCGAAGCGCCGTCCATGGCGCTGCAGAAAACCCAGAGCGCGCCAGCCGAAGGTGAACGGCTCGGGAAATCCCATGGTCGATACCCCCAGCCACTCGATGAGGTTCATGGGGTGGCGCAGCTCCGCCAGACGCGGGATCCGAAACGGATCGGCCGGATCGTAGAGATCGAGACACGGGAGCCGATACACCCGGATGTCTGCATCGAGGCAGGGGTCCGGGGGGCCGGAAACCACTTCCACCCGGTGGCCCAAGTCCACCAGGGCCCGACTGAGGTTTTTCAGATAGACGCCCTGGCCACCGCAGTGGGGGTTGCTGCGGTAGCTGAGCAGGCAGATGGAAAGAGGGCCCTCGGGACCGCTCCGGGTCTTTGATGGTTTGGGTGAAATCACAGGCATGGCTCCCGGGTGATCAGAAAAAACGACTTGGCACCTTTACCTGTTGAGCGGAGGCCGGTCAAGCGCCATGACGTCGGGCTCACGGCATCAGGCGGTGGAGCCGGCCGGTGAATCGGGCCGCGCAAACCGATTCCAGGCGTCGTGTCACGCGGGACACGGCGGCGATGTCGATCCCGGTGGCCACCCCGAGGCGCTCGAGAAAAAAAAGGGCCTCCTCGGTGGCCAGGTTGCCGGCCGCCCCGGGGATGAAGGGACAGCCCCCGATGCCGCCCAAGGCGGTATCGAAATGCACCACCCCCCGGCAGAGACCGGTGAACAGATTGACCATGCCAAGGCCACGGGTGTCGTGGAGGTGCAACGCCAGGGGGGTATCGCCGGCCATGGGGGCCACGGCGTCAAGGACGGCGACGATGCGCGTTGGATCGGCCATGCCGGTGGTGTCGCAAAGGGTGAAGCGCCCCGGTCCTTCGGCCAAAAACGTGCGGGCCGCATCGGCGACCTGGAATGGGTCGAAGTCCTCCGGCGACAGATAGCCAAAGGCGCATTGGAGGCTGGCGACGGTTTTGAGCCCGGCGTTCTTGGCCTGACGGAGCATTCGGCACCCCTCGGCCAGAGCCCGATGGCGGTCCATCCCCATGTTGGCGCGACTGTGGGCGTCATTGACCGAAAGGGAGATTTCCACCGTCTCGATACCCGCTGCAACGGCTCGCTCCAGGCCACGCCGGTTGAGGACCAACGCGCTGTAGGAAACTCGCCGATTTGCGGGCAGGGAAGCGATGACCGCCTCGGCGTCGGCCATCTGGGGCACCTTTTGCGGATGAACGAAACTGGCCACCTGGAGTTCGGAAACGCCGGCTTCCACCAGCCCGGCGATGATTTCCAGCTTGAGGGCGGTGTCCAGTACCCGGGGCAGGTTCTGGAAGCCGTCCCGGGGACCAACTTCGTTGAGGGTCGCCCGGGGTGGCGGATGGTTCAGATTCAGATGCATCACCGTTTGATCAGTTGCCCGCCGGAGCCTGTCTTTCGATCACCCGGCCATCGCCATCGAGCAAAAAAACCAAGAATCCATTGGCCTTTGCGGTCTGGCTCAGTTCCAGGTAGCTCATGGCCTGGACTTCGTACTTGCGCTTGGGGTCGCGCGCCATGAAGTGGTAACACTTCAGGGCGTCGTCCTTCTCGAGAAAAACGGGGATGAAATCCACGTGCTCGACTTCGTCGTGGAGGCCGAGAAACTGCTCTCCGGGTCCCGGATCGATGACCGTTACCCAGACAAAAGGGTTGTCCGCCAGAAATTTGCTCATGGTTGCATCGCACTCCTCGGTTGTGATGGATGACATTGATCTTTAATGTAGCAGAATCGACGCGGGGCGCAATCCTCATCGGTGACGGTTTCAATGCGATTGACAAGAGCGGGAAATGACTTTAGTCTCGCAGGCTTGAAATTTCAGGAGAATTGCTGATGAACGAAATTCTGGTCGTTGGCGGCGCCGGGTACATCGGCAGTCACATGTGCAAGCATCTGGCCGATACGGGGTACCGGCCGGTGGTGCTGGACAACCTGAGCACCGGCCACCGGGCCGCCGTCCGCCATGGCCCATTTTTCCAAGGGGAAATGACCGATGCCGCCTTATTGGCGGCCATCTTCCGTCAGCACCGGATCCAGGCGGTGATGCATTTTGCAGCCCACTGTTACGTGGGCGAGTCCGTGACGGATCCGGCCAGGTATTACCGGAACAACGTGGCGGCCACCCTGGCGCTGATGGAGGCCATGGGGCGGGCCGGGGTGCGACGGTTGATTTTTTCTTCCTCCTGCGCCGTGTACGGCGAACCGGCGCAGGTGCCCATGGACGAAGACCATCCCCTGCGCCCCATCAACCCCTATGGACGGAGCAAGCTGATGGTGGAACAGATCCTGGAGGACTTCGAAGCTGCTTACGGTTGGGCCACCGTCCGTTTGCGCTATTTCAACGCCGCCGGCGCCGACCCCGAGGGCGTCCTCGGCGAGGATCACCGTCCCGAGACCCATCTGATTCCCCTGGTGCTGCAGGTGGCCCTCGGTCAGCGGCCCGCCATCGATATTTTCGGTGACGATTTTTCCACCTTCGACGGCACCTGCATTCGCGACTACATCCACATCGCCGATCTGGCCCAGGCCCATCGGCTGGCCCTGGAACGGATTCTCAACGGCGGTACGGGAGGTGCCTTCAACCTGGGAAATGGAAACGGCTATTCGGTGCGCCAAGTGGTGGATACGGCGCGTCGAGTCACGGGCGCCGTTATCCCGGCCCGGGTGGCGGGGCGGCGCCGGGGCGATCCTTCCACTCTGGTGGGTGCCTGTGGCAAGGCGCGTGAAACGTTGGGATGGCGGCCCCGGTACCCGTCTTTACAGGATATCGTCGAGACCGCGTGGAACTGGCATCGGCGTCATCCCCGCGGCTATGACGACGGACGGATCGGATCGGAGGAAATCCCTTGGTGACCCCTGAAGAACTTTCCCGGCGGCATCTACCCACTGTCCTGGCCGCGGCCCTGGCTGCCGGCCGTGAAATTCTGGCGGTATACGCTTCGGATTTTGCCGTGGCCGTCAAGGCGGATGATTCCCCCCTCACCGCCGCCGACACCCGGGCTCACGGGGTGATTCGCGATGCCCTGGCGCCCATCGGTTTGCCGTTGCTCAGCGAAGAGGGCCGTGAGACGGCCTACGCGGAGCGCCGACGCTGGGATCGGCTGTGGATCGTGGATCCCCTCGACGGCACCAAGGAGTTCGTTTCCCGCAACGGCGAATTTACCGTCAACATCGCCCTGGTGGCGGATCAGCGACCCGTGATGGGGGTCATCTACGAACCGGTGGCCGATCGTCTCTACCTGGGCCTTGGCGCCGAGGGCGCCTGGCTCATCGAGGCCGCTGGCCGAGTCCTGGCCGGGGGACGGGAAGCCGGCCACTGGCGCCAAACCGCTTCTCGTCTGCCCCTGGCCCGGGCCGCCGATCGTCCCTTTACCGTGGTGGGGAGCCGCAGTCACGCCAACGCCGTCCTGACGGATTTCGTGGCCATGCTGCGCCGCCAACATGATCCACTGGAATTCGTGGCGGCCGGCAGTGCCTTGAAATTCTGCCGTTTGGCCGAAGGCGGGGCGGACATCTATCCGCGACCGGCGCCCACCATGGAATGGGATACCGCCGCCGGCCAGGGCATCCTGGAGGCCGTGGGCGGCCGGGTGATGATCTGGGAATCGGATCAACCGTTGACCTACAACCGGCCGAACTTGGTCAACCCGGGGTTTGTCGCCTTTGCCCCCGGTGTGAGGATCTCCTGATGAATGCCCCTCTGCTTCCCAGCCCCCACGGCGGCCGCCTGGTGGATCTGTGCGTCGATGCCGATCGGGCCGCCCTGCTCAAGCAGGTTGCCATGGATCTGCCCGATGTGGTGCTCAACGAACGGCACATGTGCGACTTCGAACTGCTGGCCACCGGCGCCTTCTCGCCTCTGACCGGGTTCATGACCCAGGCGGACCACGCGCCGGTCTGTGACCGGATGCGCCTGTCCGATGGCACCCTGTGGCCCATTCCCATCTGCCTGGATGTCTCCGGGGACCGGGCCCGGCGGCTTGAAGTGGGCCAGAGCCTGGCCTTGCGGGACCCGGAAGGATTCCTGCTCGGGGTGATGCACCTGTCGGACATCTGGCCCGCGGCGGTGGAAGCCGAAGCCATGGCCGTCTATGGGACCCAGGATCGGTCCCACCCCGGGGTCGATTATCTCTTGCAGCGGGCCGAGAGTTTTTACCTCGGCGGTCCGGTGGAGGTGATCAGCCTTCCGATTCATTACGACTTCAAGCAAATCCGACAGACTCCGGCTGAAATCCGGAATCTGTACCAACGCTTGGGGTGGCAGCGGGTCGTGGGGTTCACCACCCGCAATCCCGTCCATCGACCCCAGTATGAACTGACCCTGACGGCCATGCGGCAAGCCTGCGCCAACCTCTTGTTGCTGCCTTTCGTGGGGGTGGCCCGTCCCGAGGATATCGATCACTACACCCGGGTGCGCTGTTACAACGAGATTTTACGGCACTATCCGCCGGATTCGGCGATGCTGAACCTCCTGCCGTTGGCGGTGCGCATGGCCGGCCCCCGAAATGCGCTGCTCCACGCCATCATCGCCAAAAACTTCGGTTGCACCCACTTCATCGTCGGCCGCGACCACGCCAGTCCAGGGCTGGACCACGAGGGCCGCCCTTTTTATGGCTGCCGCGAGACCCGGGAACTGGCCGCCGCCATGGCCGAAGAGCTCGGCATCGGTATCCTGAGCTTCGACGAGATGTGCTATCTGCCGTATGAAGATGAATACCGGTTCGCCGACGAGGTCCCCGAGGGGACCCAGACCTTGCGGATCACCGGCTCCCAGATCCGGCAGCGGTTGCGCAGCGGCCGGCACATCCCCGAATGGGCGTCCTTTCCCGAGGTGATTGCCGAACTGCAACGGGCCTGGCCGCCCCCCCGGCGTCAGGGATTCACCGTTTTTCTCACCGGGTTGAGCGGTGCGGGCAAATCGACCATCGCCAAGGTGCTCTACTCGCGCTTCCTGGAAATCGGCGATCGTCCCGTGACGCTGCTCGATGGCGACATCGTTCGTCACCACCTATCCAGCGAGCTGTCCTTCTCCAAGGAACACCGGGATGTCAACGTGCGCCGCATCGGTTTCGTGGCCTCCGAAATCACCAAGAACCGGGGGGTCGCCATCTGCGCCCCCATCGCTCCTTACCGGACCACACGCCGTGAAATCCGCCGGTCCATCGAAACCTACGGCGGTTTCATCGAAGTCCATGTCAGCACGCCGCTTTCCGTCTGCGAGCAACGCGACCGGAAAGGAATGTATGCCAAGGCCCGGGCGGGGTTGATCAAGGGGTTCACCGGCGTGGACGACCCTTACGAAACGCCGGAGCATCCCGAGTTGCAAATCGATACCGAAGAATTGACGCCGGATGAAGCCGCCCAGCAGGTGCTGGTTTTCCTCGGTCAGCAAGGTTTTTTATGAGCGCCTGCCGGAACGGGTTCCTTCCCGTCGTTGATGACAGGAGGCGATGCGGAGTTTTATCGTCTTGACGAAAAGGATGTCATCGGGCAAGATGTCCGCCAGTTCAGTGCCCATCACAGGCCAGTAGCTCTAACGGTAGAGCGCCGGTCTCCAAAACCGGATGTTGGGGGTTCGAATCCCTCCTGGCCTGCCAACTTGAAACGGGCGAAGATGCGGTTCCCGCAGCCTTCGCCCGTTTTTTTTATTGGTCGATCTCTTCGGCCAGCACCAGGTTGTCGCGATGGATGGCCTCGTCATCGTGGCGAAAGCCGAGCAGGGCCTCGATCTGGCTGCTCTTGGCACCGGCGATCCGGGCCAACTGCTCGGCGCTGTAGTTCACCAGCCCGATACCGATGCGACGCCCGTCTTCGCTGTGGATGGCCACGGCGTTGCCCACCGCGAACCGCCCCGAGACCTCCCGGATTCCGCTGGGCAGCAGGCTCTTGTGGTTCTGCACCAAGGCTTTTTCGGCGCCGGCGTCCACCACCAGGCTCCCCTTGGTGGCCTTGGTGAAGGCGATCCACTGCTTCTTGCGGCTCAGGGCCGTCGGCTCGGGCAAAAAGAGGGTCCCCACCGGTTTGCCGGAGAAAATATCCCGAATGATCTCGGGGGCGGTGCCGTTGGCGATGACCGTCGCCACCCCCCCCAGGGCCGCCTTACGGGCCGCGGCGATCTTGCTGGCCATGCCCCCGGTGCCCAGCGCCCCGGGAATGGTGCTGGCGTACTGCTGGATACGCCGGTCCACCCGGTCCACCAGCGCGATCCGTTGCGCCTCGGCATCCGTGCGCGGATCCCGGTCGTAGAGCCCGTCGATGTTGGTGAGGTTGATGAGCAGATCCGCCCCGATGAGGCTGACCACCATGGCGCTGAGGGCGTCGTTGTCGCCGAACTTGATCTCGTCGGCCACCACCGTGTCGTTTTCGTTGATCACGGGCGTCACCTTCCAGGACAGGAGGGTGAAGAGGGTGTTGCGCGCGTTGAGATAGCGGCGCCGGTGGGTGAGATCATCGCGGGTGAGCAGTACCTGGGCCACCTTTTCCCCATAACGGGCGAAGGCCTCCTCGTAGGCCATGATCAGCCGGCTCTGCCCCATGGCCGCCAGGGCCTGCATGGCCGACACCCCCGCGGGCCGTTTGGCCAGACCGAGTTTGCGCATCCCGGCGGCAATGGCCCCCGAGGAGACGAGAATCACTTCGATGTTCCGGCGCCGCAGTTGGCAGATGTCGGCCGCCAGATCATCGATGAGGTTCAGGTTCAATCCGTTGCGGCGGGTGAGGACCCCGCTGCCCACCTTGAGCACGATCCGCTTTGCGGCTGAGAAGATTTTTTTGCGCTGGTTGATATCCATGGGGATCTACCGATAGGGATGGTCAAGTCGCCGATGGGTAAACGGTCGGGCATCGGGGCCGCTGTAGTCGGCCACCACCTGGCCGCTGCCCATCAGGCGCCACTTGTAGATGGTCATGCCTTCCAGGCCCACTGGGCCGCGGGCGTGGATCTTGTGGGTGCTGATGCCCACTTCGGCGCCCAGCCCGAAGCGAAATCCGTCGGCAAAGCGGCTGGAGCAGTTGGCGAACACGTCCGCGGCATCCACCGTGTCCATGAAACGCCGGATCCGGTCCGTATTCCGGCTCACGATGACATCGGTGTGGCCGGATCCGTACCGGTTGATGTGTTCCACCGCCGAGGCCAGGCCATCCACGATGCGGATGGAAACGATCAAATCGAGGTACTCGGTGCCCCAGTCGGCCTCGGTGGCCGGGACCACCGGGATGTGGCCGGCGGTGCGCTCGCAGCCGCGGATCTCCACCCCGCGTTCGGTGAGGGCCGCCGCCAGCGGCGGGAGCAGATGGGCCGCGATGCCGGCATGGACCAGGAAGGTTTCGGCGGCATTGCACACCGCCGGATACTGGCACTTGCTGTCCACGCAGATCCTGACGGCCATGTCGATGTCGGCCTCCCGGTCGACGTATACATGGCAGATGCCGTCGGCGTGACCCATCACCGGGATGCGGGTGTTTTCCATGATGTGGCGCACGAAAGCGTTGGATCCCCTGGGAATGATCAGATCGATCTCGGTGTCCAGAGCCAGCATGGCCGTCACCTCCCCACGGCTCTCCAGCAGGGCCAGCCAGCCGTCGGGAATGGACGCCGCGGCAGCGGCTTCCGCCAGGATTTCGGCCAGGACCCGGTTGGTGGCTGCCGCTTCGCTGCCTCCCTTGAGCAGGGCGGCGTTGCCGCTCTTGAGGCACAACGAGGCGATCTGCACCAGGGCGTCGGGCCGGGATTCGAAAATGACCCCCACCACCCCGATGGGGCAGGTGACCTGGTAAAGCGCCAGGCCGCGGTCCAGCTCGACGGCCCGCAGGGTGCGGCCCACCGGATCCGGCAACGTGGCCAAGGCGTTCAATCCGTCACAGGCTTCCTTGATCTTGTCTCCATCGAACTTGAGCCGTTTGAGGAGGGGCGCGGCCAGGTCGTTTTGTGCCGCCGCGGAGAGATCGGTCTCGTTGGCGGCCAGGATGTCGGGGGTGCGTCGCGCCAGGGCCTGCGCCATGGCGACGATGGCCGCATCCTTGGTTTTCCCATCGAGGGATGCCAGAGACACGGCGGCTTGTTTGGCTTTTCGGGCGATTTGCTTCAGGTCCATAGTAATTTTTTCGGCTCGAGGGTCAAAAGTCAAAGGGATTCCTTGAACATGGTTTTGTAGGTCTGGCGCATTTCGCGCTTGAGAATCTTGCCGGTGGGGGTCTTGGGCAGCGCCGAGACGAAGACCACCGACTTGGGCACCTTGAAAGGGGCCAGCTCCCGACGGCACAGATCGAGGATCTCAGCCTCGGTGATGGTCTCTCCTTGCCGCGGCACCACCACGGCGGTAACCGCTTCGACCCACTTGGGATGATCCACCCCGATGACGGCGACTTCTTCCACCCGCTTGTCCCGGTAGATGGCCTCTTCCACCTCCCGGGTGGGCACGTTCTCGCCGCCGGTCTTGATCATGTCTTTCTTGCGGTCCACCACCGTGATGTATCGGTCATGGTCCATCACCCCCACGTCGCCGGAGTGAAACCAGCCGCCCCGCATGGCCTCTTCTGTCTTTTGCGGATCCTTGAAGTACATGATCATCGCATGGGGCCCCCGGCCGCAGATTTCCCCCGGCTCGCCGGCAGCTTCAACGGATCGGCCAAGCTCGTCTTCCAGCCGGGTTTCCATATTTAATCCGCCCATGCCGGCCGAACCGAGCTTGGTCAGGGCGTCCTCGGCCTTGAGAATCGTGTGGTAGGGGGCCAGTTCGGTCTGGCCGTAGTAGTTGTAGATTTTTGCGCCCGGCAGCCGATCGAGCATTTCCTTGAGCACCTCCACCGGCATGATGGACGCCCCGTAGTAACACTTTTTCAGGCTGGTGAGATCATGCTTGTTGAAGTCGGGGTGACGCAGCATGCCGATCCAGACCGTGGGCGGGGCGAAGAACATGTTGGCCCGTTGCGCGGCAATGGTTTTCAGGATCTGGCCGATGTCCGGCAGGACGAGGATATTGGTGCCCCCGACGTAGAAAATCGGATTCATGAAGACATCCCGCTGGGCACAGTGGTAGATGGGCAGGGCGTTGACGTTGATATCCCCCGCGGCGTAGCCGCCGTCGATGATGGCCCCCATGTACTGGGAGATGAGGGCTTGGTTGCCGATGATCACCCCCTTGGGCAGGGACTCGGTCCCCGAGGTGTAGGTCATCTGGCAGGGATCTTCGATGTGTAGAATGGCCTCGGGTTCGCTGTCTGGGTAAGGCGCGATCCAGGCGTCAAAGTCCCGGAAACGATCATCGTTCGCCGGCTTGCCGGCACCCTGGTTGGACCAGAGGAAGGTTTTAACCCCCGGCATGTCCGCCAGCACGTCCTTGACCAGGTCGTAGAAAGCGTCTTCGACGATGAATACCTTGGCCTCGGAGTGGTTGATGCAGTAGGTGATGTCCTTGCCCCGCAGCAGGTAGTTGATGGCCAGGTAGACGGCGCCGATTTTGCAACAGCCGATCCAGGTAAGTACGTGGTGCGCCGTGTTGTGGGCCAGGATGGCCACCCGGTCGTATTTTTTCACACCCAGGTCCCGCAGGGCGTTGGCGGTGCGGTTGCACTCGGCTTCCAGGGCGGCGTAGGTGTAGGTGCGGTCGCCGAAGATCAAGGCGGTCTTGTCCGGGTCGTGATAGGCGCTGCGACGGATCATGTCGCCGATGACCCACCGGTTGACCCGGTTGTACCGGTCGGTCAAGAAGACGATGTTATCGGCGTTGAGGGTATTGTAACGGGACTTGTCGGCGTCGGTGAGGGGGCGGTCCATCGGCATGGGCGTCTCCTGAAAGTGATTGGATGCAGTGAATTGATCGACGAACGGATTGCCACCGGTGGGTGGTCATGAGTAAAATTAAAATAGCACAGAAACGGCGCCAAAAGAAACGGAAGATGTCGGCTGGTTTCAGAGGCCACTGATAAGGCAAGGAAAGCACAGGTGATTTAAGATTGATCCCCCCCTGCGGATCAGTTAAGATGCCGCCGCTGTAACCGGTTTGCGGCTTCATCAAACAGACACTTCAAAACAGACCTTGCGAGGATACCCGAGACCCCATGCACACCGATCAAGGGCTTATCGACGAGACCTTCGGACGGCAACGCGCCGAGTTGGCCGCTCTGCTCGAACAGCTTCATTCGTTGGCCGAAGCGGCTGGTAGCGGCGACCTGTTACCGGTGATCGACCAGTTGGGCGTCACCATCGGCGAACCGTTTCTCTTTGTCGTTGTTGGTGAAATCAAGGCGGGCAAGAGCAGCTTCATCAACGCGCTACTCGGGGCCGAAGTATGTCGGGTGGACCCGGCCCCCTGTACCGACGTCATCCAGGAAATCGTCTGGGCGCCTGAAGCGGTGGAAACCGAAATAGCCCCCCACCTGCGCCGCATCGGTGTGCCGGCCGAGATCCTAAAGGACATCGCCATCGTCGATACCCCCGGCACCAACACCATTATCGAACATCACCAGGAGATCACCCAACGTTTCATCCCCAACAGCGGTTTGGTGATCTTTGTGTTTCCGGCCAAAAATCCCCACACCCGTTCGGCCTGGCAACTGCTGGAATCCGTCAGCGACGAATGGCGCAAGCGGGTGGTGTTTGTCTTGCAACAGGCCGATCTGGCCACCGAAGCCGAAATGACCGTCAACACGGCCAAGGTGATGGAATACGCCCGGGACCGGGGGATCGGCGAGCCGGAAATTTTTGCCACATCGGCCAAGCGCGAGCTGGCGGGACAGCCAGAGAGTGGTTTTGATTCCATGCGGCGTTTTATCCGTGGCACGGTCACGGGGGGACGGCATCTCTTTCTGAAGCTTCGCGCCACGCTGGACACCAGCGAATCGCTTTTTGATAAAATCGGGGTGGCCCTGGCCGAAGCCCGCCACCAGCTCGAAGCCGACCGCCGGCGCAGCCAGGAGTTGACAACGCGACTGGAAGACCGACGAAAGCGCAGTCTGGAGCAGGGGAGTGCCCTGGTTCGTGAAGTGCTGGAACGCTTCGACGGCTGCGGAGAGGCGGCCTACCGGAAATTTGACGACGGGCTGGCGGTGCCGACTTTCTTCCGGCGATCGGTGGGCGCCGCCCTCGGCCGTCGCGGCGGCATGGCCGGCTGGATGGCGCGACTCCAGGAGGAATTCGAAACCTGTCTCGACAAGGAGACCGACGCGGCGCTGAATTCTAGTGGCCGAAGGATCCTCACCGATGTGGAGGATTTTTTGCGAGAGATCGCTGCATCGCTCACCGAAATGAGCGGCTCAGCCCAACGGCCAGAAGCACCGGTCATCGATTTCTGGCAGCGCCGAGACGCCATGATCGAGGAGTTGCAGCGCAACTTGGCCGATCTCAGACCGGAGACCCTTTTTTCGGAGAAACTGGCGCAGAGCCCGGAACGGGCCGGCTCGACCCTGGTGAGCGGCGGTGCCATGACGCTGGTGGGCGCGCTCCTGCTGGCCACCACCCATATCACGGTACTCGACGTCACCGGCGGACTGCTCACCGGGGCGGGGCTCCTGCTCACCGGCGGTGCCCTGGTGACCCGCCGGGGCCGGATGCGGCGCGAATTCAGGGAAAATCTCCAAACCGGCCGGGTCCGCCTCGGCGAGGCCCTGGAGACGCGTCTGAACGAAGAGATCAACGCCATCTACCATCGGATCAGCCAGCGCTTGAATCCCTTCCTGCAGTATGTCAACGAGCGCATGGAAGCCCTGGATCGCGTCCATGCGCAGGGAAAACACCTCGGTGAAGCCTTCCGGCGCCTGTCGGCCGAGGTGGATCGCGCCGCCGGTGGCGGCGAGCAGAAGCCGGGCCATTGAAAAAGCGGCAACCGATCAATCCATGGTAATCGGCAGTGGGATGCAGTTCCAGATATCCCGGTTGTACTCGCTGATGGTGCGGTCCGAGGAGAAGTGGCCCATGCGCGCCACGTTGAGAATCGTGCTGGTGGCCCATCCCTGGCCATCGCGGTAGCGTTCATCCACCCTCAGTTGGCACTGGTGGTAGCTGGCGAAATCGGCCAGGACCAAAAACCGGTCCTTGCCGAACAGCGGCTGAATCAACGGGTGAAACAGATCCGGTTCATCCGGAGAGAAGAAACCGCTTTGAATCAGCGACAGTGCTTCGTTGAGAATCGGATCGGCGTTGTAATAATCCGCCGGGTTGTAATCGGCCCTCAGGGCCGCCGCCTCGTCGGTGGTCAGCCCGAAGATGAAGATGTTCTCCTTCCCCACGGCTTCCATGATTTCGATGTTTGCCCCATCCATGGTACCGATGGTCAGGGCCCCGTTGAGGGCGAACTTCATGTTGCTCGTTCCGGACGCCTCGTATCCGGCAATGGAGATCTGCTCGGAGAGATCCGCCGCGGGCAGAATCCGCTCGGCCAGGGAAACCCGGTAATTGGGCAAAAATACCACCTTGATCCGGTCTCGGGTGTGCAGGTCGCGGTTGATCATGTCGGCCACATGACAGATCAACTGGATGGTGAGCTTGGCCCGGCGGTAGTCGGGGGCCGCCTTGCCGCCGAAGAAGAAGACCCGGGGGTGAAAATCGAAACTGCTGTCGTGCTTGAGTTTCAACCACGTGTAGATCACGTTGAGTATATTGAGCAACTGGCGCTTGTATTCATGGATGCGTTTGACCATCACGTCGAAAATGGCGTCGGGGGAAACGCCGACGCCGGTCAGCTCCAGGGTCAGGCGGGACAGCATTTCCTTGTTGGCCCGCTTGATCGATTGCCACTGCCGGATGAAGTCGTCATTGGCCACGGGCGGATCGATGAGCGGATCGAGCCGTTTGAGTTCATCGAGGTTGGTGATCCAGCCGCTGCCGATGCGGCTGGTGATCAACCCCGAGAGGGCCGGGTTGGCGGCCAGGACCCATCGCCGGGGGGTGACGCCGTTGGTTTTGTTGTTGAAACGTTCGGGGTACATCTCGTAAAAATCTTTCAGCTCCCGTTCGCGCAGCAGCCGGCTGTGCAGTTCGGCCACCCCATTGACGGAACGTGCGCCGACGATGGCCAAATGGGCCATCCGCACCAATTTTTCCGGCCCCTCCTCTATGATGGACATCCGTTTCATCCGTTCGGTGTCGTTGAGAAAGACGGTGGAGACATCGCGTAGAAACCGCCGGTTGAGTTCGTAGATGATCATCAGGTGGCGGGGCAGCAGGTGTTCGAGCATCGATACCGGCCACTTCTCCAGGGCTTCGGCCAACAGGGTATGGTTGGTATAGGCGAAGGTTCGCTGGGTGATGTCCCAGGCGTGTTCCCAACTCATCTGGTAGCGGTCGAGGAGCAGGCGCATCAGCTCGGCGATGGCCAGGGAAGGGTGGGTATCGTTGAGCTGGATGATCGTTTTGTCGGCGAACAAGCAGAAATCCTTGTGTTCGTGAAGATAGCGACGGATGATGTCCTGGATCGTGCACGATACGAAGAAGTACTGCTGTTTGAGGCGCAGTTCCTTGCCTGCGTAAATCCGGTCGTTGGGATAGAGGACCTTGGAGATGTTTTCAGAGAGGTTTTTTTCTTCCACGGCCTTGAGATAGTCGCCGTCTTGGAAATACTGCAATTCGAATTCCCGGCTGGCCCGGGCCGACCAGAGGCGCAGGTTGTTGACGGTGTTGTTGCCATAGCCGATGATGGGCACGTCATAGGCGACGCCGATGACCCGGTTGGTGTCGCTCCATTCGGTCACCAGACGCCCGTCGGGCAGATGGATCTGCTTGACGAAACCGTTGTAGTCCACGGAGAAGCTGTACTCCGGTCGCGGGAGTTCCCAAGGATTGCCGAACTTGAGCCAATTTTCGGGCATTTCCACCTGACCCAGATTACGGATGGCCTGATCGAAGATCCCGAATTCGTAGCGAATGCCGTAGCCTTGGGCCGGCAGGGCCATGGTGGCCATGGAGTCGAGGAAGCAAGCGGCCAGGCGCCCCAATCCACCGTTGCCGAGCCCCATGTCCGGCTCCATTTCGGCGAGCTCCTCCAGGTCGATCCCCAGTTCGGCCAGGGCTTTCTCCGTTTCCTGGTAGATGCCCAGGTTGATGAGGTTGTTGGTGAGCATCCGCCCCATGAGGTACTCGGCCGACAGGTAGTAGACCCGCCGGACGTCGTGCTCATGGTATTTCTGTTGGGTCCTGATCCAGCGTTCGATCATGCGGTCGCGGACCGTGAGCGCCAGGGCGGTGTACATATCTCTCTTGGTAGCGGTGTATTGGTCTTTTGAAAGTGAGTACTCGAGATGACTGGCGAAGGAAAGTTGGATGCTGGCGGCATCCATTCCTTTCTTGAAGGTGCCCCAATTTTTGAAAAGATTCTGATTTTCCATGGTTTGCGGCTCCATTGGAGGGAAGAAAGAAGTGCGGCAGGCGGCTGGATCGGCTTCGATGCAGCCGCCTGCCGGCCTGGATGGTCTAAAAACAGCATAAACACACTCCGACCATGGGGTCAAACCCGACCGCCGTTGCCCGGGGCATCGCCATGCGTTGGGGCAAGCGGTCAAAAGCGGTTTGACTTGCCCCGGGCCAAGGCGTACCAATAAACTTTCTCGTATCGTTCGTTTGATTTAAACGATGCATCAGGGAGGAGATGCCATGACGGAACAGCGTGTTGAGGTCAGGGACCACTACCGTTTCAGTGACTGGTTGTATTATACGGCCGCGGGGCTGGTGCCGCTGATCACCGCCGTGGTGGCCATCTATCCGCGTTCCGCCCTCGGTCTCGTGGTCTACGGCCTCGTGGTGGTTGCGGGGCTGGTGGCCGTGTTGTATTTCTTTTGTACCCATTGTCCGCACTACCAGAAACCGGGCCGCTTTCTGAAATGTATCTTTTTCTGGGGGGTGCCCAAGTTTTTCCCACCGAAGCCAACGGCCATGAGCCGCCTGGAGAAACTGGCGCCGGTGGGGGCGATGGGGGTGGTGTTCTTTTTCCCGCTGGCCTGGCTGGCGGAGGAGCCCGGGCTGCTGTTGGTGTACCTGCTGTCTTGGGCGGTTTTTCTGGTCACGGTGCGGCGCCATGAGTGCCGGCGCTGTGCCTTCACGGACTGCCCGGCCAACGCGGTGCCGGACCGGGCGGATCCCATGGGTTGATCGTCGCGGCTACGCCATGTCCGTTTACCTCTGGATAGCGCTGGAAATTTTTTTCAGCGTGCTTGCTGTGGGGCACGCCCTGCTGCACAAGCGTGATGCCCGGGCCGCCCTGGGCTGGGTCGCCGTCAGCCTGATTTTCCCCTTCGTCGGTCCGTTGCTCTACTTTGTGTTCGGTGTCAACCGGGTGCTCACCCGTGCCCGGCAACTGGGTCTGCGGACCCAGTGGCGCTTCGATGCGCCGCATTTCAAACCCCTGGCCCTGGAAGAGACCGCCCTGGAAAGCTCTCCGGTTCCCGGTGCGCTACGGGCCATGGCCAGGGTTTCGGACACCGTCACCGGGGTGCCCCTGGTGGCCGGAAACCGCCTGGAGATGCTCGTCAACGGGGACCAGGCCTATCCGCTGATGCTCGAAGCCATCGATGCGGCGCGACGGCGTATCTTCCTCACCACCTACATCTTCGAAAGCAACCGCACCGGCCGACGGTTCATCGACGCCTTGGCCGCCGCGGTGAAGCGAGGGGTGGAGGTGCGGGTGATCATCGACGGCATCGGCGAGTACTATTCATGGCCCCGAGCCGGCACCCTGCTCAAACGCCGCCGGGTGCCGGTAACGCGTTTTTTGCCCCCGCGGCTGATGCCGCCCACCTTGCAGATCAATCTGCGCAACCACCGCAAGCTCTTGGCCGTAGACGGGCGCATCGGTTTCATCGGCGGGATGAACATCGGCGACAGGCACGTGGCGGCGATCCCCAAACGCTGGCCCAAACCGATGCGAGACGTGCATTTCAAGGTGATCGGCCCGGTGATCCACCAACTGGAACAGTGCTTCATCGAAGATTGGCGATTTTGCACCGGGCAACGGCTGGAGCTTTCACCCGAATGCCATCCGCTGGAGGACGGCGCTCTGTGTCGCGCCATTGTCGAGGGGCCCAACGAGGATCTGGCCAAACTGGCCTCGATCCTGGGCGGTGCCATCGCCGCGGCCCATCGGCGCATCGCCCTGATGACGCCGTATTTTTTGCCGCCACGAAGCGTGTTGAGCGCCTTGCAGACCGCCGCCCTGCGGGGGGTGAAGGTGGACGTGGTGCTGCCCCGGCACAGCAACCTGCCCTACGTGGACTGGGCCACGCGAAACATGCTCTGGGAACTGCTCAAGTGGGGGGCACGGGTTTACTGGCAACCCCCCCCGTTTTCTCACACCAAGCTCTTCGTGGTGGACGGCACCTATGCCCAGATCGGTTCGGCCAATATCGATTCGCGCAGTCTGCGCCTCAACTTCGAGCTGAACCTGGAAATCTTCGACCCTGTCCTCAGCGCGCGCATTGAACGTTTCATCGACGAGGCGATCCATGAATCCAGCCCGGTGTCCATCGGACAGTTGGACGGCCGGCCCCTGCCCATCAAGCTGCGCGATGCGGCGGTGTGGCTGTTTTCGCCGTATTTGTAGTAGCAAGGGCCTGGCGGCGAGTCCGAATACGCGATTACGGAAGCGGCAGCGCCGACTTTTCGGAGCGGTCCGACCGGTAACGCGCAACCCTTGAATTTGAATCCTGGAAACCCGAACGGCGCCCCTGGCGCCTTGAACCTTGAACGCCGCGAAGCGGCCTTGAACTTTGAACCCTGTATAGGAGCCCGTCATGATCAGCGTCGATATCCCCGGATGGGGTCTGATTCGGCTGAATCACATCGTTCTGGATTACAACGGCACCCTGGCGGTGGACGGCAATCTCGTCGCCGGGGTGGCCGAGCGGTTGCAGCGCCTGAGCGCGGACCTGGAAGTTCACGTTTTGACCGCCGACACGTTTGGCAAGGTGCGCGCGGGGATGCGCGGCATCCCCGCGCGGGTGTCGATTCTGCCCCCCGGCGCCCAGGACCAGGGAAAATTGGACTATATCCAGGCGTTGGGGGCCGAGGGGGTCTGTGCCGTGGGCAACGGGCGCAACGACCGGTTGATGCTGGACGCCGCGGCCCTGGGCGTGGCGGTGATTCTGGGGGAAGGGGCATCGTCCGCCACTCTGGCGGCCGCGGATGCCGTGTGCCTTTCCATTACCGACGCCCTGGATTTGCTGATTCACCCGTTGAGGTTGACCGCTACCTTGAGATCCTAGCGGCGGCCTCCGTGGAGGTAAGGGAATCTGCCGCGACCGATCCCTGGGAATTGCCCGGCGCGCTTGTCAAATCCGGGAAGACCGTGTTAGCCTCTATTTTTTTTAACACCATCGAAAGGTGCATCGCGAATGGTTTTGTCGTTTCATGCTGGTCTCAACACCACTTTTATCGGGAGCCTGCCCCTGTCCGACGTTGAGCGGGCCGTGGATCTTGTATTGGCGCATGCCCCCCGCGTGCCGGTCTGGCCCCAGTTGCCGGCCTATCCCCCGGAGAGCTTCGTGGCCCAGTTCGCCACCGGCTTGCCTGGCTACAGTGGCAACCCCGCCCGGGTTGTCCTGGACACCGACGCCCCCGGGTTCGAGACGGACTTGCTCAGGTTTTACGAAAGTTACATGGAAAGCGTGGAAAAATGGCCCGAAGGCCTGGATGCGCGCTTCACCTTGACCCCGGAGATCGCCCGGGGATTCTACGCCCTCTGCGAACGGCTGCCCGGGCTTGCCGAAAAACCCCTGGCCGTCAAGGGGCAGATCGCCGGTCCCTTTTCCCTGGGAACCTCCATCAAGGACGCCGCCGGCAACTTCATTTTTCACGATCCCCAGTTGCGAGACGTGCTGGTCAAGCAGCTATCCCTCAACGCCCGCTGGCAGGCCCGAACCCTGTCCGACCGCGCCGGCGCCCGGGCCATCGTGTTCATTGACGAGCCTGGACTGGCCGGCTTCGGTTCTTCGGAATTCATCAGTGTCTCATCGGAAGACGTGTCCGAGAGCCTGGCGGAAATCGTCGCCAGCATCCACGCCGAAGACGCCCTGGCCGGCATTCACGTCTGCGCCAACACCGATTGGGGAATGGTGATGGACACCGGTGTGGATGTGGTCAACTTCGACGCCTTCGCCTATTTCGACCGTTTCATGCTCTACCCGAAGAAAATCCGTGATTTTTTCACCGACGGGCGCATTCTCGCCTGGGGCATCGTGCCGACCCTGGATCCCGATGACATCGACAACGCCACCGTGGAGGGATTGCTCCGGCGCTGGGAGACCCAGGCCGCCGATCTGGAGGCCATCGGCGTGAGTCGCGCGCGCATCGTTGATCAGGTCCTGATCACGCCGGCCTGCGGCACCGGGGCCCTGTCGCCGGCCCGGGCCGAACGGATCCTCTCGCTCACCGCCGGTGTCTCGGCGGCCTTGCAGGGAAGGTACTGTTCTTGAGGAACAGATCATCATTTTAAAGTAAAACATGTACAAATTTTAGAAAAGTCTTAAATAAAAAGGATTTGTCATGACCCCCGCTCAAGCCAAATTTTCCGGTGCCGCCCGTTACGTGCTCGACGATGAGCTGGCCCGGATCGTCAACATCTCCATGGCCCTGGAAATGCCCCTGCTGCTCAAGGGAGAACCGGGGACCGGCAAAACCATGCTGGCCCACGCCATCGCCGAAACCCTGAAAATGCCGTTGATCGTGCTCAACGTCAAATCGAGCATGAAGCTGGTCGAAGCCCTGTACCAGTACGATACCCTGACGCGGCTCAACGACAGCCGCTTCGGCGATTCCAGCCGGAACGTGAGCAACATCGAGGACTACATCAAGATGGGCAAGATCGGTCAGGCCTTCGTCGCCGAGCAGCGCACCGTGCTGCTCATCGACGAGATCGACAAGGCCGACACCGATTTCCAGGACGACATGCTTGATGTCCTGGACCAGATGGAGTTCGACATCATCGAGATCGACAAAACCATCCAGGCCCGGCACCGGCCGGTGATCATCATCACGTCCAACGCCAAGAAGGACTTGAGCGATCCGTTCCTCGGGCGCTGCAACTTCCACCACATCGCCTTTCCCGATCCGAAGATGATGCGCAAGATCCTCGGCGTTCATTTTCCCGATCTGGACCGTCAACTCATCGACGTAACCATCGAAGCCTTCTACCGTTTACGGGAGATCGACGGGGTGGAAAAGAAACCCGCCACCCGCGAGCTGATCAACTGGATCCGGGCCCTCAACGCCGATCCGGATTTTACCCCAAAGGATATCGCGAAGGGGGAACTGCCCTATCTGGGCGTGCTTTTTAAAAAAAGCGGGGACGCCCTTCGGGTGGGCACCACCGTGAGCCGCCGCCGGCTTTTTTAAAAGTTTAAAAATTTTTGGACCCTAAAGTTTTATGTTTATCGACTTCTTTTACAAGCTCAAGGATCAGGGCGTGCCGGTGAGCCCCACCGCCTTTCTCACCCTGCACCGGGCCCTGAAAACAGGGCTGGTGACGTCTCTGGACGATTTCTACACCGCCGCCCGAGCCATCCTGGTCAAGAGCGAGCGCTACTTCGACCTGTTCGACCAGGTTTTCGCCCACCAGTTCGAAGGAGCCGAGCTGCCGGATGCCGAAGGCTTGGAGATCGATGAAATCGCCCGCCTGATGCTCGATCAATGGTTGCGGGATCCCAAGACCGTGGCCGACGCGCTGGGAATGGACGAAAAAGAACTGAGCCGCCTGACCCCCGACGAACTCATCGAGTACTTCAAGCAGCGGTTGGCCGAGCAGAAAGGACGCCACGACGGGGGCAACCGCTGGATCGGCACCGGCGGCACATCCCCGGTGGGTCACTCGGGATATCATCCCGGCGGTATGCGGGTGGGGGGCGTATCCCGGGGGAAAAGCGCCGTCAAGGTGGCCATGGAGCGACGCTATAAAGATTACTCCCGCACCGGCCCCCTCACCGAAGCGATGATCGGCGAGGCCCTCAAGCGGTTGCGTCACATGGTGCCGGCCGGACCCAAGGACCAAGTGGACGTGGACGCCACGATCTACCAGACGATGAAAAACGCCGGCGAGATCGAGATCGTTTTTTCCCGCAGCCTGAAAGACCGGCTCAAGGTGATCCTGATGATCGACAACGGGGGCTGGTCCATGGATCCGTACATTCCGGTGGTTCAAACCCTTTTCGATTACGCCCGGGCCCAGTTCAAGGAGGTCAAGACCTTTTTCTTCCACAATACGGTCTATGACGCGGTCTGGAGGGATGCAGCCCGCTACCGCGAGCCGCACAGTGTGGCCGAGTTCACCCGCTACGACCCGGAAACCCGGCTGGTCATGGTGGGCGACGCCTCCATGGCCCCCTACGAACTCATGGCCACCGACGGATCGATCTACATCAACGAACGCAGCGGCAAGGCGAGCATCGCCCAACTCAAGACCCTGGCGGAAATTTTCCCGCGCTCATGCTGGCTCAACCCCGTGGCCGAGCGCATGTGGGGCTACACCCAGACCATCGGCGCCATCGCCCGCATCTTCCCCATGTTCGAACTCTCCCTCGATGGCCTGGAAAAGGCCGTCACCCACCTGATGGCCAGGAATTGACGCCTGAGTCGATTTTTATTGAATGGAACCGGCGGCGCCCCGCCGTGCGTTGCGCCGCCGGTTTTTTTGCTTCAACCGTTCAAGTTTCTGATCGAATTTCGTCTTGTTGAAATTATTGCATGTGCTGCATCAATTGGGTGAACTTGTTCATCAACTCTTCGTCGGCGTGGACCTGGCGCATGACGTTGTTGTAGCTTTCCACATCCAGCCCGGCCGTCTCGACGGCATTGATCATCTTTTGGTTGGCCTCCTGCTGGAGTTGCTGGATTTCAGCTTGATCTTTCGTCTGCTGCACGGACTGCTGAAACTCGTCGTTGATCATCATGATGTTTGAATAAGCCTGAGCGGTTTTTTGCAGTTCCGCGGCGCTCACCGGGGCCCCATCCTGAGCTACAGCAGGCAGGGCGCCAAAAACCAGAAACAACGCCATCGTGGCCAGAGTCAAAAAGTGACGGTTACTCAACATAATTTTTCTCCTTTTCTTTCTTGACGCATCCTTTCGGTTGCCTGAAATTTGGCGCCACCCAGGTAAAGCCGCGGCGCCGGTTCCCTTTGCCTTGGCCTTTGTTTCTGCATGGCGGATGCCAAGGATCGTATGCAATCTAAAAAACACGATAACAATCTGAAATATTAAAGTATAATTTTTCGGAGAGGACGGGAATAAAAGGAAAAGGCCCGGCCTGGATTGTGTATAAATGACACATGTGCTAATTTTGCAATCTGTCATGACGGATGCTGAAGCATCCCGGATACACCGGGCGGCATTGCGTCATTGCTGCCTCCGGACCGGGGCAGGTCTCGATCAGGAATCCATGTTTGACTGCAACATGCAAGTCATCGAAAGGGGAAGTGGCAATGGGTCATCGTTTCAGCCTGATACCAGCAACCATGGGGTTCCAGTCCGCCTTGATCGGCTATGTGGTGGTGCCGTTGATTATTGCCTTGGGATATTTTGGATACCTGGCGCTGAGCTCCATCGAATCCCAGGTGGAAAGGCAGATGCAAAAGGACCTGGAGTTGGTGGCCCGGGCAGTGCGGTTTCCCTTGAGCTATGCCCTGGAAAAGGAGCGGATGGGCAGCATTCGGCAGGCCCTGGAATCTGTTTTTGCCATCGGTCGCGTCTACAGCGCCTACGTGTACGATGATAAGGGCGAAGAAATCCTCCGGCTCGGGGCGGCGGAGCCGGAGTTGAAGAGCGAACGGCTGAGAGAGCTGGTCGTCGATGGGCAGGATCGCGGGGAATACGGCCAGGTCGCCGGACGGGAAGTGTTCTCGTATTTTGTGCCGCTTACCGAAACAGGCGGCCGCATCAACGGGTTGCTGCAGCTCACCAGGAAGGAAAGCGAATTCAGCGGCAATTTGCACGCCATTCGGATCAGGGGGGGGATGAGCCTGGCGGCCCTGTTGGGCCTGCTCTCCATCGTCGTGTTGTATGGCCATCACCGCGCGCTGGGGATGCATCTGGACGCCCTGACATCCAGCATGGCCCGCATTGCGCGGGGCGACCGGGCTCACCGCTTCGCTTGCCACGGTCCCCGGGAGATCGTTCAGCTCGGTCAATCCTTCAACCGGATGCTCAACAGTATCGATGAGGCCGAGCGTGCGTTGATGGAAAACCGCAAAAACCAATACGAACTTGAAGCCAAGCTCCGCCAGGCCGAAAAACTGGCCACCCTGGGACGGTTGGCCGCCGGAACCGCCCACGAATTGGCCACGCCCCTGAGCGTTATCGGCGGACGGGCCCAGCGGGGTCTCAGGGAAAAGCATCTCTCCTCGATGCAGTATCGGACGCTGGCCGCCATTCGCGAAGAAGTGGCTCGGATGGAGCACATCATCAAACAGTTGCTTGATTTCAGCCGGCGCAATCCGCTTCGCTGCGCCGCCGTGGATCCGTCTCGTCTGGTGGAAACCGCCGTCGCCGCCGTAGAGGAGGATGTCCGCGCTGCCGACACCGTCATCGAGTTGAGCGGTGATCGGGGGGCGCCCCCCGTAGTGTTGGACGCCACGCGGATTCAACAGGCGCTGATCAACCTGCTGCACAACGCCGCCCAGTGCACTCTGGCCGGCACGTTGCGATGTTCGTGGACATCGGACAGTCAGTGGGCCACATTTTGCGTGGAGGACAACGGCCCCGGGGTCCCCGACGCGGCGCGGACAAAAGTCTTCGAGCCGTTTTACACCACCAAGGAGGCCGGAAAGGGGACTGGACTGGGACTGGCTGTCGTGAGAACGGTCGCCGAAGAGCACGGCGGAAATGTTGAGGTCGGAGACAGCGACCTGGGCGGGGCCCTTTTTCGGCTGAACGTCGCTTCCCAGGAAGCCGGCCGCAAAACCCGGGCAATGGAAGATGAAGCCGGCCCGAATCGGTGAAAGGATCGCCAATGGACAAGCAGAAGGCGCACCAGGGCGCTGTCTGGATTGTTGAGGACGACAAAGCCCTCGGCAGCATGCTCCTGGACGAGGTGACGGACGCCGGCCTGGAAGCCTGGTGGTTCCCATCCGCCGAGGCTGCGCTGCAGGCCTTACAGCGGCATGGCCCGGATCTGATCGTCAGCGACTTGAAGCTGCCGGGAACCGATGGTTTGACTTTCCTGCGACAGGTCCTGGACAGGGAGGCCACACTGCCCCCCGGGTTCATCATCATCACTGCTTTCGGCACCATTCCCATCGCTGTTGACGCGCTAAAAGGGGGCGCTGACGATTTCCTGACCAAACCCCTGGACTTGGAGCATTTCATGCTCTGCGTGAAGCGGGTCCTGGAACGAAGGCGCCTCAAGGAGATGATCGTGGAGATGCGGGAGCTGTTGGGAGCGGACAGCTTTCACGGAATGTATGCCAAAAGCCGTGTGATGCGGCTTCTCTTCGAGCAGATCCGTCAGGTGGCCAAGGCCCAGGGGCCGGTGTTGATTCTGGGGGAAAGCGGCTCAGGCAAGGAGCTGGTGGCCAGAGCGGTGCACAGGGAGAGCACTCGCGGTGACGGTCCGTTCGTGCCGGTCAATTGCGCCGGAATTCCGGAGCACCTGCTCGAAAGCGAATTCTTCGGCCATGCGGCTGGTTCCTTCACCGGGGCAGGTAAGGGCCGCCAGGGGCTTTTTGCCGAAGCCCAGGGCGGCTCGCTGCTGTTGGACGAGATTTCGGAGATGCCGCTTTCCCTGCAAGCCAAGCTGCTGCGGATCCTTCAGGACGGTAAACTGCGCCGCGTCGGTGAAAATCGCGAACAGCCTGTGGATGTGCGCATCCTGGCCGCCACCCACCGGGACCTCGAAGAGGAAGTCCGACTTGGGCATTTTCGGGAGGATCTGTTTTTTCGCCTGGAGACCTTCATTCTTCGGGTTCCGCCGCTGCGCGAGCGCGACGAGGATATCGAATACCTGGCCGCCAGGTTTTTGCGGCAGTTCTCCTTGGCCGTGGACAAGCGCGTCAGCGGGTTCAGCGACGAAGCCCTGGCCTTGATGAATCGTTATCCTTTTCCGGGGAACGTCCGTGAACTGAGCAATGCGGTGGAAAGGGCGGTGACTTTTACAACCGAAAACTCGATTCGCAGCGGGGATTTACCGGCGCGCATGCGACGCTATCGGCCCGACGCGGCATCATATCGAAGCGACCCGGAGGGTTTTCCTGCCGAAGCCCAAGGTCTCTGTTCCCTGTCTGAAATGGAACGCCGCTATATACACCATGTCCTCGGACAAACCGGCGGCAACAAACGCCGCGCGGCGGCCGTTCTGGGAATCGGTCGACGAACTCTTTATCGCAGGCTCGGAGAAAAAAACGGCTCTGCAGAAAAGTCGGAGGGGTAAATAAAATGGACCCTCGAAAAATAAGCAGCCTCCTGTCCATCGATCAAGCCCTGGCCCGCGTGCGCCGCTTTGTCGCCGAGACCACCGGCACGACGCCTACGGATGAAGAGTTCGCCGATGCACTAGCCCAAGTTCGCCAAAATTTTTGTAGCCGGGCCTATTTTCGGTCGAAATTGGCCTCTTGTACTTGCCAAATATCTGATATTATTAGGCCACGATTTTAGTTCGGCCAATGTAGTGACCCACAAATGCAAATAATGCT